>Ga0181520_10005599_pt1 | contig 19881 bp, 15 predicted proteins | sample PEATcosm2014_Bin_29_FD_132451 | JGI IMG/M metagenome (GOLD analysis project Ga0181520, IMG submission 132451) | Peatland microbial communities from MTU Mesocosm Facility, Houghton, MI, USA - PEATcosm2014_Bin02_30_metaG | ecosystem: Environmental > Terrestrial > Soil > Wetlands > Peat | place...
GTCGTCTCGAAAAAGGTAGAGATGGTTGACGCCGCGATGAAGCTGTGGTGCGCACTGACGCAGCCGGAGACCTTCGCAACATTCCAAGGAACAGCGTTATCTATCTTTAGGTAAACACTCTCATATTTTCGTTGGGTGCTCCGATATTTTGCCAGTTTTGGTTTGATCCCCTCGGCCGGCGATCAGGCCGGCGATGGAAATGTCTTCGTCCAAAGCCTCCCAATGCAGGCCGCAGTTGCTCATTTGCACTTGTTCACGCTGCTCTGCCGTGGCGCGCAACAAGCGAGGAAAGCGGGCAAAAGGAACATTGAGGACACGACCGTCGCTCAAATCGACATGAAAACTGTCGGAATCGAATTGGACACGCACAGGTTTAGACGAAATGTTCATTCCATGCCCTCACAATCCGGCTTCTGTTTGCCTCAACCAATCTCTGCAACTCGCGCATGGTCCGCGCGTCGTAACCTCTATTGTAGGCTACTCGCATTGTAGATTCCAGCCAGAATTTCGCCTCCGCTAGCTCCCTCACGACATGGATGTGGACCGGCTCCAGCGGCGAACCCTCATCCGAATAAAAGAAAAATCTGAAGCCGCGTTCACGAAAGACGGTTGGCATGACAGGACAATTGTACAACCGGGCTTCAAATCCTCCCATTTGTGCGGCTCCGCATGATGAGTGACCTGCGTGGACCGGGAGGTCCACGCCACAGCCGACCAGGAGGTCGGCGCTACAGCCGGTCTGGAGACCTGCGCTACGTTTTGACTTTGCGCTGCATTTCGACTCGGCGCTGCATTCCGACTCGGCGCTGGAATTCGACTCTACGCTATATATCCAAATCTATGGCAGTAAACGGATGGTCTTTGAGATGGTAACTGTCGCCTATTTGAAGCGCTGGGTGGCTTTCAGGACTACGGAGAAGACGCCGGATTCGTCGCGGGCTAGCTGGAGGGAGACGTGGTGGTTGATGGCGACATCGGCCTGGATGAGCTGCTGGCTGGTGGTGTTGACGTTGGTGGCGTAGGTGAGAGTCAGGTTGCGGCCTAACTGCTCCTCGACGATGATGCGGGAGGTGGAGTTGCCGAGCGCGCCGAGGTAGTTGGGATCGACTTTGACGCTGCCGGCGCCGAAGAGCCGCTGGACGCGGGAGCTTACGGTGGCGTTGAGCGCGCCGCCGAGCAGGGCGTCGGTGGGGTTGGTGACCGCTTGCTGCTGCTGCATATAGAGGCGCTGCTGGCTGCCGGTGCGACCGAGAGCGAGGAGCGCGACGACGTCGGCTTCGGGGAGCGGGGGATCGGAGCGGTAGGTGACGTTCATCTTTTGCGGCGTGCCGTGGAGGCCGAGGGTGATGTCGTAGTCCTCGACGCGGGCGGTGGCGTTGAGGTCGATGGAGGGCTGGATGCGGACGGGGTTGGTGAAGAAGATGTCTCCGCGCTGGAGGTCGTAGCGGGTTCCGGCAAGGATGGCGCTGCCCTCGGTGATGGAGATGCGGCCAAGCAGGGAGGGCGAGGCAACCGTGCCGCGCAGATGGAGATCGACGTTGCCGGCCAGCTTGGCGTAGGCGTTCTGGAAGTTCAACTGGGGCGAACTGGCGATGTGCACGTCCAGGCGGATGTGGTTGGAGGGAGCGTCGAGGGGAGCGATGGTCTCGACTGCCTCGGTCTGTTGGGCGAGGGCGGCAACGTCCAGGTCGGGGCTGACCGTGAAGCGGGTAATCATGACCTGGCCGGAGAGGAGCAGGTTGTTCTGGCCGCCCTGGAGGTGGAGCTGGGCGTCGGCGAGGGAGCTGATGCCTTCCGGATAGCGGATGCGAATCTCTTTGCCGGTGGCAGTCATGGCGGCGTAGAGGCCGTGCTGATAGGCCAGATAGCCGCCGAGGGTGAGCTGGCCGCCGCCGCTCATGGCGGTGAGCGAGCGGACCTCGAGTCGATTCTGATTAAACTCCAGACTTCCGTTCAACTGGCTGAGGCCGTTGGGCACATCTTCAAGGGAGAGCGCGGCGTTTTTGAAGTCGATGCGGCCTTGCAGCGCAGGATTCATCAGCGGGCCGTGCGCCTCAAGCTGGAAGGTGGCGTCTCCGCTGGAGGTGAGGTTGCGGTCCAGCGTCTGCGCGACCTTCAGGTTGATGGCTCCGCGGGCGGAGAGGTCAAGCTGCTGCTTTTCTTTGAGGGAGAGGCTTCCCTGGGCGTGGAGGTCGGTCTCCGCGCCGGTGATGTGGATGGGATCGAGGCGGATGACGGAGTGGTCGAAGGTGGCATGAAGTCCGCCGTCGCTTTGCAGGGGAACACCGGCGACGGTGACGGCCAATTGATCGAGGCGGGCCTCGCCGCGCAACAGATCGGGTTGCGCCAGAGGGCCATCGAGGGTGAGCGTTCCGGCCAGCGCGGAGTCTCCACTGAAGCCCTGGACATGGGCCAGATTGAAGAGCACCCCCACGTTGAAGCGCGAAAAATCTACTTTGGCGTGGGTGGCGTAGTTGCCGGTGAGTGCCGTCTCTCCGTGGGCGATGAGATTGACGGCGTCCATACGCGTGGTCAGGTCGTAAGAGACGGCGCGATGAGCGGTATGCGCATCGAGGTTCAGATTACCCAGCGGCTGACCGCTCAGGGCCAAGGCGCTGACGGAAGCGTGGGCCTCCAGGCGTGGATCGTCGAGCGTGCATTGGCCCTGGAGAGTGAAGTCCAGCTTGCCGGCTGCGCTCAGGCCGCTGGTGCGCACGGCTTGGATGCGCGCCAGGTCAAACTCCGCGCCGCTGGCTTGCATTTGGCAACGGCCAGAGGAGAGGTTATAACTTCCTTTGGCCGAGATTTTGCCGCCTTCTCCGCTGACGGTCACGGAGGTCAGGTCGAGAGTTTGGCTGGCCAGTGTTCCTTGGGCTCGAACGCGGTCCATGGTTTCGCCGTAGAAGCTGATCTTGTCGCCCGTGACCCAACCGGAGCCAGCCAGGGCGTGAAGCGGGCCATTGAGTTGAAGCTGCGCGCCCAGTTTGCCTGTCATGGGGAGCTTTTGACCGGTGATGAGGCTCAGATCGTCCAGATCAACCTTGCTGGCTAGGAGGCGGAGTTGGAGCACGGAATTTGCATCGAAGGAGGGAACGGGTGCAACGCCATGCACCATGGGAGCGGCAACCGCGCTGAGGCTGCCGCTGAAGTTGACCTCCGCATTGCCTTTGCGGATGAGGCCGCGAGAGAAGTCCAGGCGGGCGGCGGAGTAGCTGCCGGAGGCCTCGATGGACTCTAATTGAATGAACTGATTCTGGTTGGAATTCAGGCCGGAGGCAGGGCTGTTGATTGCTGCCAGTTCCACGCCCACCTGGGTGGCTTTCATCTCGCCGGAGATATGTGGATCGACCAGCGAACCGGACCAGAATCCATTCACCAGATCGAGCCTTCCGCTGAGCGCCACCGGCAGGGCCGCGGTTCCGGCTTTGCCGTTGCGCTCCAATCCCAGATCGCGCAGGACGGTGTCGAACTCGCCCAAGTTGCCGGTATGGAAGTCGACGGCAAAGGCCGAGGGGCTGGTGAGGGGAGAAGCACCGAGGTGGCCGTGCGCCGTCAGTTGGCTGGAGGGCAGAATCAACTCCAGTTTGCGCATATCCAGCGCGCCGTCCCGTTCGGTGTAAGTGGCGTCAATCATGCCGCTGGTGGGAGCCAACCCAGGCGCGGGCTGCGCGGGCGCCGCGAGTTTAAGCAGCGCCTGCACCGAGAGCGTATTTTTGTCACCATTGATCCAAAGGGCGTTGGCGGGACCGCTGACGCGGGCGTCCAGGCCAAGGTGCTGAAAGGGCGGATCCCAGAACATCTCCAACAGCGTGTCCAGCGCCACGTCCTTGAAGGAGCTGGTCACCTTTCCGTTGACGGGGATGGTAATTTCGTCGGCTGGGGAAGTGTGCGGCTTGGCGTTGCCGGCGGCGGCTGGCTGGTCGATCCCAGGTCTCAAACGCGAGACCGGGGGCACCCGATCTGGCTGGAGCTTGGCCTCGCCGGGAAGGACGGGCAGCCAGTGAACCAGCGAGAGGTCTCCGGCAATCTCGCCTCCCTGACGGGGGCGGAGGAGGATGGAAGTCACCAGCAGCGCTTCAGGGTCGGCGTGCAGGCGCGCATCCAACTGAAAACCGGTGGCAACAACGCCGGTTCCGATGTACGAGCCATTCTCGACGCGCAGGCTGCCGTCGATGCGGAAGCGGCTCGCCTCGCCGGCCCCATTCAGATCCAAGTGAGCAAGGCCCTGGGGAGTAAACGGGTAGCCGGTCATCGGTTCCACAAGGCGAAGGTCCAGATCGCCCACGGCCTTACCCTGCCAGCGAGGATGGTCAAAGTGGTCCAGGGAGCCTGTGATCTCCAGTGAGCGCTCTTTAACCCCACGGCCTTTTGCGGTGATGCGCAGGGAGCGGAGCGTGGCCACGGTGCGCGACAGATCGAGAGTGGCTTGCAGCGATCCTTCGACTTGCGGTGGGTGGGACTCGGATGGAGGATGGCTGGCCGCTGCGCCTCGCGCGAGGGTCAGATCGCGGACTCCGGCCTCAATGCGATAAAACTCCGGATGGCCAGCCAGCGCGGGCGCATAGGCCATGCGCAGTGAAAGGTCGCTGGCCGAGAAGTCGAGGGGAATGAACCGGTCCTGAAAGTCGAAGCTGGCGGCACGATTCTCGTAGTCCAAAAGGCCCTGCTCGACGGCAATGTGGCTGGCCTTGAAATTGAAAAAAGTATCCAGCATGGGTTTGCTCTGCTTGCTGGGCTTGCGCGGCTGGGGCTGGTTGGTGGAGCCATCCGCATAGACGATCAGATGGAACTGCGGCTTGAGAATCTCCAGATCGCGCAGCGGAAAGTGAGGAATCCACCAGCCGATCATGCTCCAGCGCACACGGACTTTTTGGACTTGGGCGTAGGGCGCTTCGCCGGCCGCCTCACGTCCATGAACCACCACTCCTCCGGCTTCGGCCTCCAGGCGGGACAAACTCCAGTGAAAGGAGGCGATTTCAACTTTGCCGCCGGTGGCTGTTTCAAGCTTTTGCACGATTTGCCGGCGAACAAAGTTCTCAAAGGCGGGCGAACTGGCAAAGAAATAGAGCCCGGTGAGAGACGCGGCGAGGAGCAAAACTCCGGCCGCCACCGTGATGGGAAGATGACGCAGGAAGAAGCGGCGCAGACGGCTGGGCTTGAGCGGAATCGATGAATCCGCTGGAGAGGCAGAGGATTGGAGTTCGTCGTCTCCCACCCATTCCGCTGAAGAACGCGGAATGGATGGGGCACCCGGATTTTCCGAGGATGGGGCACCCGGATCTTGTGAGGATGGGGTAGCCGGATCTTGCGAGGATGGGATACCCGGATCGCTTAGATCAGCGGTCTCGGCGGAAAGAGGGGAGGTGGAATCGGGCTCGCTCATGCGCCCCCTTTGCCGGAACCGGGAGCATCGGGAGTTTCCAGCGAGGGATCGAGAACCTCCACATCGCCCTGCTTGCGCAGATTCTTCAGCCAATCATCGAAGAGCGCATTGACCTGGCGCTGCAATAGAATCTCCTCAATCCGCGGGGAGACCTCTTCGAGAATGGGAGCCGTTTCACCCGCCGCGTACTGCGGCAGCAGCGTTTGCTTGTAGTAGCTTTCAATCTCTTCCGGCGCGATGCGGATGCCCTGACGGAAGCGCTCTTCAATGAAGCGCAGAATCTGTATGCGGAAGCGCAGATAGCTCCGGACGCGCTCCGGGTTGAGTTGATGCGCGGCCAGAAAGGCCTTCCACCCCTCGGTCGAAACACAGTTGAGGTGAACACAGGCCGGCACCTGGCTGCGAATCTGGCTGAGCCGCGCATCGATCTCGGCCTGGGTTGGCTCGGTGGCCTGCGCGTCTTCTTGACGGATCTGCTGCTGGATCAGCGCACGGCTGATCAACTGCTCCAGCGCCCGCTGCGCGGTGAGAGCGCCCATCCCACCCTGCGCCGGGTCCAGCACCGCAAGGCGCATCTCGTCGTCCACATCACTGGCCAGGATCGCTTGATTGTTGACGACAGCTACCACGCGATCCAGCACCACGGCTTTGGCCGGCTGCGACGCGGCGACTGGCGGCAGACTCTGCGCGCTCAGACCGAGCGAGGCCAGCATCAGGCACGTCACCAGCGATGAAAAGACAGGGACGTTGCGCACGGTCTTGCAAACGAATTCGACAAAATCGCGACCACGCACAACGCACCTCACCCTTTATAACTATAAGACGAACAGCGTGAGATGCCGGGAGCCTCGCGCAGTTTGTTGCCTAGAATTTGACTGCGGGAGCGGTGCGCGCCGCCTCGCTGGCCTCAAAGTATGCGTTATTGACCGGGAAGCGGCTGCCCGCCCAGAGGCTGTTGGGGAACTGCTGCACGTAGGTGTTGTAGTCGCGCAGGGCTTCGTTATAACGCTTGCGCGCCACGCTGATGCGGTTTTCAGTTCCGGCCAGCTCGTCCTGCAAGCGCATGAACTGCTCGCTGGAGCGCAGTTGCGGATAATTCTCGGTGAGCAGCAGCAGACGGCCAATCGCTGAATCGAGCTTGCCGTTGGCCTCAATCTTGCCTGCCGGGCCCTGCGCGTTCAACATTCCCGCGCGGGCGTTGGCAATATCGCCATACACGGTGCTCTCTTCCTTGGTAAAGCCCTTCACGGTCTCGACCAGGTTGGGGATCAGGTCCAACCGCCGCTGCAATTGCACGTCCACATCCGACCACGCGGTCTTTACATCCTGATCCTTGGCGACCATTGTATTCCGCGCGCTGACGGCCATCAGCAGAACGATCACCGCGACGCCTGCCACTCCCAGCCAAATCCAAAGCCTCTTGCTCATATTGTGTTTTCTCCTCCGGCTCGCCTTCAGGCAAGCCTTTGTTCAGATTTTGATTTGCATCGGGCATTCTTGCAGGGGCTAAAGCCCGACGTTTTTTGTGGCGCTTGCGGCACGACTAAAGTCGTGCCCTGACGCTTCTGGACTTTTTGTTCAGTTTTTCCGCAACTTCTAAAACGTGCCCTGAGACAAATTGAATGCTTGGAAAAACTCCTACCAGCTTCCATCCGAACCGCCGCCGCTGAAACCTCCGCCACCGAAGCCACCAAAACCACCACCGCCGGAATCGCCTCCTCCACCGCCAAAGCCGCCTCCGCCGCCGAAACCGCCGCAACCAAAACCTCCGCCGCCAATCCACGGTCCGCCGCGAAATCCGCCAAAGAGCCCGAATGCTAGAAGACCGCGAAAGCCGAAGAAGAGCAGAATGATAATGACGACAATCAGCTTTCCGACATTGAAGTGCGGCCTTGCCGGTTGACGAGCCAAGACCGGCTCATCGTCCAGCGTGATTTTAGCGTCGGCTGCGATCACTTGAGCAATCTCACCTACGCCAAGAGTTACAGCACTGTCAAAATCATTGGCTTTTAGATACGGAACCATCTCCCGACCGATATCGCCAGTCTTGCCGTCGGGCAGAATGCCCTCCAAACCATCACCTATTTTGATGGATCTGCGGTGGTCATCGATCGCAAAAAGGAGCAACACGCCCCGATCCGAACCCTTGCGGCCCATCTTCCACTTGTCGACCAATGCGTTGGCAAAGTCCACTGAATCGATACCATCCAGCGTATGCACAGTCACCACAGCGATCTGCGCGTTGGCCTGGGAGTGGTCGAGCTGGACGCAGAGGCGGTCCAGGCGGGCGATTGCTTCGGGCGAGAGCACGTGGGCAAAGTCGCTGACGTAATCGGTGGGCTGGGGCAAATCCTCCACCCGCTCAGCTCGCAAGGCGAGGGGAAGGAAGACCAGAGCTGCCAACAGCAGCCCATAGAAGACGAAATGCGCGCGACGAAAGCCAGTCATTACTCTCTATTGTACGAGGGCCAAGCGTTTGCGGTTCCGGCTGGGCACTTCCGCGGCAGATGAAAGCCCGCCATCAGCAAGCGATGAGCATTCCACGATTGTTATGGACAGGATCGGCGGCCCGCTCCACGAGCGCCGCGCGCACCTCTTCCATGACCGCGTGCCAAGCGCCCAGGCTGGGTTGGCGGAAGAGGCGCATGGTCGGATACCAGGGGCTGTCGTCGCGGTTGAGCAGCCAGCGCCAGTCCGCCGCGTAGCCGAGCAGCGTCCAGACCGGCACGGCCAAAGCGCCCGCCAGGTGGGCGATGCAGGTATCCACCGTGATGACCAGATCCAGATGAGCCATCTGCGCCGCTGTATCGGCCAGATCGGAGGTGAAGGGCGCGAGATCCGTGAGTTTGCCCGCCGCAGCCGCCAGTTGCCTGGAAGCCGGTCCCATCTGCAGAGAGAAAAAATGAACGCCCTCCACGCGCAGGAGCGGCGCCAGAACGGAAAACGGCATTGAGCGGAAGCGATCCTTGGCGTGGCTCGGACTGCCGGCCCAGGCGATGCCTACGCGCAACCCCGTGGCCGGCCACACCAACCGGGACGCCGCCCGCGATGCATCCTCCGGGATGTTCAGATAAGGCACGCGCGCCGGGATATTCTCCAGGTTCGTACCAAAAACCAGAGGCAGGCTCATCAAGGGAATCTGGCAATCAAAGGGCGGCAGTGGATCGCCGGTGGCTACCAGAGACTCAACCCCGCGCAGCAACCGGGCGATGCGCCGCAACCGCGTGGGCAGGCAGAGCACCACCGAGCCGCCTGAGGCCTGCACCATCGGCAGATAGCGCAAAAACTGAATGGTGTCGCCCAATCCCTGCTCGGCGTGGAGCAGAATGCGCGCGCCGTCGAGCGGTTGGCCGCGCCAGAGCGGCTCAGGAAAGTGGCGTGGAGAGCTTTTGGTGCGGCGGCGGGCTTCAAAGTTGCGCCAGCCGGCGGCGAAGTCGCCGTGAAGCAGTTGCAGCAGGGAGCGGTTCCAGGCCGCATAGGCCGAATCCGGCTGAATCTCCAGCGCGCGTTCGTAACAGAGCCGCGCCGCATCAAAGCTGCCCTGATCGTGCAAGATCGAGCCGAGATTGCAGTGCGCTTCCACATGGTTGGGATGCGCGGCCAGCACCCGGCGATAGCTCTCCACCGCCGCTTGAAGATTGCCGCGCTTCCAATCCACATTGCCCAGGTTGAAGCGCGCCTCGGCGTACTCCGGTCGCTGTTCGAGCGCGCGACGGTAAGCGTTGACCGCCTCTTCCAGACTGCCCTGCGCCTCCAGCGCCACCCCCAGGTTGTTCTCCAACTCGGCGCACTCCGGCCTCAGGGCAAGAGCGCGCTGGTAGCAGGCTACGGCCTCTACCATCTGTCCACGGCGAAAATATGCGGCAGCATCGGCTGTAAGGCGTTGAAAATTGATGGGTTCACTTTCCTGGATTCAGATCGAAATTGTTTTTCTCCCAGCAATTGCGATGCCATGAGTAAGTTTTTTCCTTAAAGAATTCTCATAATGCACCGACTCCGAGCCTCGTCTTGGAAATCTTGCAAAGAAAGTCCAAGAGCCAGCCCAAACAAAATAGACTGAAGAAGATGACTCAAGATCCGCAACCACCCATCGCCCGCATTGACCACAAAGAAACCGCCTTGCACGGAGCCGTCCTCATCGACGACTATGCCTGGCTGCGCGACAAAGAGAATCCTGAAGTGACCGCCTACCTGGAAGCTGAAAATGCTTTCGCTGACGCGGTTATGGCTCCGCTCGGCGGCCTGCGCGAGGAGCTTTATCAGGAGATGCTCTCGCACGTAAAGCAGACCGACGTTTCGGTTCCCTACCGCGATGGCGACTGGTGGCATTACACACGCACCGAAGAGGGCAAGCAGTACGCCATCCACTGCCGTACGCATGGATCTCCGAATGCAACCGAGGACACGCCTGAGCAGGTGATTCTTGACGGCAACCAGCTTGCCGAGGGGCACGCCTTTTTTTCGATCGGCGATACGGACATCAGCCGCGATGGGCGCTGGCTGGCCTACTCGACCGACTTGACCGGCTTCCGCCAGTACACGCTGCACATCAAGGATTTGGAGACTGGCGAGACGCTTCCCGACGAAGTCGAGCGGGTTGGGTCGGTTGTGTGGGCGGCGGACAGCCGCACGCTTTTCTATACCGTGGAAGATGAGGAGCAGAAGCGGCAGTTTCAGCTATGGAGGCACCTTCGCAGCACCGCGCACACGGACGACGTGCTGGTCTATCAGGAGGACGATGAGCGCTTCAATGTGGGCGCGGGACGGACGCGGGACGGCAAGTACATTGTGATGGAGACGGCCAGCCACATTACGACGGAATCGTGGGTGCTGGCGGCCGATCAGCCGGAGGGCGCCTTCACGCTTATCAGTCCGCGCGAGGACGAGCACGAATACTCGATCGATCATCGCAACGGGTTGTGGTTCATCCGAACCAACGACCACGGACGGAACTTCCGCCTGGTGAGCGCGCCCGTGGCGACGCCGGGGCGTGAGCATTGGACGGAGCGGATTGCGCATCGCGACGGCATCATGATCGAAGAGATTGACCTGTTTGCGGATTTCTTTGTGGCCTGCGAGCGCGAGGACGGGCTGCCGCGTTTGCGCGTCTGGCGCTTCAGCGGCGGGGGGCCGGAGGCGGCGCTGACAAGCGAGATCAGCTTTCCGGAGCCGGCCTACAGCGCGCAGCCTCACGTGAATCGCGTCTTCGAGACGCCCGCCTTCCGCTACTCGTATCAGTCGTTGGTCACGCCTGCTTCGGTCTATGAGTATGATGTGGCCGCGGGGGCATCCACGCTGCTGAAGCAGTTGGAGGTTCCCGGCGGTTTTGACCGCACGCTCTATGCCAGCGAGCGCGTGCACGCCATTGCGCCGGACGGCGTTCGAGTTCCGGTTTCGCTGGTCTATCGAAAGGACAAACGCGAGCCGGGAATGAATCCGCTCTATGTTTATGGCTACGGCTCGTATGGTTACGCGCTGCCGGTGGGCTTCAGTTCCAACCGGCTGAGCCTGCTGGATCGCGGCGTGGTGATGGCTTACGCGCACATCCGCGGCGGCGGCGATCTGGGCGAGCCCTGGCACGACGCGGGCAAGATGCTGGTGAAGCGGAACACCTTTACGGACTTCATTGCCTCGGTGGAGCAATTGATTGCGGCGGGATTCGGCGATGCGGCGAAGGTGGCGATTGAAGGCGGCTCGGCCGGTGGACTGCTGATGGGCGCGGTGGTCAATTTGCGGCCAGATTTGTTCCGTGCCGTGCTCTCGCACGTTCCTTTTGTGGATGTGATGAACACGATGCTCGACGCTACGCTTCCGCTCACCGTGCCGGAGTACGAGGAATGGGGTAATCCAAATGAGGAGAAATACTTCAACTATATGTTGAGTTATTCTCCCTATGACAATCTGAAGGCGGCGAGTTATCCGGCGATGCTGGTGAAGACATCGTTGCATGACAGCCAGGTGATGTATTGGGAGCCGGCGAAATATGTGGCCAAGCTGAGGACGCTGAAGACGGACGCGAATCCGTTGCTGCTGGTGACCAATATGCAGGCCGGGCACGGCGGCGCCAGCGGGCGCTACGACTATCTGAAGGAGATCGCGCTGGACTACGCCTTTCTGCTGCGGGAGTTTGGGATGGTGTGTTAGAGCTTATTCGTAAATTGATAATTTTCTCTTCCTGGATTCAGGCCTGTTTAAATTGAACGATAGCTCCAGCGTATTTCTGTATTGTTAGAGACTCAACGTGGACCAGAGGTCCACGTTACAGCCGGTCTGGAGACCGGCGCTACAATTTACGGATAAGTTCTTAGTTTTTTTAAATTATTGAGTAGTTCCATTGACGCGCAACCGTGTGTTAAGGTATGCTTTATAGGTGATTGAATCCTTCAAGCACGCCGGATTGAAACGGTTCTTTCAAACCGGGGATGTGCGCGGCATTCAACCGGCGCACGCCAACAAACTGTTTGCCCAGTTAAGTGCGCTGGATGTGGCCAAAGATGTGGCGTCTCTTCCGCGCCCGGCAGGCTGGAAGTTGCATAGGTTGAAAGGTGGGCGCGAGGAGACCTTCTCGATGTGGGTCAGCGGAAATTGGCGGCTGACCTTTTCCTTCAATGGCGACGCGTTTACCCTGTTGAATTATGAGGATTACCATGGCAGATAAAAAGAAGCGCATTGCGCCGTATCGCGTTCCCCATCCGGGCGAGGTATTGCGGGAAGTGATTGGAGAACTAACCGTCACGGAAGTCTCGGCGCGGCTCCACGTGTCGCGTGTGACGATGTCGAAGATTCTCAATTGCCGGTCGGCCATCACTGCGGAAATGTCCTTGCGGCTGGCGGCAGCATTTGGCGGAAGCAACACGTTTTGGCTGGAGATGCAGAACCGGTATGACGTGCACAAAGCCATGGAAAAGAAACAACCGAAGATTGTGCCGTTCAGCATGGCGGCTTAATTCGATTTGCTGCAACGGCGACGCCAGGCTGCCAATCGTCCTTTGCCCGGTCAGCACGTAAAATAGAGTCAAGGTAGAACGAATGGCGCAGCCCCCTTTTATCGATCCGGCTAACGAGGACGTGATTGCCGCACCCGACCAGAGCAACCAGAGCCTCGATCCCGCGGATTGGGCAGCCTTTCGCGTCCAGGCGCACCGGATGCTGGACGATATGATCGGCTACATTGAAGAGATTCGAGAACGGCCGGTATGGCAGCCGATTCCGAGCGAACTCCGCGCGCGCTTTCTGACGGAAGCGCCGCGCTCAGGCGTTGCGCTGGCCGAGGTGCATGACGAGTTTATGCGCAGCGTGCTCCCCTATGCGCAGGGCAATGCGCATCCCGGCTTTATGGGCTGGGTGAATGGCGGCGGCACGCCGGTGGGCATGGTGGCGGAGATGCTGGCCGCGGGGCTGAATGCCAACTGCGGCGGACGCGATCATATTCCGGTGGAGGTGGAGCGGCAGGTGACGCGCTGGGTGGCGGAGATCATGGGTTTTCCGCTGACGGCGACCGGGCTCTTTGTGACCGGAACCTCGATGGCGAATCTGATTGCCGTGCTGATTGCGCGCGACTCGGCGCTGGGATTTGACGTGCGCGCAAACGGCGTGGCCGCGCAGACTCGGCGGCTGACGGCCTATACCTCCAATGCAGTACACGGCTGCGTGCCCAAAGCGATGGACATTGCCGGGCTGGGCAGCGACGCCCTGCGGCAGATTCCTACCGACAGCCGCTTTCACATGAATTTGACGGCGCTTGAAGAAGCCATCCGGCAGGATCGCGCGGCCGGCCTGACGCCGTTTCTGGTGGTTGGAACGGCGGGAACGGTGAATACCGGCGCGGTGGACGATCTGGCCGCGCTGGCCGACCTATGCGCGCGGGAGGGGCTTTGGTTCCATGTGGACGGAGCCTTTGGCGCACTGGCCCGGCTGGCTCCTGATCTGGCTCCGCTCGTCGATGGCATTGAGCGCGCCGATTCGGTGGCCTTCGATTTTCATAAATGGGGACAGGCGCCCTATGACGCAGGGTTCATTTTGGTGCGCGATGGCGAGGCGCACAAGAACGCCTTCGCGCTTCCCGCGGCTTATTTGCAGCGCGCCCAGCGCGGCCTGGCCGCCCACTCGCCCTGGCCCTGCGACTTTGGCCCGGATCTCTCGCGAGGCTTTCGCGCCTTGAAGGTCTGGTTCACGTTGAAGGTGCTGGGGACGGAGGCGCTGGGTGGGTCGATCTCCCGCTGCTGCGCATTGGCCCGCGCATTGGAGGCCCGCATCGCCGAGACGCCGGAGCTTGAGCTGTTGGCGCCCGTCGAGTTGAATATCGTTTGCTTCCGCTTCCGCGCCAACGATCCTGAAGACTGCAATCGGGTGAACGATGCGATTGTTGTGGCATTGCAGGAGGCCGGTGTGGTGGCTCCGTCCACGACCCGGATTGCCGGTCGCACAGCCATTCGCGCGGCGATTGTCAATCATCGCACCAGCCGCGCGGAGATTGACTCGTTGGTGGATGGCGTTCTGGCGCAAGGGCGCGCGCTCTGCGCAATGGGTGGCAAACCTTAGAATGCGACCTGCATCATTTGACTTTGCTTCCTTTCAATAAAGAAACGGGCTATCACTGAATTTGTTTTTATACTGGAATCATGACGAAGATTTCGAGCTGCGGTTGGACGCTGGAAGAGGCGGCGCGCGCCTGCGGTTCGCTACGCATCGCCGGTGTGGATGAAGTGGGCCGCGGTCCGCTCTTCGGGCCGGTTGTGGCCGCCGCGGTGATTCTGCCTAAAGGTTGCGTGCTGCACGGCCTGAATGACTCCAAGAAGCTGACCGAAAAGAAGCGCGCGGAGCTGGACGTGGAGATTCGCGCGAGCGCCGTAGCCTGGGCCATCGCCGCGGTCGACGCCGCCACCATCGACCGCATCAACATACGCATGGCCTCGCTGGAAGCCATGCGCCGCGCCGTGCAGCAGCTTGCCCTCAGCCCGGATTTCCTGCTCATCGACGGACGCGACACGATCGACTGGCCCGGCCCGCAGCAGGCAGTCATCCACGGCGACGCGCTCAGCTTCTCCATCGCCGCTGCGAGCGTTCTGGCCAAGGTTCACCGCGACCGCCTGATTGTCGACCTCGATCGCGAGTATCCCGGCTACGGCCTCGCCCAGCACAAAGGCTACCCCTGCCCCGCGCATCTGGAAGCCCTCAAACGTTTGGGGCCGACTCCGCTTCATCGCAAGAGCTTTCATCCGGTGGCGCAAGCAGGTTTACAATTTCCTGAGTCCTGAAAATCCGCTGGGGGGCCGCATGTTTCGCTTTCATTGGATTTTGTTTTCATCGCTTCTCTGCCTTTCCGCCAATCAATGTGGCAGTCTTTCACCGGTCAAGATTGATCCCTCGCTGGGGACTGTGACCGGCATGGTACTCTGCGCGGATACAGGCAAGCCAGCCCGCTTCGCCACAGTTACTCTTGTAGGCACTCCTGAGAAAGATGCTTCCAATTTACCTACCGAAAGCGCAGTAACTGGACTGGATGGGCGATTCAAGATTGTCAATGTTGCACCTGGCCATTACTACGCGTATGCCGAGCTGGAAGGCTATTTGAATCTGGACCGCGCCATCGATTTCGGGCGGGTAGATAAACGCGCCAGTGAGCAAGAACAGACTCAAGAGATAATCGACCAGTGGAAGGATCATCTGGCCGAAGTAAACGTGGAGGCGCGCGGCACAGCTGAACTGTCGCTGCAAGTGGAGCGAGGCGCTGAGATTACGGGAACCGTGACCTACGACGATGGCAGTCCGGCCATTGGAATGCATTTTCAGCTTTTTCGCAAGACGGAGAAACATGGCTGGGCCAAAGTTGGAATGTCTTCAGATAACTGGGCCATCTCCGAAGTCAGTGACGGCCACGGTCATTTCAACCTGGCCAATCTTCCTGATGGAGAGTACACCATCTGCGCATCCCTGCCCGTTGGAAGTCAAGATGCCGCTCCACGCATCTGCCTTGGCAATACGTATCGCATGAAGAATGCCACCTCGGTCAAAGTGCATACGGGAGATATTGCAAATGGCGCGGATATCATGATTCCGATTACCGGGTTGCATACCGTAACGGGCTTTGTGACTGCGGCCGTCGATGGTCATGCGCTGGCCCAGGCGAAGGTGCGGCTACTCTACGCCGATGACCGCGAAAAAGTGCGGGAGATTCCGCTGCTCGACGATGGCAGCTTTTCTCTCCCTTATCTTCCGGAGGGTAGTTATATCCTTCAAGTCACCGGCGCACAAGACGCGGAAAAGAAACCTACCGAGACCGTCATCTCCAATGCTGGAACTGACGATTCAAAGGCCACTGCTGCCCGCCTTTACATGGACAAAGAGCTTCCATTTACCGTGCAATCAGACATGAATGATATCAAGATTCAACTCGACGCCCTTCCGCCGGAGAAATCTTCTCCGCAATAAGCTCTGGATATTTCTGATTTCGATCGTGGTAAACTTCGCAATGTGAGAAAGAAGCTGAAAATTTGCGGCTGGATGATGCTCGGCGGATTTGCCGGCGTAGCAGCCGTTATGTGTACAGGTGGATTTGGTGTCTGCGGTCGTAATTCTGTCGCGGATGTGGTTGTGTTTTTTGGCGGGCTGCTTACATTTTTGGGCGGTTTACTGGTGGGGATTACAGAGATCATTCTCATTGCAATCGAAAAGTGTCGATCCAACCAGGGTTAATACTGGGTGCTTCAGATCCCGATCTTTAACCAGGGAATCCATAGACTTCAATCGAGTTGATTTGCGGCCCCCGCAAACGGCCACTGACTCAGCTTGCGCGCGCGAATCAAATAGATGGCCGTGCCGGAGACGGCAATTCCGGCGGCGACCGCCAGTCCGCCCAGCGCGTGGCTGCGATTGACCAGCATAAAGATGAATCCCCCCATCGCCGCGAGCGGAGGCAGCGGATAAAGCGGTATTTTGAAAGGCCGGTCCAGCTCAGGCCTCCGCGCGCGCAGCAGCATAACGCCGATGTGCTGCAAAAAGAATTGCAGCAGAATGCGGGTAATCACCAGCATGGTAATGACCTGCGCCAGCGAGAAGAAGCAGAAGGCAGCGGCCACCACTCCGAGCGCGATCAGTGAGCGGTGCGGAATCCCGTGGCGGGGATGAACGGCGGCCAGAAACTGGAAGTAGTTGCCGTCACGGGCGGCGGCGTAGGGCACGCGCGAGTAACCCAGCAGCAGCGAAAAGACCGAGGCAAAGGCAGTCCAGATAATCAGCGCGGCCATCAGGCGCCCGACAAAGGAGCCAAAGGCGGCTTTGGCGATGTCGGCCACCAATTGCAGGCGAACCGCCGCGCCTGCTGTTGCGTGGGCCGCCGCGTCGCGCATGGAAGGCAGCGCGGCCAGGTTCATGGTCACGTAGAAGGCCGCCACAAAGAGCACGGAGAGCAGGATGGCGCGCGGAATCGTGCGCTCCGGGCGCTTGACCTCGCTGCCGAGGAAGCAGATGTTGTAGTAGCCCCAATAGCAATAGGTGGTCAAGAGCGTGGCCTGCGCCAAGCCGCCTAGCGCAGCGGGAATGGTGAGCGCGGGCGAGGCGGGCATCTGCCAGTTGCCGCGCGCAAAGCCGGAGATGATCACTCCGGCAATGGCCGCCAGCACCCCGGCAAAAAGCACCCAGGCGAGGCGCGTCACGGAACTCAGATTGCGATAGAGCAGCGCCGTGACCAGCAGGCAGACCCCGGCGGCGGCGAAGTTTGAGAAATGCAGTGCGGGCAGAGCGGCTATTGGCGCGCCGTCCAGCCCCGGCCAGAACCAGGCCAGAAAGCTGGAGAGGCCGATGCAGCCGGAGGCAATCGCCAGCGGCGCGGTGAAGCTGACCTGCCAGACATAGAGAAAGCTGAGCCAGTTGCCAGCGCCCTTTGGGCCGTAGATCTCACGCAGAAAGGCATACGAGCCACCGGCACCCGGAAAGGCCGCGCCCAGCTCCGCCCACACCAGCCCGTCGGCCACGGCGATGACCGCGCCCAGCACCCACGCCCAGACCGAGAGCCGGTATCCCGCCGCGGCAATCACCAGCGGAAGCGTGATGAACGGACCGACGCCGATCATCTCCAACATATTGAAGGCCACGGCCGAGCGCAGGCCGATGCGGCGCTGAAGGGGGGCGGAATCTGCGAAGATTGCGAGGGATTGATTTTCTATCATTTTGATTGGTCACGGAAGAACAGAGGCAGGTTTTCTCCAGTATTACGCGCGCTTTGCAACCGCCAACTTGAGACCAAAACCGACAAATACGCAACCGGTCACACGATCAAGATTCCGCACCACGCGCGGCTTGGACAGAAAGCGGCCCAATGGAAGGGTAAGTGCGATCAGCAGCGAGAACCATGTCAAGGTAAGCAGCACATGGATGCACGCAAGCAGAAGTGAAAATGCGGCGACGTTCACGCCATGTGGAATGAACTGCGGAAGGAAAGTCACATAAAATACGCCAACCTTGGGGTTGAGAATGTTGCTGAGGAAGCCACGCTGAAACAGGCTCCTGCTTCCCCGGTTGACGGTCGCGCTCCCCTCCGCTTGCGCCGCAGCCAAGTATGCGCGCGGCTTCAGGAGCAGTCTGGCGCCAAGATAGATGAGGTAAGCCGCGCCTGCCCATTTCACCAGGGTAAAAGCCAGCTCAGAGGCAGCCAGCAGCGCGGTCAGTCCAAAAGCGGCGCTCATCCCCCAAACCAGCAGGCCCAAGCAGATTCCGAGAGACGCCAATGCCCCGCCGCGCGGTCCGTCCGAGGTCGAAGTTCGCAGCACCATCACAGTGTCCACGCCAGGCGTGATCGTCAGCAGGCCGGAAGCCAGGATGAACAGGAGCAGCAACTGAGTCAAGGGAAAGACCCTCCTTCACGCAGAGTATCCCAACAGAGGATCACTTTGCCAATTTCTGAGGATGATTGGAAGATGTGTCAGATAGACTCCCCGGATTGTACACTGACGAGAAGATGATTCTTGCCGATCGACAAAAACGAGCAGCGGGCGCAGCCATCGCATTACTGATTCTGGCAGGCGCTTGCTGCGCGCGTTTGGCCGGGCAGCAGCCCTTGGTACAAGCAAACCAGCCCGCTGCTCTTGCTTCCCTTCCCTTGCCGGAAGCCAGCGAGACTGCGCTTCCCTTACCTGAAGATCGCGGCGCGGCGGCGCTGGAGCAATCGTTGCGGCGGCTTCAGACCACGGCCAGTGTGCTGATGATCGTTGCCCATCCAGACGACGAGGACGGCCCGCTGCTGACTTATCTCTCGCGAGGCCTGGGAGCGCGCGTTACATTGCTGACGCTCACTCGCGGCGAAGGTGGCCAGAACGCGGTTGGCTCGGACACCTACGACGCGCTGGGGCTGATCCGCACGAACGAACTGCTCAAGGCCGACGAGTACTACGGCGTCAAGCAACTTTGGGGCACGGAGGCCGACTTTGGCTTCTCCAAGACGCAGGAAGAATCCTTCGCCAAATGGAGCCACGAGCGCGTCCTCTACGATGCCGTGCTGGCCGTGCGCCAGGTGCGCCCGCAGGTGATCGTCTCGACCTTTGTCGGCGGGGTCAGCGACGGCCACGGCCACCACCAGGTCTCCGGCGAGATTGCGCAAGAGGCCTTCAAAGCCGCAGCCGATCCGACGGTCTTTCCCGATCAATTGAAGAACGGCCTTCAGCCCTGGCAGCCGCTGGCCGTCTACTCAATGGTTCCCTTTGCGCCGATCAAAGACGGGCAAATCTTCGACTACGCCACCGGCAAGTGGGCGCCCGCGCGCTTCAAGAACTACGTCACCGGCGAGTGGACCGAAGGCGCACTCTCGGCGGATGTAACGATCCCCGTCGGCAATCTTGATCCGGTGCTTGGCCGCAGCTATGTGCAGATTGCGCGTGAGGGTTGGGGACAGCAGAAGTCGCAGTACGGTGGGGCGAACCCCGCGCTGAGCGGTCCGGCGACGACCAGCTATCATTTATGGGCCGTCGCGCCTGAAGCCGCAGCCAAGCCGGGGACCATATCAAGGAACGACGATCTCTTCCACAACAGCAAAGTTAATATCGATACTAGTATCACAGGAATTGCACATCTCGCTGGGCCTCATCCGCCTGCATTTCTTCTCAATGGATGGAGTGAGGTCGATGATGGTCTAAAGAGATTCGAAAAAGACCGGCGAGAGATCCGCACGTTGGAAGCAGCGCACAGTCTGGCTACCCTTGATAACAAAACTATTCAGTTAATTCATCGTGTCGAAATGGAGAATAACTACCAATTCTCCGAGAATGTGCTCGAAGAATTGAACACCAAGCAGCAGCAGTTTCAATTCGCCTTGAAAGAACTGCTCGGCCTAGATCTGATTGCCTTCACCACCAAAGCCGATAAGGTCGAAAACTCAGGCGCGCGCGGAAACTCTGCCGATGAAACACCCCGCAGCGTCATCCCCGGCGAAGACTTCCGCGTGCGCATCCACACCGCATGGGCTTCAAACGATATAAAACTGAGCCGCGTTTGGCTCGCGAGCCAGA
>Ga0181520_10005601_pt1 | contig 19872 bp, 17 predicted proteins | sample PEATcosm2014_Bin_29_FD_132451 | JGI IMG/M metagenome (GOLD analysis project Ga0181520, IMG submission 132451) | Peatland microbial communities from MTU Mesocosm Facility, Houghton, MI, USA - PEATcosm2014_Bin02_30_metaG | ecosystem: Environmental > Terrestrial > Soil > Wetlands > Peat | place...
ATGGATTCGCCACAATCACCGGTCATCTTCGATCCAAAGTGGCCTCTCCTGGAAATTCACCCACCACACCGGGCAAACCGTTTAGAACGGGCAAAATCTTGAAAATCAGAGACACTGAATTCGCTTTTGACTCAGGCACTTTTCTCGCGAACGCTGGTCTTGGCCGCAAGATCGTCGAGCTGGAGCCGAAACAAACATTTTTCTCGCAGGGAGACTTGGCCGACACCGTCTTCTATCTCCAAAGAGGCAGGGCAAAACTTACTGTTGTCGCGCAAAGCGGCAAAGAGGCCACGATCACGCTTCTCTCCGATGGCGACTTTGTCGGAGAGGAGTCTCTGGCGGCCATTCCGGGACTGCGTTTGGCGACCGCATCTGCCGTGAACTCGTGCGTGGCTCTCAAGATCACGAGGGAAGAAATGACTCGTGTCATGCATGACGAACCAGCATTCGCAGATTTTTTTCTGAAGTTTGTGCTGACCCGCAGTATGCGAATTCAGGCAGATCTTGTCGATCAGCTTTTTAATTCCAGCGAGAAGCGTCTCGCGAGGATTCTTCTGATCATGGCGGAATTTGGCAAACCTGGCGAACGGGACAAATTCATCCCTCCTATCTCACAGGAGGCATTGGCGGAGATGATTGGGACGACACGTTCGCGGGTGAGCTTTTTCATGAATCGCTTCCGCACGCTTGGCTATATTAATTACGACGGCCGCATTCAGGTGAACAAGTCGTTGCTCAATGTAGTTCTTTTCGACCAGTTTCCGGGGCATAATGCCCAAAAACCTGATCTGCCAAAGATTGGAGCTGATCTGAAAATCGTCATATCAAAAGTTGAAACCATCCTCAAACCAGTCATTCCGATAGTCAAAAGGATTCTGCAGCCAGTCGTTCCGATTGTTGAGGCGGTCAAGCGTAAGATCTCAACTGAAACCGGGGATTGAGAAGAGCTTTTTTGTAAGAATCCAGTTCCCTCTTACGCAGCGAGCGAAAAGAATGCCGAATTGGCTCTGGAAAAGAAACCGCACGCTATTGCCTGTGCGCATGAACAACAAATCGCTCCGGAGCAGCACCGATATAGTGGAAGGGATAGCAGGTAACAAGGGTTAGAGTGGAGTCAGTTGTGGGCGATACAATGGCAACGTCGCTCGGGACGGTGATCTGTATCCAATCTACCTCGTATCGGGTGATACCCTCAGTAGTTTGGATCTCGATCTTATCGCTTGCCTGAATATCTTTCAGAGCGCGAAAATATGTATCGCGGTGTCCGGCGATTCCGATATTTCCAGATTCGCCAGGGAGCGCAGTTCTTTCGATGTGCCCCACGCCATGCCGAAGAGTTTGCGATGTAGTTCCCTCTAGAATTACAACCGACAATCCGATCCGCGGAATCTCAATGCGGCCCAGAATATCCCCCTCCTTCACTGCTAGCTTGGGAAGCGCTGACTCGTTCGCTTCTTGCGCCTGAATTTGCTCTTCCAGGCTCAGTTCGGCTTTCTTCTGATAAATCCTTGCATCGAACAGCGTAAGCCCAACATAGGCAAGGGCCGTAACTCCGCTGACCAGCAAGACACGCCGTGTCCGACTCACCAATCGCTGCCTGCGTTCTGCGGTGATCTCTTTGTCAGTTATGGAAATCATGGCCTATATCCCTTGTCCCCAACGGTTGTGATGACGACGGCAGAAAGTAGCCAGCTCGCGTACGAACAGTTAAGCGTCCGTGCGCACGCTCGCTAGCCTGCACGTCGACGACCCGATATCCGGCATCCTGTTTTGATATTATTGGCACATAAGCCAAAGTGTACTGATTGCGAATATCGCGTGCGATCCCTTCGCAGATTGAGGACATCTCCTTCGGCGATGCCGGGAAGAATGCTTCACCACCCGTCTCTTTCGCAAATCGTTTGAGCACGCCGGGGTTCTGATCACCGTCCTGCTCGTCGAAGATACCGATCGCGTAAATAATTGCGGTGGAGTGCCTAGCCATTTCGATCACCTGGGCTAGACCATGCTTACTCGCGTTGTCGCCTCCATCACTAATCACGATGAGAATCTTTTTATCGCATTTGCTTTGCTTGAGATGATCGAGGGCTGTGGCGATCGCATCGTAGAGCGCAGTCTCGCCAGTCGTCTTGATAGCTGACAGAGCAAACCGCAACTGGTCCCGTCGATCTGTGAATGATATCTCAGGCGGCAGACCATAAGTCACCTGCTCATTGAAATTGACCACAAACATCTGGTCCAGAGGATTGCTTGATTGAGCAAACGACAAAGCGGCGGCTATCACGTCTGCGCGTTTCGGTTTCATGCTCCCACTGTTGTCGATAATCAGGCCGACAGCCACAGGAACGTCTTCATGGCTGAAGTCTTTGATTTGTTGAAGAACATGATTTTCGTATATCTGAAAATTGTCTTTTGCGAGTCCGGAAACCAGCGCATTATGACGATCCAGAACGGTCGCACTCAAGATTACCAGGTTTGTTGCCACCCGTACGGTAAAATTTCCGCTTGATTTTTCTTGCGAATAGGAAGAATTTTGCGACAAGGCCATACTTGAGAATGAAATCGAAGCCGCAAGAGCGAGAAGGAATGGGAGTGGACACTGAAGTCTTACTCCGAAGCGACCGCCAGTCCATCCTTGCCCTGGAATCGACAAGCCGATTTCTCTCTCTTTATAAGATTCAGACGCGGTCCTCCTCATCATCTTGATTTTCCTTTGTCGTAGTCCAAAACGTCCAACGCAATTCTGCCCTTATCTCCAGCGAGAGAGAGAGAGAGAGAGAGAGGCGGTACTCGCGTACCGCCATATTCCCGGCTGGTCCGGCCAACCCGAATGGCCTGGAGTGACACTTGGAAGTATCGCGATTCTGAATTAGACGATCTTCTTGAAAAATACCGGAAGCAAGAAACCGGCTCCCAACAACATCATTCCAGATAGTCCAATAAAACCTAGGTTGCTAGCGGTTTTCGGCAGAGATGCGACCTGAGTTGTGGCAGGTGATGCCACAGTTACAGCCGCAATGGGAGCGGGTGCGGCAGGTGGCGATTGAACGACCTGTGCAACATCCACGGTTTCTCCGTTTGGGCTAACCGCTTCAACCGGGGCTGCAGCCAGAGAGTCGACAGGCGCGGCAGTCAGTGCATAAGGCGTTGAGAGTACCGCCTCATTGGTTTCCTTGGCCAGTTGGATAGCCCTGGATCTTTCATAAACAAATTCTTCGCCCCATTCACGGCCCGGATAGAACCATGCCCTCAGCGCCTCAGGTTCTCCCGCTGGCCGCTCCCGAAATGTGATGACAGTCTTATCGGTCGCTTTCAAGCGATAATTTGGAATTGCCAGAATGGTTGTGAATACATGCGTTTCGTCTTGATTGAAGATCTGCACGATATGACGATTGGAGTTGGAGTCAAATATCTTGAAAACGTAGGTACCCGCCGGCAAGATCTGGGCGCCAACGCCCGGAACTTCGACTGGCCCACTAAAGGTGATGACAGTCTTCCTATTCAGCTCGTCTGCCTTTGCTTTCGGCGCGGCGAGAACACAGAGCACGGTAAGACATAGTCCTGTTGCGATTCCTTTGAGCAGTATCATTATTTCTCCAGTACCTCTCCGACTCACTCGCACGGCGGTTGTTATGCATCCTCTTTATGTTGTCGGGTTCACAAGAGTTTGCACGCCGGAGACTCCGGCAGCCTTCTGTCCGTGGCGTGTACTGATTGTGAGTATTCCTCACCAATAATTCATTAGCTGATCAATATTGACCTCCTGTAGATAAGTAGCACTGCGAGAGGTGTGAAGAAATAGACAGACACAAGACAGCACCTCCTGCGAAAGAGTATTCGCGTGGTCATAATCTTGGTTGCATTTGGAAACGGGCTAGCTCAGAAGAGATTGATCGCTCTTATTCCATCGCGTACGCGGCACTGCCCTGTATTGCTCAGACCGCTGCGGTTTTGGCACTTAGTGTAAAGAATGTAAGGATAGCTCGAGGTCACCCGCGACACACGCACCGGGAACTGACGCACGGATTTAAAGACCCTTATGGTAGCTGCTGTTGCTGGACTGTTCTTTACGGCTGCACACAGCATCCAACGCAATTTCAGCCATCGCAGATACCTTTAAGGAGGTTATTTATGCGCGGACTTAGAACATTCTTCGGTACGACAGCATTGCTGGCAGGCTTGGCCTTGGCGCCAACAGCCAATGCCCAGGTCGTGGTCGACATCGGTGTTCAACCGGTTTGTTCCTACGGGTACTATGGATACGCACCTTACACCTGCGCGCCTATGGGTTATTACGGCCCCGGCTACTTCTATAACGGCATCTTCCTGGGCATGGGACCTTGGGGCGGTTGGGGCTACAGCCACGGCTGGGGCGGGCACCGATTCGTCAATGAAGGCGGCGGAAGCTATCACGGCGGGCCTGGCCGCGTGTCCTATCACGATAACGGTAGAGCGGCATCTCGCGGCGGCGGTGCTGGATATCGCGCCAATTCAGGAGTAAACCATCCGACAGCAAAGCGTGGCGGAACAACCCAAACTGCGTCCGCTAAACCGAGCGCATCTCATGCCGGAAACACGCGGCCCAGCGCACCACACTCTGCTGCTCCGCATAGCAGCGGCGGAGCAGCTCATAGCAGCGGTGGAACATCGCATGGCGGTGGCGGCGGTGGTGAACATCAAGGCGGCGGCGAACACCGGTAGGTCTTGATTACAGCAGCCTGCTGTACTTCCACAAGGCAGCGAAGCTAAACGGCTTCGCCGCCTTGCATGTGGTTTCGATCACGTCTGCTTCCGTTCTACAGTGTTTTCTCCGCTTAGAATCGAACGCGTGCTTGATCGACGATCTATCGAACCGCCAGTCTAGACAAAGCGGCACGGACGGGAAATAGAGTACTTCAAGAGAAGTCGATCAACCGAAATGAAAAGACCTGATATGTCAGCCGTTAGATATCGAGCTCGAACTATGCCGGGGTTGTAACTGCGGAAACAGCAGCGGTACATTCGTCTATTTTACCTGAAGTGTAATTCGCTTAATTAGTTTCTATCTAATCGAGGCGAGAAAGGCCCGCTCAAATCCGCCGACCGATTTCTCGATCCGTTCCAGCGGAATCGTTAACGAAAGACGAATGTAACCCGAGCGTCCAAAGCCTGTGCCGGGAACGGCCAATACGCCTTCCTCTGCGAGCCGCTTGCAAAACGCGATGTCGTCAGAGATAGGAGTCTTGAGGAAAATATAAAACGCGCCCTCGGGCCGCCTCACATCGTATCCGATGGCCGCGAGCGCATCGCAAAGCACGTTCCGTTTGTGCTCGTAGGGTGCGGGGTCGATTGTCTCGTCGAGCGACTCAAGCATCACCCACTGCCAGATTGCAGGCGCATTGATAAATCCGAGCGTGCGATTGCAGAAGGCGCACGCCCCGCGCAACGCCGCGCGATCCTCAATTTGCGGCGAGAGCGCAAGATACCCGATGCGCTCGCCCGGCAACCCCAGCGACTTTGACCACGAGTTGCAAATCGCCGTGTTGGCTATAAGCGAGGCCACCTCACTCTGGTGCTGCCCGTCATACACAAAAGACTTGTAGGGTTCGTCGCTAATGACGGTAATAGGCTGTTCCGTGCGTGCCAGCATTTCTTGCAAATCGCGCAGAACACTCTCGGGATAGACACGGCCTGTAGGATTATTCGGTGTGTTCAAGAGAATGGCGCGCGTGCGAGGGGTGATTGCCGCCGCGATGCGCTCCACGTCAGGCAAAAACGTATCATCAGTCTCGACCGGAACCATGCACCCGCCGTGGTTCGAAATATAGAACTGATACTCGGGAAAGAACGGCATCAGGACAATAACTTCATCGCCTGGATCAAGAATAGACTTCAAGATCACGTTGCATGCGCCCGCAGAGCCAATCGTCATGAAGACGTCTTCCGCCATAAACGGCAACCCTGTCTCTCTATGGAGCTTCTTCGCAACTGCTTCGCGAACCTGCCCGTAACCCGGATTCGGCATATAGCCATGCGACCCCGTGCGGTTATTAGCTACAGTTCGCCGCAAGGCATCAACCACCGCCGGCGGTGGCTCGACATCGGGATTGCCAAGCGAAAAGTCAAAGACAGCATCGGCTCCGCGTTCGCGCTTGAGCCTGACGCCCTCTTCGAACATGCGTCGAATCCATGAGGCGTTTTCGAGTTGGCTGGCGATAGTTTTTGAGACGGGCATCTTTGGGGCCTGCTACTGCTTCAGGAGTTCATGGCCTGCGACCACATTAATGTCTGCGGCCTGCAAACGCTCAATCGCAGCATCCGGATCGTTGAAGCGAAAGATCAAAATTGCCTGGTCTCCGCGAGGATAAGGAAAGGCGTACATGTACTCGATGTTGATGCCGCTTCCATCAAGCGCCCCCAGCACCTCAGCCATGCCGCCCGGCCGGTCTGGCACCTCGACCGCAAGGACCTCTGTAGCCTTGGCCACATATCCATTCGCTTTGAGAATTCCGGCAGCCCGCTGCCAATCCGACACGATCATCCGCACAATGCCGTACTGTTCGGTGTCGGCCAGATACAGGGCGCGGATGTCGATGCCTTCATTTGCCAGCAGTCGCGCGGGGGCGGCGGTGTGTCCCGGCTTGTTCTCAACGAAGAGCGATAGCTGTTGGATCTTCATGCTGTCCGCCTGTCGATGACGCGTTTTGCTTTCCCTTCACTGCGCTGGATAGAAAACGCCTCAACCAGCGCAACCTTCACACGGATTCCCAGCACATGATCGAGCGCGGACTGAATTCTTGATTGCAATCCCTGCAACGCTCCGATCTTATCGTTGAACATTTGCGGAGTAACTTCGACCTGCACTTCCATCTGATCCAGACCCTGCGCGCGGGTCAAAATAATCTGGTAGTGCGGCAGCGTTCCCTCGATCTCCAACAGCGCCGCTTCCACTTGCGACGGAAAGACATTGACGCCGCGAATAATCAGCATGTCATCGCTGCGCCGGCCGATGCGCGCAATCCGCCGCATCGTGCGGCCGCACTCGCATGTGCCTGGCATAAGCCTGGTAATATCGCGCGTGCGGTAGCGAATCATGGGCATGGCCTGCTTGCTCAGAGTAGTCAGAACCAGTTCGCCCTCTGTGCCGTCCGGCAGCGGCTCGCCAGTCTCGGGATCGACAATCTCCGGATAGAAGTGATCTTCGAATATGTGCAGCCCCTGATGCTGTCGGCATTCGCAGCCAACGCCGGGCCCGATAATCTCCGTGAGTCCGTAAATGTCGAACGCCTCAATGTTGCTGGCGCTTTCGATATGCCTGCGCATCGAGTCAGTCCAAGGCTCCGCACCGAAGATGCCTGCACGCAGCGGCAGTTCTCTCAGATCAACTTTAAGATCCGCAGCTCGGTCGATCAGGTGAAGAAAATATGAAGGAGTGCAACACATCGCAGTCACGCCAAAGTCCTTCATCAGCATGATCTGCCGGTCGGCGTTGCCGCCAGATGCCGGAATCACCGCCGCCCCCAGCGCCTCAGCGCCATAGTGTGCGCCCAGCCCGCCGGTGAAGAGGCCGTAGCCATATGCCACTTGAATGATATCTCCGCGATGCAGCCCGCAGCCGGCCAAACACCGGACCACGACCGAAGTCCACACGTCCACATCTTCTTTTGTGTAAGCAACGACTATTGGTTTACCAGTAGTGCCGCTCGATGCGTGCAGACGGACAACATCCTTCATCGGGCTGGCAAAGAGACCATTTGGATAGGTGTCCCGCAGATCCGCCTTCATCGTGAAGGGCAGCTTTGCGATGTCTTCGAGCGAACGAATGTCGCCGGGGTCGAGTCCGCGCTCATCCATCCTTGCGCGAAAGAGCTTAACCTGCTGCCAGGCACGCGTAACCACGGTCTGCATCCGCTTCAACTGCAAATCGCGAAGCTCAGGAACCGGAGTGTAGTCCGGCACGCTCGCCGGATGGCAATCGTTAGCTGTCGTTTCAACCACTGCGTTCATGATGCTCGCCCCATGGCCGGCTCCTTGGCCCGCCCCATAGAAAACGATTGAATATTTGCCTCGTGCAGCTTCTCAGGCAGGTTGCGCTTGAGCGCCGCTGTCCAGGCCTCGACGGAGAACGGCAGATACCGGCTCAAAACGCCCAGCAACGCAACATTGATGCTCTTCTTGTTGGTTAGTGCGGCTTCGTCGATCAGCGAGGGCTCGATAAGCGTGCCGCCCTGCCGCAGCGCCGCAGCGTTCACCGGGACCTGGTCTGCTGCAATCACAACCAGAAAATCCGCATCGCCCTCCGGCACCATCGGACTGAAGACGCGCTCGCCAAATCTCACATCGCTCGATACGGAGCCGCCGCGCTGGCTCATCCCGTGCAGTTCGCTCTTCTTCACATCCATGCCGGAGCTGAAAGCGACATCTGCCAGAATGTCGGAGGCCTTGAGAACGCCTTGCCCGCCCAGTCCAGCAATCACCACATTAGTTGGCCGGTTGCTCATTGCACCTCTCAAACTCGCGGATCGCGCGGGTTGCCAGCAGACAATCGCGCCGCGCAATCACGACCGAAAGTTCCGGCTTGGCCAGGCACGATTGGATCAGTTCCTGAAACCTTCCCAGATCCTGCGTGGGATCGATCACGTGGACATTGCGCACACCGAGTGAGCGCGCAAGATCCTCAAAGACCACCTTGCCCGTCTTCGCATGAGCCAGCGTGCGCCCGGTCCCCGGATGCTCTTGCATGCCCGTCATGGCTGTGGTTCCGTTGTCGAGAATCAGCAACACATGGACGCTTGCCGGAGGGTTATAGACCATCTCAACCAAGCCCGTGATCCCGCTATGAACGAAGGTGCTATCGCCGATAACGCTGACTACTCTCTTCGCATCCTCAGGTGGCAGCACATGACGGAAGCCAAGCCCCACACCGATGGCCGCTCCCATGCACACCAGCGTATCCATGGCCTCAAAGGGCGGCAGCACTCCCAGGGAATAGCAGCCAATATCGCCAGCAACGATGCAGTTCAAATCTCTCAGCACCGTGTAAACACTGCGATGCGGGCACCCAGGACACAGAGCCGGCGGTCTGCCAGGAACTGGCTTTGCCTCAGGCGAACAATCTCCCTTCAAAATACGGCGCACGCGGCTGGCGCTCAACTCGCCAAAGCGAAAGATCTCCTGCTTGCCTTCGACCGCGATGCCCGCCGTGCGCGCTGCTTCCACGAGATAAGGGTCGCCCTCTTCGATTACCACGCAACGCTCAACGCTCGCGGCGAAGGCTCTCATGCGTTCGATGGGCAGCGGATAGGTCACGCCCAACTTCAGCACGCTAGCCTCAGGTGCGACCTCGCGCACATGCTGAAATGAAATCCCCGAAGTGATAATGCCGAGTTGCTTCGAGCCCGCGACGAGCTGGTTTGGCCCCTTCGCGTCATTCCATTCAGCAATCTCCGCAAGCGTCTTGCGCAGCCGCCGATGCGCCGGTTTGGCGTAGGCCGGAATCCTCACCCTCGACGGATAATCGTGCTCAAAGTGCGCCGGGCGCGCCGCTGGAATCGCAACGGTTCCGCGCCTCACAATCGTCTTCGAGTGGCAGACCCGCGTCGTCATGCGCAGCAGAACAGGCACCTGCCAGCGCTCTGAGATCTCGATTGCCTTCAATGTAAATTCGTAAGCTTCCTGCGAGTCCGAAGGCTCGATCATCGGCACGGCCGCGGCCAGCGCATAGCGACGATTGTCCTGCTCGTTCTGGCTCGAAGCCATCCCCGGATCGTCGGCCGAAACTACAATCAGCGCGCCATCCAGCCGCGTGTACGCCACCGTAAACAAAGGGTCCGCGGCCACATTCAGCCCAACGTGCTTCATGGTTACAAGAGCGCGCGCTCCGGCAAAGGCTACACCGATGCCAACCTCCAGCGCTACCTTCTCGTTGGGCGACCATTGGGCTCTTCCACCCAGAGTTTCAAAGGTTTCGAGAATTTCGGTCGAGGGCGTTCCAGGATAGCCGGTGCCAAGTGCGACTCCGGCATCGAGAGCGGCCAAAGCAACTGCTTCGTCACCGCTCAGCAGTGCTGGCGCATGGTCATGCTGAGGAGAATTCAAGGTGAATCCTGTGGCTTTAAGTCTTGAATTCAGTGTACACGATTGAAGAATCTTCCCTGCGGCGGCGATCACAGCGCACAAATAGTCTGCGGGGAAACTCAATGCGGAGAGATGCGGGGGTTTCACCCCCCGCAAATAACCAGAAAATGAGAGTGGGCTTTGGCCACGGAGAAATGTTTTCTGCACGGTCACCGAAAGTCCCGAGATTTTCCGCAGCTTGTTTAGCCCCTGCGCCAGTTTCTGGTTAGAACCTGTACGCCACACCAAACGCGGCTCGCGCATTCCGGTGCATATGCGGCGAGTATCCCGGCGGGTTCGCAACCGGCTCCTGCACAAACGACGAGGCAAGAAGATCGCCAGAGACACGCAGAGCAAAGTGCGGATTCAGTTTGTAGTCCAGACCGCCGCCAGCTCCGCCGGCAAACGAGAGCTTCGGAACCGTGGTGAAACCGGAAGCTCTCTCGGTGGAGGTGTGTTCGCCGCCCAGCAGCACATGGGCAAAGCCGTCGACACGCTCAAACAACTTCACGTGAAACTCCGGGCCAAGCAGCGCCATCTGCACCGTTGGATTACCGGGGTTGGTCGCGTCGTATGTGAAAGCGTAATCACCGCCGTCAGCGGTCAGGCCGAAGTACTTGCCCCAATTGCGGGTCACTGAGACATTCACGCCCTGCAAGCCGTTCTCTGACTGGTTCACCTGGTTGAGGCTGGTATAGCCATAGCCGGCGAAGATATTCCATTTATCAGATGGCTCAGCCTTCTCGGGTCTGGCGGGACGATCGGGGGCAATCTGGCTTGTGGCCGCCAAAGGCACAAACATAGCCGAAACCACGGCCAAAAATGCAATTAACAACTTCCTCTTCAATTTGGGACTCTCCTCAACGCTTGCTGTGTCCATTCATCCGTTCCAAGGCACCCCTCTGACAGAGTGGTGTTCGTAACCTCGATTGGCTGCCTCTCGACAATCTTTATCTAGACTATCCCCTCTGGCCCGGTTCAATGAAGTCCCGCCTACTCCTGCCCGCGAATAATTGTTAACGGTTTTGGACCGGAACCCCTTCCTTGATCGCGATCAGCTTTCCTGAACTCTCTGTCACCGTGACGACGATCCCCTTTCGAAGATATGGCCCAAGCACCTCGGGCCGCTCCCAATCCAGCTCCCAACCGTCCGCAATGGCAACCACCGTGTACTCGCCCGGAGCCACATCGCGCAGAGAGAAACTGCCGTCCGAGTCCGACTGGTCTCGGCGAAACTGGTCGCCATTCGCCGCTTGGTCACGGGGAACCAAGACGACCATGACCCCGGCTGCTCCCTTGCCGCCCTTCTTTGCAAATCCCTCCACCCGCGTCTCGCCTGCGCTCACCGTAACCTCGGTTTGCAGCGGTTTGTCTTTGACCGTCAACAGGCTCCCGGCGTTGGTCTTCTTGCCGATGGAGATCGACTCAACCAAAAGCGTCTTGCCAGGGCTGAGAATCGTCAGCCTCCAGTTTCCCGGCGGCACTGCCGCAAAGGTGAATATGCCGTCGTAGCAGCTTGTCTGCAGCGAGGCTTGGCCTTGCGTGCCGTCGAGGGAGTTGAGAGCCAGGGTGACATCCTCTGGAATCACAAAGCCACGGGTTGCCCGAAGAGTGCCAGAAACGGCCACGGTTGGAATGCCTAGGCTGGGGTCCACGCGCTCGTTGGTTGTCGCATCGAGTTCAGCCACGCGTGGCGGATTGCCTTGTTGCAGTTCGTAGCGGCCGGGCGCGATACCCGTGAACTCCGCCATGTCGGATTCTTTTGGATTTTGATTCAGTGACGCTTCAGACGGGATCTGAGTGCCAAAGATAGTGCGTTGCAAGGCAGGCGGCGGGACGAGTTCATGCTTCTCCTCATCTGCCAGTGGAACCTGCACGAAGATATGTAGCGCTGGAACGGCGCGCAGGTTGATGTTGGCTTCCTCGCGGCTTCCCGCCTTCAAAGTGATCGGTGTTGCCGCAGACTCGTCTGCCGTCGAATCGAAATATGTGATCGGATAAGCCACGTCGAGCGCCGGGTTGGCGCCGCTCTCCGGCTGTTGCCGCGACGAATCATGAGAGTGGTGCAACGCATACCACGGCTCTGCCTTGACCGCCAGCAGATATTCCCCGGCAGGCAGGTCGTCGAACTCGTACGCGCCGGTGTCGTCGGTCGAGACTTCACCAATCTGCGTGATTCTCGTGCCGGGATTGTGCTTGTGGGGCTTGACAAAGAGCATCACGGCACCCTCGACCGGGTCGCCTCCGTCGCCGATCACTACGCCTTGGAGCGCAGCTCCTCGGTTCAACTTGAAGACGAGGCCGCGAGTCTGCTGGCCCTCGCCGGTCACTATGGCGGTGTTATATCCCCCGTCGTGCTCGTCAAAGAAAGCAGTGCGGAATCCCCGTTTCGACGCAGTCAGCGGATACTTGCCCGCCGCGAGGCCCTCCAGCGTAAACCGCCCTTCATTGTCCGTCACAACCGATGCCACGGCATTACGGTCTGCTTCGGAGAGCACAGCTACGGTTGCCCGTTGCACAGGCTCTCCGTTTGTCGCGTCCACCACCGTTCCCGCGATGCTGTAGCCAGCCGCCGCCGCGGATTGCACGGCTATCGGCGTCGCGCCCTGCGCCAGAGCCTCAACTCCCGCACACAACAAAAGCGCGATGAAGCATGCACCCGGAACCACGACATTCCTCATCGTTCGGGAACCTCCAGCACAAGATTGCTCGTGCTTCCGGCAGTCAGCGTCACCGCCTGGCCCGGCGTAGGCAGCGCCGCAATTGCCGCCGGATTGCGGTACTCCAGCCGCACCGGCCGGTCGAAGATATAAACGTGATAATTTCCCGGCGTCAGGCCATCCACGGTGAACGTCGCGCCAGAGGATGGATGTACATTCATCGGCGGAATGTCGGCCGTTGTATCGAAGTCGGGAACCACATAGACGGTGTAGAACGGCTCGTCTCCTGGCAAGAACTCTGAGAGTGTCGGCGGCAGCGTCAGAGCCAGCTTGGCGCAGTCGTCCCGCACGGTCACCTCCATGGGGGGCAGCGAAGCACCCAAAGCGACATTCAGCGGCTCCCGTGCCAGGTTGACCCCTCCCGCTGTGAACGAATCCAGGCACAACCTGCTGTCGCCAACCCGCGTGCTGATCCAAAAAGCTCCGGGACTCAGCCGAATCATTCCCGGCTGATCCCACTCATTGATCCCCATAGTGATCTGTGCCGGACTGCCATCCATCGGCCCTTCGGTTGCGGTGGCCGTGATCGCCACCAGGCCACCCCCCCGCATGGCGACACGGATAGGCGACTGGTCTAACGGGCCAATGCTCAGGGCAAGCCTTAAGTGGACTGCTTCGCTTGGCGCGTCAGAAAGTGGGATGCGCAGGCTGGTCACTACATGTCCGTCGACGGTGAACTCCGCAAAGCCTGCAAGAGGCTCCTGGTCAGGGCTCAAACTCTTCGCGGAAGCCTCCAGGCCGGTCCTCTTTGATTCGCCTGATGCCGCTCCAGCAGCGAGGATATACGTCCCATCGGGCAAGCTGGCCTGGAAGATTTGCTTCGCCTGGTCGAACTGCGCCTTGTAGGCCAGACTGTGCCCAGCCGCATCCATCACCGTAACCGCCCCAAGCATCCCAAACGGCGAGAGAGCATCCGACGGATTGCTGCCGAATCGCCTTCCGTTGGGCAACACCGCCGTCGCGGTAACCGTGTAGAAGGGCTCCAGAGTGAGACGCAGATTGGCTTCGGCCTGGCTGCCGTCTTTAAGCCTGATGAGGGTAGCCCCAGAGAACTCCCGCGCCTCCGGGTAGAAGACGCTGGGGTAGCCTGCCTGAGCAAATTTGGCGCCGGGCGCCACAACGGCCACGGCGGGCTCGCTCTCTAGTGCAGGCTCCGTGAAAAGCGCGTAGACCCCGCCCAGAAGGCCAGCAAAGTGGTACGCTCCGCCTTCGTTCGTCTTGGTACTTCTTTCTTCCATCCAGACAGCGCGGCCATTGCGTATTACCAGCTTAAGCAGCGCCAGCGCAATCCCCTTCGCCGGATCGCCGGTCGAGAGCTCCACATGGCCATGAATCGCCGAGTTCGGACCTAGCGCAAAGTCGAGATCGGGCATCTCGGCCGCCACCAGCACATTGTGAGCCGGGCCACCACCCTGGTAGTCCAGATCCTCAGTCGCATAGGGCCGGTCGTGAAAGCCTGGTTTGCGAACCCGGATGGTCTGCGGTCCCACGGGCACGTCAGAGAGCTCAAAGCGCCCCTCGCCGTCAGTCAGTGTGCCCGTCTCGGCATCGCCCTCGATCTCGACCAGAGCCCGAGGCAAAGGCTCGCCCGTCGCCGTGTTGCGCACCACGCCATGCACAGTCGCCAGCACACCAGCCGTTGGGTTCGCTGTTGCCGCCTGCGGCGCGATCGGCTGAAGCGACTGCAAAGTCGCCGGTTGCTCTTGCGCCGGAAGCATCGCGGTGGACAGCCAAACCGCCGCACACAGACTCCGAGTGGCCAACTGCCGGAGGCTCAACAAATCTCCCTGACTTCCAGAGGCTCGATCATGGATGTGAAGAGGGTGCACTCACCATTGTGACGTCTTGGAGCCAAGAATGGAATACGCCACTTATCCCCTCGGCCAGAAGTGCTCTTCGGAGCAGCCCCGCAGCTGTTGCGCCGCCTCCTCGGGCGTAATGTCCCGCTGCGGCATCCCCAGCATCTCAAAGCCCACCATGAACTTGCGCACCGTAGCCGAGCGCAGCAGCGGTGGATAGAAGTGCGCATGAAAGTGAACCTCAGGATGAGCCTGCCCATCCGTGGGCGTCTGGTGGAAGCCCATGGTGTAAGGAAAGCTCGTCTCAAAGAGGTTATCGAAGCGCGTCGTCAGCCGCTTCAGCGCATCGGCCAACCCGTCCAGCTCATCGCCATTCAGCTCCGGCAGAGCCCCCAAGTGCCGCCGGCTCAATAGCTGCACCTCAAAAGGCCACACAGCCCACCACGGCGTAACCGCAACAAAATGCTCGTTCTCAAAGATCACGCGCTCTCCGGCTGCCGCTTCAGCGGCAAGATACTCGCAAAGCAGACAGTGTCCGGTGAGGGCAAGGTATTCCCGCTGCGACCGGATCTCAACCGTCGGCTCGTCAGGAATAAAATCCGTCGCCCAGATCTGCCCGTGCGGATGCGGGTTGCTCGCGCCCATCATCGCTCCGCGATTCTCGAAGATCTGCACGTGCTCGATCCATTTCCGGCTGCCTAGTTCCTCATACTCCCTCGTCCAGGCCTCCACCACGCGGCAAATCTCCGGCCGGGTCATGCGGGCAAGCGTCAGGCTATGGTCCGGGTGGTAGCAGAGCACTTTGCAGATCCCGCGTGCTGGCTCAGCTTTGAACAGCGGCGAGGCCATCGGCTCTTCCACGTGCTGCGAATCCGGCAACAAGGCTGCATAGTCGTTCTCGAAAGAAAAGATGCCCTCATAGGCAGGGTTCACCGCTCCGCCGGCCCGCTTGTTTCCAGGGCACAGATAGCAGTCCGGATCGTAGACTACCGCTGACAGCGCAGCCTTCTGTCCAACCTCACCTTGCCAAGGGCGCTCGGTGCGGTGCGGCGAAACCAGCACCCACGACTGCCGCAGAGGATTCCACCGCCGATGCGGAGACTGGGCTTTCCTATCCATGCTCGCTCCGAAATTGAACTCACCGTCTCCAGTGACGGCTCATCCCTGACAACTGAAGCACAATAGTTCTACCATAGACGCTGCACCCAGCTTCAGGCGCCCGAACCCTGGGCCCGTTTCACGAAAGGTCAGGAATGCTTTCGGCAGATCAAATCGTCAAGCTGCAAGATAGGGAAACCCGCGCCGGCCACCAGACGGCCCCACAGACTTCGGAGCCAGCCTCCGAGTGGCTTGAACTGGTCGCCCGCCAGCATCGCGCCAACTTCGAGCTGTGGCACATCGAGGATGAAGCTCGCGCTCCCGGCGCAGCCGATGCCGAACTCGCCGGAGTGAAGCGGCGAGTGGACCCCACCAACCAGCGCCGCAACGACCTGGCCGAGGAACTGGACCGCGCCCTGCTTGCCTGGCTCGAGCCCAAAGGCCTTCCAAATCCCGTGGCAGCTCTGCACTCCGAGACGCCGGGCCTGATGATCGACCGGCTCTCCATTCTCGCGCTGAAGATCTATCACACCGGCGAAGAGGCCGAACGGCCCGGCGCCCCTTCGGGTCACAGACAGCGCAACCTCGACCGGCTCGCCATCCTCGAGGAACAGCGCTCCGACCTCGCCGCCTGCCTTGACAAGCTCTGGCACGAAACCCTGGCGGGTACGCGGCGATTTAAGCTCTATCGCCAGTTGAAGATGTACAACGATCCATCTCTCAATCCGGCCATTTATCGGACCTCGGTCCAAGCCGGCTCTTCTGCCAATTAGCGCCCGTCCGGCGGCCTGTCTTGACGAGAGCCGGGGTTGTGCGTATAAAGAGTGCCTGAGCAACGCAATCTTCATAGACGTGTTTTCCGCCGGCAGCGACCCGGCTCAACCGGCTCTGAAGGTGTGCGAACTCCTATTAAACTCATGCAAGAGGCCCGAGCCGTGGTGCACGACCGAAAAAAAGAACCTTCACAGTCAGCCAAGCCCAGCGGTCACTCCGCCGCAGGTGTGGGACCGGCCTTCCAGCACTATCAGGCCGCAGTGCAACTGGTGCAGCAGGGCAAGTACGATAAGGCCCTGGCTGCATTCGATAAGCTCGTCCTCACCGCTCCGTCCGAGCTTCAAGAGCGTTGCAAGATGTACATCAATACCTGCCAGAGGCAACTGGAGAAGCACAACCTGACTTTTCTCACGCCTGAAGAGCATTACGATTACGCCATTTCGCAGTTGAATACGGGCTACTACGAGGAGGCGCGCGAGCAGTTCGGCGCCATCCTGGCTGCCTATCCCCAGGCCGACTATGCTCTTTACGGACTGGCCATACTGGACGCGATCACCGGGCAAGCTCAGAGCTGCCTTAAGAGCCTCGCCCAGGCCATCGAACTGAACCCCAGGAACCGGCTCCAGGCACGTGCCGACAACGACTTCCAAAGCATGGCCGACGATCCCCGCTTTACCGAGTTGTTGTACCCTGAGGTTCCCTAAGGCCTCAATTGAACTCTGCCGGAACTTCACAATCGAGCATGAAGCAGTCTCTACAACCGACTGGCGTGCATGAGGCCCTGACACTCGCCCATCCATTGCGCGTGGTGGCCATTGGCGGAGGCACCGGTCTCTCCACCCTGCTGCGTGGACTGCGGCGTCATGTTACGACTTGCACCCCCTGCGATGGGGAAGCCGGCCTCATATCCGATCTGGCCGCCGTTGTCACCGTCACCGACGATGGAGGCTCCTCCGGGCGTCTGCGCAAGGGCTTCAACATGCTGCCGCCAGGCGACCTGCGCAACTGCATGGTGGCGCTCAGCGAAGAAGAAGATCTGCTGGCTCAGCTTTTCGCCCACCGATTTCGCAACGGTGATGCCCTCAAAGGGCACAATTTTGGGAATCTCTTTGTCGCCGCGCTCACCGAAATCACCGGCGACTTCGGCCAAGCCATCCAACTGGCGTCTAAGATCCTCTCCACGCGCGGGCGCATCTACCCGGTCACAACGGCAAACGCCACCATAGTGGCGCGCATGGACGACGGCTCCCTGGTGCGCGGTGAAACCATGATCACTGCCAGCCACAAGCGCATCGTGGAGTTGATGCTCGACCCGCCAGACGCAGCTCCCCTGCCCGAGACGCTGGAGGCCATCGAACGAGCCGATCTGATCACTGTCGGGCCCGGCTCGCTCTACACATCGCTCATTACCAACCTGCTGGTTCAGGATATGCCGGAGGCTCTGGCCCGCGCCCGCGGCGTGCGGGTCTACATCTGCAACCTGATGACACAGGCCAACGAAAGCCTGGGACTCAGTGCCTCGCAGCATATTGAGCACATCTACGAGCACACCCGCGCCCCCATCTTTGATTACGCTCTGGTCAACACCGCGGTCTTCTCTTCTGATACGCTGGCCCGGTACGCGGCACAAGGCGCCGCGCCCATCGAACCCGACATCGAGCGTATCGAGGCGATGGGCGTACGTTGCGTCGTTGGTAACTTCGCCAGCGAAGAGAGTGTTGTCCGTCACGCAGCAGGCCGCGTCACCGGTGCCTTGCTGGCCTTGGGCAGCTCAGCTCTCGCAAGCCGGGCCTGAGTTTTCCCTTTCCAGTTCTTCGTCGCTACGATAGAGTGGATTCGCGCGTGGGCTGAAGTCTGCGCGATTCGCAGGAGGTTCGATGAGCAAGACCCGTGTTTGGATTACCTTAGGATGTTGTCTGTTCGCCCTTGCACTGGCCGCCTCGGCGCAAGCCAATCGAAAGCCCGGCCTTTGGGAGATGACCACCGATATGACCTGGCAGCAGTCGCCTATGCCGGCCGGTATGACGATGCCCGGCGGCGGCCCACACACCACGCAGGTGTGCCTCACCCAGGCCATGATTGACAGGTACGGCGCGCCGATGCCGCAGAGCCGCAACGGCGAATGCCAGATCTCCAACGTGGTGATCAAGGCCACCGGCATGACCGCCGACTGGGTGTGCACGGGAAGAATGGCCGGTAAAGGAACCCTGGAGTCCTCATGGAGCGAACCCAATCACGCCAAGGGCAGGGTACACTTTGTCGGCGCCATGCAGATGGGGCCAAACTCCAAAACCCTCGAATACACCATCGAGTCCTCATCTGTCTTCAAAGGCTCCGACTGCGGCAGCGTGCAACCTCAGCCCATGCCGGATAAATAGCGCCTAGAGTATTTTTGCTTTTACGGTAGACCCCCGTGCTCCATCCTTTCCGCTTCCCTCTGCGGAGAGGATGGGAGAGTGATGATCAAGCTTTACGTTCATGCGCCCAAGGCTGAGTCGGGGTTCATAGGAACGCCTTGTTGTCTCAACGCAAGATCGATATAGCACGATTCACCGGTACCGCACCCTGATTCCCTTCCCCTTTATTGAATAGAATTACATTCGATTAGCGCACAATGAAGGCTTTGAGCGGGCAGCAAAGGCAAGAATAGGTCACGTGCTAACCGGAGTACCGCAGCTCTGCCGGTCGTCACCAACTATACCCCGCCCCCCTACTATGGAGGCCTCTATTAGAGCCTCCAATATGCTGCAACTACCACGCAACAAACAGCTTGTAATTTGTACCTGTTTACTGATCTGTAAACACAAAGCGCAGTTTTTGCCTCTCTTTTGGCCACAAATGCCGTATTTTTGAGCCTTTTCAGCAGATTTCCAGCCTTCAATAGCACCTGATCAAGCTTGGGAGACAAGAATCTCAACCTTCCGATGCACGACAGAAACACTCAGGAACGCATGATCCAGCCTTCCAGGAAGGACAGCAGAGCTTTCCCATCGAATGGACAACCGAGTCCAGTTCAGTCTTCGAGAGTGAGAGCTGTGGAGGAGTCAAGCCTGCTGCGATTCGACCTCCGAGCAAGCCTTGACCTGGCCTCATCCCTCCACCGTTCGCTTCAACTGCCCGCAGGCTGCGGAGATGTCGCGCCCGCGCGGCTTGCGTATGTAGGCGGGAATCCCCGCACCGGCCAGAGTTTGGCGGAAGATCTCGACGGCTCCAGGCTGCGGCGTAGCATAGCCGATGCCGGGACCGGGGTTCCATGCGATCAGATTCACCTTTGCGGGCAGTCCGCTGCGGCGCACCAGCCGGGCGACCTCCCCTGCGTGCTCTGGCTTGTCGGTAACCCCGCCCAGCAAGACATATTCAAACGTGATCCGTTCGCGCGGACGCAG
>Ga0181520_10005602_pt1 | contig 19870 bp, 17 predicted proteins | sample PEATcosm2014_Bin_29_FD_132451 | JGI IMG/M metagenome (GOLD analysis project Ga0181520, IMG submission 132451) | Peatland microbial communities from MTU Mesocosm Facility, Houghton, MI, USA - PEATcosm2014_Bin02_30_metaG | ecosystem: Environmental > Terrestrial > Soil > Wetlands > Peat | place...
CCACGATCTCTTCGGTGTCGAACACCCGGTCGACGATGATGCCCAGCGTGCCGGCGCCGACCTGGGTGACGACGATGCACTGTCCGGCTTCCCCGGCGCCGGCGTCCTGCTCCAGGCGGAGCAACCCGGCCAGGCTGACCAGCGGCAACAGCCGGTCGCGCAGGCGCAGCACGGGCGTCCCGAGGATGCGCTCGATGCGGCTTTCGGTGCGGTCGGCCGCCGTGCCCTCGCCGCCGGCGGCGCGCACCAGTTCCACCACGCAGATCTGCGGAATGGCGAAACGCTCGCGTCCGGCCTGCACGATCAGCGCCGAGACGATGGCGAGCGTCAGCGGGATCTTGACGATGAAGGTGGTGCCCTGACCGGCGACGCTCTTGAGGTCGATGCTGCCGCCGAAGCGCTCGATATTGGTCTTGACCACGTCCAGGCCGACACCGCGGCCGGACACCGCGGTGACCACGGTGGCGGTGGAAAAGCCGGCCCGGAAGATGAAGCGGTGGATCTGCTCGTCGGTCATGGCGGCGAGCTCGGCTTCGCTGGCGAGGCCCCGCGAGAGTATCTTCGCGCGAATGCGGTCGGCCGGCAGGCCGCGCCCGTCGTCGGCCACTTCGATGATGATGTGGCCGCCCTCGTGGAACGCGTTCAGCGCGATATGCCCGGTTTCCGGCTTGCCGGCCGCGCGCCGCTCGGCGGGCGTTTCCAGCCCGTGGTCGGCGGAGTTGCGTACCATGTGCGTCAGCGGGTCCTTGATGAGCTCCAGGACCTGCCGGTCGAGTTCGGTCTCGGCGCCGTGCAGCACCAGCTCGATGCGCTTGTCGAGTTCGCGGGCGAGGTCGCGCACCAGCCGCGGCAGCTTGTTCCATGCATTGCCGATCGGCTGCATGCGCGTTTTCATGACGCCTTCCTGCAGGTCCGACGTGATGTGCGACAGCCGTTGCAGCGGCACGCTGAACGCCGAGTCCTCCTGCGAGCGCGCCAGTTGGAGGAGCTGGTTGCGGGTCAGCACCAGCTCGCTGACCAGGGTCATCAGGCCCTCCAGCACGTCGACGCCGACCCGGATGGTCTGGCCGGCCACCGGCGGCTCGACCGGTGCCGCGTCGGCCGGCTCGGGCGCTGGCTCGGCTGCGGCGGCGACGGGAGCCGGTGCCGCCTCCGGTGCCGTGGGTGGCGGCGCGACCGGCGCGGCGGCGACCGGCGGGGGAGCGGGCGGCGGGACGGCGGCGCCACGGCCCTCGGCCACGGCGTTCAGCGCCGCCACCAGTTCGGTGTCATCGCCGGCCGGCTCGGCCCCGCTGGTCGCCAGACCCGCGACGATTTCCTTGATCCGATCGATGCCGGCCAGCGCCATGCTGATGGTGTCCGGCGTCACCGCCAGCACGCCGTCGCGCACGCGCACCAGCACATTCTCGGCCGCATGGGCCACGTGTTCCAGGCGCGGCAGCCCGAGAAACCCGCAGGTGCCCTTGATCGTGTGCACCAGACGGAAGATCAGCGACAGCGTCTCTGCATCGTCGGGCGTGCGTTCGAGCCGCACCAGGGCCAAATCCAGATCGGCCAGGCTCTCGTTGGTTTCGGTCAGGAAATCGGCCAACAGATCGTCCATCGCGCTCTCCGTCCGCCCCGGCAGGTCGAGGCGGTCGCTGCAGAGTGCGTCGCGCGAACGAAGAAACGGTAAAATCCGCCACCGGCTTGCGCCCCAATCGCCGGCATGGCGGCCGAAAAACGACCGCGCCCCCCGCCAGTCCGTTGGCGGAAGGCCCCGGCGAGAAGCGCGGGGTCAGGCGAAGCGCAGCACCAGCGGCGGTGCGGCTTCGGCGTCGGCGGCGAGGGCGAACGACATCCGGGTGCCGGCACCGTGCGCCAGCAAGGCGGTGAGCGGGCCCTGCAGCCGGCGCGGCGCGGCGCTGTCGATGGCGCGCCAGGCCGGCGCCGGGTCGGCCATCCAGGCCGCGAACCCAGGCGGCCAGGCGGCGTTCTGCCCACGCGGCACCACCAGCGTGGCGTCCGGCCCCGCCTCGCCTACCACCACCACGCCCCCTTTCGGCAAGCTCTCGGCGGCCAGCAGCAGGACATTCAGCAGCACCTGGGCGGATGTGGCCGGGAAGTGCTGATTCGCCGGCAACCCGTCGAGGTCGACCCAGACGTGGCGCGGCAGCCCGGCGCACAGGGCGCGCAGCGCGGCGATATCCAGCGTCTCGGCCGCGCCCGCCCAGGCCGCGCGCAGCAGGCGCAGCCGGGCGGCCAGACCGGCCGCGGCCTCGGCGGCGATGCCGAGCGCCTCGGCGGCCGAGCCGGGCTCGGTGCGCGCGATCTCCACCGCGCCGGCCAACGTGCCGGCGGGACCACTGACCTCGTGGCAGAGCCGGGCGGCGAGCAGCTCGGCCAGACGAAGCCCGTCGCGCGGGGAGGCCGGCGACCGCTCCGGCGCGCCCGGCGCGGTCACTTCCTGCGCCGTTTCGTCCGGCAACGGCCCATTACGAGGCTCAGCATCCTCGGATGTTCCCCGCCCAATCTTCACGTCCTGATCCGAGCTGACCACGTCCGGTCACCTTTTTGCGAATGGCCATTGCGCATTACGATGCCTTGGCGCACGGAGTCGAGACGGGAGTGCCAGCAAAACGCGGGGAGCGTCAGATCCATGCGGCAGGATGAACGGACCGGCGGCGGTGTGCCGCTGGAGCCGGGCATGCGAGTCCGCCACCCGGACCGGCCGGACTGGGGTATCGGTCAGGTGCAGTCGGTGGTGGGTCATCGGGTAACCGTCAACTTCGAGGATGCCGGCAAGGTGCTTGTGAACACCGCCGTGGTGGCGCTGGAGCCGGTCGAGGCGTGACGGAGGCCGGCCGCACCGGCGGTTCCGCCGCGTGCCAATGATTGCCGGCAGGGCAGCACTTCGCTCCAACGCTATGACCTGGACTTGCGGGTGGCGGCGTGAGGGACGACATAGGACGCGCCATATGGGGGCACGACGTCCGTCATGATCGATCCGTTCGGCCGGTCCATCACCTATCTGCGCGTTTCGGTGACGGACCGCTGCGACCTTCGTTGTGTCTATTGCATGGCCGAGGACATGACGTTCCTGCCCAGGGCCGATCTCCTCAGCCTGGAGGAACTCGATCGTCTGTGCGGCGTCTTCATTGGCCTCGGCACCACCAAGATTCGTATTACCGGCGGCGAGCCGCTGGTGCGCCGCGACGTCATGAAGCTGTTCCGCGCGCTGGGCGCCCGGCTCGGTTCTCAGCCCGGCCAGGGCTTGCGCGAACTCACCGTCACCACCAATGCCACCCAGCTCGGCCGCCATGCCGAGGCGCTGCACGCGGCCGGGGTACGGCGCGTCAATGTCAGCCTGGACACCCTGGACGCGGCGAAGTTCACCGCCATCACGCGTTGGGGCAAGCTCGACCGCGTGCTCGACGGCATCTTTGCCGCCAAGGCGGCGGGGCTCGCCGTGAAGGTCAACACGGTGGCGGTGCGCGGCGTGAACGAGGACGAGTTCGACGCCATGATGGCCTGGTGCGGCGAGCATGGCTTTGATTTCTGTCTCATCGAGACGATGCCGATGGGCGAGATCGACGGCGACCGGACCGGCCAGTATCTGCCGCTGTCGCTGGTGCGCTCGCGCCTGCGCCGGCGCTGGACATTGACCGAGACCGGCTACACGACCGGCGGTCCGGCGCGCTACTTCGACGTCGCCGAGACCGGCACGCGCGTCGGTTTCATCACCCCGATGACGCATAATTTCTGTGAGAGTTGCAACCGGGTGCGGCTGACCTGCACCGGCACGCTGTATATGTGTCTGGGTCAGGATGACGCCGCCGATTTCCGCGACCTGTTGCGCGCCGGCGCCGACGACGCGGCGCTGGAGGCGGCGATCCTGGCGGCGATCGCGCGCAAGCCGAAGGGCCACGATTTTGTCATCGACCGCCGGCAGCCGGCTCCCGCGGTGGCGCGCCACATGAGCGTTACCGGCGGCTGATCGCCCTACCGCTTGGGCGGCGCGATCCGGGAGGCCACCACCGGCGGGACGAGGCTGCCGTCGCGGATGGCGTCGGGGTCGAGTGGCATATCGTGCCGCACGGCCCCGTCATTCCCCAGCCCGGCGGTGAGTTGGCCGTCGACCAGCACCTCGGTGCCGCCGGCGTTGCCGGTGGTCAGCAGCAACTGGCCGGGCTGCTTGCCCGGCGGCACTGGCCAGGTCTCGCCGGCGCGCAGCACGCGGTTCAGCAGCACCCGACCCTGGCGGTCGCGCACCTGCAGCCAGGCATCCGCCTTCGCCCGCAGGACGATCCGGGTGCCTTCCGGCAGCGGCGGCAGCCCGGCGCCGGGCGGCACCGGCGTCGTCGCCAGCGGCGGGCCGAACACGCCGGCGGTCGGGATGGCGGCGGCGGCCGAACTCGGTGGCACGGAGGGCGGCATGACCGGCGGCGGCGCCTCGGCCACGACGCTCGCCGCCGCGGCGGGTTTGGGCAGTGGGGCCGGCGGCGGCTGCACCATGTCGGCCAGGCGCTGCGGCACCTCTCGCACCGGCTCCTCGCCGGGCCGGCTGCTCGACAGGCGGTACCAACCGGCATAGGCGCCGATCGCCAAGACGACGCCCAGCAGTACTACCGCCCCGACCGGCACGCCGTGTTCAGCCATCGGCGCGGGGAAAATCAACTCCGGCTTGCGGGTCAGCTCGGCCGCCTCGGCGCGAAACCGCCGTGCCGCTTCGTCGGCATCGAGGCCCAGCGCGCGCGCATAGGTGCGCAGGAAGCCGACGATATAGGTCCCGCTCGGCATGTCGGCGAAGCGGCCTTCCTCGATGGCGGACAGGACGCTCGGGCGGATGCACAAACGCGCGGCGATTGCCCCCGGGTCCCAACCCAGACGCTCGCGTGCGACGCGCAAATCATTACCAATAGAGAATGGATGCGCCGCGGTTTGGCGCTCTGCTCCAGCCTGCTCAGGCCGATCCTCAGCGAATACCATCAGGGCTTTCCCCTGCGTCAATTCGGATCTGCGATCCTGCAGCACGGCGGCTTGATCCCAGGCTCAGATGTTGTGGGTTGGAACAAAAAACCGGCGAGAGGCGCCTGTCTCCCGTCCCCCGAAGCTTCTAGACCGATGCGCCCAGCTTGCCAACCGCGCGGGCGGGCAAATTTACCCGGAAACCGCGAACTTTCCATGTCGCATCTTAGGACTTCCGAGATTCCACCGGGGAGCTCGAATTTTTTCCCAAACCGTGTCCCGGTCATCCTGATGACGGCGGCCCTGACGCATCGGCATCGACGGTGTGCCGCGGCGAGTCTCCGTTATGCATCCGGCCGCGCCACGATCCCGGAGTACGATACGGTGCCGGAATGCCGGAAGAGAAAGGCGTTTCAGATCACCGGTGTACCGCTGCCGACGTCACGCCAGGCGCGTCACACCGGCACATCGTGTTCGCGCGCCCACGCCGCGATCGGCTCGCGCAGGCTGGTTTCGGCCGCGCCGGTGCGCCGCACCGCTGCCAGCAATGCGCGGAAAGCGGGCATGTCCACCGCGGCCAGCGCCGCCTTCACCGGCAAGATGCCCGAGGCAGGCATCGACAGAGCCGACACCCCGAGACCCACCAGCGTGATCGCTTCCAGCGGGTGCGATGCCGCCTCGCCGCACACCGACAATGGCACGCCCGCGTCGTGCGCCTGGGCCGCGAGGTCGGCGATCAGCGACATCATGGCGGGCGACAGCACGTCGTAGCGCCCGGCGAGCGCGGCGCTGCCGCGGTCGGCGGCATACAGGAATTGCAGCAGGTCGTTGGTGCCGACGGAAATGAAGTCGGCCACGCCCAGCAACTCGGGCAACTGCCACATCAATGCGGGCACTTCCAGCATGGTGCCGACCTGCAGCGTCTCCGGCGCCGGGCGCACACGCTCGGCCTCGGCGAGCAACAAGGCGCGGGCGGCGCAGAATTCGCCTACCGTCGCCACCATCGGGAACATCACCGACAACGGGCGCCCGGCGGCGGCCAGCAGCAGCGCGCGCAACTGGCGGCGCAGCAGGGCCGGGCGGTCGAGCCCGATACGCAGGCTGCGCCAGCCCATCGCCGGGTTCTCCTCCTCCGGCGGCGGACTGCCCGGCAGCAGCTTGTCGCCGCCGAGGTCGAGCGTGCGGAACAGCACCGGCCGCCCGGCCGCCTCGTCCAGCACGCGCGCGTACACCGCCGTCTGCTCGGCCACGTCGGCGATGGTGCCCCGCGCCAGCATGGCGATTTCGGTGCGGAACAGGCCGATGCCGGCGGCGCCGGTAGCCTCCAACTGGGCCAGTTCCAGCGCCAGGCCGACATTCAGCATCAGCCGCACCGCGGTGCCGTCGCGCGTCACCGAGGGCCGGCCGCGCAGGGCCGCCCAGCCGGCGCGCCGTTCATTGAGGACCTGCAGGGCGTGTTGGTAGGCCGCCGTCACGTCCGGTTCGGGGCGCAGGATGACCTGGGCCGCTGGGCCGCTGCGCTGGGCCTCCTCGGCGTCGAGGATCACCTCGTCGCCGGGCTCGGCCACCTCGAGGATGCCGCGCGCGCCGCCGATCGCCGGGATACCCAGCGCGCGGGCCAGGATGGCGGCGTGGCTGGCCGGGCTCGCCTCCTCCACCACCACGCCGCCGATGCCGCGGCCGTGCCAGTGGAGCAACTCGGCCGGACCGAGGCGGCGTGCCAGCAGGATGGCGCCTTCCGGCACCGGATCGGGTTCGCCGCCGCCGTCCAGCGCCACCAGCAGCCGCCCGGCCATGTCTTCCAGGTCGGCCAGCCGCTCGCGCAGATAGGGGTCGACGATGCGACGCATGTGGTCGCGCAGTTCGCCGGCGACCCGGTGCACTGCGGCCTCGGCCGACAGTCCGCCGTGGATTGCCTCGCTGACGCGGCGCAACCAGCCCGGGTCGGTGGCAACCAGGCGGTAGGCCTCTAGGATCTCGCGTGCCTCCGGGCTCGTATTGCTGTCGCCCGGCAGGCGGTCGGTGATCAACTCATCGATACCGCGGCGCATGGTCTCCACAGCGTGCGCCAGCCGTGCCAGTTCGGCCGCCGGATCGTCGGCCAGCAGGCGCCGCGGCGCATGCGCCGCGGCCAGCACGGCTGGGCCGATGGTCAGCCCCGCCACCAGCACCGTCCCGCTGAAGCGCCGCGACAGGGTGGCGCCCAGGACTTCCTCGGAGCCTTCGGAGGCACCGGCGGCGGCCAGCGGTTCGACCAGCAGCATGGCCACCGTTTCCAGTGCTTCGACCTCGTCGGTGTCGTAGCGGCGCGGTGTCCGGTTCTGCACCGCCAGCACGCCGAGCGTGCGGCCGGCCCGGCGCACCGGCACCGCCAGCAAGGAGGCATACGGCTCCTCGCCGGTCTCCGGCCGATAGGCGAAGTCCGGATGGTTCTGTGCATCCGGCAGGTTCATCGGGTGCGCCGTCGCCGCCACCAGGCCGACGATGCCCTCGCCCACCCGCAGCCTGGTATGGCCGACCGCTTCCGGGCGCAGCCCTTCGGTGGCGGCCAGCTCCAGCATGTCGCCGGGCTTCATGGCGTAGATCGAGCACACCTCCGCCACCAGCTCGCTGGCGACCAGACGCGCGATCTCGGACAGCGGCGCGGGGCCACGGGCCATCAGGCTGCGCAGACGGGCAAGCAGGTGTCGCGGCGTGGACATCGCCGCCGGCGTATCAGCCGTGCGTGGCGATCATGTGGCGGGCGACCAGTGCCGCCACCGCCTGCTCGACGATTTCGGCAATAATGTCGGCCACCTTCTGGATCGAGGTGACCAGCCCGACCGACTGCCCAGCCATCACGCTGCCCTGTTCGATGTCGCCGTCGATCACCGCGCGGCGCAGCGCGCCGGCCCAGAAGTGCTCGATGGCGAGTTGGGCGGCCTCCTTCGTCAGCTCGCCGGACTGGAAGCGCCCCAGTGTCTCGGCCTGAAACTCCAGGAACCTCCTGGTTCCCTCATTGGCCAGCCCGCGTACCGGGATTACCGGGAAACGCGGGTCGAGCTGCACGGACAGCACCGCATCGCGGGCTGCGGCGCGAACGAATGCCTGCTTGAAGCGCGGATGAGCGATGCTTTCCACCGCCGCGGCGAATCGGGTGCCGAACTGCGCTCCAGCGGCGCCCATTTCGAGGTAGGCCAGCACCGCCTCGCCGCGGCCGAGCCCGCCGGCGACGAACACCGGCACCGAGCGCACATGCGGCAGGATCTCCTGCGCCAGCACGGTCAGCGACACCGGGCCGGTATGGCCGCCGGCCTCGCTGCCCTCGATCACCAGCGCGTCCGCGCCCGAGCGCACCAGCCGTTTCGCCAGTACCAGCGCTGGCGCGAAGCAGATCAGTTTCGCCCCGCTGTCCTTCACCGCGCGCACCGCGCCGCCCGAGGGGATGCCGCCGGCCAGCACGATATGGCTGACCCCGGCGGCGACGCAGACCGCGATGAGGTCGTCGATCTGCGGGTGCATGGTGATCAGGTTGACGCCGAACGGGCGCTTTGTCAGCGCCTGGGTGGCGGCGATCTCGGCGGCCAGCAGGTCGGGACCCATGGAGCCGCAGGCCAACACGCCGAACCCGCCGGCATTGCTGATGGCGGCGGTGAGGTTGCGCTCGCTGACCCAGGACATGGCGCCGCCCATGATGGCGGCCTCGCAGCCCAGGAAATCGCGTCCGGTGGCCCACAGCCGGTCCAGCGCGGCGCGCGCCGCGATGCGGTCGGGGTCGACGGCGGCGGGCGACAGGTCAGGCATCCAGGCCATACGCCGTGTGCAGCGCGCGCACCGCCAGCTCGGTATATTCAGCCGCGATCAGGACGGAGACCTTGATCTCGCTGGTGGAGATCACCTGGATGTTGATGCCCTTGGCGGCCAGCGCCTTGAACATCGTGCTGGCCACCCCCGAATGGCTGCGCATGCCCACCCCCACCACGCTGATCTTGGCCACCTCCTTGTCGGCCAGCAGCGAGGCGTAGCCGATCGTCGCCCGGTGTTCGGCCAGGGTCTGCTCGGCGCGCGCCAGGTCGGCGCCGTTGAGCGTGAAGGTCATGTCGGTGGTGCCGTCGGCCGAAATGTTCTGCACGATCATGTCGACGTTGATCGAGGCCGCCGACAGCGGCACGAAAATGGCCGCGGCGATGCCCGGCCGGTCTGGCACGCCGCGCACCGTCAGCTTCGCCTCGTCGCGCGAATAGGCGATGCCGGACACAATTTCCTTTTCCACGATTTCGTCCTCGTCCACCACAAGCGTTCCGGGCAGGTCGCCGCCCAACGACGTGCCGTCATCGAAGCTCGACAATACCTGCACGCGAACCCGTTCCTTCATGGCGAGTTCCACGCTGCGGGTTTGCAGCACCTTGGCGCCGACCGAGGCCAGCTCCAGCATTTCCTCATAGGCGATCTTAGACAGTTTGCGCGCGCGCGCAACGATCCGCGGGTCGGTGGTGTAGACGCCGTCCACGTCGGTGTAGATGTCGCAGCGCTCGGCGTGCAGGGCCGCCGCCAGGGCGACCGCCGAGGTGTCCGAACCGCCGCGGCCGAGCGTGGTAATGCGATTATCCGGGCCGATGCCCTGGAACCCCGCCACCACCGGCACCTGGCCGGCCTGCATGCGGCCGATTAATTCGTCGCCGGTGATCGACTCGATGCGTGCCTTGCCGTGTGCGCCATCGGTTTCCATCGAAATCTGCCAGCCCTGCCAGGACCGCGCCTCCACGCCCCGCGTCTGCAGCGCGATCGCCAGCAGCCCGGAGGTCACCTGCTCGCCAGTCGCCACCACCGCGTCGTATTCGCGGGCATCGTGCAGGGGCGAAAGCTGGGTGCACCAGGCAACCAGCTGGTTGGTGGTGCCGGCCATGGCGGAGACGACCACGGCCACCTCGTTGCCGGCGTCGACCTCGCGCTTGACCCGCGCGGCAACAGCGCGGATGCGCTCCAGGTCGGCCACCGAGGTGCCGCCGAATTTCATGACGATACGGGCCATCGACATCTTTCCGGGGTTTGGCCGCTCTTGCCCGGTTGCACGGCGGCCACGAGCGGGACACATACTGGTGCGGTCGGGAGCGGGCAACATGCAAGCTGAGCTGGACGTCGGGCGCGCAAGCGGGGGGGGTGTCTCCGCCCGGGAGATCGCGCGCTTCGACGCGCTGGCGTCGCGCTGGTGGGACCCGGACGGACCGATGAAGCCGTTGCACCGGATGAACCCGCTGCGCGTCGGCTGGATCGACCAGCGCATCGCCGGGGCCAGCCGGGTGCTCGACGTCGGGTGCGGCGCCGGGCTGGTCGCCGAGGCGCTGGCGCGGCGCGGCCACGACGTGCTGGGCATCGATGCCGCCGGCGCGGCGGTGGCCGCGGCCCGAGCCCATGCCGTGGGCCTGGGACTGACGCTCGCCTACCGCGACGCGGTGGCCGGCGACCTGCTGGCCGAGGGCGCCCGTTTTCCGGTGATTTCCGCCCTCGAGGTGATCGAACACGTGCCCGACCCGGCGGCGTTCCTGGCGGAGCTGGCGGGGTTGCTGGAGCCGGGCGGGACCCTGTTCCTTTCCACCCTCAACCGCACGCCGCGCAGTTTCCTCGCCGCCAAGCTGGGGGCCGAGTACGTGATGCGCTGGCTGCCCGTCGGCACCCATGACTGGCGCCGCTTCATTACGCCCGCCGAGCTGGGCGCCCTGCTGCGCGGCGTCGGGCTGCGCGTCACCGACATCACCGGCCTGGTGTTCGACCCGCTCGCCATGCGCTGGAAAACGGGCCGTGACACCGGCGTGAACTATCTACTCGAGGCGACCGGTTAGCCGGTGCGCGCATATCAGGAGTGCGTCGGAAGCGTTACTCGTATCCGTGGGTTGAATCCCGGCCGCTCCGCCTGCTTCTCTGCCACGTGCAGGAGACTGATCGCATGCACACCGCCCTGACCGAGCCTTCACTGCGTTTCCCGCTGTCCGAGCCGCCGCCCTTCGGGGCGCCGCAGGAAGTGGCACCGGGGGTACTGTGGTTGCGCCTGCCGCTGCCGTACCGGCTGGACCACATCAACGTCCACCTGATCGAGGACGGCGACGGCTGGGCGGTGCTGGACACCGGCATCGGCGACGCCCGCAGCCAGGAGATCTGGGAGGCGGTACTGGCCGGTTCCCTGCGCGGCCGGCGGCTGACCCGCCTGATCGTGACGCATTTCCATCCCGACCATGTCGGTCTGGCCGGCTGGCTGGCGCGGCGGCATGACCTGGCGCTGTGGATGCCGCGGCCCGAATACCTGTTCAGTCTGGCGCTGCAATACGCCCCGGCCGATCTGGGCACGGAGAGCTGGCGGCCGTTCTATCGCCGCCACGGGCTGGACGAAGTGGTGACCGAGCGGGTGCTGGGGCGCGGCCATCACTACCTGCGCAGCACCACCGGCGTGCCCAGCACCTACCTGCGCATCAAGCAAGGCGACATCCTCGACATCGGCGGGCGGGGATTCCAGGTGTTGACCGGCGGCGGCCATGCCCTGGAGCAGGCCATGCTGTACTGCCCCGAGGACAAGCTGTTCTTCGCCGCCGACCAGGTGATCGCCAAGATTTCGCCGAATGTCAGCGTCACCGCCATGGAACCGGAGGCGAACGCGCTGGGCATCTATCTGCGCTCGCTGGCCAACCTGCGCCGCACGGTTCCCGCCGGGGTGCTGGTGCTGTCCGGGCACGGCCTTCCCTTCGAGGGCCTGCACCTGCGCATCGACGAGTTGATCGCCCACCACGCCGCGCGCTGCGCGTTGATCGCCGAGTCCTGCCGGGAGGTGCCGCTGGCAGCCGCCGACCTGGTGCCGCTGGTGTTCCCGCGCGTGCTGGACGAGCACCAGACCGGCTTCGCCTTCGGCGAGATCCTGGCGCACGTGAACCACATGCTGGCGCAAGGCGAACTGGTGATGGAGGAGGACGAGGAGGGCGGCCGCCGCTACCGGGCCGCGGGCTAGCCCGCCGGTTCAGCCGTCGGCGCGCGGCACCCAGGGAATACGGGCGATCTCGATGCCTTCGTCGGTCAGCGCCTCGGCCTCGGTCGGGCTCGCCTCGCCGTAGATGCCGCGGCGGTCGCTTTCGCCACGGTGGATGCGGCGGGCCTCGTCGGCGAAGCCGTCGCCGACATAGTCGCAATTCTTTTCCACCTCGGCGCGCAGGCGCTGCAGCATGGCGCGCACATGGTCGGGCATGCGCCCGGCCACCACCGCCGGGGCAGGGGCGGGGGAGGCGGCGGGCGTGGCAGCCGGCTGCGGGTCGGGCGCCACGACAACCTCGCGCCGGGCATTGCCCTTGCGCGGCACGGATGGCGACATCAGCGCGCGTTCAACCCCGGTGTCGCCGCAGACCGGGCACTCGAGCAGGCCGCGCTTGGCCTGCTGGTCGAACGACGCGCTGTCCTTGAACCAGCCGTCGAAGCCGTGCCCGTCGGCACACTGCAACTGGTAGTGGATCATGCGTGAATTCTATCAAATCCCACTGGATGAAGCTTTGACATGGCGCAAGCTGGCAGTCTTCGCAAGGGACTGCCAACGACGGCAATCGGCGATGCAGATATGCTTTCAGGCCGCCAGCAAGGCGTCCAGCTTGCCCGACCGCTCCAGCGCGAGCAGCTCGTCGCAGCCGCCGATGGCGGCCCCGTCGACGAAGATCTGCGGCACGGTGCTGCGCCCGGAGCGGCGAATCGCCTCCTCCCGTTCCCGGCTGCCGTGCGGCGCCTCGATCTCGCGGAACGCGACTCCCTTGCGGGTCAGCAGACCAACGGCGCGCGCGCAGTACGGGCACCAGGGCTGCGTGTAGATCTCGATTTCGGCCATCGCGTTCTCCTGAAGCGTGATTGCCCGAATCGGAATCGGCCGAGGGCGTGAATCACGCGATCAAACAAAGAGCTAGACATGATCGCTTCGCCGATCAGAAGCGATCATGTCTGGCGGCCCGGCAGATGGTCGCGCCGTCGCCTTACTGCAACCTCGGGTCGGGCACGCGGGCGGCCACCAGCACGTCCACCCCGGTCGCTCCGGCTTGCAGCAGAACGCGGGTGCAGGCGCCGCAGGTGGCGCCCGACGTGAGCACGTCGTCGATCAGCAGCACGCGCCGGTCCGCGATCCGGCCGATCCGGCTGGGCCGCATGGCGAACACGCCCTTGACCGTCTCGGCGCGCGCCGCCCGGCTGAAATCGCCCAGCGGCACGGTCGCCCTGGTGCGCCGCAGCGCGTCCGGCACCGCCGGCTTTCCCGACAGGCGGGCGAGCGCGTGGGCGAGCAGCGCGGCCTGGTTGTAGCGACGCGCGATCAGCCGGCGCCGGTGCAGCGGCACCGGCACGATCACCTCGGCCTCGCGCAGCAATGCCGCCCCGGCGCGCGCCATCAGCGGCGCCAGCGCGGCGGCGTATTCCGTGCGGTCGCCGTATTTGAACGCCAGCACGACGCGCCGCGACAACAGATCGTAGCGCAGCGCCGCGCGGGCGCGCCCCCACGGCGGCTCGTCGGCGAGACAGTAAGGGCAGAGCCGGTCCCGTCCGCCCTGGCCGGCATGGGCGAAGGGCGCGCCGCAACGGACGCAGAACGGCTCGCTGATGAAGCCGGCCTGGCGGAAACAGTCCGGGCAGAACCGTCCCGGCGCGTCCACCGGTGCGTCGCAGGTCAGGCATTGCGGCGGCAGCAGCAGATCCAGCGTGGCGCGGGCGGCGGTGGCGAAAACAGAGAGAGCGGCGCGGGCGTTCATCAGGCCTATTCGGGTACTCCAAACGCTACCGTGCCGTCGCGCTCGATCTCATGCACCAGGTCGACTTCCCAGGACAGATAGCCCCGCATGGCCTTCTCGATACCGGAATTGCGATCGTACGGCCGCAGGTAAAAATCGATGCACGCCTCATCCGGCGGGTCCGCGCGGCCGCGCCGCAACGGCTGCGCGGCGCGGACCCAGGCGGCGGTGCCGCCCTCCAGCACGCGCACCGGCGCCCGGGTCAGCGCCTTCACCTCCGCCACCGCCAGCCGTGCCAGCGTCCCGTCCGGCGAGGTCAGCACCACCAGGCCAGCCGCCGCCAACGGATCGCTGAGCGCATCCAGCCGGCCACGCACCCCCCACAGCGCACCGGGAATGTGGCCGTCGCGAAAGTCGATGCTGCGCGCCAGATCCACCACCGTGGCGTCCGGCGCCGCCGCCAGCGCGTCGGCGTCGATCGTCTCCACCGGCGTCCGCAGCTCCGGCACCCCGACCGGTGCGCTGCCCGGCTCGGTGGCGTCCTGCAGTCCGCCCTCGACGACGAACACGTTGCGGTGGCCCATCTGGCGCAGCCAGGCCGCCGCCATGCGCGCCCGCACCCCGTCGTCGTCCACCAGAGCGATGCGGGCGTTGCGCACACCGATCCAGCCATCGGTGGCTTGCACGAGCTGCCCACCCGGTGCCGACAGGCTGCCGGGCCGGTGACCCGCGATGAATTCGGCGGGGTCGCGCACGTCCAGCACATAACAGGTGCGGCCCGCGTCCGCCTCGAACCGGGTCAGGTCGAGCGGTCCGATCACGCCGACGCCGGAGGACTCGGCGAAGGCTTTGGCCCGCCGCAGTGCCAGCGCCGCGCTGGCCGGGCGGCCCGGCGGAAACCGCTCGGTGCGGCCGCGCTCCAGGGCCAGGCCGGCCAGTTCCCAGCCCATGGCACCGTTGCGCAGCGCCACCACGCGGTTCGGCACGCCGGCCCGCCGCAGGCTTTCGGCGCCGAGAATGGACCGGGTGCGTCCGGCGCAGTTCACCACGATGAGCGTCGCGGGATCGGGCACCAGGTCGGCGATGCGCAACACCAGTTCCCCACCCGGCACGCTGATGCCGGTCGGGATCGACATGCGGTGGAACTCGTCATAGGTGCGGCTGTCCAGCACCACCATGTCGCGGCCGGCGTCGAGCCAGGACTTCAGCTCCGCCGCCGTCACGCTCTCGGTGCCATAATGGTGTTCCACCCATTCGCCGAACGCCTTCGACGGCACGTTCACGCCGGAGAACAGAACGTAGCCCGCCGCCGCCCAGGCCGGCGTGCCGCCCTGCAGGACGGACACGTTGCCGGCGCCGATGCCTTCCAGCCAGGCTGCCAGCTTTTCCGCCAATCCTCGCCCGTCGTCGACGCAGACGATGCGGGTTGAAACCCGCGGCAACAGCGCGCGGGCCCGGATCTCGCGGCGCGACAGCGGGCACGGTACCGCCCAGAAGAGATGCGACGCGCCGAACTCTCCCTCTTCGCGGGCGTCCAGCAGGGCGAGTTCGTGCCCATCGGTGATCCAGCCCCGCAGGGTGGCGGCGTCGATATGATGCATGGCTCAGCCCGCCGGGGCCGCGCTCGGATTCATGAAGTTGCGATTATACGGAATCGCCGCGCCTGTCTCGGGGTCGTAGGCCATGCGGTTGTCCAGCACTTCCAGCGCCAGGCCGTACATGTGCAGGTGGCGGGTCGGCATCGTGCCGGTGGTGTGGATGGAGTGGATGTCGTCCGGCATCAGCGCGATGCCGCGACCCGGCTCGACCATGATCTCGTGATCGACCGCGAGCCCGCCGCCGCTGCGGCGATACACCTTGTTCAGTTCCTGCCCTTCCACCGCCACCACCACGGCCCAGGTCGTATGGTCGTGCGGCCGGGTCTCGTTGCCCGGGTTCAGCGCGTTCAGGTAGAGCGCGAACCGGCGATCCGGATCTTCCGCCAGCAGATAGCGGTTGGCGCCCTTCTCGCCGGCGGCCGGCGCGGGGAACTCGGCGGAGGAAAACAGATGCTCCTGCGTGGCCAGCGCCAGCAGCTCGGTTTTGATGGCCTCGAGCGCCGGCCGGGTGACGCCCTGTTCCGCCTCGATGGCGCGCACGCGGCCGATGGTAGCGGCGATAGCGGCCGCCCGCGCGGCCTTCCCGTCGGGAGCGTTCATTGTTGCCTCCTTCTGCCCGGGCGGAGACTAGGCACGGTGCCGCCTTGGCAGCAACGTCCAGTGGGGGCACATGCAGCCGCATGAGCATGCACGTGTTCGACCGCGCCGCCGTGCGCCGCCACCGCGACCGTGCCGCCGCGACGGTGGCGGGGGTGGCTGACATCCTGGCCGATGCCGCGAACCGCCTGCTTGACCGGCTCGATGACACCACCCGGCGGTTCGAGCACGCGCTCGATGTCGGCGGACGCGGGGTGGTCGCCCCAATGCTGCGCGCGCGCGGGATCGCGACGGTCAGTTGTGACCTTTCCGCGCGCATGGCCGCCCGCTCGGGCAGCCCCGCGGTCGCCGCCGACGAGGAAATGCTTCCCTTTGCCCCCGCCAGCTTCGATCTGATCGTCGCCAGCCTGTCGCTGCACTGGGTGAACGACCTGCCCGGCGCGCTGATCCAGTTGCGCCAGGCGTTGCGACCCGATGGGTTGCTGCTGGCGAGCCTGCCGGCGCTCGGCTCGTTCGCCGAGTTGCGCGCCGCCCTCACTGAGGCCGAATCGGCACTGACCGGCGGCGCCGCGCCTCGTGTCGCGCCGTTTCCCGACCTCAGCGACTGCGCCGGCCTGCTGCAACGCGCCGGGTTTTCCTTTCCCGTGGCCGATGTCGAGGAAATCCGCCTGCTCTACGCGACCCCGTTCGCCCTGCTGCGCGATCTGCGCGCCGCCGGCGAGGCCAATGCGGTGGCGTTGCGCGACCGCCGCACCCCGCCGCGCGCGCTGTTCCCGGCCGCGCTGGCGGCGCTGCCGGAGGAGGACGGGCGGGTGCGCGTGACCCTCCGCCTGGCGGTGCTGACGGGCTGGGCAGGCGGGTGACACAAGGCCGGCGACTCTTGTCCTGCGGCCTTTCTTCCCCCACTTGCCGAGCGCGGCCCGTTTGCGTGGCGGCATGCAAGCGGGCATGTTGCGCTGCAAACCCCTCCACCCGGAGCGCTTTTCCATGAGCTATCGCCCGTACCAACACATTGAGCGTCGCCGGTCGCGCCAGATCCACGTGGGTCCGGTGGCCGTGGGCGGCGACGCCCCGGTCACCGTGCAGACCATGACCAACACGCTCACCAGCGATGTGGCGGCCACGGTGGCGCAGATCCGCCTTTCCGAGGCGGCGGGGGTGGACATCGTCCGGGTTTCCTGTCCCGACGAGGCGAGCACGGCGGCGCTGCGCGACATCGTGCGCCAGGTGCGCGTTCCGATCGTGGCCGACATCCATTTCCACTATCGCCGCGCCATCGAGGCGGCCGAGGCCGGCGCGGCCTGCCTGCGCATCAACCCGGGCAACATCGGCAGCGCCCAGCGCGTGCGCGAGGTGGTGCAAGCCGCCCGCGACCACGGCTGTTCCATGCGCATCGGCGTCAACGCCGGCAGCCTGGAGAAGCACCTGCTGGAGAAATACGGCGAGCCCAACCCCGAGGCGATGGTGGAAAGCGCGCTCGAGCACGCGAAAATATTACAGGACCATGATTTCCACGAGTTCAAGATCAGCGTGAAGGCGTCCGACGTGTTCCTCGCCGTCGCCGCCTACCGCCAACTGGCCGAGGTCTGCGACCATCCGCTGCACATCGGCATCACCGAGGCCGGCGGGCGGCGCACCGGCACGGTGAAAAGCGCGATCGGCCTGGGCAACCTGCTGTGGGCCGGCATCGGCGACACCGTGCGCGTCTCGCTCTCCGCCGAGCCGGAGGAGGAGGTGCATGTCGGTTGGGAGATCCTGAAGTCGCTCGGTATCCGCCATCGCGGCGTCAAGATCATTTCCTGCCCGTCCTGTGCGCGGCAGGGCTTCAACGTGATCGACACGGTGGCGCAGCTGGAGGAGCGGCTGGCGCATATCGAGACGCCGCTGACGCTGTCGATCATCGGCTGCGTGGTGAACGGCCCGGGCGAGGCGCTGATGACCGATATCGGCGTGACCGGCGGCGGAGCGGGGCGGCACATGGTGTACGCGGCCGGCAAGACCGATCACACCATGCCGGCGGAGCGGATGGTCGATCACGTGGTCGAACTGGTCGAGAAGAAGGCGGCGGCGATTCGCGCGGAGCAGAGTGCGGCAAAGCAGGCGGCGGAGTGACGTGAGCGAACTGCAACCGGTCCGCGGCACGCGCGACCTGATCGGCGAGGACTATCGCCGGTATCAGCATATCATCGACACCGCGCGGCGCGTGTCGGCGATCTACGGCATGGCGGAATGGGCTACCCCGATCTTCGAGGACACCCGCGTCTTTTCGCGCAGTCTCGGCGACACGTCCGACGTGGTGATGAAGGAGATGTATTCCTTCCAGGACCGTGGCGGCGACAGCCTGACCCTTCGCCCCGAGGCGACGGCCGGCATCTGTCGCGCCCTCGTCACCAACGGCCTGACCCAGTCGCTGCCGCAGAAGGTGTTCTACACGGGTCCGATGTTTCGCTACGAGCGGCCGCAGAAGGGCCGCTACCGGCAGTTCCACCAGATCGACGTCGAGGTGCTGGGCTCGGCCGAACCGCTGGCCGATGCCGAGGTGATCGCCTGCGGCTGGGATATCCTCAAGGCGCTCGGCATCGCCCACGACGTGGTGCTGGAGATCAATACGCTGGGCGACCGCGACAGCCGCGACGCCTACCGCGCCGTCCTGGTCGACTATTTCACCGCCCACCAGGCCGGCCTGTCCGAGGACAGCGTGGCCCGGCTGGAACGCAACCCGCTGCGCATTCTCGACTCCAAGGACGAGGGCGACCGCCGCATCGTCGCCGGCGCGCCGACCATTAACGCCCATCTGACCGAGGCCGCCGCGACGTTCTACGCCAGGCTGAAGGACTACCTGGTTGCCTTCGACGTGCCCTTCGTCGAAAATCCGCGCATCGTCCGCGGCCTCGACTACTACGGCCACACCGCCTTCGAGTTCGTCACCTCCCGGCTCGGTGCCCAGGGCACGGTGATGGGGGGCGGGCGCTACGAAGGGCTGGTGGAGGAAATGGGCGGTCCGCCCATCCCGGGGATCGGCTGGGCGGCCGGCATCGAGCGGCTGTCCATGCTGCTCGCCGATGTGCCCGCGCCGCCGCGCCCGGTTGCGGTGGTGCCGGTGGGCGAGGCGGCCGAGGCGCCGGCCCTGGCTGTGCTGCAACAGCTTCGCCATGCCGGCATCCGCGCCGAAATGGCCTATCGCGGCAACCTGAAGCGCCGCCTTGAGCGCGCCAACCGCATCGGCGCCCGCGCCGCGATCATCCTCGGCGACACCGAGATCGCGCGTGGCGTCGCCCAGCTGAAGGATTTCGTCAGCGGCGCGCAGGAAGAGGTCCCGGTCGCGGAGTTGCCAACCAGGCTGCGATGAGTTTTTCCCTCAAGCTTGACCGGATCGGAGACCGCGCGGCGGAGCTGAACGCCATGCTGTCCGAGGGGCTGACCGGCGAGGCCTATGTCAAAGCCAGCCGGGAACTGGCGGAACTCGGGCCGGTGGTGGCGCGGGTGGAGGAACTGCGGGCCGCCGAGCACGCCGCCGCGGAAGCCGAATCACTGCTCGCCGACCCGGAAATGCGCGAACTGGCCGAGGCGGAACTGCTCGAACTGAAGCACCGCATTCCGGAGCTGCAACAGGCGCTCCGGATCGCCCTGCTGCCGAAGGACGAGGCCGATGCCCGTTCGGCCATCCTGGAGGTGCGCCCGGCCGCCGGCGGCGACGAGGCCGGGCTGTTCGCCGCCGAGCTGTTCGACATGTACCGCAAATACGCCGTCCTGAAGGGCTGGCGCTACGAGGTGCTGGAATACGACGAATCGGAGCTGGGCGGGCTGAAGGGCGCCTCCGCCGAGATCAACGGCACCAACGTGTTCGCGCGGCTCAAGTATGAATCCGGCGTGCACCGGGTGCAGCGTGTGCCGACGACGGAAAGCCAGGGCCGCATCCACACCTCGACGGTGACGGTGGCGGTGCTGCCCGAGGCCGAGGAGGTCGACGTGCAGATCGCCGAGGACGACCTGCGCATCGACGTCTACCGC
>Ga0181520_10005603_pt1 | contig 19869 bp, 18 predicted proteins | sample PEATcosm2014_Bin_29_FD_132451 | JGI IMG/M metagenome (GOLD analysis project Ga0181520, IMG submission 132451) | Peatland microbial communities from MTU Mesocosm Facility, Houghton, MI, USA - PEATcosm2014_Bin02_30_metaG | ecosystem: Environmental > Terrestrial > Soil > Wetlands > Peat | place...
ACATGTCCCTTCCCGCCCGTGGCGAGGGAGACGCGCCTTATGACGTTGTGGAGGCCGATGCCCCCTTCCCCCAGCTGGGAACCGTCGTCGCCCGAGCTCTCGCGCATGACGCGGGCGATCTCCTCGCGGCTCATGCCCTCCCCGCTATCCTCGACGGCTAGCAGGGCTATGCCGTCCTCGAGCCTCGCGACCACGCGGATATCCCCGCCTGCCTCGCGGTCCCGGAGCCCGTGGGCCACCGCGTTCTCTACGAGGGGCTGGAGGAGAAGGGCCGGCGTCTCCACGGACAAAGCATCCTCGTCGACGGAGAGCCGGAACCGATATCGCTCGCCGAAGCGGAGCCTGAGCAGCCAGATATAGCGCTCGACACACTCGACCTCGTCTGAGACGCGAACCGATCGCGCGGGGGGCTTGAGCACGTAGCGGATGAAAGCCGCGAGGTTATCGAGGAACTCTGCCGTTCTGTCCGCGTCTTCGGTGAGCGCGAGCTGCATCCCCGCCGACAGGGTGTTGAAGAGGAAGTGCGGGTTTATCTGAGTCTGGAGGGCGAGGAGCTCGGCGTCCTTGAGCTTGTGATCGAGCTCCAGGACGCGCATGCGCTCGGCCATGAGGCGCTTCTCGACTTCCGATTTCGATTTCAGCTCTTCGAAGGCCAGCCGGACGCTCTCCTGCATGCTGGTGAAGGCTGCCGTCATCGTCCCGATCTCGTCGGCCGAATCGAGCGCGGGGAGCCGGGAATCGTACTCGCCGCGGCCCACCGCCCTCGCCGCCTCGGCGAGGCTCGAGATGGGACCCGTGAGCTTGTAGGAGAATCGCAGGAGGAGCATGAGCCCGAGGAGGCTGGCCGAAACGACCAGGGCGGCGTTGGAGAGGATGACCGCGGATATCTGCGCGCTATAGCCGGAATAGGCCGCCAACGAATTCGAGATGAATATCCCGTCGATCTTCGCTATGAGGAATCGAGCGAGCTCCGCCGAGCGCTCCGAGCTCTCGTAGCGCGCGGTATAGGCCGCCACGTCGCGGCCCCTCTTCGCTGCCACGCTCGCGTCGGTGTCCTCGAGATAGTAGTCGATGAGGCCGGCCAAGTCGCGTTGCAGGAGGAGGGAATCGTCCTGGACGATCTTCTGGTTCAGGCTTCGCGCCTCGTCCGAAAGCTTGGTGGAGGACCTGATGTAGTCCTTGAGCGAGTCGGAGCTCTTCGTCGTAAGGTAGCCCTCGAGTCCCGTCTCCGTGGAGCCGAGCAGGTCCCGCAGACTCTCCATATTGCGATTGCTGCGGAAAAGAAGCTCGACGCTCCTCGTCAATTCCAGGGAAGCGAAGCCGGAATACAGGGTGGTCAGGGCGAGGATGAGGAGGATGAGAGCCGAATTGGCTATGATCTTGCCGCGGACCGTGCCCAGGATCACAACTGGCCTTCCTTGGTCTTTATTACCAGGAAGCTCGTTTCGACGGTCGCCGGCGCCTTCTCGCCCGCCTTCAGGCGCGAGAAGACGCGGACCGCCTCTTCGCCTATCCACTTGGAATCGCGCACGACGCTCGCCGCGATGACGCCCTTGTCGATATAGCGCTGGATGTCCGGAGTCTCGTCCGCCCCTATGATGAGGACCTTACCCACGTCGCCCCAGTCGACGAGGACCTGGGCCGCTCCGACCGTGTCCCGGGCGTTCGAGCAGAGTACCGCGTTGATGGAGGGATGGGAGCGCAGCATGGACTCCGCGACGGCCTGCCCCGAGAGTATGCCGGCCTGGGTCTCGGCCACCGCCACGATCTCGGCTCCCGGGAAGCCGCTCAGGCTCATACGGACGCCTCTAAAGAGAGGATCGTCGGTGCCGCTCTCGATTTCGGAAGTCGAGATGATGATGCCGACGCGCGCGCCTGAACCGAGGAACCTCCCTATAAGCTTCCCGCCCGCTATACCCTGGAGCAGGGAGCCGGAGCCGATGAATGGCCCTTTCTCGCCCGAGGGAGCGTCCGTGCCCACGGGGATGAACACGACTCCGTTCCTTTCCGCCGCCGCCGTTCGGGCGGCGATCGAGGAAGGACCGCGACGCCCCCGCGGCGCGTACATGATCAAGCCGTCGATCTTGGCCCGCAAGGCTATCTCGAAGTACCGGTCCGCCTCTCCTTCGTCCGTTCCCGGATAGCGAAAAACCTGGATGGCCGCCCCCGCCGCGGGCGCGGCTTCGGAAATCCCCTCCAGCAGCCCGCTGAAGAAGGAATCGTCGGTATCGGGAATGACTACGAAAAGCTGGAAGCGCGCCGCCTCGGTGGAGACTCGGGACGGCGCGCGATCGCCGGGAGGGCCCTCGCCGACCCGGCGCGGGCCGAGGTAGGCGCCGGCGAGGGCGGCCCTCGCCTTGCCCACGAGCACTACGTTCATCATGGTCGCGCCGAGGAAGGCGAGCCCGAAAACTATCGCCAAAATCCAGGAGATCTTCTTCATGCCCGCGCGATTATAGCACGATCCCGCGATCTCGGAAGCGGCGATGGTCGCCTTGACAGACCCCGAAGGGGAAGCGACCATAAGCCAAGCGCCGAATACAGGAGGGGACATGGAAACGCTCGAGCTCAATTCCGGGGACGAGATACGGGACTTCGTATCCACGAGGCTGCATGCGCTCTTGGATTCCTTTTCCATCCTGAACGTCGGCTACATCACGAAGTTCGTCGAGCCGATCAACTGCAACCTGCGCATCTCCGAGGCGCTGCAGATGTTCGCCTCGAGGGAGGACGTGAATTCCCTGCCGGTCGAAGGCGATCGCGGCGTAATGGGCATCATCCACAAGAAGGACGTGCTGCAGAAGAAGACGGCGCTGATGTCGGTGACCGATCCTCCCGTAGAGAGATTCCTGGGGCATTCGACCTTCACCGTCGACGCCTCGGAGAACTGCGAGAAGACGATGGGCCTCATCCTGAGCCGCGACCCGGAGAAGCTCTACGACGATTTCATGATCTATGAGCATGGGAGGTTCTTCGGGATCGGGACTTTCGCCGACCTGTCGAGGAACATCGCGGCGATCAGGAACGTGGATCTGGACAAGGCCAGGAGCATGCAGGAATTCCTCATGGCGCGGAACGTCGTCGCCGGTACCGGCATAACCGTGGAGCGCTACATCAAGATGGCCCACGCCATAGGAGGAGACTATACGCAGTGCATGGACATCAACGACGAACTCTCCCTGCTCTCCTGCTACGACGTCTGCGGCAAGGGAACGGCAGCCGCCCTCCTTACGAGCATTCTGAGCTCGTTCTTCTCGACGCTCAAGGTCTGCGGAACCCTTCCCGCCTTGTCTCCGTCCTCGATCCTGACCACGCTCAATACCGTCATAATGGACCAGACGCCCGAGGAGATCTTCGTCGCCGGCGTGCTCGTGTTCATCGATCGGGCAAAGCGCGAGGTGACATTCTACAACTGCGGGTTCTCTCCATTGTACGTATTCTATACCGACGAGGAGGAAGGGAAGACCAGGGGCAAGATAATCAATCCCGACCTCTGGCCGCTCGGGATCAACGAATTCTCCGATCCGCAGGGAAGTACCTTCCCCATATATAAGAACTTCAGGGTATTCCTGAACTCCGACGGCCTCACCGACGCGCGCGACGAGCGCGGGGAACAGTACGGCGAGGAGAATCTCAGGAAGTTCCTCTATCCGAGATGCATGAAGAAAGCGCAAGTCATCGTCTCGGAGCTCGACAAGGAGATCAGCTCCTTTATCGCCTCGGCGCCTCAGGCGGACGATATCACTGTACTGGTAGCTGAGATATCGTAGGGAGAGCGCCGGATCGGGATCCCGGCGAAGGATTACGAAGTAGGCGATAACGGCCAGAACTGCCTTAGGCCTCTTCTTTTCGCTTTCGGTAATTTTCCCGCGCCCTCGCGCGGTTCATGCACTCGGCGCGACACCAACGCCGGGTCCCGCTCTTCGTTTGGTCATAGAATAAGGCCAGACATTGATCGTTCCTACAGTCATGGAATCGAGTGCGGTCGACCGTGGCGAGAAATTCGGCGGCGCCGAGAGCTATCTCGAGAAGCGCATTGCGTTCGCCTTCGCGCGAGAGGTACTCCCGCCTGACCGTCGAGCCCTCGGTCCCTACGACGAAACTTCCTCGCTCGAGGATTCGATTCAGCATCGGGACCGGGGGCAAGTCCTCGCGCTTTCCGATCATCGCCTCGAAGAGGGACCGAAGTTCGGTCCTCAGGCCGAGGAGAAGGGAAAAGCTCTCTTCGGACCACGCATAGCCGCCGTAGCCATGCAGTCCGTGCCGAGCGCAGGCCATGCGCCACCAAAGCTCCACTCTGGAGAGATCCCAGAAGAGATCGAAACGGAGGCTTTGCCGTGAACCGGGAACCCGCCGTTTACGCCAGGTATTCACGAGATTTATGGCGAGATTTCCCCCGACGAACAGAAAATCGAGCGTGAGAGGTCCGCTTCCGGCCTCCGAATTGGCTTCCATAGCACCAATCTATAGGTCATTACCTGTATTGACAAGTAGAATGGGAATGTTTAAGTTTATATAGGTCAATCGCATGATAGACTCATAGATTATCTGAGCCAGAGGAGGAACCATGAGAACGATCGGCATCAACGGGTTCGGGCGGATCGGAAGAACCTTCTTGCGCGCGGCGTTGGGACGCGACGAACTCGAAATCAAGGCGGTCAACGACCTCACGGATGCGAAAACGCTCGCTCATCTGCTCAAGCACGACTCTCTATGGGGAGCCTTTCCTGGAGAAGTAGGGGTCGAAGGCCAGGCGTTGCTCGTGAACGGGAGACGCATCGAGGTCCTGGCGGAAAGGGATCCGGCTCGGATTCCCTGGGCCGCGCTCGGCGTCGACATGGTCGTCGAAGCCACTGGACTCTTCACCGACAGAGAGAAGGCCATGGTTCACATCGCCTCGGGCGGGGCCAAGAAGGTCCTGATTTCGGCCCCGGCCAAAGGCGATGACATTACGATAGTCATGGGAGTGAACCACACGGGCTACGATCCGCGACGCCACCACGTCATCTCGAACGGATCCTGCACGACGAACGGACTCGCGCCGCTGGCTTACGTCCTCCATCGAAGCTTCGGAATCACGAACGGCCTCATGGTGACGACTCACGCCTACACGAACAGCCAGGCCCTCCACGATCAGCCCGAGAAGGATCTCCGCGGGGCGCGATCCGCCGCGCTTTCGATCGTGCCCTACCCGACCGGGGCCGCCAAGGCGATCGGCAAGGTCATCCCCGAACTCGAGGGCAGGCTCAACGGCTTCTCGTTCAGGGTGCCGGTTCCAGTAGTGTCAGTGGTCGATCTCACCGTCAACGTGGCTCGGCCCACCACCGTCGCCGAAGTGAATGCCGCGCTCAAGGAAGCTTCGGAAGGCTACTTGAAAGGCATCCTGGGCTATAGCGAGGAGCCCCTGGTCTCCCGAGACTATCAGGGCGACGATAGGTCGAGCATCGTGGACGCCCTCTCGACCCTCGTGATGGGCGGGAACCTCGTGAAAGTTCTGGGCTGGTACGACAACGAGTGGGGATTCTCGAAGAGGCTCGTGGACCTCGCAGCCTTCGTCGGCTCGAAGTGATCGTCGATGCCCAGCGCCGCATCGTAAGCCGATCCGGGGAGCGAAAACTCCGACATGAGCTTCGAGGTATGTACCCGCGTGCGAATCAATTCGGTAGAGATAATCGAATCGGGGATAATATCGGCGATCAGGCGGCTCGGAGGCCGGTTTCCGCCTTCAAGCGCCCCATGTCGAAACCGCGGCCGTACCGCTAGCGCAATGGAACCGAATCCCCCTTTACCGGGAAAAGGTCATATCGAGGAGCCCTTACTCTTGCGGGAAGGCCTAGGGCTTGAGCTCGGGGACCAGGCAAGTGCCTGTTCCGGCAGCCAGGCGCCTGCCTGGTCGCCTTCAGGGTCTCCGGTTGCGGAGGAGGACTTCTTCAGCAAGAAAGGAGGAATTTACCACTGATAAAGTCGGCCGGGACCACTGATAAAATCCTCCGCGACCACTGATCCAGCACCCCCTCGACCAGTGGTAAATTCCTCCGCGACCAGTGGTAAATTCCTCCGCGACCACTGATCGAATTAATTCCGACAAGGCTTGTAATGTTTCAGGTGAGCGGATCGTATCGAGGCCTCGCCCTAGCGCATTTCATCCGACCTTGATAGAAGCGTGGACGGCCTTCGCGCCCGCTTCGATGGCACGGATGTTGAGCGGCACGAACTTATGCTTGGACTCGGGGAAGAAGGCGCTCAGGATCGATTCCAGGTGTTCCAGCTTGACCGCGCCCGTCGCCCTCGATAATGCGCCCATCATGACCATGTTGGCGATCTTGGAATCCCCGATCTCTTCCGCCAGTCCTACGCAGGGAACTTCGATGACTCTCAGGTCGCTCCTCGAGGGCCTCGCCTTGACCAGGCTCGAGTTGACGAGCATGAGGCTCCCCTTTCGCGCGATTTCCTCGCAGATGGGCAAGGATCCCTCGTTCATGACCACGCAGGAGTCGGGCGAGGTGACGAGGGGGCTCGCGATCTCCGAGCTCGAGACGACGACCGAGGCCCTCGCGATGCCGCCGCGCTTCTCCGCGCCATAGAAGGGGAAGAAGGTGACCTCGAGGCCCTCTTTCATCGCGCAATACACCCATAGCTGACCGAGGGAGATTATGCCCTGGCCGCCGAAGCCCGCCATGAAAGTCCGCTCGGTCATGTGGCGCCCCCTGCCGCGGTCGATGTCGCCGAAGGCGACGAAAGCTCGTTCTTGATCTCGCCGAGGGGGAAGGCGGGGACCATGTCGCTCGCGACCCAGGCAGCGGCCTCGGTCGGGCTCATCTGCCAGTTGGTCGGGCAGGGAGAGAGCACTTCCACCATCGTGAAGCCGACGCCTCGGAGCTGGGCCTCGAAGGCCCGCTTGATGTATTGCTTGGTCTTGCGGACGTTGGCCGCCGTATCGACCGCTCCTCTCGCTATATACTTCGTGCCGGCCAGGGTGGAGAGCATCTCGCAGACTCGGATGGGGTAGCCCATGCCCGCGACGTCGGGGTCCCTGCCGTGAGGAGCGGTAGTCGCCTTCTGACCCACCAGGGTCGTCGGGGCCATCTGCCCGCCGGTCATTCCGTAGATGGCATTATTGATGAAGATGGTCGTGAACTTCTCGCCGCGGTTGGCGGCGTGGACGATCTCGGCCGTTCCGATCGCGGCCAGGTCCCCGTCGCCCTGGTAGCAAATGACGAGGCAATCGGGGCGCATTCGCTTGACGCCGGTCGCGCCGGCCGGCGTGCGGCCGTGCGGCACCTGGACCGAGTCGAAGTCGAAGTAGAGGTCGGCCCAGATCGAGCAGCCGACGGGGTTCATGATGATCGACCTGTCCTGCGCGCCGAGCTCGTCCACGGCCTCGGCGATGAGGCGATGAACCACTCCGTGCCCGCAGCCGGGGCAGTACTTGGTCTGTATCGGCACTAGACTCTTCGGATGCCCATATGCTACTTCCATCCCATCAACCTCTTGGCTTCCGCCAATACTTCTTCCTCGCTGGGGATAATGCCGCCCGTGCGACCGTAAAAATCCACGGCGGCGACTCTGGCGCCGACGGTGCCGTTCACCGCGAGCCTCACGTCATCGACCATCTGCCCCATGCTCATCTCCACGGCGAGGAAGCGCTTGCCCTTGCCGGCGAGCCGCGCGAGCTCGTCCTTGGGGAAAGGCCAGAGGCTGATCGGCCTCAACAGGCCGAGTTCGAGCCCCATCTCCTTCGCCGCCTGCACGGCCCCGAGGCATACGCGGCTCGCGGTGCCGTAGGCGACGAAAATCAATTCGGCCTTGTCCACGTTCACCGCCTCGAAGCTCGCGCGCTCCCTCGCGATCTCCTCGTAGCGCTCGAACCGCGCCCTGACCTTGGCCTCGAGATCTGGCGGGTCGATGAAAAGGGACGTGAGATGATTGGACGCTCCGGGCCTTCCCGCGCCTGCCGCCCAGGGCCTGGACGGCCGCTCTCGCGAGGGTAGGGGCGGAGGGAGGCTGACGCCCTCCATCATCTGCCCGATGAGGCCGTCGGCCAGGATCATCACGGGCATGCGCCATTTCTCGGCGAGGGCGAAGGCCTCGTAGGTGAGGTCGGCAGCCTCTTGCACGCTTTTCGGCGCAAGGACGATGTGATAGTAATCCCCATGGCCTCCCCCGCGCGTGGCTTGGAAATAGTCGCCTTGGGCAGGCGAAATCCCGCCGAGTCCCGGGCCCGCGCGGGCGACGTTGACCACCACGCAGGGGATATCGGCGCCGCAGGCATAGGAGATTCCCTCCTGCTTGAGCGAGACGCCGGGACTCGACGAGGAGGTCATCGCCCTGCCTCCCGCGGCGGCGGCGCCGTAGACCATGCTCATGGCCGCGACTTCGCTTTCGGCTTGGATGAACACCCTGCCCTGGTCGAGCATGCCGCTCGCCATATAGGCCGTGAGCTCGTTCTGAGGCGTGATGGGGTACCCGAAATAGGCATCGCATCCGGCCCGAATCGCCGCCTCGCCTATAGCCTCATTGCCCTTCATTAGGCGCTTTTCCTCGATCATCGCATCCCCCTACAGCCTGTAAACCGTTATAGCGGCATCGGGACAGACCTGATAGCAGTTGCCGCAGGCGATGCACTTTTCCTCGGCGACCGTCCTAGCGGGATAATAACCCCAGGAATTGGGCGAGTCGTCGGCCGCGAGCACCTTGGCGGGACAGGACCCGACGCAGAGGAGACATCCTTTGCAACGCTCCCTGTCTATCGCCAGCTTACCTTTGAATGCCATGAGCCTCTCCTCCTCATCTCGAAGCCAAGGCCGCGAAAGCGATGGAGGCTAGCTTCGTCTCCGCCGAGTCCGACCTGCTCGTAAGCACTATGGGCGCCGCCGCTCCCATTACGATGCCGGCGCCCTTGGCGCCTCCCAAATCGAGGAGGCACTTGTAAAGGATGTTTCCCGCCTCGATATCCGGGGCGACGAGGATATCCGCGTCGCCGGCCACCTCGGAATCGATGTTCTTGATGCGCGCGCTCTCGGGACTGACGGCATTGTCCAGGGCGAGGGGCCCGTCGACGACACAGCTCCCGAGCTGGCCGCGACGGCACATCTGCGCGATGACGGCCGCCTCGACCGTACACGGCATCTTCTCGTAATTGACTTTCTCGACCGCAGCGAGAAGGGCGACTTTGGGGATGACCAACTCGAGGGCCCGCGCCGCCCGCACGGCGTTCGCGATTATTCCGAGCTTGGCGCCGAGATCGGGAGCGATATTGATGGCCGCGTCCGTCACGAACAGCAGCTTGTGATAGGATGCCGTCTCGATCGCGGCGACATGGCTCGCGAGCGCCCCCGCATTGATGCCGCTTTCCTTGTTGAAGGCTGTCTTCAATAACAGGGAAGTATCTATAAGGCCCTTCATGAGCACGTCGGCGTCCCCGGTCCTGACGAGGCGCACGGCCTCCGAGGCCGATGCCTCGGGACTCTTGGCTTGTATCCGTTCGAAGCGCGCGAGATCGAGCCCGAGCTCGGCCGCCAGGGCATCGATCGCCGCGAGGTCGCCGATAAGCACCGGATCGCCGAGACCGTTCATCCACGCATCGACCGCCGCCTCGAGGACCGAGGCATCCTGGGCCGCCGCTACCGCTATCCGCTTTCGACCGGATTTCCTTGCGGCATCTATCATTTCGGCGATCGTCCTCACCTTGCCCATCTCCTCGTCAATAGATCGACACCCTCGCCTCGCCCGAGAGGACGCTCATCCCCGCGATCGCCAGGGCCTCGAGCTCGCCTTCGCCGGGATAGACGATTACAGGAGCGATGAAGTTGCACATTTTTTCAATATCTGTCATCATGCCTGAGGAAAAAGCAATCCCCCCAGTAAGGACAATGGAATCTATCTTTCCCGACGCCGCGGCGGCAAGGGCTCCTATCGCCTTCGCCACTCCATAGCCGAAGGCCTTGAAATGAAGCTCGGCTCTGGAGTCTCCGGATTCGATCCTCGTGCGGATGACGCGAAGATCATTGGTGCCCTCGAGGCTCACGAGGCCGCCTTTTCCGTTTATCATCGAGAGCATCTCACGAAGCGAGTATTTCCCCGAAAAGCAGAGCCTGGCAAGGTCCCCGGCAGGAAGGCTGCCGGAGCGCTCGGCGCTGAACGGCCCCTCGCCGTCGAGGGCGTTGTTGACATCCACGACCCTGCCCCCTAGGTGCAAGCCGACCGAGACGCCGCCCCCCATGTGGGCGACGATGAGGCGCGCGTCTTCGTAGGCCATTCCCGTCTCACGGCACCAGCGCTTGGCGACCGCCTTCTGGTTGAGGGCATGGAAGATCGAGCGCCGCGTAAATAACCGATGGCCAGTGACGCGCGCAAGGTCCCAGAGCTCGTCTACTACGACGGGATCGGCGATATATGCCCCGATGCCGAGGGGCGCCGCTATTCGGTCGGCCAGAATGGCGCCGAGATTGCTCGCGTGCTCGCCATATCGGGCCGAGGAGAGGTCCTCCAGCATCGCCTGCCCGACGCGATATACGCCGCCGCCGAGGGGCCTGAGCAGTCCGCCCCTGCCTACGACGAGAGACAGCCTGGCGAGATCGAATCCGCGTCCCGCGAGGGCGGCGCGAAGCTGGCGTTCGCGAAAAGGCAGTTGGCCGAATATCGAACTGAAAGTGGAGGCTATTTCGCTCGTAATCGACGCATTATCGTTGAACAGCTCGGCCCCATCCTCATAGACCGCGATTTTCGTGGAGGTCGAGCCAGGGTTTATGACGAGGACGCTCCGAGGCATGACTACGATTATACCATCGACCGGACATCGAACAAGAGAAAAGAACAAAGATTGAAAGGATGTTTCGGTATTTGAACCGGTATGATCTTCAGTTTTTCTCGATGCGAGCGCCCAGGATTTTAACCATATAAAGTTGAAGGTAAAGCTCGAGGGCTTGATGGTTTTTGATCTTGAGCAGCGTCGGCGAGTCGGCGAGGCTGGAACCGAGGTTCTTCACTCGCTCCGTGGTAAAGGAACTGCCCCCCATGCTTCGCATGACGCCGCGAAGGTAGTCCCGGGCGAGGGAGCCGACGTCGTAGGTAAGGTTTCTTTTTGCTTCGGGGCTGATGAGGGTGTTCCACCTTTCCTCGAGCTCGCGCAGGTAGTCGTCGAGCCCGTATCCGCGGGGCAGCAATTCCTTGGCTACCTTGGTGGCGGCGGCCTCTATCTTCGCCCGCCTTTCCTTGGGCGTGGGCGTGGACCCGCGTTGGCCCTCTGGCGTCTTCTTGGTCCGGACCTCCTCGCGGGCTGCCTTCTCGGCCTGGGCGCGCGCCGCGGCTTTCCTATCGCGGCCCTTCGAAAGGCGATGCATGAGCCGCGCGAAGGTCGTGATGACGGGAACCGAGTACCAGAAGGGGAGCAGCATCTTGGCGTCTACGAGGAGAGGCTTCCGAGCGAGGAGGAGGAGCTCGTCGAGGGGAACCAGATTGTCGTTATAGAATAGCCGATCGACGTCGGGCGGAAGCTCTCCGCGGGAGGAGGCTTCGTCGCGTACCAGAGGCAGCAGGCGGTCGCGGATAAGCGCCTCGAGGAGCGGGAAGCGGGATTCGACCTGGGAGACGAGCTCGGCCAGAAAGGCGCCATCGTCTTCCATCGCCGGACTCGTCCGGAAATCCTCGAGGAGGCGCTTCCATTGGTCGATCATTTTCGAGCGGATCTCGGAGCGCGCCTCGGAAATGAGCCTGACCGCGAGGAGGAGGACTTTGCTCTTGGCGATGTAGGCGCGCCTTCCGCTCGTCGAGACGAGGAGGAGCTCCGGAAGGGCCCCGTCCTCGGCCTTCGTGCTCTTTTCCTTGATCCTGGATTCGAGTTCCTCCTTGCTGAACTTATTCAGCACCGGCACGCCTCTCGCGTCCCGAAAACCGAGAATCTCGTCGAAGGTGAAATGATACGGAGGCTTGCGTATGCAAAGGTCGATGGACTTGATCGTGGCCTCGAGGTCCTGGATCCGTTGCGCCTTGCCCTTGTAATGGTTCACGTAGAACTCGACGAGTATCGCCGATTGGTAGCAGGACCAATCTTCGGGAGTCTTGTCCTTCTTCTTGTCGAGGTCCTTCTTGACCGCGCTTACGAAATAGGCCCAGAAAGGATAGGTGAAATCCGAGTCCGAGCTGACTATGCCCTTCACGGCCTCGAAATGCTTCGCGAGAACGCCGCCAAGAGCGTCCTTCAGCTGGCTTTCCTTGCCGGAGAACGCATTGACCAGCTTGTTGTACATGTAGTCTTTGTTGGCGCCCTTGCGCAGATATTGCCGCAGCTTGAGGATAGAGTACTCGAGGAGCTTATCCGGAACGAAAGCCGAGGGAACGACGAGGGGACGCACTCCGTCGGGGAAAGTGATCCGGTACAAAGGTACCGGCCTTTCCGTCGGCCCCGCTGTCGTCGGTTCTGTCAGCGCGCCGAGATCCGTCACGACGGCGATAGATTGTATCCATTCCCCGGGCACCGGTATTTTCAGCGTATCCTCGTCGGGGAAGGGTACATCGGGATTCTCGTCCATCCGACGGTATTCCTGGAAAAAGGCCTCCGCGAAGCGATCGGGCAGGATGATGGACCGTATCTCGTTTCCGTCGGCTTGAAGGAAGATCTTTTTGTCCTTCGAGAGGAGGAAAAGCCTGGGGACGAGAACGACATCCGGATTCAGGGCGAGGTCGCGGTAGATGGGCTCGGACTGGTCGGAAAGGCGTGCCTGACGCTGGATCGCTTGGGCGAAAACCTTATATTCGAACTCGATGAGGTCGTTGCGAAGCGCGAAGGACTTGACGAGTTGGTAGACGTCGATGTCGCGACCCATGACCATCTATTTTAGTCAATCCATCCCGATCGGGCAAGCCCGATCGGGCCATCTCGGGCGCGCAAAAAAACCGCCTCCCTCGGAGGCGGCCTCTCGGAACCCAGAAGATAGTAGCCTTAAGCCCTCGTCTTGTGTCTGTTTCTTCTCTTCTTCTTCTTGCGTTTATGCGTCGCTATCTTCTTGAGCTTTCGCTTTCTTCCACAAGGCACTGCGGCTCTCCTTCGCGTAACGACTATGGATTATGCATGCCATCGTCGGCCTAGTCAAGTGGCGGCGAGGCGCCGGCGATGCGAGGCGCAGGGCGATCGGGATTATCGGGCAGCTTCGAGTCCGTAGTATATTGGAGCCTGGCGTGAAAGGGGCAATACGAATGGATGAAGCATCGACGAAGGTTCTCACGCGAGAATGCCTTACCGAGGACTGCGGGAAGACGGTCGGGCTCGAGGAGCTCAAGGCCAAGCTTTCCGGAAGCCCGGATTTCTCCGCGGACGAGCGTTATTGCAAGGGCGCCGGCGAGTACTGCGGGGAGGAGGATTTTTGCGTACAGCTCGTCGCCCATGCGCATTTGCCCTCTCGCTTCGGCGATTTCGAGATTTACGGCTTTTACGACGCCAGGGAGAACAAGGAGCATACGGCGATGGTCCACGGCGACGTGGCGGGCCGAAAAAGCGTGCCGGTCCGCGTCCACTCGGAATGCCATACGGGCGATGTGCTCGGCTCCCTGCGATGCGACTGCCGCGACCAGCTCGAGACGGCCCTGCGCTTCGTCGCCGCCCGCGAGTGCGGCGCGGTGCTTTACCTTCGCCAGGAAGGCAGGGGCATCGGCCTGCTCAATAAGATAAAGGCTTATCGCCTGCAGGAGCTCGGCCTCGATACCGTCGAGGCCAATCTCTACCTCGGCTATCCCGACGAGGCCAGGGATTACAAGGTGGCGGCCAAGATGCTCGCCCTGCTCGGGATCGAGTCGATAAGGCTCATGACCAACAACCCCGACAAGATGGAGAAGCTCAAGGCGGAGGGCGTAGCCGTGGATGGCCGTCTCCCCCTGGTCATCGCGCCCAACCCTCACGACGAGGGCTATCTCTCGGTCAAGCGCGAGAAGATGGGCCATATCCTCTAAACGATTGCGGCCTTGCAAAGCCCGTGCGCTTCTATTATAACCGTATCAGTGGACCCTTGGACCGGCCGATATCGGGCGGTCCGGTCCGGGAAAAGGAGCGGTGAAGCGTATGATCGCCAAGTCCGACATGCCGAACATCAACGAGAAACACCCCGATGGCGTAAAGCCTGATGGAACGCCCTACCGCGTGCTGATCGTGGACGACTCGATGTTCATCGCCAAGCAGCTCGGTCAGATACTCACATCCGAGGGCTTCGACGTAGTCGGCACGGCAGGCGACGGCATGGCGGGCCTCGAGAAGTACAAGGAGCTCTGCCCGAATATCGACCTCGTAACCATGGATATCACGATGCCTAAGATGGATGGCGTAACCGCCCTGGAGAAGATACTCGAATTCGACAAAAACGCCTGCATCGTGATGGTTAGCGCCTTGGGCAAGGAGGATGTCGTCAAGAAATCCCTGCTTCTCGGCGCAAAAAGCTACATAGTCAAGCCGCTGGATCGAAAAAAAGTACTCGAGCGCATCCTCGCGGTCCTCAAGCACTGATTCCCGCATGAAGGCTCGAGCCTAAGGCGGAATCCCGGAAGCGAGAGAAACCGCCCCGGCAGACCTGCCCAAGGCGGCCCTTCGGCTACTTCGCCCCTTTGGATACCCTATTTACCTATCTTTGCGATCAGGGAGTCGACTTTGTCCCCATAGCGGTCCGGCGCGTCGTCCCGGGCGATCTTGAGGAAGCTCTTTGCGTCGTCGAGGCGATTCCGGGCATAGGCATTGACCCCGAGGGCGTAATTCGTAATCGCGGGGTCGCAACCGAGGGCCAGCGCCGCCTTATAATGGGCATCGGCGCCTTCGAAGTCGTTCTGGGCATAGGCGATTAGACCGAGATAGTATTCGGGCACATAGCTGCCTGGATTCATCGCCTTGGCGGAGATGAATGCCTTGCTTGCGTCGTCCCATGCCTTGTCGGCGTATTTCCGGACGCCGAGGTCGACGAGCTCGGGAAAAGTCCGGCGTTGAGCAAGGTAGTCGGCGAAGGCTTTGTTGAGCTCATCGGTGCCATACCACGCATTGACGATGTCGGTTACCGCGTTCTCGTTGTCCTCCAGGCTCGCATCCTTGCGCAAGGCCGCGACCGCATCCCAGAGAAGACGGTTATAGGACTTGTCATCGCTGTTGAGGAGAAAGGAGGTCATGGCCCAAGCCTGCGGATAGAATACGTCGAGCTGGGCGCTCGCCTCGTCCTGCCCGATCGAGAGCAGCTTGTCCAAGGGGAGGAGGAGATTGCGATCCTTCAAGGACTTGACGGTCTCGAGCCAGGCGAGGTTCTCGGGAAAGCCCAGCGTCCCGGCCTTATCGTCCCACGTAGCGGACTCGAAGCAGACGGCAGCGCCTTCTCGGATCCAGAGGGGAGGATTGGATACGAAGGCCTTGAGGAACTGCACGAAAGCCTGATGGGCCAGACTGGCCGAGTAGTCGGGCTCGTCCTTGGCGAAGAGGAGCAGCACGGACTTCTCGGGGCTCGGATAGTGGAGATACACGAAGTCGTCCTTGGTTTGACCGACGATTTGGCTCATGTAGGCGTCGAAGCCGGCTTTGTCCCTGAACTCGCGCACGTTCAGCTTCGTCTTGAGGTTGGCCGGATCGTAGCGGAACAATCCGTCGTAAAGGTTGAACAGGGCTTCGAGATGTCGGGAAAGCGCATCGGCGCGGTCCTGCCCCAGCTCGGAAATAACGGAATAGTGATCGCTCGAGGCTTGGCCGGAGGCCGAGCTCGCGGCGGGAACGACCGCCGTCGTGCCGTTTCCGGCGGGAGCGGCCGCTGCGGGAGCGGCCGCTGCGGTACCGGCGCCGGCCGGGGCAGGAGCGGCCGCGGGAGTCGTAGTCGCGCCTGCCGCGGGAGCGGCGCCCGCGTCCGTCGTCGCCGGACCGGCGGCGTTTTGGGCGACGACGAAAGATACCGTAATAAGCAAGGTCAGCGCCAATATGCTAAACTTCTTCATGATTCCCCCTGAGTCCGTCCATGGACTCGGCTTTACCGGAAATCCGCTTCGCATCTTCTTTATCATAATTTAAGACATTCCGCGAGCGAAGTGCTATATATCGTAGCCTTTGGCTTGGTGAATGTCAAATCAATCGCATGCGACGCGCGTCGATTTCGCGCATCGCATGCTTCGCCGCTCCGCCGGGTCCACCGATGGGTCGCCTTTCCGCTGGCCAATCGCATACGCGGTTTCCGGCGCGCTATTTCCGCGGCGAGAAGCGGTCGATGACGATGCTTACTTCCTCGATGAGGATGCCTGTGTAGCGCTCTATGTTGTCGATCACGTACTCCTGGAGGGCATGCGCGTTCGACGCCAGCTTCGTGCCGAAGGGAACCTCGAGCACTATGGTAAGCCGGTAGCCCTGCGTATCGGAGCGTACTCCCAGGCGGCGGATGCGCAGCGAATCGTCGAACTCGTCGACGCAATGGATGACCATCTGCGAGAGGGCGGCCTCGGAAATGGACACCCTCCCCCGCTTCGTATACTCGGGGCGGACCACGGACTTCTCGTAGATGCGGGGGCGGGTCGGCGCCGCCCCGAAATTTCGCTTCAGGAACACGCGGATCGAATCGTAGAAGATCGAGGGGTAGTTGCGCCTGATCTCGAGGGCGGGAACGGGAATGACATGCTTGCCCTCTATCTTGCGCGAACGGACCGCCTTCTCGATCTCGTCGCGGCTCGCGATGTCCTCGATCTTGATGACCTTGATCGGATGGGGTATTTGAAGCCGCTCGCATATCTTGTAGGCCATCCGCTCCGAGGTGCCGATGACGAGTATCTTGCGGAAACGCTCCTTTTGAAGGACCCGCGCGACCTCGTCGCGATGCGCCTTGTCGTGGAAGAGGGCGGTCTTGACGGCGGCCATGTACAGCTGCTCCCTCTTGGCCGAGCGCCCGGCGAGGAGGGTGTCGCCGCGGATGAGGAGGCCGTCGTCGATGATCATGTCGATGCCGTACTTCTGCGCTACCAGCTTTGCGCGAAAGCTCTTCCCGGTACCGCTCTCGCCTACGAGCGCGTAGACGCGCACCCCCCTGATGAGCCAGAGAAGGCCGCTTAATGGGCTGAACATGCGGCCTTAACTATATCGGCGCCGATGCGCCGGCGCAATCCGGGACCGCCCGAATCGAGGACGCGCGAAAGGCTCGTAACGGGGGCCTAGCCTCGAATCGAAGAATATGGATAATTCGCTTCCAGGAGCGCACCATGGAGAAGCGGCTTCCCGTCTTTCTTTTCGCGCTCGCCGCGATGGCGGGCACGTCGTGAACCTCGACCCCCTGCCCTTCATGGTCTCGCTTCGGCTGGGCCTATGGGTCACGACCCTGCTGACGCTGGCCTGCTTCCCGCTCTCGTGGATATTCTGCGAGGCCAAGGGACGCTGGGCGATCTGGGCGGAATCGCTGACCTCCCTTCCCCTCGTGCTCTCGCCGACGGTGCTCGGGTTCTACCTATTGCTCGCGCTCTCGCCAAGGGCTCCCGTCGGGCTCTTCTTCGAATCGATCTTCCATGTCAGACTCGCGTTCTCCTTCGCGGGCATCGTGATCGGCGGCTGCGTCTCGAGTCTGCCTTTCATGCTGACGGCGCTCAAGACCGCGATGCGGGGAGTGCCCGTCAATCTGCTCGAGGCCTCTTATACGCTCGGGAAGGGCAGGATCGAGACGGCGCTCAGGGTGCTCGTGCCGAACATGAAGACCGGCCTCGTCGCCGGGGTCGTCACCACCTTCGCGCACTCGATCGGCGAGTTCGGCGTGATCCTCATGATCGGCGGGAGCGTGCCGGGCCTGACCAAAACCGTATCTATCGCGGTGTACGAGCGCGCGGAAAGCCTCGATTTTTCCGGCGCCAACTCATATGCCATAGTCTTGGTGATCGCGAGCTACATCGGCATCCTTTTCCTGAACGGCCTTCAGCGACGCGAGGCGAGACGCTAGGATGCTGCGCTTCTACCTCAAGAAAAAGCTGACCGCGGGGAAGAAGAGCTTCGATCTCGAGCTCGAGTACGACCTGCCCGACGGTTCCTTCCTGGGGGTGCGGGGACCTTCGGGATCCGGCAAGACGACTCTGATCCGCTGTCTGGCGGGACTGGAGAGGCCCGACGACGGCCGGATAGAGATGGGCGGCGAGCTTTGGTTCGACGGCCGACGCCGGATATTCGCGCCGGCGCGGAGACGACGAGTCGGCGTCGTCTTCCAGGACTACGCTCTCTTCCCGAACATGACTGTCCTCGGGAACGTCCTGTACGCGAGAGCCGACGTGAAGCGCGCGCGCGCGCTGCTCGAGCTGACTCGCCTGACGGAGCAGGCCGAGCAATTCCCGCGCGAGCTTTCGGGCGGCCAAAGACAGCGCACGGCCCTCGCTCGCGCCCTCGCGCGCGAGCCGGAGCTCCTGCTCTTGGACGAGCCGCTTTCGTCGCTCGACGAGGAGCTGCGCGAGAGCCTGGGAGACGACTTGGCGCGCATACAGCGAGAAACCCGGATAACGGCGATAATGGTGAGCCATTCGCGGGCCGAGACGCGGCGGCTCTGCACCGAAACGCTCGAGCTGCGCGCCGGCAGGCTCGACGACGACAACCTATCGGTCTATTGACTCCCCTAGTCGATGCCGATGATCACTTCCGAGGCTTTTATGACGGCATAGGCCTGGCCGCCTTCCTTGAGGCCGAGATTCTCGACGGAGCGCTTGGTTATGATGGAGACGATTTCCTGTCCGCCGGGCAGCTCCAGGATCACCTCGGCGTTCACGGCGCCGGGCGTTATCGATTTTATTTTCCCTTTAAGCTGGTTTCTCGCGCTCAATCTCATCTCTGGGCCTCCATGCGTACAATCTACCGCTTAGTCTTCGGGCGGAACAGCCTGAATTCGATGCCGTGCTTTTGGACTCGGAGGGCCATCACGCGCTCCGACAGGCCGAGCTCCCGGGCGGCCCGCGCCATGTTGCCGGCGGCGGCCTTGATCGCGTCCACGATCAGCTCGCGCTCCACGTCGTCGAGCCGCTCCGTCAGCGCGCCGCGGAAGCGCGTGCCTGAGCTCTCGGCCGTCTGGAGGGTAGGCGGCAGGTGATAGGTGTGAATGACTCCGTCATCGGATAGGATGACCGCGCGCTCGATCACGTTCTCGAGCTCGCGCACGTTGCCCGGCCAATGATAGGCCATGAGGGCGTCGATCGCCGGCGTCGATATGCGCCGGACGGGAGAGCGGTGCGCCGTCGCGTGCTTTTCCACGAAATAGTCGGCGAGGAGGAGTATGTCGGATCCCCGCTCGCGAAGCGGCGGGAGCCGGAGGGGGAAGACGTCGAGGCGGTAGTAGAGGTCCTCCCTGAACGCGCCCTCCTTGACGAGGGCGGCGAGGTCGCGGTTGGTGGCGGCGATCACCCGTATGTCCACCGCGATCGTCTTGTTGCCGCCTATGCGCTCGAACTGGCGCGACTGGAGGACGCGCAGCAGCTTGGCTTGGATGGAGAGGCTCAGCTCCCCTACCTCGTCCATGAAGAGAGTCCCGCCGTCGGCCTCCTCGAAGCGGCCGATCCGCTGGTTAAGCGCGCCGGTGAACGCGCCCTTCTCGAAGCCGAACATCTCGCTCTCGGCCAGGTTCTCCGGGATCGCGGCGCAGTTGAAGCGCACGAAGGGCTTGTCCTTGCGCGAGCCGCCGTAGTGCAGGGCCGCGGCGACGAGTTCCTTGCCCGTGCCGGATTCGCCCAGGAGGAGGACCGGGGTGGGTTTGTCGATTACCTTCTTCATATAGCCGTAGAGGGCCTGCATGGGGTGCGAGTTGCCGATGATGTTCCCGGGGCCGCGGCGATCGGCGAGTTCCTCCAGGAGACGTCGGTTCTCCTCGCGCAGCTGGGCGTTCTCCTCGCTGCGGGCGCGGTGAAGCTGGACCGCCTGGG
>Ga0181520_10005604_pt1 | contig 19868 bp, 18 predicted proteins | sample PEATcosm2014_Bin_29_FD_132451 | JGI IMG/M metagenome (GOLD analysis project Ga0181520, IMG submission 132451) | Peatland microbial communities from MTU Mesocosm Facility, Houghton, MI, USA - PEATcosm2014_Bin02_30_metaG | ecosystem: Environmental > Terrestrial > Soil > Wetlands > Peat | place...
ACGCCGCGAGTTTTCATACCGCTATAATGGCAAATTTAATGGCAAATGTCCATAGAAAAGTGAAAAATAGCGATAAATAAAGGGTTCTGCGGTGTGGTCAATGCCCTTTTAAGGCATTGGTCCGGGGTTCGAGTCCCCGCCAACCCACCATTCCACCAGTTTGAGATAATTCGACGAATGCCGACCACGGTTTGACGCAAGAACCACGGGCTTTTTTGCAGTCGAGGACCAGGTTCGAGCCAAACACTTTTTGAGCGAGAACCTTTTTCTCCTGCGAAGCACCCGCAACAGCAATTTCACCCGCGTTTCTAGCGGTTAAAATCCAATTTTGGAACGGTTCCCTTTTGCCACTGGAAAAGTCCAGACGCAAACCGGGCGATGGTCATGCGGCCAAGGCACACAAACTCGGAGTTTGTTTGGCCACCCACCGCCCGGTCCTGTTTTTTTCGAGAGCAAAATCCAGGCCGTTGTCCTCCCCATGAACCTCGCATTCGCTGGCATCAGAAGGCTCTCGCGGAGTTGAGGTGATAGCCGGTCGCCATGAAAACCATCACGCCGGCCGAACTGGGGAAAATTCTCGCGGCCCAGCCGTCGTCAACGGTCATTGACGTGCGGACGCCGGTGGAGTTCGCGGAAGTCCACGTTCCGCAGGCGTGCAGCGTTCCGCTGGACGAACTGAAACCCGGTTCGCTGCTGCTGCCGAAAAACCAGCCGGTTTATCTGCTGTGCCACGGCGGCCAGCGCGCCACCAAGGCGGCGGAAAAGTTTGCGAAGGAGGGTTTCTTGCAGCCCGTCGTCATCGCGGGCGGCACGCTCGCGTGGATCGAGGCGAGTCTGCCGGTGACGCGGAGCGCGGTGAAAATCATCAGCCTGGAACGCCAGGTCCGCATTGCCGCCGGCACAATTGGGTTCACGGACGTGATCCTCGCGCGCTTCGTGAATTTCAACTTCATCTGGCTTTCGGGTCTCGTCGGCGCCGGTCTCGTTTTCGCCGGCATCACCGACTTTTGCGGCCTGGGTTTGCTGCTCGCCCGGATGCCGTGGAACAAGCGCGCCTCCGGCCGTTGAGCCGGTTTTGACCGAACTGGCCATTGGCCGCAGGCCGCATCAATTCGGTTGGCGAACCGCCGCGTGCCGTTTAAGCTGCGCCATGCGGTTGCATGACCGATATTTGTTCCGTGAGCTGCTCACGCCGCTGGCCTACAGCCTCGGCGGGTTTCTCGTTTTCTGGATTTCATTTTTTTTCTTCAAGCAGCTTGAGACAATCCAGGAGAAAAAACTGAATCTCTTCGACACGGTGGAATACTGTGCCGCCAGCCTGCCGGAATTCTTTGTCATGGTGCTGCCCATCCTGCTGCTGCTGTCGCTGCTCTACACGCTCACGCAACATGCGCGGCACAATGAGCTCACCGCGCTGCGCGCCGCCGGCGTCGGCCTGTGGCGGGTGTGCGCGCCGTATTTCATCATCGGGCTGCTGGCGACGGGCATTTATTTCGCGCTGAACGAAATCGCCGTGCCGGGCTGCGCCCGCTGGGCGGACCAAATTTTATCCCGCCATCTCAACGAGCCGGCAAACCAGCCGCCGGGCGCGAAGGGTTTTTCCAACGCCCGGGCGCACCGGCTCTGGCAGTTCGTCAAATACGACCCGCGCAGCACCTGGATGCAAAATCCGACCGTGACCTGGACGCTGCCCGACGGTTCGTGGCGCGTCTTGCGCGCCGAACACGCGGTCCGCACCAACGGCGTCTGGACTTTTTATGACGTGCAGCTTCAGGTCAACCAGTCCGGTCCGCACGGCGACGCGCTGCCCAAGGCCGCGACGAATGTGCTGGCCGTCCCGGAATTTGACGAGACGCCGGAAACAATCCGCCTCCTGCTCAAGTTCAGCGACACGCAGACGTTGCGCGGATCGCGCGGCGCCGACATCCCGCTGGCCGAGCTGTGGGAATACCTGCGGAACAACCCCGGCCTGCGCGTGGACGACACGCAAGTGCTGCTGACCAAATTCCACGGACGCCTCGCCGCGCCGTGGACGTGCCTCGTCGTGGTGCTGATGGCGATCCCGTTCGGCGCGCAGTCGGGCCGGCGGAATCTGTTCTTTGGCGTGGCCGGCAGCATTTTCATCTGCTTCGCCTATTTCATTTTGCAATCGGCCAGCCTCGCCTTCGGCATGAACGGCCAGCTGCCCGGCTGGCTCGCCGCGTGGCTGCCCAATTTTATTTTCGCGGGCCTCGGTGTCATTTTGATGCTGCGCACGCGGTGAGTTTTTAGTTTTTAGTTTTTAATTTTGGTTTTGAGTTCTATTTTCAAGCGGGCCGGCCGTCGCCGGCAGAAAACCTGAAATTGACCAATTCAAAAGATTTCGTGAGCGAGGAATTTTCCACATGCAAACTGTCGCCGGAGCGGTTGAGCCTGTTGTATCAGGTCAGCAACGTCATCCACTCCACGCTCGATTCGCAGGAGGCGCTGCAGCTCATCGTGAGCGAGGCCGTGCGGGTGATGAAGGCCTCCAGCGGTTCGCTGGTGCTGATCAATCCGACCACCAGTTTTCTGGAAATCCACGCGGCGCAAAACCTTTCCTCGACGGCGCGGAAATTAAAGCTGCGCGTCGGCGAGGGCATCACCGGCTGGGTTGCGCGGCACGGCCAGCCGGCCCGCGTCGGCGACGTCCTGCGCGATCCGCGCTATGTCAGCCTGCGGCGCAACGTGCGTTCGGAACTGGCGGTGCCGCTCGAAGTGCAGGGCGAGGTGCGCGGCGTCATCAACGTGGATTCCGAGTGCGCGGACGCATTTTCGGCGGACGACCAGGAATTGTTGCAGGAGCTGGCGATTCAGGCGGCCGAGGTGATCCACCACACCTGGCTCTACGAACAACTGCGGTTGAAAGTGATGCTGTTCGAGTCGCTCGCCAGCGTGAGCCGCACGATCAACTCCACCTTGAACCTGGACGAGGCGTTGCGCGCCATCACCAAGGAGGCGTGCGAGCTGATGCGGGCGCGGATGTGTTCGCTCATGCTGCTGGACGAGTCATGCGAGTGGCTGGACTTGCGCGCCAGTTATGGCGCGGGCGACGCCTACATCAAAAAACCGCGTCTGGCCGTCGAGGAAAGTTTGATCGGCGTGGTCGTGCGGCGGAAAAAACCGCTGCAGGTCGCCAATGTGCAGGTGGACACGCGCTATCAAAACGTGGAGCTGGCGCGGCGCGAGGGGCTGGTGTCGCTGCTGAGCGTGCCGCTGATTTTTTCCGGCCAGGCCATCGGCGCATTGAGCGTCTATACGGCGCGGCCCTACAATTTTTCCAACGAGGAGATCAAAATTCTGGGCGCGCTGGCGGAGCTGTCGGCGATCGCGATTGAAAAAGCGCGGCTTTACGAACGCGTCGTGGACGTGGAGGAGCAGCTGCGGCAGAACGAAAAGCTTTCCGCGCTCGGCCTGCTCGCGGCGGAGGTCGCCCATGAAATCCGCAATCCGCTCACGGTGATGAAACTGCTGTATCATTCGCTGGACCTGAAATTCGAGGCGAAGGACCCGCGCGCCAAGGACGTGCAGATCATCGAGGCCAAAATCGAGCACCTGAACCGGATCGTGGAACAGATCCTGGATTTTGCGCGCACGACGGAACCCAAGTTCGTGCCGGTGAATTTGAACGGCCTGGTGGATGAGTTAAGCCTGCTCGTGCGGCACAAGCTGGCGAACCAGGGCGTCAAGCTCGTGCGCGACTTGCAGGCCGGTCTGCCGCTGGTGCTCGGCGACGCGCCGCAACTGGAACAGGCGTTTTTGAATTTGATTTTGAATGCCGCGGAGGCCATGCCCGACGGCGGTTCGCTCACGATCAAAACCACGGCGCTCCAGGCCGCGCAGGTGGCGGTCGCCTTCAAAGACACCGGCGGCGGCATGAGCCCGGAGCAGCAGCAGCGCGCGTTCAAGACCGTGCTGGCAACCACGAAAACCAAAGGCACCGGCGTCGGCCTGGCCATCGTCGGCCGGATCATTGAAACGCACCACGGCCAGATCCGGATCTTGTCGCGCCCCGGTCGCGGCACCACCATGCGCATCACCCTGCCGGTGATCCAAACGGCTCAGACGTAAAGAAAGACATAAAGCGAGAACGACACCGCCGCCACGCCCGCCGCCGCCGCGATGGACCACAGGAAACTCCGCTGCCGCGCCGCCAGCGCAAACGTTGAGATGATCACCGCCATCTGCGAGGCCAGCATCCCGTAGAAAAATTTGCTGCTGCGCCGGTGATGCTTCTCGGCGGTGTCATTGTTCTGGCGCACCTGCAGTTCGTAGATGCCCGCGACAGCCATGTTCAGACGCGACTCGGCGTCGTAGCGCGCCGCCGTGTAACGCAGCCGCGCGGCGGAAAAACTGCGGAAAAGATATTTGTCGCCCGTCATCAGCGCCGCGTCGAGCCTGTCCGAAGCCTTGTTGATGGACTTGGTCGCATCGTCAAACGCCGTCGCCGCGTCCTGCGCCGCCGTGAGCGATGCCGCCAGCGTGGCCGCCGTGACCTTGCCGAGCGCCGCCGCGATTTCCGTCTCCGGCCGGGAATTTTCCACCGCGTCGAGGGCTGCTTTGACGGCGTCATCCAGTTTCGCGGGCGTGGCGGCGGGCAGCTCGTTTTTCGTGAACGCAGCGACCGTCGCGGCGTCGGCGCCGGCCAGGGCCGCCGGGTCCAGCGGCTGGATTTCTGCCGTGGCCGCGAGCAGATCCAGCGTGTTGCGCGCGACCGCGCTGCGCAGCTTCTTGGCCTGATAATAACTCCACTGGTCGCCGGCCTTGGACTGGAGCTGCGCCGCGAGCGCGCGGTCGTATTGCGCCTTGGTCATCTCGCTTGAGGCCAGCCCGGCGAGCATGGTCGCGATCACTGTCATCACGATGGGCGTCACGCCGAGGATTTTGCCCCACTTGGTTGGCGGCAGGTCCGCCTTGATTGCATCCGGGATTTGTATTTTCGCGGCCATAATTTTGATTTTCTCCAAGGCCAGCTTATACGGAAAATTATTTCCCGCCAACCGGCAAAATTGAAAGTGTCAAAATTGCAGCCGGCGCTTGAGGTTTTGCGTGGTTTGGCTAATTTCTCAACCATGTTCATCGTTCACGTCCATGTCCGGGTGAAACCAGACTGCCTCGAAGCCTTCAAAGCCGCCACGCTGGCCAACGCCCGCGCCAGCGTGCGGGAACCCGGCGTCGCGCGTTTCGACGTCGTGCAGCAGGCCGACGACCCCACGCGCTTCGTGCTCGTCGAGGTCTATCACGCTGCCGCCGCCAATGCCGCGCACAAGGAAACCGCGCATTATCCGGTCTGGCGCAACGCGGTCGCACCGATGATGGCCGAGCCGCGCTGCAGCGTAAAATTCAACAACGTCTTCCCCGACGACCAAAACTGGTGAGCCTGAACTTTGAATTTGCCACCGCCACGCGCATCATTTTCGGCGCGGGCGCGGTCAAGCAGGTCGGGACCAATGTGAAAAACTTTGGCCGCCGCGCGCTCGTCGTGACCGGGCGCAATCCGCAGCGCGCGGAAAAACTGCTGGCCGGTCTTTCCACCAGCGGGATTGGCATGGCGACTTTCACGGTTTCCGGCGAGCCGGAAATTTCCACGGTCGCAAACGGCGTGGCGTTCGCCCAAAAAGAGAATTGCGATTTTGTCGTCAGCCTCGGCGGCGGCAGCGTGATTGACGCCGGCAAAGCCATCGCCACGATGCTGACGAACGGCGGCGAACTGCTAGATTACCTCGAAATCATTGGTCATGGCCGGACGCTGATGAAACCATCCGCTCCGTTCATTGCCATCCCGACCACCGCCGGCACGGGCGCGGAAGTCACACGCAACGCCGTGCTTGCGTCGCCGGAGCACAAAGTCAAAGTCAGCCTCCGCAGCCCGCTCATGCTGCCGCGCCTCGCCGTGATTGATCCCGAACTCACCGCCGATTTGCCGCCCGCGCTCACCGCCGCCACCGGCCTCGACGCGCTTACGCAGCTCATCGAACCCTTTGTGAGCCGGCGCGCGAATCCGATGACCGACGGCTTTTGTGCCGGGGGAATCCGACGCGCCGCCCGCTCGTTGCGCAAGGCCGTCTTCAACGGGCAGAATCCATCCGCCCGCGAAGACCTGGCCGTGGCCAGTTTGTTCGGCGGCCTGGCGCTGGCGAACGCCGGCCTCGGCGCGGTCCATGGATTTGCCGGACCGATTGGCGGCAGTTTTCCCGCACCGCACGGCGCGGTCTGCGCGTCGCTGCTGCCGCACGTCATGGCGGCGAACATCCGCGCGCTGCGCGAACGCGAGCCGCAAAATTCCGCCCTGGCGCGTTATCAAAAAGTTGCGTCGCTGCTTGCCGGCAACCCGCACGCCGACGCTGAAGCCGGTGTGGAATGGGTGCAAAAACTTGTGGCCGAACTGCCGGTTCCAAAACTTCGCGCCTACGGCCTGCGCGAGGAACATGTCGGCGGCCTCGTGGTGAAAGCCGCCAACGCCAGCAGCATGAAGGCGAATCCCGTCGTGCTCACGGCGGATGAACTGGCGCACGCTCTGCGGCTGGCCTTGTGATTTGAAAATGAATGTGATTTGGGAAAATCCTCAGGTCGTCACGCAGACGCAGATCATCGCGCGCAGTCTCAAACATTGGACGGGCCGCGAGCTGCTGCCGGGAAATTATTCGCCGGCGGAACTCGCGGAAAAAATTTACCGCGCGGCTTTCGTCCTCGTTTCGCATGGCATGGAAGCCGATCCGATTTTGAATTACGGCAACCAGCCCGCGCTCGCGCTCTGGGAAATATCGTGGGATGAACTTGTGCGCACGCCGTCGCGCCTGACCGCCGAGGCGCCCAACCGCGAGGAGCGCGCCCGGCTGCTCGCCGCCGTCGCGCAGCGCGGCTTCATTGACGACTATTCCGGCATCCGCATTTCCAAAACTGGACGCCGCTTCCGAATCGCGCAGGCGACCGTCTGGAATCTGCTTTCCGAAACCGGCCAGCCCTGCGGCCAGGCGGCGATGTTCGCACGCTGGGAATTGCTTTGAGCTTCGCCCGCCGCCGTTCTAACTTCTAAAAGCCTGTGAACGAAACCGTCCTACCACCCGAAAACCGCGAACGGATGATCGTTTTGCTCCTGTGTCTGCTGGCCGCCGTTCATGTCTTCATTTTTTCCGCCACGTTCCCGTTCTTCAGCGTCGTGGACGAGCAGGTCCACCTCGATCTGGTCGTGCGCTATTCCCGGGGCGACATCCCGCGCTCGCTCGCACCGCCATGTGCCGAGGCGCTGCCGCTCATCGCCATTTTCGGCACGCCAGAATATCTCTGGCCGCCCGAATCCCAGCCTGGCGGACGCTTTGCCGCGCCGCCGTGGAAGCTGCCCATGGCCGAAGTCCAGGCCAAGCTCCTGGGGCGGGAGGTCATCTGGAAAGAAACGGTGAAAAACCACGAGGCCTCGCAGCCGCCGCTTTACTATGCCGTCGCCGGCCTCTGGTGGCGGCTCTGGCAAAGCCTCGGCTTTCTGGACGGCCCGTTGCTTTATCTGGTCCGGTTTTTCAACGCGCTGATGATCGGGGCGCTGGTGTGGCTCGGCTGGTTTGCCACGCGGAAGATTTTTCCGGAAAATAATTTCATCCGGCTCGCCGTTCCCGCCCTCGTCGCCTTCATGCCGCAGACCACTTTTTACGCGATCAACAACGACATCTTTTCGCCGTTCACCTTCGGCCTCGTGTTCGTCCTGCTGTTGAAATTCTGGGACGCGGAAAATCTGTCACCGCGTCTCGCCGTTGCCCTCGGCTTCGCGCTCGCCGCGACGTTCCTGACAAAAATCAGCAACCTGCCGCTGCTCGCCGTCGCCGCAGTTTTTATCGCGCTGAAAATCCTCCGGCCCGCGCAAAATGGAAAACTGCGGCCGGCGGTTCCCGCGCTGGCCAGTCTGTGCCTGTGCGCCGTCTTGCCGATGGCCGCCTGGATGATTTGGTGCAAAATCAATTTCGGCGATTTCACCGGCTCGGGTTTGAAAATCCAGTATCTCGGCTGGACGCACAAGCCGTTCGCCGAATGGTTTCAGCACCCGGTTTTTACAGCGCCCGGCGGCTGGTATTTTCTGAAAGGAAATCTTTCGACGTTCTGGCAGGGCGAATTGTTGTGGCGACACCAGCCGCTGGCGATTCCCGCCGTGGATTCGGTTTATGTCGGGCTGACGCTCGCAACCTTCGCCTGCACGTTCGCCGCCCTGCTGCGCCGCACCTCGCCGTTTTCCACGCTGCAACGCACCGCCGTCTGGTTCAGCTTCATCTGTCTCGCGGCGGCGTTCGCATTCTTTGCGCTGTTGTCCGTGAAATACGATTTTCAAAACTGTGTTTATCCGTCGCGCGCCCATCCGTTTTTCGTTTCGGGCCGGCTGATGCTGGGGATGTTGATTCCATTTTTAATCCTGTTTGCGTGCGGCCTCGACCGGCTGCTGAAACGCTTCCAGAACAGCGTGAAATTTTTTGTGCTGTTTGCGCTGCTGGCGTTCATGCTCGCGTCGGAAATCACGATTGACTGGAGAATTTTCCCGAACGAATACAACTGGTTTCACATGTGACGCCAATGGCGCGCGGGTCCGTGACCTGCGGCAATCGTTGCAATCGCAGGACATTCAAAAAGACTGCGTTGTCTCGGTTTCCATCCGGCCGTGGCCCGGCCGGAGCGCCGCCGAAAATCACGCGCCAGAGGCGGGTTCCCTCGAAACAATTTGACGAGGATTTGGGCGAACTCCCAAATCCGCCGGCAGACGCACGTGCTCCCGTTCAAGCCGCCATCGCGCGGCCGGCGATGAAGCCCGTCGTCCAAGCCGCCTGAAAATTGAAACCACCGGTGATGCCGTCCACGTCCAGCAGCTCGCCGGCAAAAAACAATCCGGGGCAGAGCTTGCTTTCCATCGTTTTGAAATTCACTCCGGCCAGTTTCACGCCGCCGCAGGTCACAAACTCGTCCTTGTTCAGACTTTTGCCCGTCACGCGAAATTCCGTGCGCGTGAGCTGCTGCGCCAGCGCCTGCGCCTGCGTCCGCGTGAGCGCCGACCAGCGCGTCTCGCGTGAAATTCCCGCCGCCAAAACCAGTCGCTCCCACAGCCGCGCCGTCACCGGAAACAGTGGCGCATTCACCAATAATTTCGCGCCTGCCGATTTGCGCCGCGCTTGGAATTCCTGGATTATTTTTTCCGGGTTTAATTCCGGCAGCCAGTTCACGAGCAGCGGAAACTGATAATTCAGATCATGCAACCTCCGCGCGCCCCACGCGGACATTCTTAAAATCGTCGGGCCGCTCAACCCCCAATGCGTCACCAGCAGCGGCCCGCGTGTGCGCAATTTTATGGCGGGAATGGAAATTTCCGCCGCCGCCGACACGCCCGCGAGCGCGTGGAGCCACGGCATTTCAATCTGGAACGTAAACAGCGACGGCACCGGCGGTTCCAGCGCGTGGCCGAGCAAGGCCGCCAGCTGCCCCGCCGCCGCCGCGCGGCAGCCGCCGGTGGCGAGCAATAACTTGTCGCACGAAAACGCAACTTTCTGCGTGCCGTGGTCCGTTTGTGGCGCTGCAGCGGGCGGCGGACCGCCTGCCCCGCCCAGTGTCAGTTCAAATTTCCCCGCCGCACTTTTAATGACCGATTCCACGGCGCAATTCAGCCGCAATTTCACCCCCGCGTTTTTTGCCGCGTCTAAAAGACAATTAATAATTGTCTCCGAGGAATTAGTGACCGGGAACATCCGCCCGTCGCTCTCCGTTTTCAGCTTCACGCCGCGCTTTTCGAACCACGCCACGGTGTCGCGCGCGGAGAATTTCTGGAACAGCGAGAGCAGCGCCTGCCCGCCCCGCGGGTAGCCTGCGGCAAATTCACGCGGCTCAAAACACGCGTGCGTGACATTGCAGCGGCCGCCGCCAGAGATGCGCACCTTGTCAAGCGCGCGCGCGGTTTTTTCCAGCACGGTCACGTCCGCGCCCAGCTCCGCCGCGGCGATGGCCGCGAAAAAGCCCGCCGCGCCGCCGCCAACCACAATGATTTGCCTCGAACTCAAGCGCGAAGAATCGCAGAATCCGGGCCATGTCCGAAGAAAATTTACCAAATCCGGAGCCGCGTCCGCTCTTTTCATCCCAGTTTTCTGATTAATTTTCCTGATGGAAGATGGGTTAATAGCCATGGAGATGTCTGCAAAAGGGGTTGTTTTTGAAAACCGGTGGTGAACCGCCTCCTGGACGGTTTGCCGGAGCCGGACATGGCGCGGATGGAGAAAATAAAAAAGTCGCTGGCACGGAGGCGGAAGCAGAAAGGCTCATGAGGATTGATTTTTGTCATGCAATGCCCAAAATGAACTTTTTGAGGGCTGCGGCAAATTGTAAATTTGCCCTTCAAACGGGTTGGAATTGAATTTCAGGGTGGCATTTTTCCCCGCTCGCGGCGAAAAGGGGATTTGAGAACACCGTCGAATCTTCGCCTTGTTATCCTTCCGCTTTCCATCTGCTGCTGCTGCGCACCTCAAATCCTTGGCATCGAATCCCAAGACAGAAGACAAAACCTTCAACTGCTGGCTGTCAGGTCGCCGGGAACGGCTTTCCCATGAACAAACCAAGGAGGTTGCAATACTCATTTTTGCCGCCACATGACCGGGTGTGAGATTTTTCTCCATCCGCTTGACCTTGAGCCAATCGCCTGCCGTCTTTATGTTCAGTTTCAACATTTTAGACCGGGTTTTGATTCCCGTGATTTGCAGGGTATTTTACTCGAACTGTGCGTTGTGCAATACCCAGCAGAGCTACTAGCCTCGCCTCGTTTTGGCAGTCCGCCAAACCAAGGCAGGACCGCACATTTTCACCTTCAATATTTCAAAACACCCCCATCCGCCGGCTCCGGCGAAACTAACGCTTGCCATTTCGACGCTGGAAACTTAATGTCTCGCTGCGATTGTTCCTTTGGAAAGACCCGCTCGGTGTGACTGAGAGCGCATCTGTCTGGCAAATCCTGTTTTCAACCGCAACCGAACCGTTTATCGGGCGTTCACTGTTAGTTGAAATATAATGTCACATCCTCAAATCATCCAGGGCGGAATGGGTGCAGGCGTCTCCGACTGGCATCTGGCCCGGGCGGTTTCCCAGACCGGCCAGTTGGGTGTCGTTTCCGGCACCGCCATCGGTGCCATTCTTGTCCGGCGGCTGCAAGTCGGCGATCCCGATGGCCAGATGCGCCGTGCGCTGGAAAAATTCCCCGTGCCCGGCGTCGCCGCCAAAATTCTCGCGGACTATTTCATCCCCGGCGGCAAGCCCTCCGGCGCGCCCTTCAAACTCTCGCCGATGCCTGGTCTTGATCCCGGCCCGGATTTTGTGGCGCTGACCGTCGCGGCCAATTTCGCGGAAGTCTTCCTGGCCAAGGAAGGCCACGCCGGACTGGTCGGCATCAACTTCATGGAAAAGCTCCAGTTCCCCACGCTGGCCTCGGTTTTCGGCGCGATGCTCGCGGACGTGGATTATGTGCTGATGGGCGCGGGCATTCCCCGCGCCATTCCCGGCGTGATTGACCGGCTGGCGCGCGGCGAAACTGCGGAGTTGAAAATTGACATTGAGGGCGGGCTGCCCGGCGAGGAATTCCACTCCAAGTTTGACCCGGCGGCCTTTTGCGGCGGCCGCGCGCCGGCGTTGAAACGCCCGCATTTTCTCGGCATCATCGCCTCGGCCACCTTGGCGATTACCCTCGCGCGCAAATCCAGCGGCCAGGTCAACGGCTTCATCGTCGAGGGCGAAACCGCCGGCGGCCACAACGCGCCCCCGCGCGGTCCGCTGCAATTGAACCCCGGGGGCGAACCGGTCTATGGACCGCGCGATGTGGCGGACCTGGAAAAAATCCGTGAATTGGGACTGCCCTTCTGGCTCGCCGGTTCTTACGGCGCCATCGGCAAGCTCGCCGAAGCCTTGCATCTCGGCGCGGCCGGCATCCAAGTCGGCACGGCGTTTGCGTTCTGCGAGGAATCCGGCATTCGTCCCGACCTCAAGCAGCAGGTTTTCCAGCTCAGCCGCGAAGGCAAGCTCCGCGTGTTCACCGACCCGCTCGCGTCGCCGACCGGTTTTCCGTTCAAGGTCGTGAAACTGCCCGGCACGTTGTCGGACGGCAAATCCCTTCCGGAGCGGAAGCGCCTCTGTGATCTCGGCTATCTCCGGCACGCCTACCGTAAGCCGGACGGCGCGATTGGCTACCGCTGCCCCGCCGAGCCGGTGGAGGATTACCTCCGCAAAGGCGGCACGCTCGCGGATACGATCGGGCGGGAATGTGTCTGCAACGGACTGGTGGGGACGATTGGTCTGCCGCAGGTGAATGCGGAAAATGTCTCCGGCCTGCCGCTGGTCACCGCCGGCAATGAAGTTGTGAATGTCGCCCGGTTTTTGCAGCCGGGCCGCGACTCCTACACCGCCGCCGATGTCGTCCGGCTCCTGCTGGGACAAACAGCTCCAGCCGCTGCGGCCGGGGGCTGATCCTGCGGCAGCACTACGGTCAAATTTCGTGCGGCGCTGTGTCACCGGCACGGGTGCGGCAGCCCCCGGTCGCTTTCCCCGGAACCGCCGCCATCGCCTGTGCTTGGTTCGCCGATTTTTGGCGTATTTCCGGGGTTTCCCGGCTTGGCAGAATCATTTTACCAAGCCGCAGTCTGGCTCTGCCAGACCGCCGAACGATTCTACCATCTGGCAGAGGCGGGTTGCCACGCCGAAAAACGTCCGGTTCGAATGATTTTCCAGCCCTCCTGCCATGAGCCGCGCTCAGTTTGCAGCGGGGTTCACTTGATGCTTCCGAAATGCACCTTTTCCGGCACGGCGGGTTCGTCGAGCAATTGAATGGTCGTGGCCGGCCCCAGATCGGGATTCGCCCAGGCACGCAAGGCCCACACGATTTTTTTGGCCGGTGAAATTTCCAGCGCCTGAACGGGCGCGGTGGCCGGGTCCACGTTTCCGTTCCACTGGTTGACCCAGTTATTGATGAGCGTGTCGCCGTCCGGCAGCCGCGTCGCCAGCTGCATGCTGTCAAACTGGTAGTCCGGCACGTCGGCGGCGGTGAATTCCCAGACGGATTCGCCCTGCGGATTCAGCTCGCGCACGGTCCTGCCGCAGGTGAGTGTGTTGCCATTGGGCAGGCGCACGGCCGACCAGACGCCGGGAGCCTCCGCCGACCAGACCGCCGCGCCGGTTTCATCGTATTCGACCACTTTCCCCAGATCCATGTGCGCCACGAGATAGGTGCCGGCATCGGTCAGCCGGGCGTGACGGAATTGTCCGTGCGTGCTGCCGGGGTTCTTGACCGGCAGGGAAATTTCCTTTTCCATTTCGCCGGACGCAAGATTGGCCACGAACAATTCCGGCTCCGGGCCGTTCTGGATGAAGATGACGTGATTGGTGCCGATGGGCTGGGCGGTGTGGATTTCGCACTTGGGCGGCGCATCGTAATTCCAGAGGATCTGCTTTTCCGGCGTGATGAGCGTCACGCCGAATTGATGCGCGAACAGGATGTTTCCGTTCGACAGCCGGACGGCGTCGCTGATTTCGCCCCGGTTGGTGGATTCGTTATAGGCCCAGACCACCTGCCCCTGGCGCACGAGATACATGTCGCGCGTCCTGGCTTCACCGGCATAAAAGAAGTCGTGCTGCGCGAGGCCGTTGCCGGGCAACACCGCCGGAAACGTCGGTTTGCCGGCGGCAGCCGGATCTGTGACGAAAGGCCGCACGCGCCCGGCCAGCAGTTGATAGCCGGCGGGACTGAAATGCAATTTGTCCGCGACGAACAATTCCGGCCGCGGCTGGCCGTCGGCACCGAGCGGCAGGTCATAGGTCTCGATGTAATGCAGGTGAGCCTTGCCCCGGACAAAATCGGCGACCATCGTGTCCAGCGCCCTTTCCTTTTCATGCTGATACCAGCGCAGACCGCTCGGACTCCACGAAATGAAATAAATTTCCGTTGCCGGCAGTTTCGCGTGAACCAGCGCGGCAAATTCCTGAAAATCGGCGAAGACCTGCTCCGGCGATTTGCCGTCCGCAAGGTCGTTGCCGCCCGCGCGGAGAAAAACCTTCCTCGGCTTGTAGGGGAAAACAATCCGGTCCGCGAAATGAGTGGCGTCGCAAAGCTCCGAGCCGCCGAACCCACGGTTCAACACGGGCTGGTTTGGAAAATCCTGCGCCAGCGTCTTCCACAGCCTGATGGTCGAGGAGCCGGTGAACACAAACCCGCCCGTGGCCGGCGGATTGGTGGCGTCCATTCTTTCGTAGGCGGAAATCTCCGCCTCCCACTTGGCAAAATTATGATTTGTTTCTGCGCCCCGGGCCTTGCGCCCCGGCGCGGCCGGCAACAAGGCGGCCAGCAACAGCCAGACGATGAATTTCATGCGCTGAAGCGTAGCCCTGCCGGCGGCAAAGAAAAGAAATTTGACAGCGGACCGATATGAACTGCTCGTGCGCGGGGCGGGGTTTGAAATGGGGTTGCGGCCAGATTTAGCTCTGCTTTCGCTGCCGGGTCGGTTATAGTTGCAATGCTGGCTATACATTTTGCATGACACCAAAACTTTTTTCCGAAATGGGACTTTCCGCCGAAGTGCTGAGAGCCATTGACAAGCTCGGCTTCGAGCAGGCGGCCCCCATCCAGGCGGCGGCGATCCCCGTGCTGATGGCGGGCAAGGACGTGGTCGGCCAGTCGCAGACCGGCTCCGGCAAGACCTGCGCGTTCGGCATTCCCGCCGTGGAAAAAGTGGATGCCAGCAAACGCGCGGTGCAGGTCCTGATCCTTTGCCCGACGCGCGAACTGGCGATGCAGGACGCGGAGGAAATCCACAAGCTCGCCTTGTTCAAGCGCGGCATCATCGCGCTGCCGATTTACGGCGGGCAGTCCTACGACCGCCAGCTTTTCGGCCTGCGGCAGGGAGCGCAGATCGTCATCGGCACGCCGGGCCGCGTGATGGACCACATGCGGCGCGGCACGCTGCGGCTGGATGCCGTCAAGATGGTGATCCTCGACGAGGCCGACGTGATGCTCAACATGGGTTTCCGCGACGACATTGAAACGATTCTGAAAGACGCGCCAAAGGAGCGGCAGACGGTCTTCTTTTCCGCCACAATGCCGAAACCGATCCGCGACCTCATCGAAAAATACGCGCGCGATCCGCAGAACGTGAAGGTCGAGCAGAAGGCGATGACCGTCCCCACCGTCGAGCAGGTTTATTTTGAGGTGGACCGGCGCTACAAAGTCGAGCTGCTCACGCGGCTGATTGACATTTACGACGTGAAACTGGGAATTATTTTTTGCAACACCAAGCGCATGGTGGACGACCTCGTGGATCATCTCGAAGCGCAGGGCTATCAGGCCGACCGGCTGCACGGCGACATGACGCAGAACATGCGCGACCGCGTGATGAACAAGTTCCGCAAGTCCGGCCTGGAATTTCTCGTCGCCACGGATGTCGCCGCGCGCGGCATTGACGTGGACGACGTGCAGGTGGTGTTCAACTACGACCTGCCTTACGACGCGGAAGATTACGTCCACCGCATCGGGCGCACCGGGCGCGCGGGCAAGAGCGGCAAGGCGATTTCGCTCGTGCCGGGCCGCGAGCTGTTTCAAATCCGCAACATCGAGCGCTTCACCAACGTCCGCATCGAGCGCGGGCGCATCCCGACGGAACACGAAGTCGAGGCGGCGCGCGAAAACGTTTTTCTCGACAAGCTCCGCTCGCTGCTCACCAGCGGCGAATTTCAGAAACAAGACCGCGTCGTCGAGCGGCTGACCGAGGAAGGTTTTGCCGCCAACGACATCGTGTCCGCGCTCATCCACCAATTGCAGAGCGGCGAAGGCGCGGGCAAACATGCGCCCAAAACCGAGGAATACGACCGCCCGCAGCGCGAGGAACGTCCGTCCTTCCGCGACCGCGAGGAACGCGGCCCGCGCGGGCGCCACGCCGACCGTGGCCCGCAACGCGATGACCGCCGGCCAAGTTTTGACAGCCGCCGGGAGGAACGTCCGCGCCGGTTCGAAGACCGTCCGCCCCGCGCCGGGGCGAAATTCGCCGCGCCGCTAAAATCCAAAACGGCGCCGTGGAAAGCCGCGCCCTCGCAGCCGGCGAAAAATATTGTTCCATCCCCGGCAAAGGCTGATGAAGGCGGGGCGGGCAGCCCACTGCCCACCGGCGCGGCAAAACCTGCGGGCGGCGCGCACGGAGTGACGCGTCCTGCCGGCGAAGACAAACCGGAAGCGGTGAAGACTTTTTCCGACGCGGAAATCCTGGCCTCGGTCAAGGCTCCCGAACCGAAGCCGCAATCAAAATTGTTCATCAAGCCGAAGGCCGCGCCGGCAGCCGCGCCAAAACCCAAAGCCAGCCGGGCGACACCGGCCGACCAGACACGCCTCTGGATCAGCGTCGGCAAGGAACAGGGCGTCGCGCCGATTGATTTTGTGAATTCCGTCGCGGGCGAAACCGGGTTGCCCGGCAAGGTCGTCGGCACGGTGGACGTGCGCGAGCGGCATTCGTTCGTGGACGTGGCGAGCGAGCACGTCAACAGCATCGTCGCCAAACTGAACCGCGCGGAGATCAAGGGTCACAAGGTCAAGGTGAAGGTGGCGTGATGAACGACGAGGCGCCAGCGGCAAATCCGGTTCCGGCAAAAAACGTCGGGCGGCTGTTCCCGTTCGTGCTGAAGACGCGCGCACTGCTGGTTGGCCGCGACACGTTGCGCGCCAACAAAGGCAAGCTGCATTTCGTCCTCATCACCACGGACATTGCCGAAGCCAGCCGCGAGGAGGTGTTGAAAGATTTCACGCACTACCCGGTCGTGCAGCATTTCACGGCGGCGGACTTTGAAGCGTTTTTCAACGTCAAGGGGGCCAAGGCGGTCGGCTTCACCAAATCCGGCCTCGCGCAGTCCATCTACGCCGAACTCAAGGCGTATCGCATCAACCAGCCGTTGCATCCATCAAAACCGGCCGGACCGCCTCCAGCCTGAAACCAGAGACAACCCCGAATGACAAGGCCCCGGACGTTCATCTCTGTGCTCCGGTCATTTTGGCCGGCAGTTTTACCAGCCGCCTCGCGTTGACAACTTCCCTGCCCTGCGACATTCTGCGCGGATGGCAAAACCTGCATTGGGACGTGGTCTGGGCGCGTTGTTGGGCGGCAATCCGCCGCTCACGCAATCAGCGTCCACTTCCTTCCTTCCGCCGCCCGTGGCCGCCGCAACCGCGACGGACCAGCGCGATCGCGTCCAGCGCGTGGCGTTAAACCGCATCCGCTCGTCCGCCTTGCAGCCGCGCAAGGAATTTGCCGCCGAGGCGTTGCAGGAACTGGCCGATTCCATCCGCGAACAAGGCATCGTGCAGCCGCTCATTGTGCGCGAGCGCAACGGATTTTTTGAACTCATCGCCGGCGAACGGCGCTGGCGCGCGGCGCAACTGCTCAATCTGCCGGAAGTGCCCGTCATCACCCGCGAGGCCGATGACCGGGCGGTGCTGGAACTGGCGCTCATCGAAAACTTGCAGCGCGAAAATTTGAACGCGCTGGAGGAGGCGCTCGGCTATGCGCAGCTCGCGGAACAATTCCAGCTCACGCAGGAGGTCATCGCCACCAAGGTCGGCAAGAGCCGCGCGGCGGTGGCCAATGCGACGCGGCTGCTGAAACTGCCGGCGGCCGTGCAGGCGTTTCTGCGTGACGGCCGCATTTCCGTCGGCCATGCAAAGGTGATTCTCGGTTTGGCGGATGAAAAAAACCAGAAGCTCGCCGCCGAGCGCATCGTCAAGGAAGGCTTGAACGTGCGGCAGACGGAAGGGCTGGTCGCCAAGCTGCAAACGCGCGGGCAAAGAACATCCGGCGGCACGGCCAGACCGCTGGCCATTGTGCCGGTTGACTCCAACATTGCCCGGCTGGAAGAAAAATTGCGCGAGAAATTTGGAACCAAGGTGCATTTGAAATACGCGCGGGGCCAGGGCGCGGTGGAGATTGCTTTTTTCAGCGACGATGAATTGCAGCGGGTGCTGGAGATTCTCAACGTCACGGCAGATTAGCAGCCCCCCAAGGCACAAAGTTTTCTTGGTGTCTGTGGGTCCTGGCGGTTATTTTGAATTAAATGATTTTAGAAATAGTCAAATACGGCCATCCGGTGCTTCGCAAAAAAGGCGCGAAGATTGACAGCATTACGCCGGAAATCAAAAAACTCATCGCCGACATGTTCGAGACGATGGAGGAAAACCACGGCGTCGGCCTCGCGGCACAGCAGGTGGGCGTGGCGAAGCAGCTCACCGTGATTGACGTGCGCGCAGTGACGGACCGGCCCTCCACGCTGGAACTCGACGGCCGGCCGGAGGACGTGGCGAAACTCATGCCGCTGGTGCTCATCAATCCTGAAATCACGCCGGTTGGCGGGCCGGTGACCAGCGGCGAAGGCTGCCTGAGTTTCCCGGAAATTTTTGGCGAGATCACGCGCCCCGGCGGCGTGGAGGTAAAGGCGCTGGACGCGAAGGGCAAGCCGATGGCGTTCCGCTGCGGCGGCCTGCTGGCGCGCGCGGTGCAGCACGAGGCGGATCATTTGAACGGCATCCTCTTCATTGACCGGATGGACAAAAAAACAAAGGCGGAGTTGCAGCCGGATCTGGACGACTTGCAGGCCAGGACGAAGGCGGAGTTGCGGAAGAAATAAAACAAAATAAAACAACGAGCAAGGTTTGACGCGCGGCGGTGACTTTAAACAACTCATTTCCCCAGCCACATGAGGAATAGCCGGAAGTCTGGCTGGGCATCCATCGCGTAAACATTTCGCGTCCAAGGCGGAGAATCCTGTTGCCGCGAACCGGCTTTCCCCGACACCGCCTTCAAACCTTTTGCCGCGCTCGTCGGGCATCACGTCGCGGCGGATATTCCTGGCAATTGTTTTCCGGCGGCAACGATCATTGCCCTACGTCACGCTGATCCGGGAAAAGCTTGCACAATGAGCACCGCCGGCAACATCAGTGTCTGCCAAGACATTGGCGAAGCGGCTCACGCTCGCCATCCGTGGTCTATTTACCTGTAACGGTCAAAACGAGCAAACAGCCACACGGCCAGGCCGAACAACAGCGGCAACAGGACAACGAGCACAATCTTCCAAAGCAACATTTGTTTCTCCCACCTCGTTTTTATGCGTTTGTCCATGCTGGTTCTGAGCTTAACCAGAAAGCTTGACCGAGGCAAGCCGGATGACAAATCACATTGACCGTCGAGCATTGCGCGGGTGAGATTAATGCCGTCGCACGGCTAATCCCGGCCAGCGCGGGCAGGGAAAGCCCACGAGACCGGCTTCAATTGGATTCAAGTTAACTTTCCAGGTAAAGTTTATGCTCGTTTAACCGATGAACCGGTGGGATAATGAATGACATATTCGTGTGGTTCCAAACCGATGATTGATATCCTTGCATGGTAAATGCGCAAGAGTGTCGGAAGCATGTGGATGTGACTGAATTCAGCAGCGCCAACATATAAACACTTTTGTTAACGCATGAGACCCGTTATGTATGTTGCACCACCACCTTTCGTTGAACGGCCAATCCCGACCGTTAACCGCTTTATTCCATTGCGAATTTTCGGTGTTGTCCTGGCAAGTTTGATATTTACGGCCGGCGGGCTGCCCAGTTCATTTGGCCAAACCACCGGGGTTCTAACCAATCTCGCCCAAGTGCGCGCAGTGACCTTGACGGACAGCACCAAGGGCATTCCGGTGGCGCTGCGCGCGACAGTCACATACATTTGTCCTAGCTACCAGATCGTGAGACTGATTTAAGACCTAAAGTGGTTGACACTCCAATGATAGATGGAGTGTTAACATGAACGAACAAACCGTAGTAGAGAAGAAGAGGAACAGCCCCC
>Ga0181520_10005606_pt1 | contig 19860 bp, 15 predicted proteins | sample PEATcosm2014_Bin_29_FD_132451 | JGI IMG/M metagenome (GOLD analysis project Ga0181520, IMG submission 132451) | Peatland microbial communities from MTU Mesocosm Facility, Houghton, MI, USA - PEATcosm2014_Bin02_30_metaG | ecosystem: Environmental > Terrestrial > Soil > Wetlands > Peat | place...
ACGTCAAACAGCTTGCGAAACTCGTGCAAAGCCGCGTCGTGCTGCTTCACGTGGCGGATGGTTGGGCGGCACGAACGTTTGGACCAGACGCGGTCAGCCCCGAAATTACCGAGGATACCGCGTATTTGAATCAGGTTCAATCGGAGTTTCAATCCGCCGGAATTCCCGCCGAGGCGGAACTGGCTTATGGTGACCCGCCGAAGGAAATCGTCAAATGGGTGAAGCAAAAGGACTTTGATTTGATTGCAATGGCCGGACACGGTCACCGGCTGTTCGGCGATTTATTTCGCGGCAGCACCATCACCGAAGTGCGGCACAGGACTTCGATTCCGATTCTCGTGGTCCGCGCGCCGAAGAAATAATCACTTTCCCAGCGTCGAATCCGCCGGGCGCTCGACGAGGTGCAGCAAATTACCTTCGCCGTCCTCGAAAAACAAAACACTTCCGCCGCCCGCCGCCGGGCGGACTTCTTCCGTGAATTTCACGCCGCGCTTTTCGAGTTCGTTCTTCGCGGCGTCAATCGCTGGCACACGCAGCGCGATGTGGCGGAATCCGGCAAGCTTGTTGTTGCCGCGTTCCGGCAACGGTCTTTCCGCCGCGTAAATCTCAAACCAGCCACCGCCAGTCAGGGCAACGAGCAGCGTCGGCGGCGTCTTACCGTTGTTAAAAATCTCACGCGCGCCGAGGACGCGTTCATACCAGTTTTTCAGCGCGACGGGATTTGCGGCTGGAATGGCGATGTGTTCGATGGCGATGTTCATTTGACTGTAGATTACGTGGATGACGCGGATTTTCAAAATGAAAATCCTCCCGTCCCCGTGCGCGGGGCGCATCTGGGCTCTGCCCCGTGCCTTATCGCCGATGTGCAACCGGCGGTAGGCCGCAACGCCAATGACCATGGAACTGGCCGCGTCGCGCGCGTTGTAACTCCGCTCATTCTTCCACTGAATTTCTGTTCCGGCTGACACCGGTTGCCACGGACTGAGGCAAGTTACGTTTTAGTGACAAATTTTCAGTGCTGACCCATAGGAAATATGCTCAAAACCATTGATTTTATTGGCGATTTGAAAAGTGTGCTGTGTTTTAACCGGCACACTCTGACCAATAGCATGAGGAACTGGCAAAAAGCCCTTGTTTTCGATGGTTTTCATGCGTTTCCTGTGAGTTGGCTGTGACAAATTTTCATTGCCGTAAAATGGTTTAGGAGTATTTTATTTTGTAGAACCTATTAAAATATGCCGGTGAAACCAATGCCGTCATCTCTCGCGGCCCGAAAAGCGTTCACCTTGATTGAACTGCTGGTGGTCATCGCCATCATCGCCATTCTGGCGGCGCTGCTGCTGCCGGCCTTGAGCAAGACAAAGCTCCGGGCACAACAAATCAAATGTGCCAGCAACCTGAAACAATTGACCGCGGCAGGAATCATGTATCAGCAGGATTTTGGGCCAATCGCCTATGGCGGAACGGTTGGAGTATGGCTGACAACACTTGCTAACAACTATGCCAATGTGAGTGCGTTGCGACTTTGTCCAATGGCGCAACAACCGGTAAGTCTCACTGGGGCGGGGACGCAGCAAGGAACGGCGGTGAATGCCTGGGTTTGGGAGGCGGTGGTCAATCCGGATCCGACCAATATGGGGAGCTACGCTATCAATGGCTGGCTTTACAACACAACAGGGGCCAACCCGCCAACGCAATATGTGGCTAACAATCCAGTTGGCTCGTATTTTCAAAAGGACACATCCATCAGATATCCAGTAACCACTCCTGAATTTGTGGATGCGGTCTGGACGGACATGTGGCCCCTGATGACCGATACGCCCGCCAACCCTTACAATTTGTATACGGGCATCGGTGCCGTTCCCGGTGGGGCTGGGCCGTTGATGCGGGCTTGCATTATGCGGCATGGTTCGGTGCCGCCGCAATCCGCGCCGACAGCGTATCCGGTCAATCAACCGTTTCCCGGACTGGTCAACATCGGCCTAGCCGACGGTCATGTGGAGACCCCAAAATTGGACAATCTCTGGTCCTACACTTGGAGCGGTGTTTTTGTGCCGACCACGCGACCAGGCTTGCCCTGACCTGTCAGGCAAAGTAATGATCGGGCGAACCCCGCTGCGGGTTTACAACACGGGCAGCGCGGTGGTCATGTTGCAAAAATCCCCAAACCCCAAGCTCCGACTTCCCCAAAAGCTCCAATTCCGGTTCCCGATGCTAAAGTGTTCGCGTCGGGCGCTTTTTTGTTTTCCCGAATTCCCTCATCACTGCTAACTTTCTCCCATGCGAATTTTGTCAGGCATCCAGCCCAGCGGCGCGCTGCATCTTGGAAATTATTTCGGGATGATGCGCCCGGCCCTTGAGCTTCAGGAAAAAGGCGAGGCGTTTTATTTCATCGCGGACTATCATTCCATGACGTCGCTGACCGACGCCACCGCGCGGCTCAAAAACACGCTGGATGTGGCGCTCGATTTTCTCGCCTGCGGCCTTGACCCGCAACGAACCGTTTTCTTCCGCCAATCCGACGTGCCGGAAGTGACCGAACTGACGTGGCTGCTTTCCACGGTGACACCGATGGGAATGCTTGAACGTGCGACAAGCTATAAAGACAAAATTGCGAAAGGTATTGCGCCATATCACGGTTTGTTCGCATATCCAGTTTTGATGGCGGCGGACATTTTGCTTTACGACTCAAACGTCGTGCCGGTGGGGCGCGACCAGAAACAGCACGTCGAAATGACGCGCGACATCGCCATCAAGTTCAACGAAGCCTATGGCCAGACGTTCGTGATTCCCGAGCCGCAAATCCGCGACGAGGTCGCCGTCGTCCCCGGCACCGACGGCCAGAAGATGAGCAAGAGTTACGGCAACACAATTGAGATCTTTGGCGACGAAAAGGCTGTCCAAAAAAAGATCATGTCCATCAAAATGGACAGCCGCACGCCAACGGAACTCAAGCCCGACGCTGATAAAAACCTTGCGGTTCAATTGCTGAAGCTCGTTGAAATCAAATCTTTCGCTGATGCGGTGGAAGACAAATTGCGAAACGGCCAGATTGGTTATGGAGATTTGAAAAAGCAGTTGTTCAAGTCCTATTGGGATTATTTTGCCGACGCGCGGAGGAAGCGCGCCGAACTAGCGGCGAATCTGGATTACGTGAACAAAGTTCTGGCCGACGGTGCGATGAAAGCCCGTGGCCTGGCGCAAAAAGTTCTGAAGCGCGCGCGGAAAAATTGCGGGCTGGAATAAACTTCCTGTAGGAGACGAGGTAACGAGTCTCACATTTTGATCAAAGACTCCTCACGTCGTCTCCTACATTATTTTCAGCTTCGGCAAATCCTGCGAGTCCACCAAACCGACCGGCTCGCGCTTTGCGTTCACGACAATCAAATCGTCAATGTTCCGCTCGTTGAAGATTTTCAAGGCCTCAGATGCCAGCGCTTCGTGAGAAATGCAAATCGGATTGCGCGTCATCACTCTTTTGAGCGGCTGCGCGAGAAGATTTTCGTCCGTGGCCATGTGCCGGCGGAAATCGCCGTCGGTGAAAACGCCAACGAGTCTGCCTCTTACATTGACCACACTTAAACTGCCGGACTTGGCGTGTGTCATCACGAGCAGCGCTTCCCTGACCGGCATGTTTTCGTGCGCGACGGCGTTACGATTGCCCGTGCGCATGATGTCGCCAACCTTGAGCAGCATGGCGCGGCCAATCGCGCCGGAGGGATGCAGCCGGGCGTAATCTTTTTGCTTGAAGCCGCGCGCCTGCAACACCGCAATCGCCAGCGCGTCACCCATGGCCAGCGTTGCCGTCGTGCTCGCCGTCGGTGCGAGATTGAACGGACAGGCTTCTTTCGGAACCTTTATGTTAAGCGAGACGTCGCTGTGTCTGGCGAGAGATGATTTCAAATTGCCGGTCAATGAAATGATTTTGACGGAAAACCGTTTGAGCGCCGGCAGCAAATTGAGCAATTCATCCGACTCGCCGGAATAGCTCAACGCGAGGATTGCGTCACCGTCGGTGATGATACCGAGGTCGCCGTGGAGCGCATCCACGCTGTTGAGCACGACGCTCGTGGAGCCGGTGCTGGTGAGCGTTGCGGCGATTTTTTGGCCGACGTTTCCGGATTTGCCGATGCCGACGACGACGATTTTGGCGCGACGCGCCAGCGCGTCCGCAATCGTTTCCACCGCATCATCAAACGACGCATCAAGCTGTGCGCGCACGGCTTTGAGCGCGATGATTTCGATGTCAAAAACTTTCCTAGCCTGGACGAGATGATTCATCGCAGCAAGGATGCAGGGAAGCCGTGCCCAATTCAATCCCGAATGGCAGCTTGCCGGGTGGACGGTTCACTTCGTCTGCGAGAAGAGCATGAAGACGCGCGGGCCGCGGGCGGTCGCAATGGCGAATTGCAATTCTTGCGGGACGGTCGGAATCGCCATGCCGTCGCTATGCTTGTCCTCGACCGGCTTGCCGTTCGCGAGCAGCATATAGTGATGCGTGCGGTTGCCCTGGATGTGATGGAGCGTCGCGTGCCAGCCGCCCCGCACCGGGTCGTGAATCAACGGCACCTTCTGCCAGTTCGTGAACGTGCCGACAATTTCGACCGTGGCTGGCTCCTGCATCCGGCTGTCCTGCAAGCGCCATCGGAAGATTTTCGTGAAAGTCAGCTTCCGTTCCGCCGGGTGTTGCGCGGGACCCTTTGCGCCGGTTGGAACTTTAGAAAAGCCTGTCCCGCCTTTGTGCGGCGGCTTGTGCAGGAAAGCGTTGCCAAGATTTTGAACCATATGCATCTCTGTCAGCCTAAAAGATAAACGAACATTACTAGCGGCTCAAGTTGCAGTTGCGGCTTCCGGCTGAATTATTTTCAAATCAAACTAACCGCCGCTGGTGTGAAACTGCTGCGTGATGCGGTCAAGGCGTTTGTTGCTGGCGCGAATTCGGGCGGCGAGGGTTTTGGCCACGGCCTGCAAAAACGGAGTCGCAAGCTCTGGCGCTTCTTTCACCATGCGGCCAAAGGCGGCGGCGGAGAATTTCAGCGCGGTGCTGTTCACGTTGGCGACCACGTCCGCCGAACGGGGGCCGTGATCGAACAGCGACATGTCGCCGAAAAAATCGCCGGGGCCGAACGTGGCGAGAATTGTTTCCTTGCCGCCGGACATCGTGCGCGCGCGCAACTCCCCGTCCAAGATGAGATACATCGCGTCGCCCGGTTCGCCCTGTTTCACCACCACCGACCATTGCAACATGGACTGCGGTTCCACAAATTGAATCAGTTGTTCAAGCTGCGCGTCGCTCAACCCGGCCAGGATTTTGATGCGCCTCAACGAACCGGGTTTGATTCCGGACGGCGCAGTCACGGCAGGCCGGGACGACGTCGCATGAACAAAAACGTCCTTGAGTTCCGGTATGGACGCTGCGCGTTGCCAGGTTCCGCTGCGACGCACAAAAACCCAGGTTTCCTTCAAAACGCGCTCGTCCTTCACCCAGTCCGCCAGAACCGGCAGCTCCACCGGTCCGTAGGGAGCGTCATCAATCCCCCAGATGATGAAATCGTTGTCGGTCTGCGGCTCAGGCATATTTCAATTTATTCCGTGTTGGGATACGAACCGAGAACCTTGACAAAATTGCAATGGTCACCCAGCAGCTTGACGGCCTTCGCAACTTTCGTGTCCAGAAAGTGTCCGGTACAATCAATGAAAAAGAAATACTCCCACGCCTTGCGCTTGCTGGGGCGCGACTCAATTTTCGTCATGTTGATCTTGAACCGGCGGAACGCTGCAATCGCCTCGTGCAGCGCGCCGGCCTTGTCCGCCACGCTGACCATCAAACTCGTGCGGTCATCGCCCGTCGGCGGACTGCACTGGCGGCCCAGCACGAGGAAGCGCGTCGCGTTCGTAGCGCTGTCCTGAATGTCCTGTTCCAATATTTCGAGGCCATATTTTTCTGCGGCTAAAATTCCTGTAATCGCGGCAACTTCTTCTGTTTTCGTAACTTGTTTCTTCCATTTCACAGATTCAAGAAGCAGCATCTCTGGTGAAGCTGCATTTTGAGCAGAACGGGCATTTGAAGAAGTTTCGATCACTTCGGCATCCGGTAAATTCTTTTGAATCCAAAAGCGGCATTGGCCCAGAGCTTGCGGATGAACATAAATTCTTTGTATTTGCGCCATCTTGACCGATGACGATTTTGCCGCCAGACAGTATTGAATCGGCAAAACGATCTGTGAAACGATTTTCAATTCGCTGTCCACGAACATGTCGAGAGTGTGCGTGACGACGCCTTCGGTGGAGTTCTCCACCGGCACGACGCCGTAATCCGCGCTCTTCTTGCTGACCTCGGAGAAAACGTCCGCGATGGTTTTTTGCGGCGCGTATTTCAGGCTGGAACCGAATTTTTGAATGGCGGCCTGGTGCGTGAACGTCGCTTCCGGCCCGAAATACGCGATGGTCATGGTCTTTTCGAGCGCCAGCGCGCTGGACATGATTTCGCGGTAAATCGTGCGGAGTTGTTCGTCGGTCATCGGCCCGGCGTTTTTTGCGCAGACGCGGTCGAACACCGCGCGTTCGCGGTGCGGCGCGTAAATCTCCTCGCCGGCCTTGAGCTTGATGCCACCGATGGCCAGCACGTGGCGCGTGCGTTCGTTGAGCAGCCGGACGATCTGCGCGTCCAGCTTGTCAATCGCCTTGCGATGTTCAGAAATGTTCAAGCGAAGGTAGAATGCTGAATTATAAAGGAAGAATCAAATCCGTTTCGCTGGCTAATTAAATGCAATCGCCCCAAGAACATCCAACCGCGGCACCCAAGAAAAACATGAACACACCGATTACAAAAAAATAAACTATTCCGATAATTGCCCGAATCCAAGTTTTAAGCTTTAGTAAATTAAGCACGGCTACAAGGCCGCTAATCAAAAGAGCAAAAAAGACAACCGGATAAAATTGTGCGGGAAAAGAATTAAATGGCGATTTAAGTTCTCCTTCAAGTGACATATGCCAATAACAAAACCAGACAAAGGCTGCGTTTAATCCTGGAGCAGCAGCCAGCGCCCAAACCCATAAAAGCCATTTTGGAATTTTTTGCGTCAAGAATTCTTCTTTTCTTCCTGATTTTCCAATTTTAATTGCTCCGGCGGCGTGGTGGCCAAGCCGGGGTCAACCGTGACTGGCGCGGGCGGTTTGGCGATGGGAATACGGCGGAGTTCGTCTGCGGCGGGCAAATCTTCCAGACCGCGCAAGCCGAAGTATTCGAGGAACAGTGCCGTCGTGCCGTAGGTTGGCGGGCGGCCAACGACTTCTGCGCGGCCCACAGTCTCAACGAGGCCACGTTCCATCAGCGTCTGCATCGTGCCGTCCACGTTCACGCCGCGAATCTGCTCGACCTCGGCGCGTGTAATGGGCTGGCGATATGCAATAATGGCAAGCGTCTCCAGCGCGGGTTGCGACAACCTCGGCGGGCGCGCCTTGTTGCCGACGAGAGTGCGAAGCCACGGCGCAAATTCCGGCTGCGTGACGAATTGCCACGAACCGGCGACGCACGCGAGCCGGTAGCTGCGCGCGGCGGCCTCGTGGTCAGCGGCGAGATGTTCGAGCGCGGCGGTCAATTCGCCATCCTTGATTTTGGCGGACGATTTGGCGGTGGCGTCGGCGTCTTCCTTGTCGGCGGCAGCGGCGAGCACTTCGCGAAGTTCTTTCACGCTCAAAGGTTTTTGTGCGGAGAACAGCAGCGATTCGAGAATGAATTTAAGTTCCATGAGATTCGGATTGCGGATTGCGGATTGCGGATTGCGGATTATTTTCAACCACCACCAGCGGTTCACTCAACGGAATTTCGGCTGGCGGTGCGAGGGCAGTCGCCACAACACGGCGAATTTCGATTTCGGCAAATGGTTCGGGCTGGGAGCAGACGATCTGTTTGAGACGGATCAATTCCAGCAGCGCGAGAAAGGTGCAGACGACTTCGGAGCGATTCGCGGCGCTTTCAAACAGTTCGGCGAAGCGCACGTTGCCGCGTTCGGAAATGATTTTCAGGATGAATTCGATTTTTTCGCTGACGGTCCATTTGTCCTCGAAAATGTCCCGCCCGTCGCCTTCGCGTTTTTTGAACCGTTGCAGCACGCCGTTGACGGCATTGAGCAAATCAAAAATGGAAACGTCCGGTTTGGGCACGGGCACGGCGGATTCAAATTCCAGTTTTCCCGGCAGGCGCGGGAAGACATTTTCCTGGCGCGCTTCGAGCGATTGCAATTGCGCGGCGGCGTCCTTGAATTTTTTGTATTCGACAAGCTGGCGGATGAGTTCCCAGCGCGGGTCTTCGCCTTCGTCCTCGCCTTCGACCTGCACCTGTTGGTCCACCGGCAGCAGTTCGCGGCTCTTGATATACATGAGCGTCGAGGCCATCACGAGAAATTCACCGGCGACTTCAAGGTCGAACTCGCGCATGAGGTCAATGTAGGCGATGAACTGCGTGGCGAGCTTGGTGAGGTTGACCTCATAAATGTCCACCTCCTCCTTTTTGATAAGATAAAGGAGCAGGTCGAGCGGGCCTTCAAAGACCTCGAATTGAACTTTGTATTCCGCCATGAACTGGGAAATTCTAAAGTGGCGGCGCGCGGTTTGCAATGGCGCAAACTTGACTCGCGCCGTTTGAAAACTTAGTCTGCTTAACCGGTTGGTGGCCGTAGCTCAATGGTAGAGCCCCAGATTGTGGTTCTGGATGTTGCGGGTTCGAGTCCCGTCGACCACCCCACTTCAATTTTTGATTTGCGACTCCGGATTTCCGATTGGAGGAATCATTTCTGGTTGACCCGCTTTCACCTGTCCGCGCACCCTGCGCCTGGTGATTTCGCCAAATCCATGGATGATTCTGCCGTTCGTGTTGCTGCTCGGCGCGATGGCGTTGGCACCGCTGCTTGCGCCGGACTGGTGGCTGCGGCATTACGCCAAAGTCGCATTGGGACTCGGTGTCATTACGCTCGGTTATTACGTTTTGATTTTGCATGACGCGACGCGCGCTCTGCACACGGCGCATGATTATGCCAGCTTCATCATGCTGATCGGCTCGCTATTTGTCGTTTCCGGCGGCATCCACATCGGCCTCAAGGGCGAGGCTACGCCGCTGGCCAATGTGATTTTTTTGCTTGTCGGTGCCGTCGCCGCCAATGTTTTGGGCACGACTGGCGCGGCGATGCTGCTGATTCGTCCGTGGATCCGCCTGAATCAATACCGCGTCACGGCTCATCACATCGTCTTTTTCATTTTCATTGTGGCCAATGTCGGCGGCGGCCTCACACCCATCGGCGACCCGCCGTTGTTTCTCGGCTACCTGCAAGGCGTGCCGTTCTGGTGGGTGGCGAAAAATTGCTGGCCTATGTGGGTGGCGGGCGTTGGCATTCTGCTCGCAATGTTTTACGTCGTGGACAAAATCAACTTTGCCAGATCACCGCGCGCGTCGTGCAAAAAAAACGCCGCGCGGGAAACCTGGAAATTTGACGGGCTGGCCAATTTATTTTTTCTCGCCGTGATTCTCGGCGCGGTGTTTGTGGGCAGGCCGGTTTTTCTTCGTGAAGCCATGATGCTTGCCGCCGCGACCGGCTCGTATTTCACGACGAAGAAATTCATTCACACGGCGAACCATTTCAATTTTCATCCGATTCAGGAAGTGGCGATTTTATTCGCCGGCATTTTTGCGACGATGATGCCCGCGCTCGACTGGCTTGGCCTCCACGCGAAGGAATTGCTCGGCGCCAGTCCGTCGCCGGGAATTTTCTTTTGGGGCACGGGCAGTTTGTCCGCCGTGCTGGACAATGCGCCGACGTATCTCGGTTTTTTGAGCGCGCTCTCCGGCGCGACCGGCACGAAGGAAATCGCGGAATTGCTTGATCAAGATGCCGGCGCGATGGGTGTGCTGGCCATCAGCGTCGGCGCGGTGTTTTTCGGCGCGGCAACCTTCATCGGCAACGGGCCGAACTTTATGGTAAGAGCCATTGCCGACCGGGAAAAAATACTAATGCCGGGATTTATCGGATTTGTCTTCAAATTCACGCTGCCCTTTTTGCTTCCAGCACTAATAACCATCTGGTTAATTTTCTTTCGTGTTTGAAATTTTGTGACGGATGTGAAACATTTCCGTGGCGGAAAAGTCGTTTTTGCGGAAAACTGAAGTTTTTGCCGTTCCGGGAATTAGATGCGGACACTTTACAACATCCTGTTCACGATTTTTTTCGTGTTGTCATCGCCGTATTATTTCCGGCGGATGCGGCGGCGCGGCAACTGGCGTCCGGGTTTCCGTGAGCGGTTCGCGCGCTATGACTCGAACCTCAAGCAGGCGCTCACCAACCGCCAGATTATCTGGATTCACGCCGTCAGCGTCGGCGAAGTCAACCTCTGCACCCAAATCGTCCGCGCGCTGGAATTGCGCTTGCCCAACATCAAACTGGTCGTGTCCACCACCACGACCACCGGCATGGCCGAACTGCGCCGCCGGCTGCCGACGCACATCAGCAAAATTTACTACCCGATTGACCGGCGGAAATATGTCGGGCGCGCGCTGGCCGTCATCACCCCGGATGCCATCGTGCTGGTTGAGGCGGAAGTCTGGCCGAATTTCCTGTGGCGCGCGCGCGATTTGAAAATCCCGGTTTTCCTGGCCAACGCCCGGCTGTCCGACCGCTCGCTTCGCGGCTACAAGCGGTTTGGATTTCTGTTCCGGCCGCTGTTTGCGTCGTTTGAAGGCGTAGGGTGCCAGAACGAGGAGGACGCCGTGCGGTTGCGCGAGGCGGGCTGCCGGACCGAAGCCGTCCGCGTCGTGGGCAACCTGAAATTCGACGCGGCCAAGCTGGATGAACGCCGCATACTCGACGTGCCGAAGCTGTTCCGGCAGATCGGCGTGCCGCCGGATGCGCCGGTTCTGGTCGGCGGAAGCACGCATGACGGCGAGGAAGCCATTCTGGCGGAAATCGCGCAACGGCTGCGGGCGCGTTTCCCGAAACTATTTCTGGTGCTCGCGCCGCGGCATTTCGAGCGCAGCAATGAAGTCGGACGGCAATTGGGCGAACGCGGCGTGAAATTTGTTTATCGCAATTTGATTGGCGCGGACACGCAACTGGCCGATGGAGATGCCGAGTGCCTGCTGGTCAACACGACTGGTGAACTGCGTTTTTTTTACGAGCACGCGACGGTGGTGTTTGTCGGCAAAAGTCTGACGGCTGTCGGCGGGCAGAACCCGATTGAGCCGGCCGCACTAGGCAAGGCGGTGGTATTCGGGCCAAACATGCAGAATTTTGCCGGCATCGCACACAACTTCGTGGCGGAAAATGGCGCAGTGCAGGCAAGCAATCCGGAAGCGCTGGAAAAGGCCATCGCCAGCCTGCTCGCCGACGAAACCCGCCGGACGGAGATGGGCCGCAATGCACAGCGTATTGTGCATGAAAATCTCGGCGCGATTGATCGCATGGTGGAAATGATTTTGGAAAAACTCAAGACGCGGCAAATTTACATCGCGGCAGAAATATAAATTGTCGTTTCCCCGCTTGACGAAGCCGGGAAGGCTTTACATATTTCGCCCTCTTTCTGCGCGCGCCGAAAGACTCGTTGTGAGCATGACCAAATCGAAGATTCGCAATCCCGGAGCGAATTCGCCCCTAAACAGGAGACGGCGCGTGGCGGCACATTCGGAGCCGCGCGCGGAACCCGCGGCAGTCAAACCGTTCCAGCCCGCTTCGCAAAACGGTTCCGACCCGGCGCTTTCGGAAAAAATCAAGGAACTTGTCCGCCTCGCGCAGGAACAGGGGCATTTGACCTACAGCGATCTCAACGAGGTGCTGCCGGATAGTGCCGTGACCCCGGAAATTCTGGACGAGGTTTTCTCCAAGCTGCGCACTCTCGAAATCGAAATCGTGGACCAGGCGGAGGTGGATCGCGTTAAAACCCCCGATTCCGAGGAGGAAGACGCGGACCGATTGGACGCGCTCGACGACCCGGTGCGGATGTATCTCAAGCAAATGGGACAGGTGGCGCTGCTGACCCGGGAACAGGAGGTGGAAATTTCCAAACGCATCGAAGCCGCGGAAAATGAAGTCCGAAAAATCATATACTGCCTCGGTTTCGCCGGCAAGGAACATATTGCGCTGGCGGAAAAACTGCTGGCCGATCCGCCGCGCGAACGCTTTGACCGCGTTGTGCTCGACAAAAAAGTGGACAGCCGCGACGCGCATCTCCAAGTGCTGCGCCGCACGCTGGCCCGCGTCCGCAAACTGGATCAAGAAGTGGATCGCCATTATACCGCGTGGCGGGATGCCATCTTCAAAGCCAAACGCCAGCGAACATCGCGAACATTCAGGCGTGCGGATCAAAAACTACAGGGTGACTTCTCTAAATTCTGCTTCAAGCACAAGGTCGTCGAGGAAATGGCGCTCGTCGCGGAAAACATCCACGAGAAGCTGCAATACAGCCTGCGTGCACTCAGCGACGCCGAGTCGCAGCGGGAATCCAGCGCGCAACAGCATCTCGTCGAGGCGGAGCAGCAGAAAATCCGCGCGCTCGAGGAATTTGTGCGGATGCCCTGCGGAGACTTCCTCAAGGTGTTCAACCGGCTGCGCGAATTTTCCATCAAGGCGCTCCAAGCCAAGACAGAAATGGTCGAGGCCAACCTTCGGCTCGTCATTTCCATTGCAAAGAAATACACGAACCGCGGCCTCTCGTTCCTCGACCTGATTCAAGAAGGCAACATGGGCTTGATGAAGGCCGTCGAAAAATTCGAATATCGGCGCGGCTACAAATTTTCGACCTACGCGACATGGTGGATCCGGCAGGCCGTCACCCGCAGCATCGCCGACCAGTCGCGCACCATCCGCATCCCGGTCCACATGATAGACATCATCAACAAGTTGATGCGCTCACAAAAACGGCTGTTGCAGGATTTTGGACGCGAGCCGACGCCGGAGGAAATCGCCGACGATATGCAGATGTCCGTGGATCGCGTGCGCGCTGTCCTGAAAATGGCCCAGCAGCCGATTTCACTGCAATCGCCGGTCGGCGATGGCGAGGAAGCGAACTTCGGCGATTTCATCGAGGACAAGGCCGCTGAAAGCCCGCTCGACATGACGAGTTTCAGCCTGCTCCGGGACAAACTGGGCGACGTGCTGTGCAGTCTGACCGAACGCGAACGAAAGGTGCTGGAACTGCGGTTCGGCCTCGGCGATGGCAACGCGCGCACTCTCGAAGAAGTCGGCAGCCAGTTCAGGGTAACACGCGAGCGCATCCGGCAGATCGAGGCCAAGGCCCTGCGGAAAATGCGACATCCGACGCGCATACGCCAGTTGCACGGTTTTTTGGAAATCGCAAAGACGGATCTTGACTGAAATTCTTGCCGGCGTGCCCCGAAATGAAGTCAGAAGGCTGGTGCGCTGTGACATTTTCAATCCACCTTATTCCATCCCTGCTTTGTGACCAAAAAGGCCGGACAATTGATGATGTTTCTTTGCCAAAAAAAGTGGGGGTGAGCGCGCCAAACTGATTTAGATTGGATTGAGTGGCAGTGGGGGATGCGCGCGCTTGATTGGCGAAACCGTTGAAAAGGGTTGAAAAGTGCTGAATGTCAAGATATGCCGATAAAAAAAGGCTTATTGCTTGTTTGTGGAAAAACCGGTCGAGTGGTCGGCCTGAACCGCCAGTGCCGGTGGGCCAGATGGCTGTTCCCCATCATCGGATTTGCCGCGCTCATCTGGTATCTGGTGAGGGTCATACCAAAGCCTTCCCGGTCGGCTTATCCATGCCAGCGAGTCGCCGCGCCCATTGCATTTGGGGGCATATCCTACTTTTTGAGCTTGTTCGGCGCGGTTTCCGCATACCGCCATGCCAAGAAGCTAATCCGTAAAAACCGCTACGCGCTGGGGGCTGTTTGCCTCGTTATCGGGCTGGTCTGCGCGGCGGTGGTGATAAGGCAGAACGAATCATCGGCGCAAGCGACGGAGAACACCGGAACTTTTACTCCGGCTGACCCGCCGAATTCTCCCATTGGCACCGCCCGTGGAATTTATCCGGGCCGCGTGGCCTGGAGCTACAATACCAACGCCTGCAATTGGGACGGCTCCTCCGACTATTGGTGGTCCAGCAAGTTTAACAATCAGGCTGAAATAACGGTCCTGATGAACAATGTGATTTGTTCAGTGGCGGGCCAGCCGTCGGTCAGCAACGCCTGGGATGCCTTGTTCCGCTACAAGAATGGCGGACCCACGGCGCCCTCGTATGTCAAAGGCGAAAAGATCACCATCAAGATCAACTTGAATAATGGCGGCGACTCCAACGAAATTGACGCCTCACCACAATCGGTTTACGCGTTGCTTGACGGTTTGGTCAATCAGTTCGGGGCCAGCCAGACGGACATCACCATTTGTGACCCGGCGAGGACGAACGAATGCTATGCCGTTTCAAATTATTGCCTTCCGGCGTTTCCGAATGTCACTTATGATCAAAACATCAATGGTTTTACGGCCAATGCCTTTACTTACTCCGAAAACTTCACCGCCACCACCGGCGTGGCCGAAAACTCCATGGCCACGGCCGTTGTCAACACGAAGTATCTCATCACCATGGCGCTGCTCAAGCGCCACGCCATGCCTTACCCCACATACGGAGATTCATTCAATGATGGCAATGCGCCGGTCACCATGCTTTTTAAGAGCGATTGGGGGATCATCGGCCCTAATCGCTCCGATCAGCATGTGATGCTCCATACCTGGGAGCAGCCGCTTGCCAGTTACGATCTGCTCGTTGATGTTTACGGGACCACCAACATCAACGGGAAGACGGTTCTGACCATCCTTGACGGCCTTTATTCCGGATTTCTATGGAACAGCGGTCCGACGAATTGGGTTATGGCTCCGTTCAACAACCATTATCCGTCGAGCATTTTCGCCTCACAGGATCCGGTGGCCTTGGAATCAGTGGGAATAGATTTTATGTGGGCGGACTTTGGGCTGGTCTCCAATGCCGACCGCACCGTGCGGGAGGCGGCGCTGGCCAACAACCCACCATCGGGAACGGTCTACAAACCGAACGGTGTTCAGTTGCAGAGCCTCGGGGTGCATGAGAACTGGAACAATTCGACGAACAAGCAGTTCAGCCGGAATCTCGGAACCGGCCTCGGCATTGAACTGGTCACCCTGGCGCCGGGTGTTCCTTCGGTCAGCATCACCGGCTTTGCCAGCGGCGCCTCCTTTTACCAGAACACAAATCTCCCGATCCAGGCCCTTGTCATCAACAACAGCAATTCCATCAGCCGTGTCTCCTTTTACCAGGGAACACAGCTTCTTGGCGCGTCAACCAACGGTTCCAACGGCATCATCTGGAGCAATGTGCCGGCGGGCGGCTTCGTTCTGACCGCTGTGGCCACCGACTCCACGGGCCTGTCAGTGACCTCGAATCCGGTCACCATCACCGTTGTGTCAACCGCTCCCTGGGCCGGCATCACCACCCCGGCCAGTGGAAGCATGTTTTTGCAGGGCACCAATCTCCTCATTCAAGCCGCCCTCAACAGCGACACCAATCCGGTCAGCCAGATCGCCTTTTATCAGGGAACACAGCTTCTCGGCTCGTCCGCCAGCAGCCCTTATGGCGTCACTTGGAGCAATGTGCCTGCGGGCGGCTACGCTCTGACCGCTGTGGCCACCGACTCGACGGGACTGTCGGTGACCTCAAGCCCCGTGAATATCACCGTGTCCATCCCGCCCACCCCGCTCACTTGGAATGCTGACACTAACACTTCGGGCGCGCAGGATGGCGGCGGCGTCTGGAACCTCACCTCTCCAAACTGGTGGAATGGCACAACCAACGTCGTCTGGAACAACGCCTTGCTGCCCGCCATGGCCAGCATCGGAATGGGCAATGGGCCGGCCGGAACCATCACATTGGGGGCGGCCATCACGGTGAGCAATCTCACCTTCAACCCCGCCGGCAGCGGCAACTACACCATCGCCGGAGGCGGCTACCCGCTGACATTCACCAACACGCCGGCTGTCAATGTCGCCATCAACTGTTCCCCCACCATTTCGGCATCCGTGGCGGGCTCCGGTTTTTCCATGGCCGGGGCTGGAATGCTCACCTTGAGCGGCACCAATACCTATAGCGGCACGCTGGCGATCACCGGAGGGACGCTCGCGTTGACTGGCAACAACAGCGGCTCGACGGCTGCCGGCACGGTGTCACCGGGAGCCACGCTGCGGCTGGCCAGCGCAAACGGATTCACGGGAGCGCTCGCGTTGAACAGCGGTTCGACGCTCCAGCTTCGCGCCGACAACAACACCACGTTCGCGCCGGCCAGCATCACCCTGGACAGCTCAGCCGACACAAATAATTTTGATGCAGGCCCCGCGAGCACGGCAACGGGCAAGACGCTCACGCTCTCCGGCGCGCTGGCATTCGCCGCCAACTCCAGCCAGACCCTCAACGTGACCGGCACCAACAATTACACGCTGGTTTTGGGCGCGGTCAGCGCGACGGCTTCAACCGACCACAATCCCTACCGGGTCGTGACCATCAATGCGGTTCCCGGCGTGAACGCGCTGATCGCTTCGTTCACGGCCGGCAATTACGGTGATTTTCTGAATCTGAATGGCGGCGGGAATGTCACGTTCACGGGCAATCTGGGCAACACGTCCAACGGCAGCACGATATTGTTTGTGAACGGCGGGACGAAGGCGACGCTTCAAGGACTCACGGCCAAGAGCAACACCGGCGACGGCTACCGCTATTTTGTGCCGAACGGGGTGCTGGTGGTGGACAAGAATGGCGCGTTGACAAACAACACGACGGGGACGGGATTGAACTTGAGTCTGTTCATACTCGGCGCGGCCACGAACTTCATGGCCAGCGGTTCCAGCGCGCCGGCGGGATTCCTGATCGCCACGAACAACAGCTACAATTGCGCGGTCTATCTGGGCGACGCGAATTATCCGAACGGCGGCCTCACCCTGCGGGCGAACGTGACGAATTACGTTTCGGACGGTGACATCGGATTTACGAACTCCGGGACATTCACGATTGGGGGGCAGAACACGAGCGGGGTCAACACCTATGCCAACCCGATCATTCTGGGCTGGACGGCCAACCGCGGCAAGGGCGTGACGCTGGTGGCGGCCACGGGCGGCACGGTGAACTTCGCGGGCAACATCCTTGCCAACGGCACGGACACCACTGCGGGCGTGACCGTGGGCGACGCAGCGCATGGCGGCATCGTCAAATTGACGGGGACGAACACTTACGCCGGCCCCACCACGGTCAGCAACGGAACTTTGCTGGTCAGCGGTTTGATTGGGAGCGGCGCGGTGACTGTGGCCAGCGGCGCCGTGCTGGGCGGCGGCGGCACGATTGGCGGGGCGGTGACGGATCAATCTGGAGGCATTCTTGCCCCTGGCGTGGGCGCCGGCGCGGCGGGGACGGTGTTGACCGTCGCCAACGGGCTGATACTGAACTCCGGCAGCTTCACCACCATGGCGGTGTCGCACAACAACCACACCAACGACCAGATTGCCTGCGTGGCGATTGCCTATGGCGGCGCGCTGACGGTGACAACCAACGCCGGAGACGGCCCATTGGCCGCAGGTGACAGCTTCCAACTGTTCAAGGCGAACTCGTCCGGCAATTATTCAGGGAGTTTCAGCGCGACCAATCTGCCGGCATTGGGTCCGGGATTGGGCTGGAGCAACAGTCTGGCGGTTAACGGGAGCATCGAAGTCGTCTCGAATGCGGTGACGGCGCCGGCGCCGGTGGCGGGATTCACCGGGACGCCGACGAATCTTTTTGTGACGCAGACGGTGGTTTTCATGGACGCCTCGACAGGGAGCATCACCAACTGGGGATGGAGCTTTGGCGATGGACACGCCGCAACCAACAATTCCAACGCGAACGTGACCAACACTTATGGGGTTGCGGGGAGTTATACGGTGAGTCTGGTGGTGAGCGGCGCGGGAGGTTCGAGCACCAACACGCGTGCGAATTACGTGGTGGTGAAGCCAAAAGCGGCGATTAGCGGGGCGGCGCTGTCCAGTGGAGGCTTGGTGTTCAGCGGAACGAACGGGCCTGCCGGAATGCAATACCGGATATTGACCACGACAAACGTGTCGCTGCCCCTGGCGAACTGGACGCCCGTGGTGACAAATGTGTTTGCGGCGGACGGCAGTTACAGCTATACAAATGCGCCGGGCGTGAATCCGGCGGGTTTTTTCCTGCTCGTCTCACCATAAGGTGACTGGATGAAAACGGAAATGTCGCGCCTGGACAGGCGCGAGAAACAGCAGAAAAGAGAAAGACAAAAAATATGCCAGCTAAAAAAGGTTTGTTGCTCGTAATCGCCGGAGTAGCCGCGTCAATCTGGTTTTCAACGGCCCGCGCCGAAGACACCGGGACTTTTACCCCGTCAATGGGGCCGAATCAGCCTGTGGGAACGGCGCGGGGAATATTCCCGGGCCGGGTTGCCTGGAGCTACGATTTGAGCGCCTGCAATTGGGATGGCACCTCAAAGTATTGGTTTTCCCCCCAGTTTAATGATCAGACCAAGATCACGAAGATACTGAACAATGTCATTTGTTCCGTGGCGGGCCAGACGGCCATCAGCAACGCCTGGGACGTTTTGTTCAGATACAAAAACAGCGGGCCTTCGTATGTGAAAGGCGAAAAGATTGCCATCAAGCTCAACCTGAACAACGGCGGCAAGAACAGCAATCAAATTGACGCCTCGCCGCAATCGGTCTATGCGCTGCTTGATGGACTGGTCAATCAGTTCGGGGCGGCCCAGACGGACATCACCCTTTGCGATCCCGACCGGGAAAACCAATGTTCAGTTATTTCAAATTATTGCCACACGATGTTTCCGAATGTTGATTATGACCACAACCTCGGCGGGTTCACCCCCAATGCTTTTAGTTACTCCGGCCCCGGACCGACTGAAACCTCGATGTCAACCGCCATCATCAACACCAAATACCTCATTACGATGGCGATCTTGAAGCGGCATTGCACGCCGTCCACGACTTATCACGACCCGACTGACAAAACGGATTATGGCAACGCCTCGGTCACGATGATTTTCAAAAGCTGCTGGGGAATCATTGGCAACACACGCGCAACCCAGCATCCCCTGCTCCATGACTGGGATTATCCGCTGGCCAGTTACGATCAGCTCGTTGACATGTATGGCAGCAAAAACATTGACGGGAAAACGGTGCTGAACATCATTGACGGCCTCTATTCCGGGGATCGCTGGAACAGCGAGCCGCACAAGTGGCAACTGGCCCCGTTCAATGGCCATTGGCCGTCGAGCTTCTTCGCCTCGCAGGACCCGGTCGCCCTCGAATCGGTGGGACTGGATTTCTTGAGGTCGGAAATGCCCTTGATCAAAAACGCCGACCGGCATCTTTATGAAGCGGCGCTGGCCGACAACCCGCCCTCCGGAACGGTCTATAAACCGGACGGTGTCCGGTTGAAGAGCCTTGGCGTGCATGAATACTGGAACAACGCAACGGATAAAAAATACAGCCGCAATCTCGGAACCGGCAATGGCATTGAACTGGTCACCCTGGCGCCGCCAGCCTCTCCCGCAGCCAACATCACCAGCACCGCCGGCGAAACCTCGCTTCGCTAGGTTTGACAACAGCGCCATTCCAGGCCTCCAGCGAGGCTTGCCAGAGGGTAGAACAGGTCAAATGCCGTCAACGGGGTCTCGCACGCCGATGCCCGGCTTGGTGTTACGGATTTAATTCCCATCGTATTTCTTCCCCAATTGGCATCATAACGATATGAGGTTTTGTGCCGCACTGCCATCGTAGTTTAGTGCCAAATTACCGTGCTCTGATCATAGCGTTACGA
>Ga0181520_10005607_pt1 | contig 19859 bp, 18 predicted proteins | sample PEATcosm2014_Bin_29_FD_132451 | JGI IMG/M metagenome (GOLD analysis project Ga0181520, IMG submission 132451) | Peatland microbial communities from MTU Mesocosm Facility, Houghton, MI, USA - PEATcosm2014_Bin02_30_metaG | ecosystem: Environmental > Terrestrial > Soil > Wetlands > Peat | place...
AAAGTAAAAAGTGAAAAAACAGGAATGTGGCCGCTCATCATCCGCCACAGCGATACATCGTTCATCGCACAGCGGGCTCCGGTAGCAATGTCGCACTTTGTAGTTGGGCGGTTTTCAAGCGCTGTGAGCTCGGGCTTATAGAACAAGGCGAAAATTTTTCCGCGTTTGGACCTCGTTCCAGCCTTCATACGTTCACAGACCTTTTCGAAATAATCCAAAAGCATCGTAATATTTTTTTACTTTCTCATTTGCATATATGGTTTACTGAACCAAAATGCAAAAAATCTATTTTTGTAATCTAAAATTTACAAAAAGTGAGAGTTTTGTCCAAAATTTTTAAGATCCCGATAAGAAATTTTGAAAAATACAATCTGTTTGATGGATTTTGTGGTTACGATATTGGGGGAGGGTTGGAGGTGCCGCAAAAAAACGCAAGTTATTCATCCAGAAGGGCCTAAAGAAGGAATTAAAGAAAAATGTACGTTGTGGAATTCAATACTTACAGTCTTGTTTAAGGATTCTGAAGTGAAATGCATTTTTTGGCAGATGAAATAATTTGCCGAGGTCAAGTTGATTTTTATGGACACCGATTTTTGTAAACATTTCAAAGGGAACGGGCTTAAAGCCCCTGGAAATCAATGGTGTCGGTCTTGTGACAAAGCCTCAATTGCGTGTAATCCATTATGGGAATGTGTCCGTAGGTTGGCAAATTCAACTAATGGAAAATTAGTGCCCTTGAAAAATTCACATTTGTCATTGACACTTTACAGAACAGATCGAACACGAATTAATCCAAACCTAGTCTATCTCAGAAAGGAATCAACACCTTGGCCATTACCCAAAGAAGTATTTTTACACTTTATTGCAACTTCAAATTCAGAATGGGGGCATAAGGATGAAAGAGCCTTACCTGAAAAATCACCGAATCTTACAAAATATGGACCCGAACTTGACTCTATCGTCGAAATGATTGGTGGATGGAATATTCCAGAAATTGTCGCAGTAATCAAAGTCCAGAAAGAAACAGATTGAAATATTGATTTTAATAACCTATTTTGCCATCGCCTTCTTCATCTTCGCTTCGATCATCTCGTCAACCATCTTCCTGACAGAGAGCGGATTCTCCCGGACGCTCCGGACAATCTGCTCGGTCTCGCTGAGCGCTTCCTCAGTCAGCTCAGAACCGCACTCCGGACAGTACGCCGCAGTGGGCGGGACTTCCTTGCACAGGCAATGCGGGCAGACCCCCGGGACAAAAATCGGTTTCTGCACTTCCATGTCCTTGATACCGGACAACCCCATCACGGCCTGCTCCACATCGACCGATGAAAGGTTCACGTACCGCTCGACCATTTCTGACCGCTTACCCCAGCCGATCTTGCACAAGATGGATTCGTTCATATTCTGCTTCGCGTATTGCGTCAGCTTCGAATGCCGCAACAGATGGAAATGGAGTTTATCGGCCAGCGCCTTGTCGCCCTGCAGGGTGAGCTTTCGGCTGAACTTTTTCATAAGATACTGGAATCCGCTGTAGAGATACGGCTCGCCTTTCTGGGTAAGGAAAACATAGTTGTCGCCCTCTGGGGGGATGCCGAAAATTGCCGGGTAATCCATCTTCCAGGTCTTGAGATAGGTCCACGCGGTCGGGCAGGGAATGTAGCGGGGGAATCCGGTCTTTTTGTCGGTCGTGATCGAGATACCGTGTTTGAGTTTCTGGATCTGTCGCCATTTCAGATATCCGGCTTCTTCGATTCGCAGGGCCGCATCAAAGACGCAGGCAATCAGGGCCCGCTCTTTGGAATTCTCACAGACTCCGATCAGCTTCTGGATATCTTCCTCAGTAAGCATATCGTCCGGAGTCTTGGTCATCATCGGGGCTTTGGGGACCTTGATATCCTTGATCTCTTCAAGCGGAATGTTGACAATCTTTTTTCGGGTCAGCCATTCTGAAAAGACCTTGAGAGAAAGGATGTAGTCGTGAATGGTATTTTCGGAAAGATTCTTGCCATCAATTCGTTTTCCGGTTTTGATTTTGGAAATTGCTTCCATGAATGTACCGGTCGTCATCTCGTTATAGGGACCGGGCAGAAAATCCCGGATCCGGATTAGATGATTTGTGTAAAGAGCGACCCGGCCATTGGATATATTCTTCTTGGCCTTGCGTTCGTACAGGAAGTCTTTGATAAGAGAGACGTCGGTAGCGGTCAGCCGTCCTCCCTGGAGGACCTGGTCAAGACGATTTCCGAGATATTCAGGACCGTCCCGGTAGTGAAAAACGTGATCCTGCATATAATGAATAAAGACCCTGCGATTGATAAGTGTAGTGGTCAGAGTCTGCTAATACTCTACGGGGGTTCTCTCTCGACCAGACCACGAATCTGACCATTTTTGCATACCCTGTGGTCGTGTCCCTGTTATATCAATCTTTGATCTCAAAAAAGCATTGATGGTTTTAATATCACAATCTCAAAAGAGTATCAAAATCCGGGCCAAACTGCATGTGTTTGTATGAAATGCGCTTGTCCCCGGAATTATAAAAGAAGGAAATGAGACTAGGTCATTTCAATGTCTCTGGTGTTTTTCATTTCCATTTGTACAGAACTGTTTGTTCGTCAAACCAGTATTCTTCCCGATAGAACACGATGAGCAGATACAACTGCTGGATGATTTGATGTTTCCAAAGATGGAGCTCTGTCCACAGTACAGACTTTCTCCTGCAGATTTTGCAGAGGGAGTATACGATTTACAAGTAGTGCATAGACATGTATCGACCATATTTACCTTCACCTGCCAGTTCCCAAGGACGTGATCGTCAGTTGGACTCTGGCCTTGTGACAATCATATCTTCGGGGGTTGCTTTAGGACACCCCGAAAGGATTATTCCAGAAACAACAGATTAAATATTTTGTTATAAATATTTAAATATATTTTATTGTTTTTCTGATGTGTCCGGATTGATTATTGCAAGAGATTACATTAGACAAATAGGGCACGATGAAACATAAATATAATATTAAAACAATAATTAAAATGGTGGGTTTTTCTCGAGGGATTGGTAAATTCTTAAAAATATTATAAATATACAACTGCTAATTAAGATTAGTTGTAAAACATTATTGATACTTTTGACGTTTTTTTAATTCTGCAAAAAAGGAAACATTTGAAGGTCCTGATCCGGATCTGGGAGGTAATTTTTGGAAAATCCAGATCTATGAAAAATATTTTCCGACGTGAAGTTTCACCAGTTTCCAAATTATCCAATTTGAAACAGAATGTGTGAAAGACCATCATACCGGGCCGGCTCAAGGTAGGGATTCGCATATTGTAACGAGAGTCCGCCATGAGATACAAATCAGAAAAAAGGGATACGATGGGGAATGATGGGAACTCGTATTACGGTGTACTACGACGACACTCTGTTCTGATTCTCCCAGATTACTTTTTTAGAAACTTTCGGAAATTCTGAATTGTTGTGAAAGGATATTCTCATGCCGCAGATTCGCTTTGAATACGAGATGGATTTTATAAAACGCATTACCGTATTTTTTAAGGAGTGGAGGTGGTCGCAATGATCAAATTCTACATCAAAACAGGAAAAATAAAACAGAAAAAGTTGAAAGATAAAAACTTAATTTAGTATATAGCATTATATGGTTTATAACTATCCAAGTAAAATTTCAAAAAACTTTGAATAACGATAAATTATAGTTATTTTCAAAAAAGGGGGCCGGATTTTACGAGTAATAAGGATTATGAGGCTATCACCAAAAATTTATGATATAATCTGCACACTGAAACAACCGAAGAATCCCAAAACGATACGTCATCACCTTATGAAAGATTGAAAAACTGATCCTCACACGGGGATATGGTCCTTCATAGACTATCATTGTCACCAGAGAGAGGGAAGAACTGCTGGTAAACCTGACGACGTTCGTCAATATCTGTATGCAGGTAAATCTCCGTTGTCTTTATTGAGGTGTGACCAAGGTTTTCCTGCACGACACGGAGATTCTTCGATCTCCGATACAGTTCACTCGCATAACTGTGACGGATCTTGTGCGGTGTGATACCCGGAGGGGCATAGTTCCTGAAGATATGCTGAATGGCCCTTGGGGAAATATGCTTGCCCTGCTGACCGATAAACAGGGGACCCACAATCTGGTTACCAATAAAAGCCCGTATATCGGAAAGGGTTTCATCGTCAATGAACACAATCCGGATCTTGTCTCCTTTCCCGTGTATACGGATGGTATGCTCCTCAAAATCGATGTCCTCGATATTCATGTTGCAGAGCTCCGACACACGGACACCTGTTGAGTAGATCGTCCTGACAATCAATTTGTCCCGTGGATCTTCAATGGAATCGATCAAACGGAGGACCTGGCTGTGCTTAAGGAATTTTACTTCCTGTTGCTTGATGCGCGGGCGTTCAATACCCCCCAGGGGGTTTGCTACAACTGCACCCTGCATACAGAGAAAACGATAGAAAGAGCTGAGTGTCGAAATGATCCGGTGAAATGTCTTGGGTTTATACGTACGCATTGTTGAGACAAACGAGAGAAAATCCGTAATCATCGCAGGCGGAATATCCACGCTCGTATCAAGCCGGGCATTCTCAAAATCCTTCCAGAAGAAGACCAGTTTCGTTGCCTCAGTGTGACGACGCAGCCAGATATAATATCCAAAATGTTTGATCACCTGTTCGTAACTGTCAAGTGTCCGGGGGGAGTAGTTACGCATCCGCAGGTAATTCCGGTAGCTTTTGAGCCAGTCCGAAAAATACCCGCTTTCCATGGCCTAATCTTTTTTATCTCCAATAAATAAAGGTTTGCGCAGAATGCTCATTCTGCGCAATCCGGGAATTTCCAAAAAAATGGCAGATTTCAGGAATTTAGAACTTACCGTTCTGCACGAACGCGACACCCGCATATTGTACCGGAGCAGGCAAAACAGGGGGTGTTTTCACATTCGTCATAGTTTTTCCCATTCTGCATAACAAACGCCTTTCAAACGCGGCTATTGCATTTTTCCGTCGAACATAGTATATCAAAATGGTCCATTTCACACATATAGATGGAAAGTGCCGGAGAATTTGCCTCCCACCAGACACAAGAAACGAAATATTATAATGATTCCAAAAGTCCAGAGGGGCATACCCGGGTGTCCGACAAATCCGGATTTTCCAGAATTTCCAGATTGCCACCGTCAGTCCATGTCATTGTTTTCCCAAATTTTTCCAGATAATGACATGCCGGGGATATGACATGGGATCAGATTATCTGAAAAGATCAGGCAGCATCCTTCTCATCCCGCTGTGAGTTATGCCGGTACAACGTCGTATAGGGGATATCCAGAATCCGGGAGATCGCAGCAAGGGATATTTCCTTTTCCTGTAATTCTGCGACGCGCTTCCATGGAATACTCCGTTTCGGCCTGCCCAGCGTGACCCCTTCGGCCTTCGCCCGGGCAAGACCAAGTTTAGTACGCTCAATAAGGTTCTCCCGTTCCCGATCAGCAACCCAAGAAAAGATCGAGAGCATAAGGTCACGGAGTTTTTTATCATCAATCCTGCTCCAAGATTCAGCAGGGGATAACGACCAGACACGGATGCCCGACTCTTCAAGCGTGCGAACCATATTGAGGGTATCGAGAAATGACCGTCCCAATCGTGAAATTTCAAATACATACAACGTGATGGGCTCCCCAACATGGTCTCTGATGAACTGCATCATCCGGGCAAACCCTTCACGCTCCTGCATTGTAGAGATTCCCGATATGTGATCCACATAGATCGATTCTCTGGTCAGACCCTCATCGAGAAGTACCTTGATTTGATTCTCGACATTCTGATCCTCACGGGAAACCCGGACATAACCAATTTTTATCATAAGTCTTGCCTTTTAGTAAAATAATAACATCAAAAAGAGATAAGGTTTTTGATGTTTTTAATCGCTCGTTTTTAGTTAAGATTTTTTGCAAATTTTGACTAAAACAGGGATTTTTCACATGTGGCATCAGATTATACCTTTACCAGAGAGAGTTGCCACGCAGCGCAATCTATGAGGATTTTACGTCGGACATCTGCAAATACGGTTTTTTATCCCCATATTTTGTCAGTTGTCAAACCAGTATGTGAAAAGATCGATGAATGTTTTTGAAATCCACATTCCAGTTATCGAATGAAAAACGTGGAACTTTGCCAGAGAGATCAATACACGAATATAAAAAAATGAAAGAGTTCAGTTTCTCTAACAGGGTGATGCAACTAAAAACGACGATGTAATATACGGTCAGCGACCGGAAAAACGGGTTTGACGGGTTATCAATTGAACTAATCAAAGATTCCCGGATACTCCTCTCCTCATCAAACGATGCCAAAAATGCCAAACCCCAGCACCGGGTGCTCATCTCCTGTTGTCCCTTGAAAGGATAGTCCGTTATAGACTCACGGATAGTTATTGAGCATGCCAACATTGTAGACGTAACCACGAAACAATTTAAAATTGGCTAAGGCGTTCACCTCAAACGGCCTTCTAAATTCTGTCAAAGAATAAAATTTTCAGCAGTTAAACACTTACTGAAACAAACTAGGTGGTAGTCTATTATCTCACCATCCGGATTGTAGTGCAGGAGTTTCCTAAAACCTGACATCCAGAGCAACAAAATTAAGGAAAAATATGAAAGTAACAGGTATTAATTATAGACTAAATGAGGGTAAACGGTATAATCCGGCAGAGAACGGATATAATTTTTACATGAAATCAGAGAAAACAGGGTGCAATTTGTGTACAACAATATGAGGACTGGTTTATCCTCAATTTAATTACAATACTAACGTGAGCAGAGATTATTGCGACAAGGTAATACCGCTTTTCTTCTTTAACTCCACGAAAGGATGTCTCACGTAACACACATCAACATCAATATACAATTAGAGATAATTTCCAAATACTATCAGTTTTAAATTCCAGTAAAAAGTTGACGAAATGAACTATTTATGCACATAACGGGAACTATTGGTAATACACTATGACCACGGATACTCAGTTTCTTACTCCCAAAGAAGTGGCAGAGATCCTTGGCGTCCACCAGAAAACAGTGCATAACTGGCTCCGAACCGGAAAACTTACTGGAACCAAAATCTCCTATCGCGCCTGGCGCATCCCTCGTTTGGCATTGGAGAACTTTGTGGCGCAAAACAGTAACGCACGACCTCATAAAACAATCAACTGTACTGATAATACGGGTTCTGAAATCACAAATTTAAGTGATACCATGCGACCCAATGTTCCTGAAACAAGTCCGGGCTCAAAGATGAAATATTACCTTCGGGATATTATGGGAGAAGATAGCAGTGGAAACAATGAACAGGGCTGAAAAAACCCGGATCAAAGAGTGCCGGTCCCAGAATCATATTACTCATTTTCAGAAGAAAAACGGATACGCTTCCAATAAAGGGCACTCTGGAACAACAATTTCCCGGTATTTTCGATTTTTTTATAATCGATAAACGAAAGGATCGTGCCAGTCCCCACCCATCTGTGCCTTAACGATAGTGGGATAATACCAAACTGATATTATCGCAATTGGGGCACACAGTGGAGTTGGGAGGTAAACCGAAAGCAAAGCCGCCCTGAAACATCAGAATTTCCTGCTGATCAGATCGTTTACCTTTGGGTATATGAAAAAACTCTGAAAAATTCAATTGATCTATATCTCTCATATACAAAAAGTGAAGAAATTATACCGAACACCCACAATTTTCAGTATTTTGACTCCAAATAAACCGTATGTTGCTATATACAAAAAGATATAATCATTTAACAGATTGAGAGTAAATGAATCAAGCGGGCATTAAATCAAAGACAGTCAAGAGGATATACCATGGATGACTCGGTTATTCAGCAGGAAATTAACAAGTATAAAAAATTTAAAAAAGTGGATGGTGCAACATACCGGAAAGTCAATCAATTCCTGCGCAAGCGAACCTATATCACAGCCCGTGAATGGGCACTTGCACGATTATGCACGGATTTCCGGACATCCGGTGGTGCCGAAATGACATTTATCGGGAAGCACCTCCCGGAACTTGTTCCCTTCATGGAGGAAACGTATACCCCCCAGGCAGTAAATCAGGCTCGTCACTCATTTAAGAAAAAGGTGAGAAAAGCGAGTGCCACGTTTTTCTACGGTGCCATGTGCGGATTTTTCACAACTGATGAACTGGACGATCTCCTTTTTGAGGCAAGCGAGGTTTCGCGTTTTTTACTGGAAGTCGAGGGGACAACGCTTGATATTGATGAAGAGATCGATATCGAAGACCGGATTACCAGTGTGATGAGAAGTGTAGGGGAGACCGCAAAGACAATACTTAAGACACGAGCAGAGGATGAAGCAGCACCTGAAACAGAGTCACAAAAGATACCATTGAAGGATGAAAAGTTTGTCGGTCAATCTAATATCAAATGCGAAAATCCGAGGGTTTCGCCCGATTATACCCATGACGATTCTCCCCAAATCGGATCAAACAAGATACACTCACCCTCTAAACCTCCACAAAGCAACAATCCTGTGGATGAAAAGATGACAGGTACCACGTTGAACCCAGTTGGTATACCCTCACAGGATAAATCCGGATCCCGGGAAAATGACCCCCAACCCGATGAGATCTTATCAACAAATCATTCAGAGGACTGAAAACCAGCTATGAAAATTATTCAGGTTGCAGGACGGGCAAACACGGGAAAAACCACATTTATCAGGAATCTTATTCCGGTGCTTAAATCAAGAGGGCGCGTGGCTGTAATAAAACACCTGGGTGATCATGACTATCGGTTGGACGAGGAAAAAGACACAACAATATTTTTCGAAAACGGGGCTGATATTTCAGTAGGAATTGATTCGTGTAAATCGGTTATTGCACTCCATACTATCAAGATTGATGAGATCCTGAACTTTTTCAAAACAGATGGCGTAGATTTTGCAGTTATCGAAGGATTCAAAACACGCGATTTCCCGAAGATTGTTCTAGGAGATCTTCCCAGCGACACCTGTGTGCTGCGGAACCCAACGGTTGATCAAGTTATTTCCTCATTACACCTGTTCGAAGACTATTAAAATAAAAAAACCCGATGATCTAAACGAAGATGACAATAAAAAAACTGCAGAAACAGCTGTTTGGAACGAACGGCGTCCGGGGTGTTGTGGGAAAAGAAATTACCCCGGGACTTGCACTCCGTATTGGCGAGGCCCTTGGAACGATGAGACCGGGATCCATCGCAGTGGGTCGGGATACCCGGACATCCGGGCCGGCACTCGCCGATGCTCTTAAGGCAGGGCTTCTTGCTACAGGGTGTGAGGTTATCGATTGCGGAATACTACCGACCCCGGCCCTTCAGTATATCGTAAAGGAGCACTACGAGGGAGGGGCAATGATCACGGCCTCTCACAATCCACCGGAGTACAATGGTGTCAAAATTATCGAACCTGACGGTACCGAGATGGGAGATGAAGAAACCCTCCGGCTCGAAGGGCTCTTGTCAGACCAATCTGTACTGACCAAACCATGGGATCAGGTCGGGAAGGAAATGGCAGCACCTCATCTGATTGATGAATATGTTCATGCCATTACCAGCCAGTTTGCAGGAAAGCCCGGCAAAGGTATGACCGTTGTGGTTGATCCCGGCTCTGGTCCAGCCTGCCAGACAACGCCGGCAATTCTCCAGGCACTGGGATGCAGGGTTCTCACCATTAATGGTATTATGGACGGGACATTTCCCGGCCGCCTGCCGGAACCTTCTCCGGATGGCCTCAAAGGACTGGCCGCACTGGTCCTGGCGAGTAATGCAGCATTTGGCATAGCCCATGACGGGGATGCAGATCGTGCGGTATTTATCGATGAAAATGGATCCTTCGTGGAAGAAAATCAGGAATTTGCACTGATTGCTCAGCATATCTGCAGGAACGCGAAGGGCACTATCGTTACACCCGTCAGTACATCCCAGATGGTTGAAATGGTTGCCGTCGCGGCAGGTTGCACAGTTCAGTATACACCGGTCGGAAGCATATATGTCGCCCGTACCATGCGGGAACTTATCGCAAATGGCAAACAAGTAGTTTTTGGAGGGGAGGGAAACGGGGGTTTGATTTTCCCGAAACATCAGTTCTGCCGTGACGGAGGAATGACTGCCGCAACGATGGTCGAGCTTCTCGCTATGACCGGTCAGAGATTATCCACCCTTGTCGGGCAGTTACCCCAGAGGCATATGATAAAAGAAAAGATCTTAACCGCGCACGGCTCATTGCTCATCGAACAGCTTAATAAAAAGTACGCTCTGGAATCCATTGATAAAACGGACGGCCTGAAAATAAAGAGGCATAATTCATGGGCGTTGATCCGGGCGTCCGGAACTGAACCGCTCATCCGTATCATGGTCGATGCTGATGACAGCATATCGGGCTCTGCACTTTTTCAGGAAATAAAAAAGTCGGCAACTGAAATTCTCGGGAATGCACACTGATGGATCAGATTACCTTGAAAACTGAAACGTGAAATAATATATCAGGGTTTCCGTTTACATATCATAAACTGGGATAACCAGATTTGAAAAGCCCATAAAAGTTATCACTCGATAAAACCATTTAAAACCTAAATTTCCTGAAAAATTCTTTTTAAAGTTAAAATAAGAGTAAATTTGCCATTTACTCAAAACAAAAAGTATATTTACTATTTTGATTAATTTGACTTTGCTTAATCATATCTACATACATATGGTATAAAAATGATTTTATCTGCATCAATTACCGAAAGGATAAAAAGAGCACTCGACGCGGATGATGGAGAAGAAATTGATGCAATTGTTATCGATACAGCACGGTTTAAGGGAAAACATGCACGTACGCTGATGCAGCGTACAGTGAATTCTGTCATTGTTGAGCATGCATTCCTGAAAAACAAGCCGAATATTTTATCAACACTCCATGATATCCCGGAAGAGGGAGCTGAAGATCTCTTTTCTCTGATCATAAAACAGTATATTACAACCAGAGATATTCAATGGTTTAACGCGCTTCTCGAACTCCCGAAAAGACTGGGAAAAAAAAGTTTGCAATCACAAATGATTGCATTTATAGCACAGATGCTTATTTCAACGGGTATTTCTGAATCCGATCCAACGTATATAGAACAGGGATTATCTGTCCTGAACAAGATTCCCTTCAGGAAGTACCGGTCAGATTCTATTATAGACTGCATCCCCCAGCTTACCGAATGGATGGTCAAGAGTGGCAGCATTCCTGTTCTGTACCACGCTCGAGATCTTATTGGCGAGATTACCGATATATCAAAACGTGCGGTACTGCATGCGGAAATAGCACAGGTACTGGCGACTATTGCGATTCAAAAAAAGGATATGAGCATATTTCTGGAGAGTATACGCCTTGCAGCAACGATTCACCAGAAAATCCGCAGAAGAGAATGCCTTACCGACATTATCAACAAGGGTGTAAAATCGACATTTGGGAAAGACTTGCTGGAAATCCGTGTATTTGTATTTAATTTTAAATCTCTCCCAGATGATATAATGGGGGATATAATCAGTGCCCTCACCGAAAAACTTCTTGATCGTGAAAACAATAAAGATCTCATCAACGATAATCTGAATTTTCTTTCCAGGGAATTTCCTTTTGCAAGCGGAATTATTATACAGAATCTTCTCACAAAAGCAGAGAGATCCGGGGATCAATGGTACCTTTCAAATTCAATTGAATTTCTCCGATACATTCCATCAAAGAAAAAATATCCGGTCAGGGAGATTATTCACGCGGGAACCACAATTGCCAGACAGTCACACTCCTCCAAGGGTCTTATAAAGTTGGTACCCTTTATAGAGAAAAACTGCGGAAGCCAAGAGTCCGCCCGGATCTATATCCAGTTTTTACAAATAATGCTGCTTTCAGGAGATCTTGATGATGCGGTCAAATTATTCAGGAAAATAACATATCCGACAGAAATTTTACCACAATACTGCAATTGTCTTGCAAAATTAATAGAGGAATGCATTTTTCATGATCGACAATCCACTCAGTTTAAAGAGATTTTCGAAAAAACAGACCCGGCAATTTTTTCTGATGCACTGTATCAGGCAGTTCACCAGATAAGTCATGCGACCCCGTTTGAGGATATTGTAAAACATTGTGATTCATTAAAGCAGATCCTAACCTTGTATTCCGGATGTGATGCCCTTGTTCTCGACAGTATTACAACTTTAATAAACCGGGGATTTCTTGATTCATGGGATTCTTCTATTCTGGTAGATCTTGCAAAATCGATTCAGGACCAATCCATACGGGAAGAGGCAATTTCAACAGTCGTCATGAAACTTGCAGCGATTGGGGTCCGGACCGGAAACCGGGATTTTCTCCAGCAAGCAGTTGGAATTACCTGTCTGATTGAAGGGCAGACAACCCGGTCTGCAACGCTGAGCAGCATAATTGACGACGCTGCACTTCTTGCTGCATCCCAGGGAGATCTTGATCTTCTTTTGCGGATGCGAACATGGAGCAGTTCGCTGCTGGACCCCAGCCTTGTACCCTATGCGATGACAAATATTATCGAGGGTGTGATAAAATATGCGACCGGTAAACATGTTCCTGAAGCCCTTGATGATGCATACCGGATTGCACAGGACATTGAAGATCCATCCTTACGAATGCAGTTATGTGAACGCATTGCTGAGTCGTTTGTCAGGATCGGGTGTGATATCATACAAGACACCACCCAGAAAAGCCGGTTGTGTAAAAATATTCCATTAAAACCATTTAAAACAGGTTTGCAGCTACTGAAATCAGAGATTAAAAAAACCCAGATATCACTGAAAATTGCCGGAATGATAGATATCATTCTATTCTCCTCAAAAAAGAGTGCCTGCACGGATTACATTCTCCCGCTCGCATTGTATTCAATTGAGATCGAGGATCCCATGGAGCGTAATGCCATGATGTCCCGAATTGTCGCAAACCTCAATGAGGATCTCGTCCACCCGGACTCTGCAGATCCCTACGAAATATTGGCATATATCCTCCAGACACATTACCGGGTGAGCTCATCAACGGAAATTATTGATCTGATTCACAACTTCCTTGATCTGACGCGTGATCCGTTTGTACGACTCAATGGCCTCTGTACTCTTGCAGATTCAGCGATGCAAATACAGGAGGAAAACGGTGCCCATTTAATTCTTGATGAGGTTTTTTCAGCCGTACCAAAACTTCCCGCCGAGTACCAGAAAATACTGGTTCTGGCAGATTTAACACTTGGATACCGCGATCTCGACCCGGGAAAAGCAAAATTCTGTCTTAATGAGGGACTGAAAAGACTGCACATCGTCGAATCTGACAAAGATACCATTGCACGACGCCAGATTGTGCTCGCCATTATCAGTATGAATGATATCCTGCCTGATGACAAGCGTATAAATCTCGTATTAGAGGCCATAGCGAAATTTTCTGACCCCATTGAGTATGTCAAAGCGCTAATTTCTGTATATTCTATGGTACGTGAAGACAAAGAAAGGTGCAAACTCGCCATACGCCATATTTCAGAGGCAATCGAAAAGGTTGACTCCCTGTACGATCAGGCGCTGCTCATTTTAGAAGTAGTGCCGCTTGCGATACAGAACTGTGATGATAATACGCCACTGATCCTCTTAAAAAGGGCAGAAATACTGGCAAAAACCATAAACATCCAGCACATTGCGGATACAATTCATAATGAAATTGGCAAAATATTATCTGATCTCTCGAAAAAACAGGAGAATGCACAGTATCTAAAAAAATCTGCTGAAATTATTAGTCTGATAGAGGATGACGAATTGCGCCAGTATCGCCTGTCCCAGATTGGTTATGATGATGCACCAGAGAAGAATACCCTGTATGCAAAAATCATGGCATTTTCGGAGAGAATAATCAATGACGGACACCAGCCAGGTCAGATTATGGCACTTGAAAGGATTGTTCGTTCTGTGACCGATCGGGGGAAACGGGCATTTTTATTCTGCAAGATTTCCATTTTTTTCCGGGACAAGGACGATCTGAAAACGGCGAAACGTATGCTGAATAATGCGATAAAAGAAGCAGAAATTATCAGGCCTCTTTCAAAAAGGGCATATGTACGGTGCGACATAGCAATGAAATTGTATGATGCTGGTTATGAGAACACCGGGCAGGATATTCTTGATGATGCGATAGACGCAGCAACCAATATCCGGCAGTCAGCCCTCCGAAATGAGGTCTTTAACGAATTGGGACTGGCAATCAGAATTATGCAGGGGGTGCAAGAGTGAAAACCCTTGAGATCATTATCACGGGAAGAGTACAGAAAGTGGGATTTCGCGCCTGTGCAAGAAAGATTGCCATGGATTTAAGCGTGACCGGAACGGTTATGAACCTAGCTGACGGGAGAGTTCAGATCTTTGCAAGTGCAGATCCGATAATACTTGAAAAATTCATTTCGATGCTCTATGGCTGTCCTCGTGCAGTGATACGAGACATAAAAACTAATGAAATGCTGGTACGAACCTATGATGAATTCTCGATCATCAAAAATGACGGGAGAATCAGTACATCACTGTAAAATCTTCCATTTTTTGTATCGCCTTTAAAAAATTATTTACCTGATAATCGATTTTCTGATTATTAATAGACTTTTTGAAGGCACCGATGAGTTTTTTAATCAAAGCATCTGAAAGCATGCATCGTGAAGACGTCTGCTCAAAGTCACCGGGTTTAAGAGAGTCCTGAGCAGTATTACACACAACAGGATCGATCATTTCTGCCTTGAAAGGTCCGATAAAATCCTGCACAAGCGCACCAGACCCCTCGTGCAAGAGACCAAGATCCGGATCCAACCGAGCTCCAATTACCGAAACACAACAATTCCCATAGAGCATGGCGTAGCCAAACGAGAGCATGGCATTGACCGGGTCACACTGTGGCCGGACCGTGCGTCTCCTGAAATTGAAAGATTCCGGAATAACCCGCGAAAGGATTTCGTAATACATATCTGTCGTAAGATTTGATAACCGTCGGATTTCATCCAGTTTAACAAGATACTCGAGTTCATTAAGGGCATTATGAAGAACCTGCAGTTCTCCTGCATATACGATTTCTCTTCCCTGCTGATCCTGAAGTTGTTCAATGGCAATAAGACGGGATCGAAGAGAGGCCTTTGCTATCATGGTTGCATACCGATGGCGAGGTAAATCTTCCTGAAGGCGTTGAATTTCCTTATCTTCAAAATGTCCATAGGGTCGTATAATCCCAACGGGAGTACCGTCAGGTTCAAAAAAAGAGATATAAGACCCATTCTTCAGCAGATGATAAACTGTTGTCGAATTCAGGGTGTGGCCACCGACAATGAGAAGATTATTGACGTCCTCAAGAGGGTACTCTTCAACAATTCCTTTATTAACAATAATTAAATTTTTTTGAGTGGACTTGATATGGGCGCCAAAGCCATACACTGCCAGCCAGGGAATCGCTCTTGACATAAAAACCCACACGAAATGCTTGAATTAATCTAATAAATGCCATTTTCCCCTTGATTAAGGCATCGTTTAGTGAGTGATCACTTCATTCCGCCGAAGATGTTGACACATAAGGGACATATACGTTTTAAACTCTTCAGATTAGAACTCCATTACTTCACTAATTTCAGATTGGATCAATAACCCCCAATTTTCCTGGACATCCCCATCCGGATTCTGGCCCATAATGGCCTCCGGGGACCCGAACGGGTACCAGACGATACAAAGTCCGACCAAAAAAACACTCCTCACAGAACACCGCTAAAGGGAAAATATAACACCCCCAAATTTGACCGGTTTCGGATTTTCGCCATAAATCGCGGGGATAATTTCCGCGGTGGACAAAATAGTTCCATTGTTGTGTTCACCACCGGACCCAGATGGGAAAATAAGCCCATTTAGGCCCCAGATTTGAGGGGCGGGACTGTGTGTAGAAGGGCAGGTGGTTTTACTTGCCGTGGGGGCTGATCATTTAATGTTCATGGAGGATAATTTAGAGAAGTACTGAATTCTGGTGAGAGTTTCACAATATCTGTAACTACCCACTGGTTTTTAGAGACGTTAATATGCACAATAATCAATGCCCGGGCCACGGTATGGCACAAGAAGATTCGGGTAACAGGACGATGGAGATCGTTAAGACCATATTTGAAAACCTGTTCGCATATTCGCATTTTTTTATTCTTGCTCTGATGTTGCAAAGTGCGCAGCATTACCATTAAACGATAAAGTCCGGTAGTATGGTGTCACGGATTTTTTGTGTTTTAAAAAAAATCATAGGATTTGAGAAAATCTTGTGTTCGTAATGCAGGGATATGAATGATGAGGTATAAAGGATATGACGTGCCACAGATATAGTGTCATGCAATAGCATAACAGGTGTTGCGGATGTTCTGGGATAAAAAAATGGAAACGCTGAAGCCCGCGGATCTCCAAACTCTTCAGCTCAAACGCCTGAAAAAAACTCTTCACGCTGTACAACAGGTTGAATTTTACAAAAAGCAGTTTAACCATACAGGAATAGCGGTATCAGATATCAAAACTCTCGATGATATCCAGAAACTTCCCTTCACGAAAAAACAGGATCTCCGTGACGGGTATCCATTCGGATTTTTTGCAGTTCCGATGCGGGAGATTGTAAGGATCCACACCACATCCGGGACCACCGGAAAACCTACGGTTGTGGGATATACTCATCGGGATCTGGATACATGGGCGAATCTTATCGCCCGCAATATGACGATGATTGGTCTCGGAGAAAACGACGTATTTCAGAATATGGTTAACTACGGGATGTTCACCGGAGGATTGGGTTTTCATTACGGCGCAGAAAAAATCGGGATGACCGTTATTCCAAGCGCGACAGGAAATACCCGCAGGCAAATCGAAATGATCCGCGATTTCGGAGTTACAACCATCCACTGTACACCAAGTTATGCAATGCATTTTTCAGAAGTCGCCGAGGAGATGGGCGAATCCCTTGAAAGTCTGAAGACCGGCATTTTCGGTGCTGAACCCTGGTCAGATACTATGAGAGATTCCCTTGAAAAACGCCTTGGACTTACTGCGTACGATTCATACGGTCTGAGCGAGCTTTTTGGCCCGGGTGTCGCATTTGAATGTCCCGAGCGGGATGGCCTCCATATATGGCACGACAGTTACCTTGTCGAAATTATCAACCCGGAAACCGGGGAACGTCTTAGTGAGGGAGAACGGGGGGAACTTGTTGTGACACCCCTTGTCAAGGAGGCTATGCCACTCATCCGCTATCGGACCGGTGATGTCACTTCGCTCATGGAAGACGATTGTCTCTGTGGCAGATATAAAAAGATTTCACGGATTACCGGAAGGAGCGACGATATGCTGATTATCCGTGGTATCAACGTATTCCCTTCCCAGATCGAACATGTGCTGCTCAGGATCCCGGAAGTAGGCAATCAATTTATGGTATATATTGACAGAATCAATCATCTGGATGAGATGACGGTGGAAGTTGAGATCAACAGGAGCCATTTCAGCGGGGAACTTGCAGATCTTGCAAGGATTCAGAAAAAAGTGGTAAAAGAACTGCATGACACCCTTGAGCTGAGAACTACGGTAAAACTGGTCGAACCAGGTTCGCTGCCCAGATTCGAGGGTAAAGCCAAGCGAGTTATTGACAGACGGGGGGATATCTGATGCAGCTCTGGGATCCGAGGATTGAAGAACTGCCAAAAGTGGATCTCCGGAAGATGCAGTATAAATTATTAAAAAGTCTCATATGCCGGCTCTATAGTTTCTCTCCATTTTATCATGACCGTATGAAAGAGCAGAAAGTCCATCCGGATGACATCAGAGAATTATCGGATGTCACAAAACTTCCGTTTATGTTCAAGGGGGATCTCCGGGATAATTATCCCAACAAGATCTTTACGGCCACCCAGGAAGAACTCGTACGATATCATGTATCCTCCGGGACGACGGGGAAGCCCACGGTGGTAGGTTATACCCAGAAGGATATCGACACCTGGAGTACGTCACTTGCCAGGGGACTTACCGCGATTGGTCTTGGCAGAGGCGATGTCATCCAGGTCAGTTATGGGTACGGTCTGTTTACCGGTGGCCTTGGAATGCACTACGGGGCAGAGCGCATCGGTGCAACCGTGCTCCCGACAAGTGTCGGGAATACCGAGCGCCAGATTGAATTGATGCAGGATCTCGAAGTAACGGCAATCGCATGTACCCCCTCATACCTGCTGCATATCGGAGAAGTTGCAGAAAAGATGGGAATTGATATCAGAACGGACACACACCTCAAAGCAGGAATTCTCGGGGCTGAACCCTGGACAGAAGGCATGCGTACCAGAATAGAAAACTGGCTGGGGATCAAGGCCTATGATATCTATGGGACAAGTGAACTCTCCGGGCCGATGTTTACTGAATGTGCCGAACAGAACGGATTCCATATATGGTCGGATATAGCGCTCGTGGAGGTTGTCGATCCAAAAACCGGTGAACAACTCGAACCCGCAGAAAAAGGTGAACTTACCCTCACGATGCTCCAGAAAGAGGCGCTGCCGATGATCCGTTACCGTATCGGAGATATCTCATCGGTTGAAGAAGACATCTGTCAGTGCGGCAGGACGCACCCGCGGATCAAAAGGATACAGGGACGCGTGGACGATATGCTGATTATCAGGGGCATCAACGTATTTCCATCACAGGTTGAGTACACCCTGATGTCAATTCCGGAAGTTGGTCAGCATTTCCAGATCGTTGTCGAGCGGACTGGTGCACTGGATAACATGCTCATAAGGGTTGAACTGACCAAGGGATCATTCAGTGACAAGATTACAGACCTGATGCGTATCCGACAGCAAGTAGAACACCGACTCAGAAATGCGCTGAACGTCGCCGTGGACGTCGAACTTGTGGAGCCGGGATCATTACCACGGTTTGAAGGGAAATCCAAGAAAGTGATTGATAAGAGGGCGTTATAACATGGACACGAAAAAGTATGTTATTAAACAGATCTCAATCTTCTCAGAAAACCGCCCGGGCAGACTGGCATCGGTCGCCCATGCACTGGGCGAAGAGGATATCAATATCCTTGCGTTTAGCATTGCCGAAGCAAACGGATTTGGTGTTATCCGGGCATTGGTAGATCACCCGGAAAAAGCGTATGAAAAATTGTCCTCGCTTGGTTTCAACGTCGCATTCACTGATGTGATCGCCGTTCAGATGAAAGACAAACCCGGAGGACTCTTTGAGATAGCAAAGGTTCTGGGAGACGCCGGCATCAATATCGAATATTCTTATGCCTATTCAGGCAAAAAGGCCGCTGTACTCATCCTCCGCGTCGATCAGGTAGATGATGCAATTGAAAAAATCCTTTCAGCGGGTTCCATTTTGCTGGAGCATACGGTCTTTCATTAAAATTATACTCATTTCTTTTCCCATTTGCTCAGTTCCGAAACTGCTGACAGCGTACTGCCCCGGCGGATCTCTTCACGGATCCTTGCTTCGGTTTTTTTGATTTCAAGCGCTCTGCGGGCGACTTCATATGCCCGTTCGCGGGAAATCACCACAACACCACTTTCATCCCCTACGATCCAGTCCCCCGGATGAATGTATTGCCCGCAGCACTGAATCTCTGCATTAATCTCTCCGAATCCCTTGGGCTCTCCGGCATTGGGCACGATGGCCCGGGCAAACAGGGGAAACTTCATTGAACGTATGTCATCGATATCGCGCACAGCCCCATCAATCACGACACCGGCGATCCCTTTTTTC
>Ga0181520_10005611_pt1 | contig 19856 bp, 14 predicted proteins | sample PEATcosm2014_Bin_29_FD_132451 | JGI IMG/M metagenome (GOLD analysis project Ga0181520, IMG submission 132451) | Peatland microbial communities from MTU Mesocosm Facility, Houghton, MI, USA - PEATcosm2014_Bin02_30_metaG | ecosystem: Environmental > Terrestrial > Soil > Wetlands > Peat | place...
ACCGAATGGCCGATCATGGAGCCGAATCCGGAGATCGGGCGCAAGCCCTCGCGTAACGTTCGCGCACCGGCGAACGAAGAAAAAGTCGCAGCGGCGCGTTCGAGGACAGTGGAAAGCTCGTCCACTGCGAATGGTTTCACCAGGTAGTCGGAGGCGCCGAGACGCATCGCGTCAATAACGGAATTCAAGGTTGCTGAAGTCGTCATTCCGATGATGACCACTTGAGGGCAGAGTATGCGGATTTCGGAGACGAGCTCCAAGCACTCTGCATCGCCCGGAGGCACGTTCAAGAGAAGAATGTCGACGAGGTGCCGGCACGCTAGGGTCCGCGCTGCCTGCCGGTCGCTGGTGCTTTCGGCGGCATAGCCGAGAGTCCTGGCAACCTCTTCGCACGCGCTGCGGATGGTTGCATTGTCATCGACGACAAGTACACGTACCTTCAACGAGGGTTCGATCAATTTGGATGTTGGGTCCATTAGTCTTGAATAAATAACTGTTTGAAGCATTGTAGGTCCCCTCTTGCCATTCGTATGTGGGATTGATCACCGATGAAAAGCCGGGTCAGAAGCACTTCGTTATGAGGTGCGAACGGGCAGTTCGATTTGGAAACAGGCTCCGAGCGGATCCCGGTTAGCAGCGCGAATTTGCCCACCCGCCGATTCGATGATCGATCGGGTAATTGAAAGACCGAGCCCTCGATGCTCGTTTTGCCAACTCTCGCCTGCACATCCGGTCTTTGACCGCGTCGTATAGCCAACCTCAAATATCTTTGCCAAAGCTTTGGGAGGAATCCCCAACCCATTGTCCTCAAAGTTCAAAATGACCCTTTGTCCCTCTCCTGCTGCGGCTGGAGACTCTCTAAGAATGAGTTGAATTCTTCCGCCATCGGGCATTGCATCGGCGGCATTTTTTGCGAGGTTGACGAGTATGCGAGTCAGGTCTTCACTGCTAAGGCGAACCGGGAGGGCGCCGCCGACGGCGTTCACGGTGACGGTGATGGCGGGTCCGGCTAGAGCAGCGAGGAGGTTCCGATTCGTTTGGAGTTCCCACGCCAAATCGCCGATGAGTTTGGGCGGCATCTCGTCCCAGTATTTCGCCGCCTTCGGCTTGCTGGCCGCGCCCTCCGGCAAGCTCAGCGGCGAGTCAATTCGCGCGGTATCGCCCGCAGACGCGGCGCTCGGTTTTTCCTGCCCTCCCAAAGTCATCAGCCGCTCCACGAGCCTTCGGCTAGCCGCAGCGACCATTTTCAATTCAGTGCCATAGTGTCGATGAGTTGTTGCGAGAACGCCGGGCTCCTCCAATAGGTCGCAATAGAGCCCGAGCGCAGCAACCATGTTACGGGCTTCGTGTGCCACTTCCGCCAAGTTCGCCTCGGCCGCGAACTGCAGGTTGATAGCCTGCAAGGCGGTTTCCTCACCTGTCGGCCTACTTGTTCCGAATGTCGGTTGATTTGTCTGTTCCATTTCCAAACTCATCCTTTCTTGCCTCGCCTTCGTCTTTGCCAGTATTCCCACCTTCGAATACTGCTGAGTTTTGCCAATTCCGATCTGGCGAACATTCAGCGAATTCTGTTCTCTTCTCATACACGCTGCGTGCCAAACTGGGACGAGCCTCTAAGTAATTGAAGGAAAGAGGATTAAAGGAAAAATGTGGAAATCGCGGGGCCTCGGACGTGTCGTGCACTGGTATCAAATCGGGAACTCCCGCTTCGATTCATCGAACTGGGCGTTTAGTTTCAAGGCCTTATCGGCATTCCCATTTACAGGCGCTCTTTCCGAGCGATTCCCAGACCGGAACGAAAGTGAATCGGTCGCATAGATCTGCACCATTCCTGCTTCCCGTACAATCCCCCTATGCCTCCGTCAGGCTCTATTAACTTCTTTCGTCCCGGCGGCCGGACCCCCAGCCAGCTGCGCCCCCTCACTCTTACACCGGGCTTTGTGCAGACGGCGGAAGGTTCGGTTCTGGTTGCGCTCGGCAACACGCGTGTTCTGACCAACGCGACTATCGAGCCAGGGGTTCCGGGCTGGCTGCGCAACTCCGGACGAGGCTGGGTTACAGCGGAGTACGCAATGCTGCCCCGCTCCACGGTGACCCGCACGCCGCGCGAGAGTGAGCGGGGTAAAATCGGCGGCCGGACCCATGAGATTCAACGGCTGATTGGCCGCAGCTTGCGGTCGGTGGTGGACATGCAGCTTTTGGGCGAGCGAACCGTGATTTTGGATTGCGATGTGATCCAGGCGGACGGTGGCACACGCACCGCGGCGATTACTGGTGCGGCGGTGGCCCTGGCAATCGCGCTCAATGCGCTGGTGGCTGCTGGGGTGCTGAAGCAATCGCCCATGAAGCAGTTGATCGCCGCGACCTCGGTGGGGATCGTCGGCGGCACGCCGCTGCTCGATCTTTGCTACGAAGAGGACTCGCAGGCCGAAGTGGATATGAATGTGGTGATGACGGCCGACGGGGGTCTTGTAGAGACACAAGCGACCGCAGAGAAAGGCAGCTTTTCGCGCAGTGAGCTGAATGGGCTGATCGACCTGGCGGAGGATGGATTGAAGGATATCTTTGCCGCGCAGCGGGCAGTGCTGGGGGTCTAAGGCGGCGCGTTCCAAACGTCTTAGAGCCCCAAAAGAGACCTTCTTGGCATCGATGGAGTCTGGTTGCGTGCTGGTGGGGATCGGCGCGGTCAGTCTTGCCGCGAGCTAAATTCCCGCGCGGCAGGCGAAGTTGATCGATCCGGTGCTGTCTCTTCGCACGGGCAGGCGAGAGCTCCTGCAAATTGCGACGGTTCAATACGCAGCAACAATCGGCAGCTCGATGCTGCTGGCCCCAGCGGCTCCGTGGTAAACCCGCTGTGTGGCTTTCTTGTATTCCTCCCGCTTGGCCCAGAAAATGTTTGGCACAAAGGTTTGCGGATTGCGGTCGTAGAGCGGGAACCAGCTCGATTGCACTTGCACCATGATGCGATGGCCGGGCAGAAATACGTGATTCGTGGGCGGCAATGCGAAGCGATACGGAAGAGGCTTGCCCGGCTCAATGGGCTTGGGCGCGGAGAAGCTCTCGCGATAGCGGCCACGGAAGATGTCCATCGCGATGGGGAGTTGGTAGCCGCCGAGCTCGGGGTGATCGGCGACCTGGTCGGGATAAACATCGATCAGCTTGACGACCCAATCGGAGTCGGTGCCGCTGGTGGACGCGATGAGATTGGCGATGGGCTGGCCGGTGATGTGGAGCGGTTCGGTCAGAACATCAGACGTATAGGTAAGCACGTCGGTGCGGCCCGAGGCTTCGCGCTGATCGTCGACGAGCCACTCGGGCCAGGTGAGCGGCGGGTCGTAGCCGATGGGCTGGCTGGGACGGGCGCGGTAGGGGACGGGGTGTGCAGGATCGGAGACGTAGGAGTCAAAATCAGCGGAGTCAGCGGTGCTTGCAGAGCTCGTTCCAGGTGCGGTGAACCCAAGCTTGAAATCCGGCTCAAGATAGAGAGGCTTGGTTGCCGGTGCGACCGGCCACGCTTGCAGATTCTGCCAGCGATTCACGCCGGTTTCGTAAACGGTGACGGGCGCGACCTGCATCGGCGGTGCATCGTCTTTCAAGTAGTGATCGAGAAAAGGACGCAGAACGTTTTGGCGAAACCATGTGCCGGTGTCGGAGCCGAACCGGATCGCTCCGAGCGAGGCGGCGTCTTCGATCTCCTGTCCATGGTGCCACGGGCCGAGAACCATAAACACCTTGTCGTTGTTGGTGTCGAGAGGTTTGATGGCCTTATACACCGCGGGCGCCCCGTAGATGTCTTCCTGGTCCCATAGGCTGTGCACGAGCATCGTGGGCACCTTGATGCCTTCGCGCTTGAAGTCGTCGGCCAGCACCTTGTCGACGGCCTGATCGCTCCAGAACGAATCATAGGCTGGGTGATCGAGGATTTTTTTCCAGAAGCCCATTTGCTCCAGGCCATGCTCGCGGCCCAGTTCGCCCGCTGAGCCAGCGCTCATGTACTCGTCGTAATCGTCGAAGTGCGAAACCCACCATTTCGCGTTGGCGTTGTTGTCGCGCGTGCCTTCCTGCTCGTAGATGTAGGGCATGTTCTGTTCGCGGAAAGCGCCGTTGTGAAACCAGTCGTCGCCCATCCAGCCATCGACCATGGGATTCATGGGCACGGCGACCTTGAGCGCCGGATGCGGATTGATCAGCGCCATCAGGGGCAGAAATCCGTCGTAGGAGATGCCGAGAATTCCTACCTTGCCATTGGTCTCAGGGATGTTTTTCACGAGCCAGTCAATGGTGTCGTACGTGTCGGTGGCCTCGTCGACGGGCGTGGGGTTCTGCGGGCCGTGGATGGGGCGATTCATCACGTAATCGCCCTCGGAGCCGTATTTGCCGCGAATGTCCTCGATGACGCGGATGTAGCCGCCTTCGACGATGACGTCCGTCGCGTTGTCGTACCCGTAAAGAGTCGGCCCGAGGTGCGCGCTCGGAACGTGCATGGTGAGCTGGTCGGCGCTGTAAGGAGTGCGCGTCAGCAGGATCGGCGCGTGCTGTGCGCCTTTGGGAACAAGAATGACGGTATGCAGCCGAATGCCGTCGCGCATGGGGATCATGACTTCGCGGCGCGCGTAGTCGAAGCCTGCCGTGGCGGGTCGCAGCTGCTGTGGTGTCTCGCCGGGGTAATTGGGATATTGCGGCTTGGCGGGCTCGTTCTGTGCGAGGGCAGCGAAGGGAGACCCAGTCAAGGCAAGGACGGCGATAGCAGTAAAGATGCGAGGCATAGTCTGACGCCTTTCGGGCTACGGTTGTTGGCTGCTTTTCGCAGGGTAACAAATGCGGGAGGGCATCTAGCGCATTTCGATCAGTACGATGCGCGCAAACATTCACGCATCTTTGATTGAGCGTGCGAATCTCAAGTGCAGGGCGACTGCCTTTGTGAATGCCGAGGTCGTCTATTCCACCAGCAAAATGGAGCAGTTATTGTATGGCGAAAGATGCAGCATTGCGCGAACAGTTGAAGAGCCTGCTTACCGGTGGGAACGCCCACGCAACCTTTGATGATGCGGTTAAGAATCTGCCGGTGGAGTTACGGGGCAAGAGGCCCAGGGGGGCCGAGCATTCACCGTGGCAACTGTTGGAGCATTTGCGCATTGCGCAATGGGACATCCTGGAATTTTCGCGCGATGCGAAACACAAGTCGCCAAAGTGGCCGGAGGAGTATTGGCCCAAGAGCCCCGCGCCGCCGGACGAGAAGGCATGGGACAAGAGCGTGCGTGCTTTTCGCAAGGACCTGAAGGCGCTGTGCGCGCTTGTTGCTGACGCAGAGACAGATTTGTTCGCGAAAATCTCGCATGGAGATGGGCAGACCATTTTGCGTGAAGCGCTGCTGACGGCGGATCACAACGCGTATCACATTGGGCAGTTGGTGCTGGTGCGGAAACTGCTGGGGGCGTGGAAGTGAAAGAACAGGGAACAGGAACAGAATGCGCCTAGCGGAGGACCGCCGCCAGCAGCAGCGTTCCCGCTAGGCCCACGACGGATAGCACCGTTTCGAGAACGGTCCAGGTAGCGAAGGTCTCTTTCATTTCCAAATTGAAGAAGGATTGAATCATCCAGAAGCCGGGATCGTTGACCTGCGAGAAGACCAGCGAGCCAGTCCCCGTGGCAAGAACCAGCAATTCAGGGCGCACGCCGAGATGGCTGACCATGGGCGCGAGCACTCCGGAGGCGACCGCCATAGCGACGGTGGCAGAGCCCATGGAAACGCGCACCACCGCCGCGAGCAGCCACGCCAGGATCAGCGGCGGCATGTGCGCCTGCACCGCTAGCGAGACGGTGGCTTGTGCGGCGCCCGAGTCGCGCAGAATGCCGCTCAATCCGCCTGCCGCGGCAAGAATCATGAGCACGTTGGCAATGGGTTCAAAGGATTCTGAAGTGAGCTTACGCAGCAACTCACTGCCGTGATGGCGGCCTGTCTGGATGCGTGGGCCCAGCGAAACCAGCGCCGCGAGCACGGCGATGAGGAGCGCCACATCGGCGCTGCCGATGAAGCGGAGACACTTGTTGATGCCGCTTCCAGGAGCCGCGAGCGAATCGGCCCAGCTGCCGAGAAAAATGAGCGCGATGGGCAGCAGAATGGCGCATGCCGCGCGAATCGGACCGGCGGGTTTAGGCAAAGGCCCCGGAATCGATTCTGGGATTGCCGATTTCTTCAATTGTTGCTCCGCATCGACCGCGCTTCCAGAATCGGAAGACTCGAAAAGTGTGAGTTCCTCCGAACCCTTGTAAGCCGCGATGCGCTTCTTCCAGAAAAAATGCGTCAGCACCCATTCGAGCACCGGTCCGGCCATGATGCCGGCCGGAATGCCCACCATCACGCCCCAGACGATGGTGCGGCCGAGATCTGCGTGATACTGGGTGGCGGCAAGCATTGCCGCAGGATGCGGCGGTATTGTTCCGTGTACGATCGAAAGCCCGGCGAGCATGGGCAGGCCAACAAGAATCGGAGGTCGACCACTGCGCCGCGCCGCGGCGGCGATGATGGGCATCATCAGCACCAGACCCACCTCGAAGAACACTGGCATGCCGACAAGGATTCCCAAGCCAAGGAGAGCCCACGGTAAGCCTTTTTCTCCACAGCTCTCGACAAGCGTATCGCCCAACGAGGCTGCCCCGCCGGAACTGGCGAGCAGGCGGCCAAGAATGGCGCCTAGGCCCAGCACCAGGGCGATGTGTCCCATCAGTCCGCCAACGCCAGCAGTGAACGAGAGCGGAATCTGCGTCAGCGGCATACCAGCGGCGATGCCGAGTGCGAAGGCCGACACGGCAAGTGCAAGGGCCGGGTGCAGGCGAACGCGAGCGATCAGGACGAGCAGCAGCAGAACGGTTCCCGCTGCGCAGGCGAGCAGGAACCAGCTGGAAGGGATCGCAAGCGCGACGGAATGCACGGACGGATTATTCCATACGCGACGGCCGCGCAGGTTCTGCCGATGTGTTCGGGCGCACACTTTACGCATTCGCCCGTCTGCTACCATAAAGACGATCAAGATTCCCGCAACCTTTGGGTGGATGCACCGGCCCAAAGGGTCCGAAGGGGCCTGAGCCGACCGGAAACGGCGTTGGAGGCGGGGTTCAAGACAGGGATTTAGAAAACGAGATTCAGGGCAAAGGAGAGTTGATATGCCTCTAGTTTCCATGCGGCAGCTTCTTGACGAGGCCGCCAAGGGCGGATACGGCGTCGGCGCGTTCAACGTCAACGATATGGAACAGATTCAGGCCATCATGATTGCGGCGACCGAGACCAAGTCGCCCGTGATCGTGCAGGCCAGCCGCGGAGCGCGCAAGTTTGCCGAGGATCTCTACTTGTTCCGGCTGATCCAGGCAGCGGCCGAGTTGAATCCGGGGATTCCGATCGCCATGCACCAGGACCACGGCAATAGCTTCGAAACCTGTAAAAGCGCCATCGAATTGGGTTACACCTCGGTGATGATGGATGGGTCGCTCAAGGAAGACGGCAAGACGCCATCGACCTTTGAAGAGAACGTCGAAGTCACGCGCAAGGTGGTTGAATATGCTCATCCGCGCGGCGTCACGGTCGAAGGCGAGATCGGCGTGCTGGGCGGCATTGAAGACGGCCACGGCGCGGGCGGATCAGGTCTGGAACACGTGACCGATCCCGACCAGGCAGTCGAGTTTGCGGAGCGCACCGGCGTTGATGCGCTGGCGATCGCCATCGGCACCAGCCATGGCGCCTACAAGTTCAACAAGAAACCGGATGGCTCGGTGCTGAAGATGGATCTGCTCATCCAGATTCACAATCGGCTGCCCCATACGCACCTGGTGATGCACGGCAGCTCGTCTGTGCCCAAGGACCTGCAGGACATCATCAACAAGTACGGCGGCAAGCTGAAGGAAACCTGGGGCGTGCCAGTCGAAGAGATCCAGCTCGGCATCAAGAACGGCGTGCGCAAGATCAACGTCGACACCGACAACCGGCTGGCCATCACGGGCGCCATTCGCAAGGTGTTCGCGGAGACTCCGGATAAGTTCGATCCACGCGACTACATGAAGCCGGCACGCGAGGCAATGGCGAAAGTTGTTGCGCTACGCATGACGCAGTTTGGCCAGGCCGGTCATGCCGGGGACTACGCTCAGATTCCGATTACCGAGATGGCGAAGGGCTATGCGAGCGGAAAGCTCGACACACGGCCGTCGCTGGTGGGCGCGAAGTAGTTTCGGTTTTCTGCGTTATCAAAAGGCCGTTCCGCATTGCGCGGATCGGCCTTTTCTTTTGCGCTGATCTCGGGGGAGGGCCGAAAAACAGGCGCGGCGCGAGCATCATTTATGTGAGCCGCCTCCAGAGCTCGCGCTGGCCGCAGCAGAGCTGGCACCCGAGCTAGCGGAACTTGAGCTGACGTTGCCGCCGCCTCCTCCGCCCGAATGTGAGGCGCCGCCGTCTGAACTTGCACTGCTCCCGCCACCATGGAACGAACCACCGCTTGCGCCTCCACTATAGCCACCATGAAGACCGCCGCTGCCGTTGAATGCGCCGGAATGCGATTGAAGATCGCCTCCATGATTCGAGATGGGCGCAAAGCCAGTGACCGTTCTGCCTCCCTGGATCGAATGGCTCTGCTGCATCATGAAGTTCTGCGAGTGGTGATCGAAGGTGATAGGAATTCCTGTGGGCCTTGGACCAACGCCTTTGGCCACGAAGGTGTCTCGAATCGAATGACCCTCCATGTGCGGTTCAGCGACGTGCGGCAACGGCATGGGGACCTCGTTGCGGAACTCCTTCGGCGGTTCTTTCAGAAGCTCGATCGGATGGGTGTTGCCGAACGCGACGCGCTCCACCAAGTGGTTGTCTTTCGGATTCAGGGCGAAAACTGGGGCCTTCCGGTTCACGGGTAGATGATCCTTTACATCGCGCGGATGAATTGGGACAAAGGCCACGGTACGTCCGCTTTTGATCCAATGTACGCAGGGATGGTGATGTCTATGGCCCGCCACCCAAACATAATGATTGCCCCGATAAATCCAACTGCCGGAATGGCACACCGCCCAAGCCCACGGTTGCATGGAGTATTGCGCTGCGGCGGGAAGTACGCCATACCTGTACATCGCGCGTACGTCTCCCGGCATACAAGGGAAGAACGCGTCCAGGTTGGAGTACTGCGGAGATGGTCCGGAGGCTGCCGGAGGTCCGATGAAGCGAATGTTCCGACCAGCCGCGGGAGTCTGCGCCGAGGGTTCAGAGTCCGCGCGCGCTGCCAGTTCGCTTTGCTCCGGCGATAACGCGGTTTGCGCGTTGCCAGCAGCCTGTCGATTTTCGGTTCCGGGCGATGGCTCCCAGCAGGTGCCATAAGGCTCGCAGGGGAAGAAGTGGCCCTGTCCCTCAAGATCGGCGAGCCCGGGAATCGGCGTGCTGAGCCCGGAGGCCTCAAGCGTGTTCGCAGTGGCCACGGCCCGGGCAGCCGTACGGTCCGCAACCCAGTGATCCCAGCTTGTGAATTCGGGAGGATGGATTGGCCCCGCTTCGACGATGCGACGGCCATCTTTGAAGTAAAGAGTCTTGCCTGCCGTGAGTTCCTGCGAACCCGCGCCTTCAATGCCGAGCGTGCCGCCCATGGGTGTGAATGCCATGCCGTCGGTGTAGCTGGTCACGCGGAAGAAGGCCATCTGCGGATAGCGGGCGACGATGTTGTCGGTGGGAGTTCGCAAAATGAAAGTTTCGCCTGCGACGTACGGATGGACGTGGAGCGTAACAGTGCCGGACAACAGTGCGAGATCGGTATGGGGAACGCCGGCTGTTGTACTGAGGTCGTTGATCGTGAGTACTGAGTTGGGGGCGAGATAGAGCGTGGATGCGTCCTCGAGCTCGATCTCGGCCCGCCCATCGCCGGTAACCAGACTATAGCCAGCTTCGAGCGGAACATTTGCAGAAGCCGCTTCCCAGGTGACGTCCTTGCGATGTTTATCGCCGCCTCGCTCGATCCGCACATCGCCGTCGGCAAAGCTGATGCGGGCAATCTGCGGATAGACAGTGTCTGTGTGATGTTCGCCCATGATGAAGAGTGCGCCCTGCTTCAGTTTTTCGGACGAGTCGCCATTGAGAATTTCGTCGATCTGCTGTAGAGCGCCTTTCTCGTCATGCTGCATGAGCGAGGCAAGCGCGAGCAGCTTCAGGTCATCGCTCTGTTCTGTCTTGGGCTGAACTGGCTGTCCATTTTTGGCGTGAATCTCGATCTCCAACGCGCCGCAATCTTCGATCCAGTTGCTGCTGGGATGATCATGTCGCAACGCACTGCAGGTCTCGAGGGCAGTGCCGCCCTGGCCCTGTTTGTTTTCGGCGTATGCCTTCCAGTAGAGAGCGCCGTCGGCATGCCCGCCACCTTGCGCCGCAACGCGTGAGAAGATTGCGATCGCGTCGGACCAGTGGCCATTATTAATGGCGCGCATGCCATCCGCATAGGCATTGTCGTCGGCCTCGTAGCCCACCAAAGGGAGTGCCGCCAGTTCGATCGGGTCACCAGAGGACAGAAGATTCTGCGCTGCACTGAGCCCGGGTGAAGCGATGAACGCCGCGACGAGGAAAGAATGAACCATGGCATTCGAATTCATGCGATCCCTCCTTTGAGGTGCAAGTTTGCTTCTGCCTGGTGTTTAGGAATTCGCGAACGCAAGACGCGCACTTCAAACAGCAGGCCGTCTTGATTCATCTGCGTCTGCAGCCGTCCAATCGCGTCGGCATTCAATCCGCCCGGCTGATTGGCAAGTTCGTTCAGAAGCTGGCTCAGATGATCCAGAGCCGTGATCAGCGCCGGGTCTCCGTTGGCATTGGCCTCCTGGCGGCATTTGCGGTTGGCAACCAGCAGGCTGCGGGCTTCGTCGCGTAGAGGAGTCGCGAGCTGCGTGTCGTCGGCATTGGCGTGCTTCAGTTCAACCAGCAGCCGCTCGGAGCGGTCGAGGTGATCGCTCAAGACCACCACAACAACGCGTTGCTGCGCGGGCGGTGCTGCATGGGAAACGACGGCGGGCGGCGGATTCCGATGTTCCCAGAGACGCCCTGCGTAGAAGGCAGCGGCGACCAATAGAGCGCAGGTTGCCGCAGCGGTCAAGCCGATCCACAGGGGCTGCCGGAACCACGGCCGTCGCCGTCCGACGTAAGCCGGCAACTGGCCGGAGATTGAATTCCACACCTGCTCGCCATAGTCTTCAGAACGCCCTGGCAGCTCGACGGGTTTCAGGTCGGCCAGATCGGCCTGTAGCGCTTCATACGCCCCCGCGCACTCTGTGCAAGCATCCATATGGCGCGCGGCCTCCGAGCCGTCCTCGCTGTAATATAGTTCGATCAATTCTTCTCCGCTGAAATGACTCATGTCCTCACCTTCAAAAGTGCAAGTCGCTGCCGCAGTTTGTGAACGGCGCGATAGATTGCCTGCTTCGCCGCATTGGGAGCTATCTCGAGCGCAATCGCAATCTCTTCCATCGAGCAGTCCTCCATGTGCCGCAGGGTGAAAGCTGCACGCTCGAGCGGCGTAAGACTGTGCATTGCCGATTCACGAAATGCGCCGATTTCGCCGCTCAGCAGCAGCGCCTCGGGGTTGGGCGCACGATCCGGCACTTGCACGGCTTCCGATTCCGTCTCAGTCCCGGCACTCGCGCGGCCGCTCGCACTGCCCCGACGGCTGACCCTGTCGAGCGCGCAGCGCACCGCGATTCGGTAAATCCAGGTGCCGAAATTCGAACGCGATTCGAAGCTTTCCAGCTTGCGATATCCCCGCAGGAACGCATCCTGCACCACTTCATCGGCGTCGGCTTCGTTGCCAGTGATGCGATAGGCCACTCGAAAAATGCTCCGGCTGTGATGCGCGACCAACGCTCCGTAGGCGTCCTTGTCTCCAGAGAGAACCGCCTGGATCGTGGCGTGGTCGTTCCTGTCCATGCACCCAATTAGACAGCAGGTTCCTGGGGCCGGTTAGGGAAAGATGGAACCGCGCGTCCTGCGGCCGTCTCATGTTTGAAACAGGGGCGGCGGGGATTCATTCCGGCTTCGCGAATCGAATACAGGTTCTAGCCGTCGGGATGATGCTGACGCAGAATCTTCTGCTGGCTCACCGCATCGCCGTCGCCGCTCTTCAGGCTGGTAAAGACCAGTGTTGAGGCGATGGTCAATCCTCCCAGGCAGCGGAAAGCGAGATGAATGCCGTGAATCATCTCCGCGGGCACATGGGATGCGCCGTTGGGAACGAAGAATGCTGTGGTAAGTCCCGCTGTCGCTACGCCGAAGCTGATGGACATTTGCTGCATGGTGCTGGCGATGGAACTGGCGCTGCTGGAATCGTGTTCGGCGATGTCGGCATACACCAGCGTATTCATGCTCGTGTACTGGAGCGAGGTGAACCCGCCGTAGAGAAAGGCGAGCAGCACAATCAACCACAACGGTGTTTGCTGGTTGATCGTGGAGAAAAGCGCGAGGAGCACGCCAATGATCAGCGTGTTTGAAATCAGGACGCCGCGATAACCGACCAGGCCGAGCAAACGGCGCAACACGGCTTTGACGCTCATGGCCCCAATCGCCTGCGGCATGATGAGAAGTCCGGATTGAATGGGGGTGAAGCCGAGGCCAGTTTGATAAAGAAGCGGCAGAAGAAACGGAACTCCGCCGATGCCGAGCCGTGTGAAAAAGCTGCCATTGACGGCGGCGCGAAATGTGCGGATGCTGAACAGCCTGAGCTGCAGCAAGGGGAACTGGAGGCTCTTTGCATGCAGCCAGTAGCCGGTGAGCAGCGCAAACGAAAGCATCAGCAGGCCGGTGATCTCGCGGCCGCTCAATGCGTGCTCACCGAACACTTCCAGCACATAGGATAGAAGTGCGATGCCGGAGCCGAAAAGGATGAGTCCAACGATGTCCAGCGGGTGAGTCTCTTCTTCAAAATAGTTGGGCAAGTGCAGATAGACCATAACTAAGCCCGCGATGCCAATGGGTATGTTGAGAAAGAAAATGACACGCCAATGGAAGTAGCCGACGATCAGTCCTCCTGCGATGGGTCCCAGCATGGGCGCGATAAGCGCAGGAATGGAAACAAAACTCATGATGCGGATCAAGTCGGACTTTGGAAAGGTCCGCACCAGAGTGAGCCGTCCGACGGGCACCATGAGCGCTCCGCCCATGCCCTGCAGAATGCGGAAGGCGACCAGCAGATGGATATTGACGGAAAGTCCGCACAGGAGCGAGCCAAGTGTAAAGAGGCCGATTGCTGAGGCAAAGACGCGTCGTGTTCCGTAGCGGTCGGCCATCCAGCCGCTGATGGGGATGAAGACGGCGAGGCTGAGCGTGTAACTGGCCAGGACGGCCTTCATGCTGAGTGGAGCGACGTGAAGAGCCTCTGACACCGTGGGTACGGCCGTGTTGAGAATGGTGGTGTCGAGCGACTCCATGAAGAAAGCAACCGCGACGAGCCACGGGAGCAGACGCCTGCTCGCATCGGAAGGAGCGGGCGATGGTGCGGCAGCGGCCGGTGAAGTGGGTGCGTTCATTAGGGTCGATGAGTCGAGCTTGATTGGCCGGCTTGCGTGCGGCGGTCCCGATGCGTAGCCGGCTCGATGTTGGATGCCGGACGGGGAGGTCGCGCTGGGCAAGTCCTCAGATGGCCAACTGACTTGCGGTTGCGATCCTTGCCGGACCTGCCGAATCGTCTTTTGCGTCGGCCTGATCGAGTAGCCAGTAGTTGAAGCCATCGACGATAGCCATCAGCGCAGCCTGGTTCATATCGCTGCTTACGCCTGCGGTGATCCACGGTTCATGCCCATCGGCATGGAAGCTGACGGTGACGCGCACGTAGGCCGCCGAATCGTTCGCCGAAACGTCGAGCGCGGTCACACTAAACGTGCCGAGGCGCATCTGCATCAGCGCTGGATACCATTTTTCCAATTCGCGGCGCATGGCTTTGGTGAGCGCATCCACGGGGCCCGCGCCTTCCGCCCGCGTCGTGGTGACGGTTGTATCGCCGATCGACAGCGTCATGAAGGCCTGCACGAATCGATTGCCGATTTCGTCGGATTCGTCGAACACGCGCCAGCTGCGGATGCCGAAGCGATTGGGCAACGTGCCCAGAACGCGCATGGCGGCCAGGCGAAATGAAATCTCACTGGCTGTGAATCCGCCGCCCTCAATCATGGGTTGATTGGCGTCAATGAAGGCCTGCGCCTGTGCGGAATCGAGCGGAACACCAACTGCCTCGGACAGCAGCATCACGTTGGCCTTGCCGGACTGGCGATTGACGCCAATGGTCGGGTTGGCGCCGACGCGCGCCGGATCGCACCAGAGGTAAGCGCCGGGGTTCTTGCGCTCGCTCGAGCCGTGCATGCCGGCCCAGGTGCCAAACGCGCCTGTTCCCACGATGGGAGCGCCATGCGGCGGCTCGAGACCGAACGCCGCATAGGCTGAATGAGCCAGGCTGGTGAGTCCTTTCAAAGATTCTGACGCGACGAACTCAGCTTCGCCACGAAGCTGCATCGCTCCCACAACCGTGGTCAGATTTACATTACCGCAGCGCTCTCCGGTGCCGAGAAGAGTGCCCTGAACCTGGATGGCGCCCGAGAGAACGGCGGCGCGCGTGTTCGCGATGCCGAGGCCGCGATCGGTGTGCCCGTGAAATCCGAAGCCCATCTTGGGGTATTGGCGTACCAGTCCGCCGACCACGTTCGTGACTTCTTCAGGGCTGGCGCCGCCCGTTGTGTCGCAAATGACTATGCGGCTGACGCTCTGCCGAACGCACTGATCAGTGAGCTGACGGAAATAATCGAGACTGAGCGCATGCAAGTCCGAATCGCTGGCGAGTCCGTTCTCGCGGCGGCCGCAACTGGCGTCCATCGCGTGTTCAAAATCGACGATGACTTCGAGGCCGTTGTCTTGCAAACATTCGATCGTTTCCCACGCCATGCGGAGGTTTTCTTCCCGAGTGGTTTCGAGCGACATCGTCACATCGAGCAGCCGCGACTTGACGACAACGACCGCAACGGGTACACGCCGCTTCTGGCGAATGATGAATTGAACGTCGGGCCACTCCTGGACTTTTGTGCCATGGCCCCGTGTGCGGCCAAAAAGCGCGAGCTTCATCGATCCTGTATCGACGGAGGCGAGGGCGCTTGTCAGGCCCTCAACAAATTGGTTGGCTCCCGCGAAACCGATCTCCGCAAAGTGCACACCAAAAGCGCCCATGCGCTCCAGGAGCAGGACCGCGTTGGGTACGGAGATATCGAGATTCGGCTGCTGCAGCCCGTCCCGCAGGCTTGTATCAAAAAGTTCGATTCTTCCTGGTCCAGCTACGTTCATCAATGCACATCACCGGTTGCGTAAAGGCTGTTGGGAAAATTCCAATTCGGAATGATTCGACCCTTCATGATAGCTCGAATGCGGCAGCGCAGGCTCGCTGATCGGCTTGTCATTTCGGCCGTTCGTCACATTGCAGGCGCGATCGTGGGTTCGCGAGCCGGCACAGACGCGGCGCCAAGTTCCTGGTCCTTGTATTGCAACTGATAGAGCTTCCAGTAGAGGCCCCGCTGCGCCAGCAGCTCCTGATGCGAACCCATCTCGCGCAACTGGCCCTTGTGCATCACGAGGATCGATTCGGCACGCTGCACCGTGGAGAGCCGATGCGCAATGAGCACGCTGGTGCGGCCTTCAACCAGTCTTTCGAGAGCTCCGCGGATGCGCAATTCCGTATCGGTGTCGACGCTCGATGTCGCTTCGTCAAGGATGAGGATGCGCGGATTATAGGCCAGCGCGCGCGCGAAGTTAATGAGCTGCTTCTGGCCTGTCGACAGCGAATTGCCGCGCTCGCGCACCGGTTCGTCGAAACCGCCGGGCAAACCATCAATGAAGTCGAGCACGTTGACGTCGCGGGCCGCTGAGCGCAGGTTTTCGTGTGTGATGGCGTCATTGCCGAAGCGAATATTTTCGGCAACTGTGCCGCTGAACAGGAATGGGTCCTGCAGCACTACGGCAAAGTGTTGGCGTAATCTGGTCAGGTCCTGCTCACGCAAATCCACGCCATCCACAAGAATCTGTCCGGCAGTCACATCGTAAAAACGCATCATCAGGCTGGTGAGCGTTGTCTTTCCAGCGCCGGTGTGGCCTACGATCGCGATCGTCTGGCCGGGCTCCACAGTGAAGGAAACGTCCTTGAGAATCCACTCGATGTCGCTGATCGCGGCGAGTGCATGGCCGGGATTTGGCGACAAAACGGCACGATCGACCTCGACTTGTTGCTCCGGCCTGAGTTTCTGATAGGTGAACCAGACGTGGCGAAACTCGATCCGGTTGCTGCCATCGCACCTACGCGGGTTCGCGGGACTGACGATTTCCGGCGCCGTGTCGAGCAGCTTGAAGATGCGCTCGCAGGCTGCCATCGCGGCTTGCAGGATATTGTACTTGTCGCTGAGGTCCTGAATCGGCCGCCAGAAACGCTGCGAATACATGTTGAAGCTGGCCAGCATGCCGATGGTGACCGAGCCCGAAAGCACACCGAATCCGCCTCGCCAAATTACGAGGGCGATGGCAATCGCCGAAAGCAATTCGACCGCGGGATAGTAGAGCGCATACGCGAAGATCGTGTCCTTAAACGCGATCATGTGCAGGCGATTGACGGCTTCAAAATCGTCATAGGCGCGCTGCTCGCGGTTGAACAGCTGCACCACGCGCATCCCGCTGACGTGCTCCTGGGTGAAGCTGTTGATGCGGGCGATGGCGGCGCGGACACGGCGATAACTTTCGCGCACGCTGATGCGAAAAAGGCGTGTGACAACAAGGATGAGAGGCAGGACGGAAAAGGCCAGCAGGGCCAGCCACCAGTTGATGCTGAGCATCACAATCGCCATAATCGACAGGGTGAAGAAGTCGTCGACGATGGCCAGGATGCCGCCGGTGAACATGTCGTTGATGGCGTCCACGTCGGAGGTGAGGCGCGTTACGAGCCGCCCCACGGCGTGCGTATCGAAGAAGCTCACGTGCATCCGCTGCATGTGACGAAAGATGTCCCGGCGCAGATCGAACATGATTTTCTGGCCGGTCCACTGCATCAGGTAGGTCTGGATAAATTCAAAAAGGTACGCGGAAATCTGCAGGGCCAGATAGATCCCAGCCAGTTGCGTAATGCCTTTCATAGGGTCTGAGCTGAGATGGCGCGTGAGCCAGTCGGCGGCTCCGAACCCGTGGGCTACAGGGGTTATGGCATGACCGGAATTCGCCCCGGTCGGGAAGTAGTGGTCGATGCCCACCATGACCAGAAATGGCCCAGACACGTCGCTCAGAGATTTGAGCGTGACGGCGGCAGACGAGACGGATGCCTGCCACTTGTACGGGAGAAGATAGCGGCCGAGGCGCCGCATGAGGCGCGAGTCGTAGACCTTGCCGACCGGATCTTCGTCGGACTTGCGCAGGTCGGGCTTGCGGGCTTCAGTCGCGGCGCCGTTGGTCGATTTTGAGTTCTTCTCTGCCTGGTCCGCCATCGGTCGCCTGAGCTTCTTTTTCTATTTTACGGGCAAGATGACGGGCTTGAGGATTGGCCGGAGGGTGTGGGACAGGCTCAATCAGTGTGCTCACCCCATTCGGGCGGTCATCGTCTGGACCGATTTCGGACTGAGGTACTACCTCTCAGACGAAACCGTACAAGCAAAATGAAGCACAAAAGCGTCGCAGCTGAAGGAGGACCGAAAAAGATTAGATTTTCGGTGCGCCTGAGAAATATGCGTTCCGGCTCTTGGCTGCGAAAATATTGTGACTCCACCATGTGAACTGTGTGCCCTGCAAGTGCATTCAGTTTTTGAAGCGTGTCAAAATTTTGCACTTGCCCGGTTCGCGTATCAAAAGCAAAATAGCCTTGATCGCCCGTCATCAGCTTTCCGAAGTCTCGATTGAGATGGCCGTAGGCTCCAAAGACCATCGGTCCATCTTGTTCCAGACGAAGGACGGATCCCAAAGTCCGGGGCTGGAGCTTGGAGGGGTTGGACGTATCGAAGTAGGCGTAGTCAGGCATTTTTCCGAGGCCTTTGAGGAGGTAGCCGTTTGGCAGAGGCTCTGCAAAGTCACCGAAGAATTCGTCCGGCTGGTTGGGAACGAAAATCGCGAGGACAATTGCGGTGAGAACCAGATAAACCGCTGAGAGCGGCGGAATCAATGCCGCCGTAGCGATCAGCGCCTTTGGCCGATGGCGACCCAAAAAGAGGAGCCAGGCTGCGACCCCACAGAGGAGGCCGAGCACGATCGATAGGCCGAAAAGAAAGAACAAGCTGAAGAGCAACCCAATCATCTCGAACATGATCGCCTTCCTCCAAGTCGTTTTTCGGCAATGTGCAGGCGCGAACCATTGTATCCTCGGCAAATCTTGGTCGCACGATTGCACTAGACTCGTAACGTGGGCTTCCAGGAATTCCTAGGCAACACGGCCACCGTGACGCATCTGCGCGAGTCGATCGCGGCGGGGCGGTTTCCGCAGTCGATGATTCTCGCTGGGCCGAAGGGCGCCGGCAAATACACGCTGGCGTTGATGCTGGCACGCGCGGTGAATTGCCTAGAGCCAACCGAATCGGATGGCCTGCCCGATTTCTGCGGCCAATGCCGGAACTGCGAGCGCATCGGAGAGTCGGCAAATCTCGAGGAGCGCGTGGCCGAGGCCGTTGCGGCGCGCGACGACATGCGAGATGCGGACAAACGCGAGACACGCATCCTTATCCAAACCCACCCCGACGTGCTGATTGTGCCGCCCGATCCGCCGCAGCTCATGATCAAGATGGGCCAGGTACGGCAGGTAATCCACGTGGCGTATTACCGGCCGCCGGTGGAAGCCAGCCGCACATTCACGATCTTTACGTCGTCGGCCTTCATGAAAGAGGCGGCCAACAGCCTGCTGAAAGTGCTGGAGGAGCCACCCGCGCACACCTCGCTGGTCTTGCTGACGGAGAATCCGCAGGAGTTGTTGCCAACGATTCGTTCTCGGGCTACGATCTACCGGCTGGGTGCGCTCCGGGCGAGCGAATTGGAGTCAATGCTCGCAGAGCGCAGACTGGAGCTGAAGCCGCAGGAGCGCGCACTGATTGCGCGGCTGGCGGAGGGAGCTGTGGGCCGCGCGCTGAAACTCGACTTAGAGGTTTATCTCGCAAGCCGCAAAGACGCGCTGATCGTTTTGGGGACAGCGCTGAAGGAACCCGACTATTCGCAGCTTTTTCGTGTCACGGAGACGTATCGCGCTGGGGCGGACGGGCAGGAGAAAACGGTCGGATTGCTGCGCGCGCTGGGCAGCTTGGTGGAGGACCTGTTGCTGATGGTGGCAGGCACGCCAACTCTGGTGCGCAATGCGGATATCTCCGCAGAATTAGAACGCTTGGCGCAGGGGCTCACCGTGGACTGGATTGACGGCGCCGCAAGGGCGCTGTCGCAAGTGGAACAGGGACTGCGGCGTAACCTGCTTCGATCGCTGTCACTGGATGCGATGGCAGTGAGCTTGCCCGAGCGCTGAGCGGAACTCCCGAAGATGAAAAAGCAACCTGTGACAATCGCCGGGCATCTTTTCGAGTAGAATCAGGCAAACTCCTTGACCGGAAGACGGTACGACGAGCGATCCCTTGTGGCATCGTACGCGTGTCTTTCCTCCTCAAGAGCTCCTGCGAAACGCGCATCCGATCCAAATCGCAGCTAGTGCTAATACAACATCATCGCTGCGCTTCGCGTCTTCTGAAATTGTAGTTGTTTCGGTGTCGGGCCTCACGAAAACAAGGAGGATCGTAACCATGAACACTCATGCCGCATTGACCGGAATTGAAAACGGGCCGAAACTGCCTGCTTCGTTGCCTGCACCTCGGAATGGAAGAAA
>Ga0181520_10005612_pt1 | contig 19853 bp, 12 predicted proteins | sample PEATcosm2014_Bin_29_FD_132451 | JGI IMG/M metagenome (GOLD analysis project Ga0181520, IMG submission 132451) | Peatland microbial communities from MTU Mesocosm Facility, Houghton, MI, USA - PEATcosm2014_Bin02_30_metaG | ecosystem: Environmental > Terrestrial > Soil > Wetlands > Peat | place...
CATGATGGTAGCGTATTGTGGCACGGCCCAGGCCGCTCCCACCACGGTTACGATTCCCAACTACAATTTTCAAAGCTGGGACCTCTCTTACAAGACCGGCAGTTGGCACTCGGGCGGCCGCCAAACCACGGTTCAACCCGATGGTTCCGTGACCCCCTACAACCAACCTTATGGGAGCTATAGCTACACCGAGGGCTATGCCGTGAATTGGTACCCGGGCAGCGGTGACGGAACGGGCTGGGCTGTTATGTGGAACCCTGCCTCGACGGACTTCGCGACGGCGGGAGGTAACGGCGTCCTGCCGGGAACCGCCGCCGGAAGCCAGTGCTTCCTCAACGCCGCGACGACCTACAACTGCGAAGTATCGCTGTGCAACGGGAATTCGGTCGAAAGCTGGGGGCAATCGGTCGTCAACGTAACCTACAACAAGCGGTACACCATGACGGTCGCCGTCGGCTCAGCGCTGGGCGCCACGATCATGGACGGCCAGTCGATTGCCTTCGCCGATATTACCCAAAAGGCACTCGTTTTGAGCCACGAGGACATGTATCCGAACGGCTGGTACAAAAACGGTGCCAGCAACGGCGGCGTTCAGAATATGAACGGCTTTATGGGCTGGGGCGGCTTCGGCGACATCTCCTACTCGATCAGTTCGAATAACGTCATCAACTCCGGAATCGTTGGAAACGGCGACGGACTCCTTACCATTCTCGGTACGGCCGCCGGAACCTGTTGGAGCAACGTGCGGATGATCTCGCAAAACTGGGCTCCGACGTATGCGGCGGGAACGTTTAACTGGGACAATGCTACCACGGCCGCGTGGGCGCCTTCGACCGGCGGCCCGTATAACGCCAACTGGACCGCGGGCGCGGATGCCGTGCTCGAGGGCAACGGCGGCACGGTGACCGTTAGCCAAAATATCACTTCGGTCAATTCGCTCAACTTCAATACCGATTGGAGGACGCTGGGCAACACGTCTGCCGGCTACCAGTGGATCCCCACTTACACGATTAATCCCTCTGGCGCGGGCGCGATTACCTTGACCGGCGACGCCGTCATCACCGTGGGGGCCGGCACGGACGCCACCACCAGCCCGCGTAACGTGGGGGGCGGCACGGCCTTGATCAGTTGCCCGATCAGCGGCACCAATGGCATGTATAAGGCCGGCGGCGGCTTCCTCATCCTCACCGGCGCTAACAACTACAACAACTCTTCGCTCCCCTCGGGGACCCCGGCCACGACCGTCGGCGGCGGCACACTCATGCTCGGCTATGGAGGAACCGCCTCGCCGCTGAGCGGCGGCACCACCGGCACCATCCAGGGCAATGTGCTCAACCTGGCCAACCTGGCCTTCAACTACTCGAGTGCGGCTCCCAGTGCTGTTACGACCTTCGGCGGCAACATCTCGGGCACCGGCAGCGTCGACATCCTGGGCACTGGCACCACGACCTTCACCAGCAACAACACCTATGCCGGCATCACCACGATCCATGCCGGTAGCACGCTGCAGATCGGCAACGGCAGCACCGCCACCGCCGGCGCCATTGTCGGCGACGTCGTCAATAACGGGACGTTGATCTTCAACCGTGCGGTCTCGGTGAGCTATAGCGGCATCATTTACGATGGCAGCACGTTTTTCCCGAGCACGGCGGGCGCCAACCCGTATAGCTCGCTGTACGCCAACTACAATGGTGTTAATAGCAATAACGCCGAGGTTGCCCATGCGGGCAACCTGATCCAAGCCGGCACCGCCGGTCTGACGCTCGACAACTCTCAGATGCGTTATACCGGCACCACCACGGTGTCCGCCGGCGGTGGTGGCTTGAAGATCACCAGCGCGTCCCCGTCGATGGCCGTGCTCAACACGACCAAGACGAATGTGAACGGGTTCCTGGTCTTGGACTACAGCGCCAACACGGCCAACGAAACCAGCCTCGTGACCCAGGTGGTAACCGATCTCCACATCGCCTACAACGGCGGGAGCGGCAGTTTCCAGTCCGGCCATGGCTACCAGATCTACAGCACCAGTGCGACCGCTACGCAGGGCCTGGGTTGGGTGGACAACGCCACCACGCACCAGGTGACGGTCATGCCCGCCCTGTACGGCGACTGCAACCTGGACGGCGTGGTGAACTTTAGCGACTTGAACAAGGTGCTGACGAACTACAACCTTACCAACATGACTTGGAGCCAAGGCGACTGCAACTATGACGGCGTAGTGAACTTCGCCGACCTGAACAAGGTATTGACGAACTACAACCTGACGGGGCCGTTGAACATCAACAATCTCCCGGTGTTCGCGTTCGACTCGCTCGAGGCGGACAGCCAGGCGATGCAGTTGCTGGCCAAAGACGGCATTACGCTCTCCCAGCCGGTTCCGGAGCCGTCGAGCTTGGTCATGCTGGCCTCGCTCCTGACCATGGCGGGCGTTTGGGGCTTCCGCCGGCGGCGGAGCCGTTAAGAAAGCAAAAACACCCCTCTCCTGCCAGGCAGGAGAGGGGCCGGCAGTGAGGGGCGGCCGGCACGGAAGCAGCCTCTCGACAAGGGAGACCTTACGAATCATTCAACTATTTTTCCGCTCGACAAAGGAGGTGTCGCAATTATCACTGGATTGTGCGAAGCGTTTCTGCGTTAGCGTGGATGGCTTTTTCTCTGAGGCTTTTGATAAAGGAGGGTGAATAGATCGCCGAGAACGACCGGCGCCGTTATGGCTGCGGAGCGATCCGCCGCAGAGAAGAGCAAATTTTAGGGCCGTCGGGTGGCTAGTTTGTCAGCGTGTTGCTGGCGCCGCCGGCGGGAGTCGTGATAACCCATCATGAGGCAGCGTTAATTTAGGAGGAAGTTTTCAATGGTTAATTCTCTTTTCGCGCGAGCTTGCGCTCTGGCTTTCGTCGCCGTCTTGGGCGGAGCCCTGGTGGCCAACGCGGCCGCCATTAACATCTCGATCGTCGACACCAATTCAGCCGACCCCGGCTACGCCGGTTTACCCGTCGTCAACGGTCAGCATATCCTGGGAACGCTGACCGGCACGGAGACGGCTAACATCGCTAGCTCCGGCGAAGACAAATGGGTAATCGCATTGTCTTCGTTCAACGGGGACGCCGCATCGACGACGGTGAGCGGCCTCCAAGGCACCTGGACCCCCGGCACCGGCAAGAGCATTTACGTCGGCACCGGTTTGAATGACAGCGGGGACTGGGCCTCGGAGACCAACAAGTATCATTCGGGCGAGACCTATACCTCGTATATCAATTTTGACAGCACCAACGAGGGCAGTCTCGACCCGACCACGGGCATCTTTTCCAAGAACGGCGTCACGCAGTTCCAGCGTACCGGAACGTGGGACCCCACCGACAATCCGCCGGGCAACTTTACCGCCACCACCAGCAACTATCTTTTGGGTTCCTGGTACACGCCAAACACGCCGCTCTCGGGCACTAACACCTTGGCGACCATGTACGTCACGGCGGGCACGTCCCTGACGTACACCGGCCAGCTTAGCGCGGCCTACGACGGCGGCGCTACTCCGAGCGTTTCTTTCAGCACCGCCACTCCCGAGCCGTCCAGTTTGATCTTGCTGGTTTCGGGCTTGATCGGCCTGGCGGCCTACGCCTGGAAGAAGCGGAAGTAAGCGAAGCCAATTGCACATAAACTGCCGCAAGGCAGCGGCCTGTTGGGCTGACGCCACGTGCTTGCGAGCACGGTCACCCCAACAGGCCTTTTTGTTTTCTTGGTGCGCGCTGGCGTTTGACGCGGCCCGTGGGCCGCACGTTTGACAGATCCGTTGAATATGGATTTGGAGCCAAGGCGACTTCAACTACGACGGCGTGGTGAACTTCGCCGACTTGAACAAGCTGCTGACGAACTACAACCTGGCGGGGCCGCTGAATATCAACAACCTCCCGATGCTCGCGTACGACGCGCTCGAGGCGGACAGCCAGGCGATGCAGTTGCTCAGCAGCGACGGCATTACCCTCTCGCAACCGGTTCCGGAGCCGTCGAGCCTGGTCCTGTTGGTCTCGCTCTTGGCGAGCGGGGCGTGGGGCATTTCGATCAGTGCCCGGCGAAGGCGGGGCTCCGGCCGTCGGTGATCCTTCCCGAGGCTCTAACGACCGGCGTTTACGCCAGGGCCTAAGAACGCCTTGGCGGAAAAGGCCGGTAAACGGCCGGTTTTCCGTAGTTGCGACATCGCCAGAAAATTTTGCCGCACACAAAACGACGGCGTTTGCCTCGCTTGTCAGCGGTTCGCCGCGAGCCTGTCTCCTCGTTCCACCCCCCGACAGATGAGATTTCCCGGCTTCCCCTAACCAAGAGGGGTTTGACAATCTTTGCATTATTGGTATATGTAAAACGCCTCTTGTGGTCCACCGCGAGCGATTGGAGACACGTTCTCAGAAGTAGTCGAGCGTCGTTGCTCTTCTGACGAGAGGGTGCCATGATTCGCGTCGCTTCTGTTTGCGTTCTGTGGGCGGCTGTCGCCATGGTTGTGGCGCTTCGTGGCACGGCCCGGGCGGTGCCCACGATTTATACGATTTCCAACTACGATTTTCAGGCCTCCTCGACGGGCATTCAGCCCGCGACGCTTCACGACGGCCAACTGAGCCCCGATGGTTCGCCCATACCTTACTGGTACCCTATAACGGGCGCCGGAAGTGGTGTTTATCACGTGTGGAACCCCACCGCGGCCGACTTTGCTACGGCAGGCGACAACGGTGCCCTGCCGGGAACTACCGCCGGCAGCCAATGCCTTTTCAACACTGCGACGACCGCGAACTACCAAGTGGCTCTTGCCAGCGGCAACGCGGACGGAACCGGGCTGCAAGCGGTTACTACTCTGTCGGCGAATACGAGATACACGATGACGGTGGCCATCGGCTCGCCGCTCGGCGCCACGATCCTGGACAGTCAGTCGATTGGCTTCGCCGACACGGCCACCCAGGCGTTCATCATGAGCCACGACGACATGTATCCCAACGGCTGGTACAATCTCGGTGCGGGCAACCCTCAATCTATGACCGGTTTCCAGGGCTGGGGCGGCTTCGGCGACATCTCGCTTTCAATCAACGCCAACGACTTTATCGGTACCAATCGAATCAAGGCCGGCGACGGGCTTCTCACCGTTCTCAACACCGCCGCGGGGACCTGCTGGACCAACGTGCGGTTGCTTTCGCAGAACTGGTACCCCAGGTATGCCTCGGGCAACGTCACTTGGGACAATAACGGCACTTCCGCCTGGTCGACCGCGTCCGGCGGCCCCTTTAGTAGTCGTTGGGCCTCGGGCAAGGATGCCGTTTTCGAGGGCAACGGCGGCACGGTGACCGTGGCCGAAACGATCGCCTCGGTCAACTCGCTCAGCTTTACTACCGATTGCCGGGCGATCCCCCAGACGACTCCCGGCTACGCTTGGATCCCCAGTTACACGCTGGCCGGCCCCGGCACGATCAGCTTGACGGGCGACGCCGTCATCACCGTGGGGGCCGGCACGAACAACGCGAGCAATGCCGGAGGCGGCACCGCCTTGATCAGTTGCCCGCTGGCCGGCGCCTGCGGCATGTACAAGGCCGGCGCCGGCAACCTCGTCCTCACCGGCGCCAGCAACTACTCGGGCGGCACGACCGTCGTCGTCGGTACGCTCATGATCGGCAACGGCGGCACCACCGGCAGCATTGCCGGCAACGTTAACAACCTGGCCAACCTGGCCTTCAACCGCTCCGATACCGTTGCCTTCGGCGGCGCCGTCTCGGGCACCGGCAGCGTCGATATCCTGGGCGCCGGCCCCGGCGCCAAGACGGTTTTCACCGGCACCAACACCTATGTCGGCATCACCACGATCCATGCCGGCAGCACGTTGCAGTTGGGAGGTGGCGGCTCGACCGGCAGCATCACCGGCGACGTCGTCAATAACGGAACCCTGCTGTTCAACCGTTCGTCGCTCACCTATAGCGGCATCATCTACGACGGCAGCACTTTTTTCCCAAGCACTCCGGGCGGCAACGGCTATAGCACGATCTTCGGCGGCGAAGTCGCGCACGCCGGCGCCCTGACCCAAATGGGCCCCGGCTGCCTGACGCTCGACAACTCTCAGATGCTTTATACCGGCACCACCACGGTGTCGGGCGGGGCGTTGCGGATCACCAACGCGTCTGCGGGCATGCACGCGCTCACCGCGACGAAGATGAACGTGAGCGGCGGTTTCTTGGTCTTGGACTACAGTGGCAACACGGGCGCCGAGAGCGGCCTGGTGACTGCGGTGCAAGGCATGCTCCGCACCGCCTACAACGGCGGAAGCAGCAGCTTTCAGTCCGGGCACGACTACCAGCTCTACAGCACCGCCGCCAGCAGTACGGCCGGCCTGGGCTGGGTGGACAATGCGGCCACGCACCAGGTGACCGTCATGCCCGCCTTGTACGGCGATGCCAACCTGGACGGCGTGGTGAACGTTGCCGACTTGAGGACGGTGCTGACGAACTACAACAGTCCCAACATGACTTGGAGCCAGGGTGACTTCAACTACGACGGCACGGTGAACTTCGCCGACCTGAACAAGGTGTTGACGAACTGCGACCTGACGGGCCCGGTGAATATCAACAACCTCCCGTCGCTGGTGCTGCAGTCGCTCGAGGCGGACAGCCAGGCGATGCGGTTGCTTGCCTCCGACGACATCACCGTGTCCGGGACGACTGTTGTTCCTGAGCCGTCTGTGCTGGCGTTGCTGGCCGCGGGCTTGCTCGGCCTGGCCGCCTGGACATGGCGGAAAGCGAAGCGAACGTCATGCTGAGCGGAGCGAAGGATCTCGCCGCAAGCCAGCGAAGATGCTGCGCCGTGCAGAATGACCGCCGCGGGCGCTTTTCTCACTGCTCTTAGGCAGCACGCAGGAAACGAAATACCCACCCGATCCCAGTCCCACCGCATCATCAAGGGGTCGGCACCGTGGCGCGGGTAGACCAATTCCTGCGTGCTGCCTTAGTGACCGTGCGGCACCCCCTTGAACGGTATGTTGCCGGCTTGCGGAAGGCCGCCTCACGCTTGGCTCGTTGACTGCGCCCGTTACAATTAAGCGCGTCGAACGGAAAGCCGCGATCGTCAGTCGCGGCTTTATGTTGGGCGTTGCGACTTGGGTGAGCGACGAAACACCGGGAGGCAACGTGATGGCTACGGCAACCATGACCCTGCCGACGAACCTGCTGGAACTGCGGGAAAGCGGCTGGGTTTCCAAATCGGTCAAGCGAGAAATCTACGGCAACTTCATGCGCGAGTTGGCCGCGGGCGAGGACCTCTTTCCCGGCATCATCGGCTATGAAGACACGGTCATCCCCGAGATCAACATCGGGCTGATCGCCGGGCACGACCTGCTGTTCCTGGGCGAGAAGGGCCAAGCCAAGAGCCGGCTGATGCGGCTCATCGCCCGCCTCCTCGATCCGGAACTGCCCTACCTCGACCTTCCAAGCTGTCCAGTCCACGAAGACCCCTACCGGCCCATTACCACGGCCGGCAAGCAGATGGTGGCCGAACTGCCCGAAGCCGAGGTGCCCATCGCCTGGTGGCCGCGCGACAAGCGCTATGCCGAGCGGCTGGCGCCGGGCACCAAGTTTGCCGACGTGATCGGCGAGATCGATCCGGCCCGGCTGGCCGGCGGCACGAGCATGTCGGCCGAGGAGGCCCTGCATTTCGGCCTGATTCCGCGCATGCACCGGGGCGTCTTTGCCATGAACGAACTGCCCGAGCTGGACGAACTGGTGCAAGTCGGGCTTTTCAACATCCTGGAAGAGCGCGACGTGCAGATCCGCGGTTACCCGGTGCGGTTCGACATCGACGTGCTGATCCTCTTTTCGGCCAACCCGGCCACCTACAACCGCAGCGGCAAGGTGATTCCGCAATTGAAAGATCGCATCGGCTCGATGATCCATACGCACTATCCGCGCGAGCGGGCCATGGGCATCGAAATCATCGAACAGGAAGCCGGCGTGGACCTGGACGGCGATTTCCCCGTGGCGGTGCCCTATTTCATGCGGGAAATCGTGGAGGAGATGAGCATCGTCGCGCGGCAGTCGAAATATCTCGACCAACAGTCGGGCGTGAGTGCCCGCTTCAGCATTGCCAACTATCGCGGCATGGTGGCCAGCGCCCGGCAACGCGGGGCCGTGCTGGGCGAACGCCCGGCCGTGCCGCGGATCAGCGACCTGGGACACGTCTATTCCACCTCGCTGGGCAAGCTGGAGCTGGACCTGATGAGCAGCCACCAAATGACCGATCGGCAAGTGCTCGACGCGATTCTGGCCGAGGCCATCAGCAACGTGTTCTCCGAGTACGTCGACCGGCACGGGCTTGACCAGATTGCCGAGATTTTTGCCAAGGGCGTGAAGGTCGAGGTGGGCGATCTGCTCCCCTCGCAACACTATGCCGAGCGGCTGAAGCGCGTCCCGCCCGCCTGGGAAAAGGCCTTCGAGATCAACGCGTCGAGCAGTCCGGCGATGCGGGCGAGTTGCGTGGAGTTCGTGCTGGCCGGGCTGCACGCCACGGAGCGGGTCTCGCGCTCGCAGGCGCATGGAAAGATTGTGTACGAGATTCCCTAAACGGCGGAGACTGCCTTGTGCTGGAATGGGGTGCGGTGTTATATTGGGAGCTAATGGCCGGTAGACCTGACGATGGTCGCGGAGGGAAGTAGATGACGAAGTTAACGTTCTATCATCAGGTGCGGTTCGACAGGGGGCGGCGAAGCGGGATTTCTCTGAACGATGATTCGACGTCGCTCCATTTTTTTGAGGGGGAGGTAGGGGAAGAGGACTACGACCCTCGCTTGCTTTGGTACGTTGACGTGCGCTGTGAAGGAGATTCGCTCCCGAGTGAACCTCAAGCGGCACGAGATTGGTTCCTCGCGAATGAGCCGTATTTCATAGCCGAAATACGGGGCTTGGCGGACGAGATTATTGGCGTCGACAACGATATCTGGCCCTATCGAAGAGAGTTGGCATCTCCGCCTGACGAGTGCCACGCCGAGGTGGCGGTGCAGGCGATCCGGCGACTTACGGGCACGGAAATGGCCGATAATCTCCGCCGTTTGGCAACCAATTGGCATTCGCTTCTGATGCAGCTCGAGCCTCTGTCCGTGGCCTAAACGCTCTCGATGTCTCGCCTCCTCCTGGATACGAGTGTGCTGATCAGTAACTGGCACCGGCTATCCGGGGGTCAAATTGCCGGTAAGACGGGCAGCGACGCCAGGGACTGGGCAAACGACGTTGTCGCATTTTACAACACGTCGATGGTGGCAACGCCGGTAATTATCGAATTCTCGGCCGGCACGCGAACAGGTGACGAACTTTCGCTTGCCCGGGCGTATCTCGAACGCTTCGAGGCGATCGACCATGGAATGATCCTCCGCGAGGATTGGGACCGCGCTCGACGCATTGCTGAACGGATCCCCCGCGACGGGAAGCGGCGACAATTGGGGGATTGCCTCATCCGGGCAATCGCGGAACGATTCAACTGTGACGTGATAACGTTGGATGATCGTTTTCCCTAAGGGCGACGAAGTTCGCGCAAGGTAGCGGTATGAGGCAGCAACAGCAACATGTTCCCATCGGCGGTGTGATTCACACCTATCAAAAATACGACCCGCAGAATCTGCCCAGCCCCCGGCAGCCGCCGCCCGACCTGCTTTCCGGCGCCTTCGAACACATGCTGGCCTACGGGGACATGCGCAAATTGACCGAAGAGGAACTGGCGCGGGCGGTACACCTCGATCCCAGCCAGATCGCCGGACTGGGCCCCAGCCTCGACGCCTTGATGGAGATGCTCCGCGAGCGGAAGCGGAAGATCCTGCAAACCTACGAGACGAAGCGCGTCGAGCAGGAGGCGGCGGAGCGCTTCCGCCGGTCGGCCGCGCAAATTGAGCCGCCGCCGGTCCTGGCCAAGCGATTCCACAAGGCCGTCGAGGAGGAGCAGCTCTACGAATTGGAGCGGCTCTGGTATGCTCTGGAAGATCAGCGGGGCCGCATGGCCGGAGGGCTGCTCCGGCTAGTGACCGAATTGGGCGACAAATATCAGGTCGACGAACTGGCGGCCAAGTATGCTTTTACCGGCCGCACGCCGATGACTATTCCCCAGTCGCTGGAAATCAAGGAAGAGTTGGAAACGATCGATCGGCTGCTGAAACAGTTGGAAGAGGCAGCCAAGACGGCGCAGATCGGCGTGATCGACATGGAAGAACTGGCCGAGTATGCCGAGCCGGGCGATGTGGAAAAACTGAACGAGTTGGCCCGGCAGATCGAGGAATATGTCCGCCAATTGGCCGAGCGGCAGGGATTGGAACGGACCGCCGGGGGATACGAACTGACGCCGCGGGCGTATCGGCTGTTTCAGGGGCGGCTGTTGGAACGGATTTTCAGCAACTTGCAGGCGTCGCGGACCGGCCGCCACGACCGGTCCGTGGTCGGCGAAGGCGTCATCGAGTTGCAGCAGACGCGGCCCTATGAGTTCGGCGATTCGCTGCCCGATATGGACATCCCCGGCTCGCTCGTCAATGCCATGCTCCGCGACGGGCCGGGCTTGCCCGTGCGCATGAAGCCGGAGGACATCGAGGTGCATCGGACGCGCAATACGCCCAAGTGCGCCACGGTGGTGCTCTTGGACATGAGCGGCTCGATGCGCTACAACGGTCTATACATCGACGTCAAACGGATGGGCCTGGCCTTGCAGGGGCTCATCCACCGGCAGTATCCGGGCGATCATTTGCAGTTCATCGAGGTCTACAGTTTTGCCAAACCGCGGCCCTATGGCGAGATCGTCTCGCTGTTGCCGAAAATGGTATCGATCGGCGAGCCGGTCGTCCGCATGCGGGTTGACATGAGCAACCCCGCCGTGAGCGAGATGCGGGTGCCGGCCCACTTCACCAACATCCAGCAAGGGTTGCAGTTGGCCCGCCGCTACCTGGTGGCCCAGGATACGCCCAACCGGCAGATCATTTTGATTACCGACGGGCTGCCGACGGCCCATTTCGAGGGCAAGTATCTCTATTTGCTCTATCCGCCCGATTCGCGGACGGAAAACGCGACGCTGCGTGAAGGACAGCTCTGCCAGCGGGAACAGATTACGATCAACATCTTCTTGCTGCCCACCTGGGCGCAATCCAGGGAAGACGTGCAATTCGCCTACCGGCTGGCCGAATCGACGGCGGGCCGCGTCTTCTTCACGGCCGGCAAAGACCTGGACCGGTACGTGCTGTGGGATTATCTGCAGCGCCGCCGCGAGATCGTGACGTAGGCAGGCTTCCCCCCACTTAGCTTCCCCCTTAGATGTTGGCTTCCGGCTTGGTTGGGCCGCCGCAACGCATCCAACTCCTGGTTGCTTTCCGCGCAGTTGAGGAGAACAACGGGGTCGGGGCTCGATTGCGAGTTGACGAATGAGGGCCTCTGCATCGGGATTCCGCCGCTGACCATCTGGGCAGAACCCTTCATCGCTCACCCGCCGGATTGGTCTCGGTGGGCTTCCTGAACAAGATGGCGTCCAGAGAGAAGCGTCCCGGCCCCAAGAGAAAGAACACCACGGCACAGGCAAGGTACACGGCGGCAAGTTCATAAGACCGGCCTCCCGGCTTGCCCACGAAAGGGTCTCCCTGCGGCAAATGAACCAAACCCAGCGCCACGCTCATGTTCGTCGCCAGCCCCAGCGCGGCAAGCCGGGTTAGCAGTCCCGCGATCAACCCCAGGCCCCCGCCGAACTCGGCCAATGCGGCCAATACCTGGAGAATCGCCGGCACCTGGGCTTCCGCTCCCATCCAGCCCCATGGGTTCTGAATCTTCGGCCAGCCGTGGAACATGAACGCCACGCCCATCACCAAACGAAGCACGAGGAGCCCCCCGGAACCGATGGGGCCCACCGTATCGCAGTAAAACAAGTTTCTCATGGCTCTTGCCTTTCCTGCCAAGGTTGATTATTTCGCCCGCCGCATTATACGCGGATGGTAAACAGGTCAAGTGGATTCGCGGCGGGAAGCAAAACGGAAAGAGTGGTGCTCGCGGCCGGCCCCGGAAGTCACCGCCCCAGCGACTTTATTTCTTTTTCTGGAGGATGCCGTGCAGTACATCCCGCGGTTACAATGGCAGCGGTTCGGCAAGCCGAGCAACAATTTAGAAATCCGTGACAGGCAACTATCGCATCCGGTCCCATCCTCGCGAGGTGCTCTATGATACGACCGATCCTCTCGATGTTCTTGGTAGTCGGTGCCAGCAGCGCGGCTGCCGCCGATTTGGCACAGTCGCCGCCGGCCGCCGTCAACTGCTACGTTCCGATCCAGGGCGGCTGGCAGATCCACATTACGGGCAATCCGGCCGCGCGGCGTCTGAAACCGGGCTCCGCCATCGGCGTGGTTGTGGACGATCCGCGGCAGCATCGGCGGCCCCTCTATCCGCCCTCCGATCGATCGCTGGTCTGGACCAGGCAAGAGCTTGTCCAGCATGAGCGAATCCCCTGCCGGCCGATGGTGTTGGCAGCCAACGAGCCGCGTTTCGTCGTCGATCTGGATGCGGCCGGCGGATTGAGCGGGCATCTGCTCCTCGGGCTGTCGCTCGCAAACGGGCCGAGCAAGTGGCTCCATCAGTTCAGCGACTTGGACATCCGTTACCTGGACGGCCGTATGGAATACACAATCCGCGATGCGGCATTTCCCGGCGCCCAGGTGCAATTGTCCGTGCTGCCGCTGGCCGACAGTGTGGGTCTGGTCGCGAGGTTCCGTGTCGAGGGCCTTTCGCAGCCAGGCGAAATGGTCTGGATTTTCGGCGGCGCCTCGGGCTTTACGACGAATTACAATCACGACGATCCCGCATACCGCTTTGCGCCCGCTCAGTGCAGCGATAACGTAATCCGCTGGGAAAACGGCCGACTGACGCTTTTGCGGCACGGGGCGGCCGTCATGCGGGGCGGCGCCTCCTGGAGCGATGGTGTCGGCTTCGGCGATCCGGAAAAGGTTTTGGGCTCGCCGGCCGGGCTTGCCGCGTCGGCCCAATGGTGCGCCGCGACCAAGGCAGCCGAAAATCCCCGCCGCGTGGCCGTGCAGCGCATGCGCCTCGATCGCCAGCCGGCGGGAGGCTGGCTCGTGATCGGCCGCGGTGGCAAGATCGAATCGTTCCTGGCCGATCCGCGCGAGGCCGAGCGGCGGGCTCGGGCCCGCGACCGCTCGATCGTCGAGCGGGTCACGGTTCGCACACCGGACCGGTATTTGAACGAAGCCATGCCGATGATGGCCGTGGCCACCGACGCGATTTGGGGCGATGCAGCGATCGTCCACGGCGGCTGGTCGTGGCGGCAGGCCTATCTGGGCTGGCGAACCTGGTACGGACCGCTCTGCTACGGCTGGACCGAACGGATCAAACGCTGCATCGAGCAGCACACGACGTTGGGCCTCGTCCGCGACGGACTGGACCGGGGGGCTCTGGGGCACATGCTCGAGGCGCAGAACTGCGTGTTCTACAACATGAACGAGGTGTTCAGCGATCACCTGCGGCAATACTTCGAGTACACCAACGATATGGCCCTGATGCGGAAGGTGTTTCCGGTGCTGAAGGGGATCGTGGACTGGGAGGATCGGCGCTTGCGGCCGGCTGCGGCCCCGCTCTACGAGAGCAGCCTGGATACGTGGATCAGCGATTCGCATTGGTACATCCGCGGCCAGTGCACCACGGCATCCGCCTACATGCTGGGCGCCCACCAGCTCCTGGCCCGCCTGGCCGAGGCCCTGGGCGAGGACCCGGAGCCGTACCGCAAAAAGGCCGAGAGCATCCGCAAAGCCATGCAGCAAACGCTCTGGCAGCCGCACCGCGGCGTGTTTGCCGAGTATCTGGACACACTTGGCGAGCGGCAATTGCACGGCGAGCCCGAGCTGCCCACTATCTATCACAGTGCCGAGTTCGGCGCGGCCAGCCCGCTGCAGGTTTATGAAATGCTCCACTGGGTCGATCACAATCTGCGGCAGGAATCGACGCCGGGCGGGGGACGGGCCTGCTGGAGCTCCAATTGGGCCCCCAACGCCGGCCGCTCCTACACCCATTCCACCTACGAATTGGCCTACGGCGAGCAGTTGAACCTGGCTTTGACCAATTATCTGGCCGGCCGCGCCGACGAGGCCTATGCCCTGCTGCGCGGGGCGATCTGCGGCATCTATAACGGTCCCACGCCGGGCGGCCTGAGCTGCCACATGTACGTCGACGGCCGCCAGCGGATGAACAACGAGTTCGCCGACGCCATTAGCATGTGGGGGCGAGCCGTCGTCGAGGGCATGTACGGGATTCTTCCCCTCCGGCCTCAGGGCATCGTGCGGCTCTCGCCCCAGTTTCCCAGCACGTGGTCGCAAGCCTCGATCAAGACGCTGCAGTTCGCCTATCGCTGGAAGCGCGATCCAGGGCGGATCACCATCGCCTGGCAGTCGCCCATGACTACGGCCGTCGGGTTGCGGTTGCCGCTCCCGGCGAAGCAGATCGGCGCCGTCACGGTGGACGATAAGCCGGTCCACTACCGGCTCGAACCGGGCGTGGGGCTGAGTTGGCTCACTCTCCGATCGCCGCCGGCGGAGCGGGGCACGATCGCCGTTTCGTACGCCGCGGCGGAAAGCGGGCCGCTCCAGACGGCCGCAGGAAAGGAAGGACAACGCGTGGCATGGAAGCTGGCCGATTCTTCCGCCTCCCAGTTCCTCGACCCGCAGGGCGTTTTGCGCGATGCGCGGCTTGAAGCCGGCACGCTCTCGGGCACCGTGGCAGGCGAGCCGGGGGTTCGGCTGCTGTTCCTTAAGTCGGCGGGCGCGGCCTGCCCGTCCTGGACGCCGCTGGTGGTTCGCATCGAGCCCAAGCTGCCGTTGGCCGAGCGCGTCTGGTCGCCGCCGGCCGTGAAGGCCAAGGACCTGAGCGCGTGGACCTTGATCGATCTGAGCGGCATCTTCACGGCCTCGGTCACCGAGGTGTTGGGCCGCGTGGCGGCGGCTTCGCAACCGCCGCCCCCGCCGGCTTTTGGCGTCAATCATGCCTACTGGAAGAACCACATCGTCGAACGCATGACGCCGGGCAGTCCCAGCGACGCCGCCTGGCGGCAGAAGATCGGCCCCGATCAGATTGGCTGGACGTGCGATGGCATCCCGTTCAAGAGCGCCAAGCAAGGCAAGAACATCGCCGTGGTGACCCGGGCGGGCGGGTTCCCGAGCAAGATCGACGTCCCCATTCGCGCCAGCGGCAAGGAGCTCTACCTGATGCTGAGCGGAATGACCTTTCCCCCGCAAAGCCACGTGGTGAACCTGCGGATCACGCTCAACTACGCCGACGGCGGCCACGAGCGGCACGATTTGGTAAGTCCGCTGGACATCGGCGACTGCTGGGGCACCTGGTTGTGGCGCTTTCACGACACGGCGGCCAACGGCTTCGAGAACCTGGGTGGGCGCTTTGGTCCGCCGGGCTCGGCGGCCGCCGGCGACCTCCGGCAGCCTATCGCCGTCGACAGCGAAGCGCACCTCTGGAAGACTCCGCTTCGGCCGGGCAAGGAACTAAGCGGACTCAGCGTCGAGGCGGCGGCCAACGACGTGATTTTCGGCCTCATGGGCGCCAGCATTTTGAAGTGACGACCCGCTTGACCTGCAACACAAGGGACATGCAATGTTCAGCAACGTTTACCGGTGTTTGATCCTGGCGATTGCGGTTTCGGTCGGCGCTGGCTCCAGCGCCAGCGCTACGGATAAGGCGGCGACAAAACCGGCGTTTCAGCGACGCGGCCTCTATCTGCACGCCTGCTGGAACTACAACTACCCGTTTGCCGTACGCACCTGGAAGCCGGAAGACTATCACCAGATGTTTCGATTGCTGAACCAGCTTGGCTTCAACACCGTGATGCTGTGGCCTTTCTTGGAAGCGGTGCCGGCACCGATCTCGGCGGCGGACCGGGAGACCATCGGCGCCTTTCGCCCGATCATCGCGGACGCGCAGCAATGCGGGCTGGAGTGCTGGCTGACCACGTGCGTGGTAACCTCAAGCCCCGAAATCGCCGCCAAGCCCTTGAAGGACCGGGCTCTGTATGCGCACAAGATCGAGGTGCGGATGGACAATCCGCAGGCGGCGAAAGCGTACTTGCGGCATCGGGCGGCGCTACTGGCGCTTGTCAACAATGCCGACGGCTACGTGCTTATCGACGGCGATCCGGGCGGATACGCCGGGGCCAAAGCGTCCGACTTCGTCAAGGTGTTGTTGGCCGACCGCCACACGATCGACTGCGTCGGCACGCATCCGAAGACGCAAAAAGTCATCCCTTGGATTTGGGCCGGATGGGGCACCAAAGGCGTTTGGGAGGAACCGATCGAGCCTTTCGTCGTCGCGACTTTGGAAGCGATCAAACAACAAATGCCCGAGCCGTGGGAACTGTTGCCCGGCCGCAGCCATGAGTGGCAGGGCAACAAGCGGATCAACATGAAGCTCGTGCAAGATGCCGGCTTGCTCGACCGATCGACGCTGCTCTTCTATGAAGCCATCGAGTTCGAGCCGAGCCTGCCGGCCGCCAAGCTCCAGCTTACCGACGTTCGCGATTACATGAAAAAGGAAAAGACCCTTTTGGCGGGTTCGCGAGGATGCTTCGGCAACGTCCAAACGCCGATCATGGTGATCCCGAACATCTACTTTTTTTCCCGCTGCGCCCAGGATCCTCGCTACGTCGATCAGCCGGACGACAAAATCCTTGCCGACGCGGCGCGCTTTCTGGGAGGGCCGCCGGAACTGTTGTCGCCCGCCTGGTCGTGCCTCGAATTGGGCCTGGACAAGCTGCCGGCCGATCTGCCGAAAAAGCTGCGCGCCGCCCGACTGCTGGGCAAACCGGCTTCCTGCCTGCCCGGCGGCTCGCAGCGCTACTTGAACATCCTTGCCAGCCAAGTGGAGTCTCGCCTCCGGGTGCTCCGGGCATGTCAGCGCCCGGCGAAGACTGCCGAGGAGGCCGCGACCGCTATCGCGGAGGGCACGGCGGCCATCGTGGCGTGGTGGAAGACGCACGGCTTTGCCGGCCTCACGACCGAGGGAAACGAGCCCTTCCGCTGGGATTTTGTGAGCGGCAGCGAAGTGGAGCCTCTGAAGGCCTGGTGTGCCAAGAACGTGGCCGATCCCATACTCGTGTCCGAGCTGGCTGTAGAAAAGATCGTCGCGCGGGGCGTGCTCACGAAGCCGGTGGCGAGTGCCCGCGTGGCCGAGTTGTTGAAACGATGACACTAAGGTCCTCTAACACAACGAGGAACTTCATGTACTCCTCTCGCTCCGCGAGAGGGACGTTTTGCTCGAATTGGCCTCACGCGGAGCGTGAGGAGTACGTTTTGTTCGAGCCCCTAAAGCACCGGGCAACCGCCCGGGGCCGCCCGGTCCGTCTACCCTTTTATCCGGCATAATTCCCATGAAACTCGTTATCCTCAACGGCAGCCCAAAGGGGATGAACAGCGTCACGATGCAGTACGTGCTGTTCCTCAAGAAGAAGTTCCCGGAACATGAAGTCTCGATCCAGAACGTCTGCCAGGACATCTCGAAGTTGGAAGCGAGCGACGAGCATTTCCGGCAAATTACCGATGCGGTAGCAGTATCGGACGCCGTGCTTTGGGCGTTTCCGCTTTACTATCTCCTGGTTCACGCCCATTACAAGCGGTTCATCGAGCTCCTTTTCGAGCGGCACGCCGAGGGGAGCTTTCGGAACAAATACGCCGCCGTGCTCAGCACCTCGATCCACTTCTTCGACCATACCGCTCACGAGTATATCCGCGGCATTTGCGAGGATCTGGGCATGAGATGCGTCGGCGGTTACTCGGCCGAGATGTACGACCTGCTGAAGGAAAAGGAGCGAGACCGGCTGTTGCTGTTTGCCAAGAACCTTTTCAAGGCGGTGAAGGAACAGGCGGCCGTTCCTCGACGCTACCAGCCGGTCGCGCATGCGGAGTTCGCCTATCAGGGCGGCAAGCCGCCCCAGGCGACCGATACCCAGCGAAAGAGCGTGATGATCGTCACCGACTCCGAACGCCCCCAAGACAACCTGGCAAGAATGGTGGAACGGTTGCAGGGAACCTTCCAAGGGCCGGTCTCCGTGGTGAACCTGAACGAAATCCGCATCCGAGGCGGCTGCACGGGCTGCATTCAGTGCGGCCTGGACAATCGCTGCATCTACCAGGATGCCGACGACATCCGCGAGGTCTACGAGCGGTTGATGGCCGCCGACATCGTGCTGCTGGCCGGAACGATCCGCGATCGATATCTCTCGTCTCGCTGGAAACTGTTCTTCGACCGTGGCTTCTTCCACGGTCACGTGCCGATGTTTGTCGGCAAGCAAATGGGCTTTGTCGTGTCGGGACCGCTCATGCAACTGGCAAACCTGCGGCAGATCCTCGAATCCTACGTGCTGACCCAGCAGGCGAATCTGGTCGGCATGGTGACCGATGAGTGCGGCGACTCGGCCGAACTGGATCGCCAGCTTGACAATTTCGCTCGGCAAATGATCGATTCGGCCGTGGCCGGCTACATTCAGCCGCCCAACTTTCTGGCGGTGGGCAGCCGAAAGCTCTTTCGCGATGAGATTTGGTCGAACCTGAGGTTAGTGTTCCGGGCCGACCATCGATACTACCGAAGCCGTGGCCTGTACGACTTTCCCAGCCGGAGCCTCAAGACGAGACTGAGCGAAGGGATACTTACCCTGCTGCTCCTAATTCCCCGCTTCCGCAAGGAGTTTCGCAAGCGAATCAAGGACGAGATGGTGAGACCTTTGACCAAAGTGATCGAAGACTCTTGACTGGCAGGACGCAGCAAGTGTGAGGGTCAGTTTTGAGGGACCGGAGTAACCCGGGGCGCCGGAGCCGATGCGGTCAGAGTGTACCCCGCGACCGTGTCTAGCAGTTTTTGGGCCGAGGCGGGAATTTCTGGGGGCCGGCCGGAGACCGCGGCCATGGCACGGTAGTATTGCGCGTTGGCCACGGAGTCGATCTGGATCGCCGAGCCGTCCAGCGAAATGCCCACGAATAACCCCCGGGTGCGCGAGTAGGACAAGATTTCCGCGGCCAGCGTGGCATCGGTGGCCGCAGCCGCTTCGCGCCCCACGGGGCCGGCCGTGGCGGCCGCATCGGCACCGATGGTGAACTTCCCGTGCAAGAGCTGTTGTACGCTCTTTCCGGTCTTGAAGACGAGGATCAGGTCCGTAGACTGAAGGCCGATTTGCCATCCCACGCTGCCGCCCGTAACCGTCACGAACACGGGACACCTCCAGCCGCCTTTTTCGTCCCGGACGAGCATCACGCCATGACCGTGCCGAATGCCCACCACAAAGCCGCCTTTCATCATTTGCGGGACCACCACGATGCCCTTCGCGTCCGCCAGCAGTGCCACGGGGATCCCCTTGGCCGGGATTTCCATAATCTCTTTCAATACTTGACAAGAATCATCCACGACGATCGTCTCGCGGCTCGGGAAATCCGTGGGGGCGGCGACTTGCCCGAGAACGGTCGTTGACCATGCCAGGGCAAACGTCGGCAGCAGCAGTCCGGTCAAAACGGCAGCAGGTTTCATAAGAGTTCTTTGGCAAAGGTTATCCAGAGCGTGGAACAAACATCCGTCACGGCCCTACGCGGAACCTGGGACGCCGGCGAGGAGAATAATCAATGCGTTCCTGCGCAACCAGAGCAATTCGCCAGTTTGCCCCGGCATGGTGGTAAGACAGGCGAACCGGGTTGTCTGGCGTGCGGCACCGCTGCCCTAACCCAAGTTACTGAGTTTCGAGGGTCGATTCGTTGGCAGCAAAGGACTTACGTTCATTTTTTGATCGAAGTTTCCACTACATTCGTGCGAGCTCGTCGATTCTCCGAAGCCGTCGCGGCA
>Ga0181520_10005614_pt1 | contig 19846 bp, 17 predicted proteins | sample PEATcosm2014_Bin_29_FD_132451 | JGI IMG/M metagenome (GOLD analysis project Ga0181520, IMG submission 132451) | Peatland microbial communities from MTU Mesocosm Facility, Houghton, MI, USA - PEATcosm2014_Bin02_30_metaG | ecosystem: Environmental > Terrestrial > Soil > Wetlands > Peat | place...
GCAACGTCCGGCAACTTGACCTCTCCGTCGGCGTGGCCTACGGGACGGACTTGAATGAAGCCACGGCCATCGTGCGCCGCGTGCTGGCTGCCAATCCGCGCGTGCTCAAGGAGCCTGCGGCCAGCGTCGGCGTCACCCTGCTGGCCGATTCCTCTATCAACATCGCCGTCAAGCCGTGGGTGAAGGTGGATGATTACGTCCTGGCGCAGGGGGAAATCGTTCAGGCCATCGCCGAACAACTCCGCGCCGCCAACATCAGCCTTCCCTTCCCGCAACGCGAAGTCCGTTTGCTTAACAACAATTGAGCGTTGCCGTGGATTTTTGGCCAGCGCTGTGGCTACGGCTTATCGCGGAGGACATATCGAGTTATGCCGGTGGTTCTGTCGAACTGAAGCTCGTTGTCCTACGGGAGCGGATTAACCGCATATTCGAGGTATGCATAATAAAAGTAAAATTGCTGCCAGCGACGCCACAAACCAAATGATAAGCGCAATTTTATGCCGAGTAATGGAGACGCGAACACGCCGGGAAAATAGCGCGGCAGTCATCCAAACCCATCCCAAGAATGAAATAAACAAGAGAGTTAATAGAAACACAGGAAACGCAAGTGAGTCTGCAAATTTGTCAATAAGCTGATCGCTGTAGCTTCCATAATAACCGGTTCCGCCATGAGGTGAAGTAGGGTCCCAATTGTTTATGTCGTCAAGGTCATCGCCTCCGCTCTTACTGATTCCGTCAAATCCACATGAATAAAGGTCATAGCTGTTCTTGTTATGAACACCGGGGAAACGATAAACATATTCATTTCCCCATGGATCTACGGGTATATTTGGCGGATCGAAATAGGGTCCGCGCCATTTTCCGACAGGAATGTTAGTCGGACAAATGAGCAGAGCTTTGAATCCCTCCGAGGTTGTGGGATAACGGCCACAATCAACTGCGAATGCATCCAGAGCTGTTTTAATTCCGCCGTAGAGATCTGCGCGGGTGGCTCCAATACGTGCTACCTCTGAATGGTTTGCATGGACGGCCACTTCGGAGACCATCAATGCAAATGACAGGAATAAGAATTTCATAGCCACGGGCGCTGCCTAACGCAAGAGAATTGACCCACGCCGGAACGGTGGTGTCAATGGCAAAAAGGAATCGGTGTTCTAATCCGGTGGCGGCTGTGCTGCCGCACCCACCATTTGAAATTTGGGCACTACCAAGAAATCCTGTGGGGTGTGATATTATTCAGCGTGGATTTTGGCCAGTGCATTGGCGAGCGCGTCCCAGTCGTTTTCGTTTGTTTCCCAGCCGCTACTGAACCGCAACACGCGGTGCGCCTCTGCAGCCTTGAAATGCATCGCCGCGAGCACGTGGCTCGGCTCCTCCTTGCCGGTCGTGCAGGCCGAGCCGGTGCTGACCGCGAAACCCGCCTTGTCCAGCCGGGTCAGCCAGCGGAGTTGCGCACCGTCGGGCATGATGGCCGAGACGGTGTTCCACAATCGCGGCGAGTGCGCGCCGACAATGAGCGTGCCGGGCAGGTTTTTCAGAAGCTGCCGCTCGAAGTTTTCGCGCCAGACGCCGCGCAGGATGTGCTGTCCGCTGGCCATCTGTTTCTCCCGTGTCTCCAGCGCGGCGAGCAGGGACAAAATGATGGGAACATTTTCCGTTCCGGCGCGGCGGCCTTGTTCCTGTTTGCCGCCAACGAGCAAAGGCGTGATGTGGCCTTTATGCGGCACTTTCAGGAAGCCGATGCCGCGCGGTCCGCCGAATTTATGGCCCGCGCCGCTGACGAAATCGCATTCGCCCAGACCTTTCGACGGCATCTTGCCGAGCCATTGCACGGCGTCGGTGAAGAAGGGGACTTTGTATTGGCGGCAGATGGCAAGCGCCTCGCGCCAAGGCTGGATGACGCCGGTCTCGTTGTTCGCGGCCATCACGGCAACTAAGCCAGGGCGGCTGTCGGCGAGTTCGGCGGTGAGCCAGTCGAGGTCAATCACGCCGTCGTGCGTGACGGGAATGAGCCGCGCGCGTTTGCCGAAATAATGTTTCGACGACTCCATGACGCAGGGATGTTCGATGGCGGAGACCCAGACCTCTGAATTCGCGTCGAGCGTGTGCGCGAAGTGGTGCATGACCATGTTGTTCGCCTCGGTCGCTCCGCTGGTCCAGATGATGTCACCGTGATGGCAGCCGAGAAACGCGGCGATCTTTTCGCGCGCGTCGGTCATGGCCCTGTTCGCCGCAGCGCCGGATTGATGCGGGCTGGAGGCGTTGCCGCCGATGTTGAGCGTGGTGTTGAGCCAGGCGTCGCGCGCCCCGGTAATGACGGGCGCGGTGGCGTTGTGGTCGAAATAAATCATCAGGAGGGCAGTATACAATTGGCGGCAAGACCGGCGAGTATTTTATGAGCGGCGGATTTGATGTGACGGAAAACGCGCGGCCGGCAAAATTGTTTGCAGTTGTGAATCATGAGATTAAAATCAAACAACAAAATGAAGTGCCCGCCTCGAGAATTGTTTTCCATAAGCGGTTTCACGTTGATCGAATTGCTGGTGGTCATCGCGATCATTGGCATTCTTGCGGCGTTGTTGCTGCCGGTGCTGGCGGTTGCCAAGGCAAATGCTTACAAGACCCAGTGCGCCAGCAATCTCAAACAATGGGGCGCGGCCATCACCCTGTATGGTGGAGACAATGCCGGTTCTTTCCCCGACAACACCCAGCCCGGCGCCGCCGACCTGGCATGGATGGCGTATAATTTCTCAAATATTTTCTATCCCGTGTATCTATACCGCGACAAGCCCGGCACCAGCGTTTCCGGACTGCGCAGCAAAAACGATGTGTTCTACTGTCCGACGGATATTGCGCACCGTGAATTTGAATCCCTTGGGGACAACCCAAACCTGATCGGCTACAGCTACCTTCCGGGACGGAGCAATGTTGGAAGTTTATGGAACTATGATGCCAGCGGGTTGGGCGCGTGGTGTCTTCAACGGCCCAAACTGGACGGCCCCTATCGCAAGGCGCCTGTGATGATTGACCGGTTGCAATGCACACAAATGGAGGGTTGGTCGGATGTGGATATATACGACGGTAAGGTTTATCCGGATTCAAATCATCCCGGCGCGCGCAATGTTCCTGCCGGCGGCAATTTCCTGTATGAAGACGCCCATGTTGAATGGAGGAAATTCAGTGAGACCGATCCCGCCGGGACCATTGACGTGGGATCAACCGGCGTCGGTCCGGCAGGCACCTACACCGATTATTACCGGCCAGCGGATTTGGATAAAGGCCCGTGGTGAAGGGCTGACATCAAAATCTTCTTGTGGGCGGCGGTGAAGGCAAGCCGCCGCATCCGCGCCGGAGTTTTCCACACGCCAATTGTTTCGGAGGGACGAGTTCCATGAGTCCCTGACACTGATATTGTTGAATGGGGACTCGTGGAACTTGTTTCTCCGAAGGAAATGCGAAACACTTCCAGCGTGATCCGATAACGCGTGATGGAATGTTTTACGGTGGAAAAGTGCTTTGCGCTGCGGATTTCAAAACCGAGAATTTTTGCGGCTAGCGCCAGCGCGGTAGTGGCGGGCATCCCGCCTGCCGTAGAGGGCGGCATCTTGCCGCCCGGAAATTTGCGCGAGATTTTGACGGGCTTGAAATTGCGAGCGTTCTTTCCATCGGGTGGGACGCCCGGTTCTACGGCAGGCAGGATGCCCGCCGCCACTTCGACATTCGGAAATTCCCAGAGATGCGCGTTCACCACGCCGACGGGCCGCTGGCGGACGAGAAATTTTCCCTCACGCTCGACTACGAAAGCAATGAACCGCCGCGCCGTAGCAGTTTCGCGCCTGCCAGGATTTGGCAGCTTCTCAACGCGGCTTTCCCGGAACGCGATGCAGAGTTTTTTGGCCGGGCAAATCCGGCACTGCGGATTGCGCGGCGTGCAAACCAGAGCGCCGAGTTCCATCAGTGACTGGTTGAGAAAGGAACAGGCATTCTTCTCACGCCAAGGCGCGAAGTTCGCAAAGGTTTTCAGGCTTGGCGTTCTTTGCGGCTTTGCGTGAGTCACCAATTCTTCCGCCAGTTTCCAAAGCCGCGTATTGGTTTTCTTCTCCTTCGGATTTTCCGAAATGCCAAATATGCGCGTCAGCACGCGGATGACATTGCCGTCGAGAACCGGCTTTGGCTGGTTGAAGGCGATGCTGCAAATCGCGCCGGCGGTGTAGCGTCCGATTCCCGGCAGCGCCAGAACGTCATCATAATTTTCCGGGAATTTGTAGGAGACGACATGAGGAGTCTCTAATTTTTCAATTTGAGACTCGTTACCTCGTCTCGTACGGGTTTCCAAACTGGCATCGTATTGCCCGATGATTTGTCGCGCGGCCTTCTGCAAATTGCGGACGCGGGTGTAATAGCCGAGTCCTTCCCAAAGCTTGTGGATTTTGCCCGAAGATGCCTTCGCCGCGGCTTCAATGTTTGGCAGTTCGCGCATCCAGCGGTTCCAGAACGGAATGACCGTTTTCACCTGCGTCTGCTGGAGCATGATTTCGGAAACCCAGATGGCGTAAGGATCGCGCGTCCGCCGCCACGGCAAATCGCGTGCGTTGGCGGCGAACCAATCCAGCAAAAGCGGAACAAGCCGCTTTGATCGCGGATTGCAGATTGCGGATTGTCGGTTTGATTTCGTCATGCGCCAGAATTATTGCCGCAAAAAAGCGCAAAATCCGCAAAAACTTTTGTGTTCTTTGCGTTTTATTGCGGCTAATCTTTTTTTGTGAAGCCGCTCACGATCCACACCTGCAAGCTGACCGACGAACAGGCATCGGCGCTGGACGCCGCGTTGCGCGCACGCAACTGGAAGCCGCACGCTGTGCCGTATGCGCGGTACGCATTCGAGTCGGACAAGGCGAACGTCGTTTTTTACGAGAGCGGCAAGCTGGTCGTGCAAGGGAAGGGGACTCAAGAATTCGTCGAGTTCCTGTTGGAGCTGGAAATTCTCAAGCAGGCGAAGCTTGGCTATGAAACCATCTTAAATCCCGATTTGCTCCTGCCGCGCATCGGCGTGGACGAAAGCGGCAAGGGCGATTTCTTCGGGCCGCTGTGCATCGCCGGCGTTTATGTCAACGAGAGCGTCATCAAATCGTGGGCGGACCTTGGCGTGCGCGATTCCAAGAACATCTCCAGCGACAAGAAGATTTCCGAAATCGCTGAAAAAATCCGCAAGACCCCCGGTTGCGTAACGACCGTTGTGCAGATTGGCAACGAGGCTTACAACCGGCTTTACATGAAGATGAAATCGGTGAACGCGATGCTCGCGTGGGGCCACGCGCGGGTGATTGAAAACCTGCTGGGCCAGCGGCATCGAATGAATCCCGCGCCGGTGAAGGCCATCAGCGACCAGTTTGCCGCGAGCGAAAGTGTGATTGAAAAGGCGCTGATGGCGCAGGGCAGGGAACTGCGACTCGTGCAGCGGCACAAAGCGGAGGAGGACATCGCCGTGGCGGCGGCCTCGATTCTGGCACGCGACGAATTTGTAAAGGGCCTGGCGAAGCTGGAGAAACAGTTTGAAGTAAAACTGCCCAAAGGCGCGTCGAGTGCGGTGGATGCGGCGGCAAAGAAATTTGTTGAGGAACGCGGTGCGGGCGAGTTGGCAAAAATATCCAAGCTGCATTTTCGCACAGCCTTGCGCGCCCAAGGTTTGCCGGAGCCGCCGAAGAAAGAATGGCGCAAATAGAGGCCAAAACATTTCCCTGAACTTCGCGGATGACAATGATTGCGCCGTGAAATCTAAATAGTCAGATTATCCAGCAATTGTGGTATATTATGCCTATGAGCGAACCTGTTTTCCGTTACAACAGTGATGATGCTATGCTGGAGGCCGCCATCGCCGCACAGCGCTCGTTCAAGTTCTTTTGGCGTGAATTGTCGTGGGAACGAAGGCGAATGATTCCGGCTCTCGACATGGCCGCGATAAAACTGCCTTTCACGGATGGCCCGAGGTCCGACGGAAATCCTGAGCATGAAATGATGTGGGTTAATGAGATTAACTTCGACGGAATCACCTTGACCGGCACGCTGGTCAATTCGCCAAACTATCTGACTTTAGTGCAACAGGGCTATTCCGTGACTTCCCACTTCTCATATCTTTACGATTGGATGATGACACGCAGCGGCAAGGCCTATGGCGGTTATACCGTCAACTTGATGCGTTCGCGCATGAGCGACAGTGAACGGGCCGCCCATGATCAGGCATGGGGACTGGACTTTGGCGACCCGTCCGAGATACGCATTGATTTCAGGGACGGCAACAAATGGCCTGCCTTGGCGGGTGTCTAGGTGGCCTTTTCGGATCATCCGATGTGCGTCAACATGGTCCCGAAGTATGATGCGCAAATTCAGTCGGACCCAGGCATTGCGACTGCAATTGACGAGGGCGGATGGACGTTGCTCCAGAGGGAAGCCCTGGCTGGCAATTTTGGGATGGTCAAACTCTTGGTGCGACACGGCGCGGACATCGCCGCCAAAACTCCGGACGGCAGGGACGCCGCCACTCTGGCACAAGGCATCGGATGGGATGAAATCGCCTCATATCTGTCAAACCTTGGCGGGGCAGAACAAGTGTGATGGAGGCAATCTGGCAAAGAGCATATACGAGAGCCGCACGGTCATCGCGGTGGATATGCCGTCAGGCTGATTGCTCGCGAGGGCGCTGTCAGGACGCCTTGAGAAATTCCCGGGCGTCGGCGGCCTCGGCTTCCGGCACTTGGATGCGAAGCATAGTCGCGGCGGAATAGCCACCGAGATAGGAGGAAGCATTTTCGTTTGCGACGAAGGGGTGAAAGCCCGCCGCTTCCAGCCGGGAGCAGGCGAGTTCCGCGTCGGCGGGACTGAAGGCGGTGAAGACGGTTGCAAAATCCATGTTCAGGTTTTGTTGGAGTTCAAGCTGCAGCTTGTTTTCATTCCGGCACGCCGGAGCGCGAACTCCAACTGGTCGGGTTCATCTGGTGACGAAAGTGGTTTCAGTTTTGGCGGTGGAAACACTCCGCAACTCCGCGAAGACGATGATGCCCGCGCCGGTCTGGAGCAGCGTCTGGACTTCGGCCTCGACCTGCTGGCCGATATGCGACTGGCCGTTGCTGATGACGACCATCGTGCCGTCGGGCAGATAGCCGATGCCCTGTCCCTTGTCCTTGCCTTCGCGGACGATTTTCAACTGGAGCATTTCGCCGGGCAGGAGGATGACCTTGAGGCACTTGGCAACCTCGTGGAGATTGATGCACTCGACCTTTTGCAACTCGGCAATCTTCGTGAGGTTGTAATCGTTGGTGAAGAGCTTGGCTTTGAGGTTGCGCGCCAGGCGGACGAGCTTGGAATCCACGTCCTTCTCCTCTGGAAAATCGCCGTCGTGAATGCGGACCTCGATGTTGACGTTGTGCTGGATGCGGTTGAGCATTTCGAGGCCGCGCCGGCCGCGGGCGCGCTTGACGGCGTCGCCGGAGTCGGCGATTTGCTGGATTTCCCGAAGCACAAAGCGCGGGACGATGATGAGTCCTTCGAGGAGGCGCGTCTCAATCAGGTCGGCAATGCGCCCGTCAATGATGGCGCTGGTGTCGAGCAGCAGCAGGTTGTCCGGCTTGTTCTGCGGCGAGAAGCGGACGTAGGGGATGATGAGTGAAAAATCCTCCTTGTTGCTGCGCATGGCGAGGATGATGCCGATGTAGCCGAAGCCGAGGAACAATCCGAGCCGGATGAGCCAGCGCGCCCTGTCATCGGCATTTTCAAACAGCCCGGAGCGGTCAATGAGCAGCGCGACCAGCGTGCCCAGCAGCAGGCCAAAGGTCGTGGCGGAAAACGCGCGGAGCGAAAAGCCCTTGAGCATCTCGTCCAAGGCAATCAACAGGCCGCCGAACCCGAAGCCGATGAACATTCCATAGATGCTGTTGTGCGGGATGTCAATGTATTCCTCGCCCTGGCTGATGGCGTAGCCCGCGAGGACACACATGCTTAAAAACAACAGACGTATGGCCCAAAGTGGTTTCATGGCGGTTCGTTCGATTGGCGCGGCGATTGGAGTATGCGTGGCGGCGCGTTGGTGCGCAACGCCTCCTTGTGCCAGAGAAAACCCCACAGGCCGAGCCGGTTCAGATTGCTTGACGCGACGGACAAATTGTTCGCGATGGCCTGCACGTTGGTGGCCAGTTGTTCGTTTTGCAGCATGGCGCCGGCCAGACCCTGGCCGGACTGCAAATCCTCCATTAATTTATTCAGGGCGTCGCTGGAGGATTTGATGTTTTTCACGGCGGCGGTGATTTCCGGCTCGTTCGTCGCCAGCAGGCTGCTGGCGGAACCCGCCATCCGCGTCAGCTCCTGCGAAAAGAAAAGCATATTGCTGACGGCGAGGCTGACCTGCGAACCGTTGGTGGCGATGATGGCATTCATGTCGTTCATCGTGCCCATCGCCTGTTCGGAAACCGTCCGCATGTTGTTCACGGTGACGGTGAAATTGGTGAGCGTGTTCACGTTCAACACCACGCGGCGCAAGTCCGTGATGGACGCTTCCACTTCCTGGGCGGTCTGTTGAATGTTCTTGATGAATTTGTCCGCATCGCGCGCGACCTCCTGTAAGTTGAAGGGCGGTTCGCAGACCACGTCCTCCCCATTTGTCCGCGCTGGCGGCTTGTTGGCCCCCGAAATGACCGAGACATACTGGTCGCCGAGAAAGCCGGATTGCTCAATCACGAACCGCGCGTCATGGTAAATTTTGAAGTTGTTGTAAATCTTCAGCAGGATGGTCACGTTTGTGCTGCTCTCGTCAAGTTTGATGTCCGAGACGCTGCCAACCTGCACGCCGGCGAGCAGGACTTTCGCGCGCTGCTGAAGGCCGCCGACATTGCTCGCGTGCAGGCGCAATTCATAGGTGCCGTGGAACACGCTCGTGCCCTTGCTGAATTGGATCAGCAGCACGGCCAGCAGCGCCAGCCCCACAAACACGAACAGGCCGACTTTGGTTTCCAATCGTTTTTGTTCCATGACTCAATTCTCTTTCGCGTCCGCCACGCCGTCAATGAATTGCCGCACCACCGCGTCCCGCGACGCGAAAATTTCATCCGCCGTGCCGGTCGCGTAAATCTTCCGGTTGTGCAGCATCAGCACCCGCTGGCCGGCGCGCCGCGCCGTCCGCATGTCATGCGTCACCACCACCGTCGTCACCTTCAACTGGTCGCGCACACGCAGGATCAACTGGTCAATGCTGTCGGACACGATCGGGTCCAGCCCCGTCGTCGGTTCATCATAAAGCACAATCTGCGGTTCGTAAATGATGGCCCGCGCCAGGCCAACGCGCTTGCGCATCCCGCCCGACAGCTCGGCGGAATTCTTGTTTTCTGTTCCCGGCAAATCCACCAAGTCGAGCGTCTCGGCCACGCGCCGGGCGATTTCCGCCTCGGTCAGATGCTCATGCCGGCGCAGCCCGAACGCCACGTTTTCAGCGACCGTCATTGAATCAAACAGCGCCGCGCTTTGGAACACCATGCCGAATTTCCGGCGCACCCACAGCAACTGGCGTTCGTTCATCCGCACGATGGTTTCGCCGTCAATCAGCACATCGCCACTGTCCGGTTGCAGAAGCCCGATGAGGTGCTTGAGCAAAACGCTTTTGCCGCAGCCGCTGCGTCCGATGATGGCGACCGATTCGCCGCTTTCAATCCGAAAGCTGATGCCGTCGAGGACTTCCTGCGCGCCGAAGCCTTTATGCAACTGGCGGACTTCAATCATAACTGCCCCACCAGTTTGCCCATCACCAGCGTCAGGAAAAAGTTCGTGATCAAAATGCTGATGGAGGCATACACCACCGCCTCCATCGTCGCGCGTCCCACGCCTTGCGCGCCCAGGCCGCACGTCATGCCCTTGTGACAGCCGACGAGCGCGATAATGCCGCCGAAAATGAACGCCTTGATCAGCCCGATCACCAGGTCCACATCATGCGTGTAACGCAGCATGTTATACCACAAATACGTCGCATCAATGCCCAGCAGATACACGCCCACCAGATAGCCCGCGCCGATGCCCACAACGACCGCTTCCACCGTGAGCAGCGGCAGCACGATATGCGCCGCCACCAGCCGCGGCACGACGAGGTAATCCACCGGATGCGTCGCCAGCGTCCGCAGCGCGTCAATCTGTTCCGTCACCCGCATCGTGCCGATTTCGGCGGCCATCGCCCCGCCCACGCGCCCGGCCACCATGAGCGCCGTCAGCACCGGCCCCAGTTCGCTGCACATGGAAACGCCCACGACCGCCAGCGACGCCGTGTCCATCTTGACCTTGTGAAATTGAAAATACGTCTGCGCTCCCAGCACCATGCCCGTGAACGCGCCGGTGACCAGCACGACCAGTTGCGATTTCACGCCGATGAAATACATTTGAAACAGCACATCGCGCCACGTCACCCGGAGCCGGCACAGCGACGCAAAGGCGTCCCGCGCGAGCAGGGTTATCTGCCCCAGCCCGGTGAGCGTGTCCTGCGCCTGCCTGTTCGCCAAAGGATTCATCGTCGTCTGCAAACCTAGCAATCCGCGGGCGATTTGACCAGTGCGCGATTGATAAAAAACCCGGCTGATATCCGAAAAACTTCAGTGACAGCCGGACTCCGGCTTGCTAAACCATTCCTGCAGCCGGAACAAGAGCTTTGAACAAAGACGAAAGCCGTGCCTTGTTTTTATCCGGCGGCAATAACTGAATCAACGCGACAATGAAAAATTTATCCTCGCTCATCGGTTCGCTTCCCAAAATCGGCATCCGTCCGACGATTGACGGCCGCCTTGGCGGCGTCCGCGAATCGCTCGAAAAACAGACGATGGATATGTCCGGGGCCGCCGCAAAGTTGATTTCGTCCACCCTGCGCCATCCAGACGGCAGGCGCGTCGAATGCGTCATCGCCGACACTTGCATCGGCGGCGTGGCCGAGGCTGCTGCCTGCGCGGAGAAGTTCGCGCGCGAGGGCGTCGGCCTTTCGCTCACGGTGACGCCGTGCTGGTGCTACGGCAGCGAGACGATGGACATGAACCCGTCCATCCCGAAGGCGGTTTGGGGCTTCAATGGCACGGAAAGGCCCGGCGCGGTTTACCTCGCGGCGGTGCTGGCCGGTCATTCGCAGAAGGGGCTGCCCGCGTTCAGCATTTATGGCCGCGACGTTCAGGACGGCGACGACAAGAGCATTCCCGCCGATGTGTCGGCGAAGATTCTGCAATTTGCCCGCGCCGGTCTCGCCGTGGCGATGATGCGCGGGAAATCCTATCTCGGCATGGGCGGCGTCTCGATGGGCATCGCCGGCTCCATTGTTGACCAGCCATTTTTTGAGAGCTACCTCGGCATGAGGGTCGAGACGATTGACATGACGGAATTCCTGCGCCGCATGGACAAGGGCATTTTTGACCAGGCCGAATACAAGAGGGCGCTCAAGTGGGTAAAGGAAAATTGCAAGGAGGGCAAGGATTACAATTCGCCGAAGACGACCCGCTCCCGCGCGCAGCTCGACGGCGAATGGGAAAAATCCGTCAAGATGGCGCTCATCGCGCGTGACCTGATGGTCGGCAATCCCAAGCTGGCCGAGATGGGTTTTGGGGAGGAAGCGCACGGGCACAACGCCATCGCCGCCGGTTTTCAGGGCCAGCGCCAGTGGACGGATTACCAGCCCAACGGTGATTTCATGGAGGCGATCCTTAACACGTCGTTCGACTGGAATGGCATCCGCGCGCCTTACATTGTGGCGACGGAAAACGACTGCCTCAACGGCGCGTCCATGCTCTTCGGCCATCTGCTACGAACACCGCGCAGATTTTTGCCGACGTGCGGACGTATTGGAGTCCCGAAGCGGTCAAGCGCGTCTCCGGCCACAAGCTCGCCGGCGCGGCGGCGGGCGGCATTCTGCATCTTATCAATTCCGGCCCGGCCACGCTTGACGGCACCGGCCGGCAGGAGCGCGACGGCAAGCCGGTGATGAAGCCGTTCTGGGAAATCACGAAGGACGAGGCGCGGAAATGTCTGGGCGCGGCGACGTGGCATCCGTCCATCACGGAATACTTTCCCGGCGGCGGCTGGTCCACCCGCTTTCTCACCAGGGGCGGAATGCCCGTGACCATGTGCCGGTTGAATCTCGTCAAGGGACTTGGACCTGCGCTGCAAATCGCCGAGGGCTGGACCGTTGATCTGCCGGAAATAGTCCACGACGCGCTGGATCAGCGCACGAATCCGACATGGCCGACCACCTGGTTTGCGCCGATTCTGACGGGGCAGGCGGCCTTCCGCGATGTCTATACGGTGATGAACAACTGGGGCGCGAACCACGGCGCCATCAGCTATGGCCATATCGGCGCGGACCTGATTTCGCTCGCCTCAATGCTGCGCATCCCGGTTTACATGCACAACGTCGCGACGGAACGCGTGTTCCGACCGAGCAGTTGGTCGGCGTTCGGCACGGCGGATTTGGAAGGCGCGGATTATCGCGCCTGCAAGAATTTCGGTCCGCTTTACGCGTGAGCCGCAGCAGGCGAGGCTCCCGAAGAACTGAAAGGGAAGTTCGCGACACTCTGTGTGCGCCAAGGTAGGGTTGCGTTGCCGCATAGCCAAATATCAGGGCGGCGCGGCAGCGACCGCCCCAAATCAATAAACAAGCACCAGCACCGCCGCGTCCTGCGCCGACTTCACTACATCCTCAAACTTCCGGTCTGCCGTGAGCGGCGCTTTGAGCCTGGCGGAAACGACGGGGACGGATTTGAGGAAGCTCAACAGCAGACTGCTCTTGACCGCGTAATTCACATTCTCCGGCAACGCCCCGCTCGCCGCCAGCGCCGCCCCCGCGTCCAGCTTGGCCGACACGAGGCCGATCATGTTACCCCGCTCAACCGCCCCGGCTGTCGTGTTCGACGCCCCGTCGAACACATCCCCGATGTTTCCAGCGAGGGCGCTGGAAACGGCACGCGCGGCGTATGCGCTCCCCCCCAATCGTCCATCCCAAAATGATGTGGCAGCCGGCGTGAGCCGGCTCAAACTTCTCCTGCGAAATAATGAGCGGATTGACATCCGCTGCTACGCGGTTCAAAGCCGTCATCAGATTTCGGCGCGACCCGTTGCCCCTGCGGAATTCGGAATGCGGAGTGCGCTGATCCGCCGCCGTTTCATTTTCACTTCATCAGTCCGGCGCGGCCAGCCGTCATTGCCATGATGCTAGGGGGCGGTCCGCTCCTCATCCCGGCCTTAATTCTTGCGATTCTTGCCAGCCAATCTAAAATGAAATGGTTTTCCTGTTTTGTCAGCTGACCGGTCAATATGTAAGAATATGTGGATTGTTCTTTTAGCCCTGCGCCGGCCATACACGTTTGTGGTGGCCGCGTTGCTGCTTGTCATATTGACGCCTTTCATTTTGCTCCGCACGCCCACGGATATTTTCCCGGCCATCAACATCCCGGTCGTCAGCATTATATGGAGTTACACCGGCCTCGATGCCCAGCAGGTGGAACAGCGCGTCATCTACGTCAACGAACGCGCGTTGACCGTCACGGTCAACAATATCGAGCACATCGAATCCACTTCTTACAACGGCCTCGGCGTCATCAAGGTTTTTCTCCAGCCCGGCGCGTCCGTGGATGCCGCCGTGGCGCAAATCACCGCCGTCGGCCAGACCGTTATAAAGCAGATGCCGCCGGGCATGACGCCGCCGTTGATCATTCAATACAACGCCTCCACGGTGCCGATTTTGCAATACAGTTTGAGCAGCCCGAAAATGTCGGAACAGGAATTATACGACGCGACAGCCAATCACGTCCGCATTGGTCTGGCAAACGTGCCCGGCGCCATGATTCCGTCTCCTTACGGCGGCAAGCAGCGCATCATCGCGGTGGATTTGAGCCTGCCCGCGCTCAAGTCTAAAAACATCCAGGCGCAGGATGTCGTTAACGCCATCAGCGCGCAAAATCTCGTTCTGCCCAGCGGCACGGCCAAAATCGGCCCGACGGAATATGCCGTGGCGGTGGACGCCAACGCGCAATTGATTGACGACTTGAATCATCTGCCGATCAAAATTGTCAACGGCGCGACCATTTATTTGAGCGACGTCGCGCAAGTCCACGACGGCTACACCCCGCAACAAAACGCCGTCCGCCAGGACGGCGTGCGCGGCGCGTTGCTGACGATCATGAAGGCCGGCAACGCCTCGACGCTCGACGTGGTGAGCGGAGTCAGGGCCGCGTTGCCGCGCGCGATGGCATCCGCGCCGCCGGACTTGCAGGTGAAGGAATTTGCCGATCAATCCCTCTTTGTGCGCGCGGCCATCGGCGGCGTGGTCAAGGAAGGCGTCATTGCCGCGTCGCTCACGGCCCTGATGATTTTGCTGTTTCTCGGTTCATGGCGCAGCACGTTCATCATCGCGCTGTCCATTCCGCTGGCCGTGCTTTGTTCCATCGCCGCCTTGAGCGCGCTGGGTGAGACCATCAATTTGATGACGCTGGGCGGCCTGGCGCTGGCGGTGGGAATCCTGGTGGACGACGCCACCGTCACCATCGAAAACACGCACCGGCACATGGCTTCGGGACAGCCTTTGGCGGACGCGGTTCTTCAAGGCTCGCGGGAAATCGTGCTGCCCGCGCTGGTTTCCGACCTCTGCATTTGCGTTGTGTTTGTGCCGATGTTTTTTCTGACGGGCGTCGCGCGTTATTTGTTTGTGCCGCTGGCGGAGGCCGTGGTGTTTGCGATCCTGGCCAGCTACCTCATTTCTCGAACGCTCGTGCCGGTGCTGGTGACGTGGCTTTACCGCGATGTCAAGTTGCACGGCGAACACATTGATGAATCCAACGTGCCCTTCTGGATTTTGCCGTTCATCCGTTTTCAGCGCCTTTTCGAAAAAGGCTTTGACCGTTTCCGCAACGGCTATCGCGCCCTGCTCGCGAGCTGTTTTGAACACCGCAAACCCTTCGCCATTTTCTTTCTCGCGTTTTGTGTCGGCTCTTGGCTGCTCGTGGGAACGCTCGGCCAGAACTTTTTCCCCAGCGTGGACACCGGGCAATTTTTATTGCACCTGCGCGCGCCCACCGGCACGCGCATCGAGGAAACCCAGCGTCTCGCCGGCCAGGTCAACAGCGTCATCCACGGTGAAATTCCACCGGGCGAACTTGGCGGCATTCTCGACAACATCGGCATTCCCAACTCCTCGATCAATTTGAGCTACAACACCAGCGGCATCATTGGCGCGGGCGACGCCGACATTTTGGTTTCGCTCAAACCCGGCCACGCGCCCACGGCGGATTACGTGCGGCGGCTGCGCGCGCGTCTGCACCGTGAATTTCCGGGAGTGATGATTTATTTTTTGCCGGCGGACATTGTGAGCCAGACGCTCAACTTCAGCCTGCCCGCGCCGTTCGACGTGCAAATCGTTGGCACCGACCAGGTCAAAAACCACGCGCTCGCCGTGCGGCTGGCGGATGAAATCAAAAAGATTCCCGGCGCGGTGGACGTGCGCGTGCAGCAGCCGGACAACCTACCGCAATTCAGCGTTTCTGTTGACCGCATCAAAGCCGCTGAATTTGGATTGACCGAACAAAACGTGGCCAATTCCGTTTTGCTCGCGTTGAGCGGCAGCAGCCAGGTGCAGCCGGTTTACTGGCTCAACCCGGCGGTCGGCGTGCAATATCTCATCAACGTTCGCGCGCCGCAATATGCCATGGATTCGGTCCAGGAACTCAATGCCATGCCCGTCAGCGCCAGCCTGGCGGGCGCGGCCAGCGCGGAAATTCTCGCCAACGTTGCCAGCCTCAAGCGGGTCGAATTGCCGCCGGTGGTTTCTCATTACAACGTCATGCCAGTCATCGACATTTACGGCAGTGTGGATCAACGCGACCTTGGCGGCGTTTTGAACGGCGTTCAACCGCTCGTCCAAAATATAAAAGAGAAAAAGGAATTGCCGCGCGGCAGCGACATCATCGTGCGCGGCCAGGCCGAAACCATGCGGTCAAGTTATCTGGGTCTGGGTCTGGGTTTGGTCATGGCCATCATCCTCATTTATTTCCTGCTGGTGGTGAATTTCCAAAGCTGGCTCGATCCATTCATCATCATCACCGCGCTGCCCGGCGCGCTGGCGGGCGTCATTTGGGGATTATTTTTGTCGCAAACCACGTTGAGCGTTCCCGCGTTGATGGGCGCCATCATGAGCATGGGCGTGGCGACGGCCAATTCCGTGCTCGTCGTGTCGTTCGCGCGGGAAAATCTTCAACGCGGACTTGATCCCATTGCCGCCGCGATGGAATCCGGCATTAGCCGCATCCGTCCGGTTTTGATGACCGCGCTCGCCATGATCATCGGCATGGCGCCGATGAGCCTCGGCCTCGGCGAAGGCGGCGAACAGAACGCGCCGCTCGGGCGCGCCGTCATTGGCGGACTCGTGTTTGCCACAATTGCCACGCTGTTTTTTGTTCCCGTCGTTTTCAGTTTCATGCACCGGCATCACAAGCCGCCGCCAAACCGTCAATCTTAACGCCATGAACTCAACTCCACCTTCATCATCCGCGCCGCCGCCGGTCCGATTACGGCGCGTCGCGGAAATCGTCGTTGTCCTCGTCGTCATCGGTCTCATCATCGGCCTCGTGCCGCGCTGGCTGGCGCGTCGAAAACTTTTGGCGGAGTCGCGCGCGGATTCGGTCTTGACCGTGAGTGTCATTTCGCCGGCGGCATCCATTCCGGACTTGGGCACGCCGCTGCCCGCCGACGTTCAAGCGTTCGTGCAGGCCACGATTCACGCGCGCGCCAGCGGCTATTTGACAAACTGGCTTGTGGACATCGGCGACCATGTCACCAACGGCCAGGTGCTCGCGGAAATTGACACGCCGGAATTGGGCCAGCAGCTCGCGCAGGCCCGGGCGGAATTGGACCAGGCCAAAGCCGCGCTGGATTTGGCCAGGGTCACCGCCGACCGCTGGACGGATTTGCTCAAAACCGCCAGCGTCAGCGAACAGGAAACTGCCGAGAAAACGGCGGATTATACTTTGAAGAAGGCGAACGTCGAAGCCGCGCAGGCAAATGTCCAGCGGCTGGAAGATTTGAAAAATTTTGACCACGTCACCGCGCCGTTTGACGGCACCGTCACCGCGCGCAACACCGACATCGGCCAGCTCATCGCCGCCGACAGCGGGCCGGAGTTGTTTCGCATGGCGCAAACCGATCCGCTCCGCGTTTACGTCCGCGTGCCGCAGCCGTTCATTCACGCCATCGCTCCCGGCCAAAAGGCCGAGCTGACATTTACGGAACTGCCCGGCCGGATTTTTGAGGCCAAGGTCACGCGCACCGCCGGCGCGGTTGATCCCGCCTCGCGCACCTTGCAGGTTGAATTGCAGGTGCCCAATCCGCGCGGCGAAATTCTCGCCGGCAGCTACGCGCAAGTGCGTTTCAACGAAGCCGCCACCGCAAATGTCCTGACGCTTTCGGATAACGCGCTGATTTTTCGCGCGCAGGGAATGCAGGTTGCGCTGGTCGGCGGCGACAACAGGGTGAAATTGCAATCCGTCACTCTTGGCCGTGATTTTGGCAACACGGTTGAAGTCCTCGCCGGGTTGAACGCCAAGGACCGTGTCATCAACAATCCGCCCGATTCCATCGCCAACGGAATGACAGTTCAAGTGGAGCAGCCGGCGGAAACCAATTCAGCGGCCAGATGAACAAATATATTTTCACTGGCGTTATCGCATTGGCAACCGGTCTGGCTGGCTGCGCCGTCGGGCCGGATTATCATCGCCCGGATGCGCTGCCTAACCAGCCGTTGCCGGAAAATTTTGGCGACAACGGTCTTACCAATGCAAATCAGGGCGGCTGGAAAATTGCCGAGCCGTCCGCCAATGTGCCGCGCGGCGAGTGGTGGCGGGTGTTTGGAGATCCGGAGTTGACCCGGCTGGAAACGCTGGCCCTGACCAATAATCAAAACCTGGCCGCCGCCGCGGAACGCTTTGAAGAGTCCCGGGCGCTGGCCTCGGCGGCTGGCGCAAATTTTTATCCGCAACTGACGGCGGGCGGCACGCCCAGCGGCGATGTCAATCGCCAGCGCACCAGCGTCAACGAACCCCAAAACGGCCAGCCCGCCGGCCAGTCCTACACTTACGACACCTTCACCGCGCCGCTTTATCTCGGCTGGGAAGTTGATTTGTGGGGGCGCGTGCGGCGTCAATCGCAGGCCGCCCATGCGCAGTCCGCCGCCAGCGCCGATGATTTGGAATCCGCTCGCCTGGATGTGGCGGCAGAAGTCGCGGATGATTATTTCATGGTCCGCACGCTGGACGATGAATATGCCTTGGTCACCAACACGATTGAAGCGTATCAACGGTCGCTGGAACTCACGCAGAACCGCCGGCGCGGCGGCATCGTGTCCGATCTCGATGTCGCGCAGGCGGCGACCCAGTTGCACGGGGCCGAAGCCCGGTTGCCCGATTTGAAATTGCGCCGCGCAGCAAGTCTGCACGCGCTGGCCGTGCTGTGCGGCAAATCACCGGTTGGTTTTTTCATCGCCACCAACGCGCCAGCCGCCGCGACAATTCCCGAAATTCCGCCGAGTCTGCCGAGTGAATTGCTGGAGCACCGCCCGGACATCGCGGCGGCGGAAAGGCGCATGGCCGCCGCCAATGCGGATGTCGGCGTCGCCGGGGCCGCCTTTTTCCCGACGATTCGCATCAACGGCCTGGCTGGTTTTCAGTCCCTGGATTCCAGCACCTGGCTTGACTGGCCCAGCCGGTTTTGGTCGGTTGGGCCGTCTGTTCAACTGCCGCTGTTCACCGGCGGGTTCAACCGCGCGCAACTCGCCGCCGCGCGCGCCGCCTACAACGAAAAGGTCGCCGATTATCGCCAGACTGTGTTGGGCGCTTTCGGCGAAGTGGAGGACGCGCTGGCCGCGCAACTGTTGCTGGCGGATGAATGGAACGCTGAAAACCAGGCGCTGGCCTCGTCGCGCCGGGCGCTGGAGATCGCCAACAACCGTTACAAATCGGGGTTGGTGACGTATCTTGACGTGGCCACCGCGCAAACCGACGTGTTGAACCACGAACAGGCGACGGTTCAACTGGCCGGTGCGCGCCTGACGGCGGCCATCAGTCTAATCAAGGCTCTGGGTTGCGGCTGGCAACTGGCATTGAAATGATGTTCCCCCGCCTTTGTCCCGGGTGCCCGCCAAATCGGGGCAGGACCAATTCTATTTGCTTTTCTTTATTGAATGCTCGCGGCTGTTTGCAGGTCGCGGTCAAGGGCCGCGACGTCGAAGGGAATCACGATCACCTTGCTGCCATGGCTGTCGTTTCCCCAGTCGTCATTTTTTTGGACATCAGGGCGCGGCCAACACCCAGCGTTGGGAATCGTCGCCGGTGAATGGCTGAAGCGCGACGCCATTGCCGGGGTTTATTTTGACTGTCGCGGTGAGCGCAGGGTCGTTGTGCTTTGATGCAATGCGATAATTGAGCTTTGGTGCAATTCGATAACTGCCGTCACTCAATTGATCAATTTTCCAAAGTTGATTGTCCGCACTGGTGAACGGCTCAACATTCGCCGACCCGTTAATCTGAAACAACAGATTATCAACTACCGGTGTGTTCGATATCCCCAAAACATTCCCATCCGCCGCGCTGACGATTTTGTAGAAGCCGCCGCCGGCGGGCGTGACATTCCACTTCTGATCGTCGTGAGCCAGATATCGGGCGGTCACGATGGCGTTTGCGGAAGATTGAAGAACCGTGCCGGTGCGCTGCGAGCGGATTTGATAAGTCCCGTCGCGGACATTTTCCCCCGGCAGCGGCCAGCCGTCGGCGGTCCAGAGCAATGGCCGGATGTCGAGCACGGA
>Ga0181520_10005615_pt1 | contig 19843 bp, 17 predicted proteins | sample PEATcosm2014_Bin_29_FD_132451 | JGI IMG/M metagenome (GOLD analysis project Ga0181520, IMG submission 132451) | Peatland microbial communities from MTU Mesocosm Facility, Houghton, MI, USA - PEATcosm2014_Bin02_30_metaG | ecosystem: Environmental > Terrestrial > Soil > Wetlands > Peat | place...
GACCGGCTCCGGCTGGCTGTATGCCGATTATGTCTATTACGCGGCATCCGTGCTAGCCGGGGCGATGATAAGCCCGGCTAATAACTCCACCCTCGCCGGTTCCGCCGTGACCTTCCAATGGTCCACCGGGGTGGGGGTTTCCCAATATTGGCTCTACATCGGCAAGGTGGCGCCCGGCGGGGGCGATCTGGACAGTATCAACGCCGGTTCCCAAACAGCATTGACCCTCACGAACCTGCCCCTTGACGGCAGCGCAATTTACGTGCGCCTGTCGTCGCTGATAGGCGGCAATTGGCAGTACGCCGATTACAACTACACGGCCGCGGGTCCCTCGGTTGCCGTCATGACCGGTCCGTCTAACGGCTCCACCCTGCCCGGTTCCACAGTGGCCTTCCAATGGTCCGCCGGGGCCGGGGCCTCACAATACTGGCTCTACGTGAGCAACCTGGCTCCTGGCGCGCAAGAAATCTACAGCGGCAGCCAGGGAACCAACACATCCAAGACGTTCACAGACCTGCCCACCGACGGCAGCACGATTTACGTACGCCTCTGGTCGGAAAGCGGCTCCGTTTGGAAATTCCTGGATTACAGCTATACAACGGCGGCGGTTCTGACCCAGATCGCGCCGCCTACGGACGCGGCCTCGCTGTCCTCTTATTTGGCCGCTGCCCCGTTCTGTAGTTTCGACTTCGCCAACTTCCCCGATTGGGACTACGTTACCCCGCCAACCTCCAGCGAGGCTGGCGATGGCGTTCTCAGCCTCGCTTTCAGCTCCACAATGGTCAGATTCACGGTCCCCGACGACGGCTGGAATTGGAGCGTCGCGCCCAATTCGGAGCGTGCGGACGCCAACGCCGTCCTGCCGGTGCTCAATGCATACAACCCTTTTTTCAATCCAGCGGCCGCATTGAATATAAACACCAACTGGTTTGCTCTCCCCACTCTCACCATTACTTTTTCCCGCCCCGTGTGGACATTCGGCTTCGAAGCGGAGCCCGACGAGATCGGCGCGATCACCGCGACCTTCTATACCGCATCTTCGGGGTCGCTGGCAATCGGGATGAACGGCATGTCCTATCCCCAATCCAGGATCTTCGCAGCCACCGGCGCTCCGATCGTCAAGGTCGCCATAGCGCTCACAAACGCCAATTATCCAGACTTCGAGATTGGTGCGTTTCGCTATGCGCTTCCTGGCTCGGACGCGCCAGGTCCCTCTCAGACCGCGGGGGGCGCACAGGCGGCAGCTCCTTCACCCGCGGCGATGATCAGCCCGGCCAACCGCGCGACCCTGCCCGGTTCCACTGTTACTTTCCTGTGGTCCGCCGGCGTGGGGGTTTCCGAATATTGGCTATACCTCAGCAAGGTGGCGGTGGGCGGAAAAGAGATCTATAGCAGCGCGCTGGGATCGAATACGTCAATGACCTTTACAACTTTGCCCATCGATGGCAGCACCCTCTATGTGCGCTTGTGGTCGCAGATGGGCGCCGCTTGGCAATACGCCGATTACAGCTACAAAGCCGCGCCCACACAGTAGCCCATCGCTCGGGAAGGCGACAATGTATTTATACCGTATAAACTAATGCTACCGTGTTACTTTCAAGTACGGTGTGGTAACTGGGAAGGCGCTGGCCGTACGACCGAAGCTGCGCCGGAAGCGTCCGCCAGTAGTTCTACCCCTCGAGTTCTTCTGACCCACAGCAGTCCGGCCGATTGACGTCTCGCCCAAATGGCGGCGTTCGAATAGACGCGGTACTGTTTCCCTTCCCGGTTGGCGGAATCCTCGGCGGCGACCACTTCAATCGCGAGTTTTTTCTCCAGGCTGCGCAAGTTCGCCTTTACGGTTACCCAACTCAGCCTGACCAAACCGGCTAGCCGGTCATACCCGATCCGAATAGTCCGATTGGCCTCAGGGTCGTCTCCTTCCGGCGCGCCAACTTTCCACAGCGTTCGATAAACCTCTTGCTCCGCCAATGAATGCCCATCCTCAACCGCGAGGGCCCTCTTTACTCTCCAGCGCCTGCTGTCCTGAAATGCCTGATTCGATACGGTATATCTTTCTTCTACGGTGGCAAGGTCATGTACGGTGTGCGATTTACGTTGTTGTACGGTGGCTGTTCCTTTTACCGTATCCGGTTGCACTACCGTATCGGATACGTTTACGTCCATCAACGCCGGCGCATCCGTCGGCTTTGAGCCGGCCGCGTCGAGGAACGAAACAAAGACGGACATGCCGGCGTTGGCCATTATTTCCTCGTAGCTGATTGGCTCAAGCTCTGGCCGGGCCGGCGGCTTCTTGGATTTCGTCCTGGTCCTTGCCTGGTTGTCCATTGAGCAGATTCGATAATTCTTCGAAGGCCACGTTGTAGTCCTCAAGGGCCTTGGAACGCGGTTCGAAGTCGATTAGAAACCTCTTTGCCCTGTTGCATTTTGTGACTGTCGTATCGGTCCGAATTCCGTGCAGCATGGGAATCCTCGTCCGCGCCGACAGGTCCTTCAACGATTCCATGACGACCTCGGTGATTTGCAACCGCCGGTCGACCATTACGGGCAGCAGCGCCACGGGTTGAATCTCAATCCCAATAAGGGAACTCAGCATTCGCGCCGTTTCGATACTGGCAGCGGCGCCTTGCAGGCTTAGCGGGTCCATGCTGACCGGTATCAGCAGGGATTTTCCATATACCATGGCACACGTCTGCAACAGGTTGATCGAAGGCGCCACGTCAATCAGCACGGCATCGTAGCCCTTCTCAACCTGGGTAAATAGATTGTTGAATACGAACTCGCGAGCCACCTGGCCCATCAGGTGGCCTTCCGTTTTTACTGTTTCGCGGTTTCCGCACAACACGTCCACCCCAGGGCAAGCCTCCACAATGCAATCCTTGAACAGGTGGTTGTAAACCACAAAATCGTGCAAGTACTTTGCCGGCTTCAATCCCAGCACTGTTCCTATGGAGCCCTGGGGGTCGGTATCGATGATCAGAACGCGCTCACCGCGATCCGCCAGGTAGCGCGCAAAATTCGCCACGGTGGTGGTCTTAGCAACCCCGCCGCGCTGGTTTGAAATTACCAGCCGGATCACTTGGCGCCATCCCTCTCTTGCAGCAATCGCCGTACGGCCTCTACATCCTCCAGGGTCCACTGGCGATATCGATTCGAGGGGTTTCGCCGTGGCTCCGGAATGAATTCACGGCGAAGCCAGTTTTTCAGGGTTCTCTTCGTCACCCTTAGAATATCCGCTACTTCGGCAGTCCGTAAGTAGGGCATCGACGCCAAATCTCTACTCGGCATACAAATGACGATGATATAATGGTTTCAGGTGCTCGTCAAGGCAAGACTGGGGAAACTGGGGAAAGTAGAGAATGCTGAGGCCATCACTGTTTATAATATACCGTATCCATTAAAGATACCGTATAACTTTTTAGTACGGTTATCGCGCCGTACCTCAACGTACGCCAGGCCAGTCCGCCGCCCCTAAAAGCTGCCCCTGTCTTGTTGACCCTCTTCTCGCGCGTTCGTGCTGCAACGTAAGATATGCCGTACTTCAAAGGAAGATTTCCGTACTTCAACGTAATGCTCTCCGTACTCCAAGATAAGTCCTCCCGTACTTCGACGTAATAAAAATCTAGATAAGTCAAGTTATACCAGCAGGTTACGAAACACCATAGGTTTTATGTGTTGGTGTTCATAGTATTTACATACAACATTCACAATCGTTCTTGTCTTTGCTGCGTGCTCTATGACACGATGCCTAAAGAACCCCAACTTCATGCGCCAGCTACGCTCCCGTCAGCAGCAACAAATGCTCCTGCCAAATCCCCCGGCCCCAACCCGTACCATCGTGCGGGTTGAGAAGAACGTAAACACGTTCGGTTTCTTCACGCCATCAAGTAAACGCCTGCGCACATCGTCAAAAACCGTCACGCTCCAAGTTCGCACCGACGACGGGCAGCGGGTTCAGGCCAAAGCGACTATTTACCCCGCCGCAGAGCTTGGATTGCCCACCACAGCCGATCAGGACAAGTATTTTGCGTTCCAGAAGATCATTGAGCAGATTCGGAAGCAGGAAGGAGTGGTTGTCAATCCGGTGCGCTTCTCGTCCGCGGCGATGATTGAGACGCTTGGAATGACCGATGGCGGCCGTAATTACCGTGAGATCTGGGAATGGCTAAGGCGCATGACGCTAACGGGCGTTGAATCGGAAGGCGTCGTTTACTTTGCCGGGCGGAAGAAGTACGCGCGCGATGTATTTCATGTTTTCCAGCGCTCCGTAGCCATGGGCGAGGTTCTGGAGGATGGCGCGGTAGCCGAGGAAAACTACGTGTGGCTGAGCGAGTGGCAACTGGAGAACGTGAACAATCGCCACACGCTGCCAATCGACTACGATGTCTACAGAACCCTCCAGTTGCACATCGCCAAGGCGCTGGTGCCGCTGCTGCAGATTTGGTTCTACGCCAGCCGCCGGGAACAATGCGCAGAAAGGAAGTACTCGGACCTCTGCTCGCTGCTGGGACTACAGTGTTTCAAGGCTCTGTCGCGCATTAAACAACAATTTGGCCCAAGCCTCGACGACCTCAAGGAGAAGGGATTTCTATCGACCTGGGATCTGACGAAAACCACTGACGAGTCGGATTACAAGCTGTGTTTGTGGGCGGGCGGTGCATTCGTGAGCGCGGCGGATATCCGCGCCGCGGACAATCCGGACAGAGCGGCGGTCTTGCTCACCGCCAGGCAGGGCGAAGTATTGCGGGCGCTCCTGGAACGGGGCGTTCGGGAGGACCGCGCCCGGCAACTCCTCATCGATTTGCCCGAGGAACAACCGGCGCTCGACCAGATCGAGTGGGGCGACATGGAGGTGAAGCGGAAGCAGCGCACGCGGGATCCGATCCAGAACCCACCGGGGTTTTACGTGTACTTGCTGACCTGCAACTATCCCGTGCCAGCCAACTTTGAGACCGCCCATAAACGCTTGCTGCGGGAGCAGGCTCAGCAGCGAGATATCGAAACCCGAGCGCGCGAAGCGCAGCGCGAGCTCGATGCCTACGAGCGCCGTGAACGCTATGAGGCGTTCCTGATTGCCGAAACCGATGCCCATATGAAGAACAGAATGGCGCAACCCGCCATTGACCAGCGCGTTCGGGATCACATGACGCGGATTCAGGAAGGCGCGCCGCAATACCGCTGGCCGGAACCGACGCTTCGAGGATTCGCGTTGCGAAAACTACGCGAGGAAGTCGCCGCCGAACTCGATCTCCCCAGTTTCGAGGAGTTTACGCAGCGGAAGGCGGAAACCCTGTTCTGAAAGCTGGCGCCGTACAGGAAAACAGTACGGTATAAGGTTTGAGTTTTTCGTCTTCGAAATCCCGGTCAATCCGGCAGATAAAAGCCGGAGCTTTCCGTAGGCCGGGCGTGCAAGTAACGGCCGGTCGTGGCGAGCGAGGCGTGGCCCAGAGTCGCCTGGACCAGGTGAATCGGCGCCGCGCGCTCCAGCGCGTGGCTGGCGTGCGCGTGACGTAGCCAGTGGGGCGAAACGTTCTTCTCCAGACCAGCCTTGCTGGCGGCCGCATAGACGATTCGGCGGACCTGAGAGGTATCGAGCCGGCCGCCGCCACTCCTGCTGCGGAAGATGGAATCGGCGGCGTTCGCGGCGCCCTTTACCGAGAGAAGCTGCTGCCAGACTTTTGGCTTCAGCAGGATAGTCCTGCTCTTGCCGCCTTTTCCGAACACCGTGATCTGGCCGCCTTCCTGGCGCGGCTGGGCATCGCGCCACTTTAAGCCGCATAGTTCGCCGGCGCGGACGCCGGAAGCGTACAGCAATCGCAGAAGAACCCGGTCCCGGCCCTCTGGCGCGGCCTCTATCAATTTGGCTACTTCGCTCTCATCCAGAATACGTTGCGCCAACTGATCCCGGCTTGGACGAAGCTTGACGGCCGCCCCCACATTGAAGGGCAGGTAGCCGGTCTCCTGACCGAAGGAGAGCAACGATTTGATGGTTGTGAGAGCCCGGTTCTGGCTGGTAACCTTGAGGCCCCCTTGCGCCAAACCATCGGCATAGATTTGCAGGTCCGCGAGGGTCACTTGACGGAGAGGCTTTCGGGCAAACGCCAGAAACCGCGCGATTTCGCCCGTGTAGGCGCGTCGCGTCTCACTGCTGGTCTTGGTAGAGAGCCAGATATGAATCAACTGGGCGTCGCAGGGGCTGTCCTGAGCCGAATCGAGATCTGAGGACAACCCAGTGACCGTGAGTTGATCCATGAAAAAGGATGATAGCACGATATGTTTAATTATCGTGCGTTAGCGGCCGATATTACGCATATGCGCATGATCGCATGATGTATGGTAGACTCTGAACGGATCCTGCGATGCCGGATAAGCCTTTTTGGTGCGGACGCTTAGAGGAAATAGCCCAAGAGCTTGGCGGCCTTCCCGAGCCCTGGGTGGACCGTTCCATTTTGGAGCAGGCGCTGGGAATCGGGAGGCGCCGGGCCCAGCAGATTCTAGCCCCATGCGTCACGCGCCAAATCGGTAGAAACGGCCTCGCCAGGCGTGAAGCCGTCCTCGATCACTTGCGGCGTCTGGCCGCGGGTGAACAGCGGCACTATGAACGGCGGCGTCAGCGCCGGCTGGCCGAGTACCTGGAAGGGTTGCGCCAAGCCCGCCTGAGGCAGCCGCTGGTTCTGGTGGAAGCGCCGGCTTCGGTTCTGGGGCAAAAGCTCGAGAGTCTGCCGGTCGGCGTTGCTGTCGCGCCGGGGCGGATTACCGTCCGTTTTCAGACTGCCACCGAAGCGCTGGAGAAACTCCTGGCCTTGGCCATGGCGATCGGCAACGACCGGGAGCGGTTTGAGCAAGCGGTTACTATAGACCAATGAGCAGGGCGGGGAATGAGCAAGCGGGCTTAAGCGCATGAAATTGTCCATCCTGATGCCGGTCTACAATGAGGGCGCCGTGGTCGAGCGGTGCGTTTCACTCGTACTAACCGTTGCGTTACCCGAAAACATGGAGCGGGAACTCATAATTGTGGACGACTGCTCCACCGACGGCACGTGGAACACGCTCGAGCGCCTGGCCGCGCAGTTCCCCCAAATCCAGCTATACCGGCAGCCGCGCAACCGGGGCAAAGGCGCGGCCGTGCGCGCGGCCATCGAAAAAGCCACCGGAGATTTTTCGCTGATTCAGGACGCCGACCTGGAATACGATCCTTCGGAGTATCCGCAACTTTTGAAGCCGCTGCTGGACGGCCGCGCCGACGCGGTCTTCGGATCCCGTTACATGGCCGGCGGGCAGTGCCGCGTTCTCCCTTTCTGGCACTCCATGATCAATAAGGGGCTCACGCTGGTTTCCAACATGTTCTGCAACCTGAACGTGACGGACATGGAAACCTGCTACAAAGTTTTTCGCACCGACCTGCTGAAAAGCATACCCATCCGCTCCGACCGTTTCGGCCTGGAGCCCGAAATTGTCATGAAGAGCGCCAAACGGAAGTTGCGCATTTACGAAGTTCCCATCAGCTACCATGGACGGACCTACGAGGAAGGCAAGAAAATCGGCTGGAAGGACGGCGTCAAGGCGTTGGGCGTCATTCTGAAATTCTGGGTGATCGACGATTTGTACTCCGCGCCTTACGGACGCGGCGTGCTCAACAATCTCACCGGCACGCCCCAGTATCTGAGTTGGCTGGCAAGGGAGCTCCGTCCGCACATTGGCGGCGAGGTGCTGGAGATTGACGCCGGAATCGGGAACATCACCGCCAGGCTCATTGGCAAACGGGCGCTCTATGTGGCGGGGGAAAAGGACCCCCTGCACTTGCACGCGCTGCGCAACCGTTTTCTGCGCACCCCGAACGTCGCGGTGCGCCGCCTCGATCCGGAGATTTCGGAAGACCTGGCCGGACTGGAGCGCCGTTTCGACACGGTCCTTTGCCTGAACGTTCTGGAGTACGTCGAAGACCCCGGGGTGGCGCTCGCTTCCTTGCGAGCGGTATTGAAGCCGGATGGCGTAGTGGTGGTACTCGTTCCTAACGGACCGGCCCTGTTCGGGAGCCTGGATCGAAGACTCGGACATAAGCGCCGGTACAGTTCGGGGGAAGCCCGCCGGCTGCTCGAATCGCAGGGGTTCGCCGTCGAAGACATTTATAGTTTCAACAAAGCCGGGGCGGCCGCATGGTGGGTAAACGGCAGAGTGCTGGGATCGACGCATATCAATAAGGCGGTCCTGAAGATCTTCGACAAGACCGTCTGGCTTTGGAGCCGCTTGGACAGGCTTATGCCGTGGCCGGGCCTGACCCTGACCGTCGTGGCGCGCAAACGCGAAGATCCGGCGCTTACGGGGAATTAAGCGCGGTTTGTTAAACTCGTCAGTCGCCGGGACTCCGGCTTCGGAATGCAAACCAAACTCGGCGCCGTAAAGGAATGGATCGCCGGTTTCGCCGGTAAGCGAATCCTTGTAATCGGCGATCTAATGCTCGACGAATTCATCTGGGGCAAGGTCTCGCGCATTTCTCCCGAGGCGCCGGTCCCCGTGGTAAACGTCACCGGAGAATCTTATTACCCCGGCGGCGCCGCCAACGTGGCGCGCAACGTCCGGGAGTTGACCGCGGGCGCCGCGGTGATGGGAATCGCCGGCGCCGACCCTCAAGGGCGGCGTTTGCTTGGTCTGCTGGAGGCTGCTGGGATCGATACGTCCGCGGTGCAGCGGGACCCGGCCTTTTTCACCACCCTGAAGACCAGAATTGTCGCCCGCAATCAACAGGTGGTGCGCGTGGACCGGGAACGCAAAGCACCGTTGTCCGCCGAACGGACCGAGCGCGCCATGCGGCTCCTGGACCGGGCCATCGTCGGCGTGGACGCGATCATCGTAGCCGATTATGGCAAGGGTTGCCTGACGCAGCCGCTGGCCGATTACATTTGCCGGAGCGCCGCCGAGCACGGCAAGATTCTGACCGTGGATCCGCATCCGCACACCTCGCTTCAGTGGCGCAACGCAACGGCCATCAAGCCCAACCGCGCGGAAGCGTTTCTGGCCGCCGGGCTGAGGCCTTCCGATCCAGTGGAGCCGGCCCTGCGCGACGGCCCGCTGCTGGCCGCGGCGACGGCGCTGTTCGGCGTTTGGGGGACCCGCAATCTCCTGATCACATTGGGCGAGCAAGGCATGCTGCTCCTCGATCCCGCGGCGCCCCCTTACCATACGCCCGCCCGCGCGAAGGAGGTCTTCGACGTGTCCGGCGCCGGCGATACCGCCATTGCGGTATTCACGCTTGGGCTCGCCGCGGGCGCGTCCCCCGCCGAAGCCGCCGAACTGGCCAATTGCGCCAGCGGAATCGTGGTGGGCAAATTGGGTACCGCCACGGTAACCGCCGCTGAACTCCAGGCGGCCTGCGCCGGTCTATGAGCGGGGCCAGAGCGGTATTCCTCGACCGTGACGGCACGTTGATGGAGGAAGTCGAGTACTGCGGCGACCCGGCACGGGTCCGAGTCTATCCGGGCGTGCCCGAAGCATTGCGGAAAATTAAAGCGGCCGGCTGGCGCACGTTCATCGTCACCAACCAGAGCGGCATCGGCCGCGGCTTGATGACGGAGGCGCAGTACCGGACCGTCCAGGAAGAATTGTTGCGGCAACTCGGAGTGGGCGCCATCGACGGAGTTTACTTCTGCCCCGATCCGCCCGGAGTTCCTTCCAGCAGGCGGAAGCCGGCGCCGGGCATGGTGTGGGAAGCCGCGGCGGCGTACGATATCGACCTCCCGCGCTCTTTTGTTATCGGCGATAAGAGCGCCGATATCGAATGCGGCCAGCGGGCCGGCGCACGGACCATCCTGGTCCTTACCGGATACGGAGCGCGACAGCGATGCCGTCCCGATTTCATTGCCCGGGATCTCACCCAAGCCTTGGAGTTCGTACTCCAGCCGCCTGACGCTCGCGCGTCAGGCTCAGGCGAAAAATGACCGCGTCTACCAGACGCGAAGAGGAATATCTCCCGGCGCAATCGCCAAGCCAAGGTTCGCGCTGTAGGTAAGCCGATTGTATCCACCGAAACTAGCGCTCTCATATTGCATGGCGCGCACGGTGAAGGTCAAATGCACGAAGTGGCTTATCTGCCGGGCCACCGAGAGGTTGCCGCTGACGTCTCCATAAGTTCCGACCACATTGGAAATCGAGTCGGCGCGGGTGTATGTGGCGGTCGCGCCGAGGCTCCAGCGCTTTAGCCCGGTATAGCTGTAGCCCGCCGTGGCGCGCAATGCCGTCGATGTGAGGAACAGGCCATTTCCGGGCGTCACCGAGTAGGCGCTGGAAAGGGATGCTACGCCACGTTGGAACGACAGCGAAAGGCGAGCGTCGAAAGTCGGGCGGTAAGTGCTGCTATAACTGATGGCGACGCCATTCGTCAGCCCGATCAGAGCGGCAAGCGCCGGATCGAGCGGCACGTCTTCAAGAAACTTCGCTTGGCTATTCGATACGCCAGCGTAACCCGAGAATTCCAACGATCGCGTAAGCTGGACGCCATACGATCCGGACACGGTGTGGACATCCGTGGCGTTAAACGTGCCATGATATTCGAAATGCATGTAGCTGTAGGTGGCGCCGACCGTGGAGCGGCGGGTAATGCGGTATTGCACGTCGCCAGTGGCCCCGCCGCCGGTGACTGAGTACAAGCCCGCCCCCCCCTGACGGTCGGTCAGACTGCCTTGGCCGGCAAGGCTGAAAGAAAGACGCGCGCTTTTCTGAAAGGTGAAACTGGCCTTCGTGGTCAGGAAAGTGGTTCGGTTATCGTAAAAGTCGGTTGTGGGATTGTCGGCCGACGCCGGATCGAAGGTTACGGTTTGTGGGAGGCCCGTCGAATCGATCGGCTGCGATGTTATGGAGGCGTTCTCCTGCAAGGCGAATGAGGTGTGGGGGGAAAATTGATGGATCACGCTGAGCAGAAAAGATTGGCGGTCGTAGTTGCCGTATGTGGCAGTGGCGTAATGAGTAATAGATCCTGTGTAGTCCAGTCCGATTTTCGTGTGCTTCCAGCTATGTGTGCCGCTGACGCCGAAGGTGAGCAGCAGCCCTTCGGACGCCACATCGCCTAAAGTCGTTCCCTGTGAGTTAGTTGCCAAGCCCGAAAGCCCCGTAGTGTAAACCCCGGCTATATCGACAGACGGACGGAAATCGATTTGCGGCGTGGACATGGCGGCGGGCGCCTCGCCGCGAGAAAGAATTGCGGGGCCGGCGTATTGCGCGACGGCCGGCGCCGCGGAAACCGCGATAATGAGTGGCCACGCGAGCCTCACGAGTTCTTCCTCACGGCCCCGAGATGCAGCGCATTGAGGGCATGGCGGGCGTTAGGGTCCCGAGGGTGCGAGAATACGCCTCCAGTCGCCTGGAGACCGCGGACGGCGCCGACAAACTCAGGTAGATCCGGCACGTGATGCAGAATAGAGCGGGCTGCGATCAATTCGTATTGTCTCCCGGGCGGGAGGGCATCCAAAAGCCCCTCATGGCATATTGATTGATAGCGCTTTCCACCCCGGGGCAATTTCAAGCTCTACTTTAGCATGCGAAGGAGAACCGAAGGAGAGCCTTCCAAGCCCATGTTAACGTTGAGTTAAGAGAATTATTAGTGCTCAGCCCCGTCAATCCCCGCCGCACGACGGCGCCGCCCGTCCCCCCCCGGGGGCCTGTCGGCGGGAACCGGATTGTCCCGCCCGATCCGGCGCGCGAGGTCGAGGGCGCCAACCCGCTGCAGGTTATAGCGTTCAAGATGGCGCTGGTTCTGGTGTTTATAAACTTCAGCTCCATTCACCAGCTCTTGACCTATGTGCTGCACGTCAATTTTTACCTGCTGTATCTCTTTGGCGTTCCCACATTGCTGGGCGTTGCGCTTGCGGGTGGGGTTCAGCGCACGTTACGCGGGCGTCCGGCGGTCTATTGGACCATCTTTGCGGCCTGGATGGTAGTGGCGGCGCCGTTCAGTTCGTGGCGGAGCGGCTCTATCGGCGCCCTCATCCCCTATTTCAGAACCGTGTTCCCCATGTTGTTTGTCATTGCGGGCCTGACTATCAGGTGGAGGGAATGCCGGTCCATGATGTGGTCGATCGCCTGTGGGGGCGTGGTAATCATGACGGCCGCAAAGCTATTTCAAGATTCCGGCGGCCATTACGGGGAGCGGCTGGCTATTGAATTCGGCACGATTGCCAACTCCAACGATTATGCCGTCCATTTAGTCTTCGTATTGGGGTTCGTGATCTTTGTTGCGCTTACCGCCAAGTCCAAAGCGCTCCGCTTGCTGGCTTGGGGCGCGGTTGGCTACGGCGCTCTTTTGATTTTGAAAACCGCATCCCGCGGCGCGCTGTTGGCATTGGTGGCCGGCGCCTTGTTCTGGTTGCTTCGCGGGACGACGCGCCAACGAATGGGCCTGCTGTTGGCCGGTCCGATTGCGGCTGTCGCGCTTGTCGCCCTTGTGCCGCGGAGTTCGTTGATACGCATCGTGTCGTTCTCCTCCCAGGATGCGGGCGCATCGCAAGAAGCCCTGCAATCCTCGGCGATACGCCGGTACTTGCTGGAGCGGAGCATCGTCTATACGCTGCAGCACCCGATTTTCGGGCTCGGCTTCGCCCAGTTCCGTTCATTCGAAGGAGAGCACAACCAGGTGATAGGCACCCACGGGAAGTGGGATGACCCGCACAACTCATACACCCAGGTATCGAGCGAGGGTGGGCTGCCCGCGCTCGCCCTTTACCTCGCCGGCATCCTGTCCACGTTTCTGATGGCGAACCGGGTGTTCCAGCAAGCCCGCAAGAGGCCGGAATGTGAAGACATCCGGATTGCGGCATTTTGCATCATGCTGGCGATGACGATGTATTGCACGGGGATCCTCTTCGAAAATTTTTCTTATTTTTTCTACCTGCCCATCCTGTCCAGCCTGGTTATCGCGGTTTCCCGGGCGGCCCAAGATGAGTTCGCCAGCCGGCCCTCCGGCTCCGAGGCAATCCAGCCCGGCTTTACGCCCCAGCAGCAGCAGTGGTTGCCCGGGCGGCGGCCTGTTGTGCCAGCGGCAAGGTAGATACGCAGGCGGCGCAGCCGATGCGGATGCCGTGTTTGCCACGAACACTACGCTGCGAACGGCGGGGGAAGACCGGCGCTGGCGTAACGGGCCGCAAAAACACGCCAGGCGGCATGACCGGCGGATTCCGTTCGGCTTAGCTGGCTGACGAGCGAGAACAGGAAAAGCGGGCCGAGCAGGTCCTGCGAAAGGTTCCAGCGCGCGAGGGTGCGGAGGGCGGCGGCCCGGACCCGGGCCGTGAGAGGCGACGAGCCAAAAAACAGGCTCCAGAGGATGTCCGCGACTTGCACGGTATCCAGTCTCCACTGGTAGACCATCGCGCCCGCGAAGGTGAACAGGTCCTCCACCGGGCTGCCATAGTGGAACGCGTCCCAATCCACCACGGAGACGCGGCCGGGAGCGGCCAGCACGTTCTTGGCCCAGAAATCGCCATGGACCGCCACGGCGGGAGCGGCCGAAAGCAGCGGCAAAGCCGCCCTGGCGCCGGAGATCAGCAGATCGGGCAGTTGTTCCGAAGCGCCAGCCAGCACTTGGCGGAAAGCCGCTCCGGAGTCTTCCGCCGCCGGCGCCAGCATCTGGAACTTCTCCAGCCAGCCTTCGGCAATATCCATTTGGGCCGGGAGAAGTCTGCCGTCGAACGGTGAAAGCTCATTGCGCAAAGGTTTGCCCGGCGCCCCGGACTGCAGGTAAACAAAACCGCCGCCGGCATCGGTTTGGAACAACACGCGGGGTATGCCGAGTTGGTCCGCGAAAGGGCTGAGCAACTCCAGGGCGGCGCACTCGCGCCGGCCGGCCCCTGCCGCTGCGGGAAAGATGCATAGCTTGCCGACAATCGCCGGGACATCCTGCCCCCGCCGGAAGATCCACCAAACTACGCCCGCTTCGCCAGGCAACTGGAGCACGTCCCAGTTCCTCCAACCGGCGCTGCGCAGGTAACTGGCGGCCAGATGAAACATCAGCCATTCTCCATGAGGAAGATGAACTCCGGCGCGAGCCGTGCCCATAGTCCCGTGCGGGCCGCGGCATGGAGGGCCAGACGCTTGATCCGGCCGCGCCACCCCGATCTGGCGAAATCCCGGAACTCGATGTAGTGCGCAAGCGCCCCTGGATGATCGAGCGGGAGCAAAGTGCTGGGACGATCGCATCCGTCCCACGGATAGAAAGTATGCACGGCGCCGTATCCTGCCTCGTGGAAGAGCTTGTGATATCCGGCCAGGGAGTGCGTAAAGCCGCCGCCGGAGCGGCGCTGCCCGGGACCGCCGCGCCCCGCGCCCCATCGCAGACGGTTTTGGACGCTCAGGCAGGCGAAGCCGGAAGGCTTGAGCAGATCGCGGACGGCGCGGAGAAGGCGCAATTGGATTTCGCGCGGGCCGCCCCGCTCCGCCAGGCAGGACCATTTCAAACCGCCGCCGAGCGCTACAGCGTCGAATTGCCTCGGACCCAGGGGCAGGCGAAGAAGCTCCGCGCAAATCACTTCGACGGGCGTCCCCATCTCTCTCGCGCGGATATCGATAAAACAAGCTCGTTCAAAAACGTGTTCGACAGCCACCACGCCGGAGAAGTTGCGGCCGAGAGCCGTTGCGATAGATCCCCAGCCGTCTCCAGCGCTGAGAATGGAGGAATCCGGCCGTAGATCCCATAGGTACTGAAAGTCCGCGCGGCGGGGGTCCGAGATTAAGTCCGCCTTCCGGGGAACCACCCGCTCGACGGCGGCCCGCCACCCGATCTCCCGCGCCAGGCGATTGGCCAGCCGCATCTCTTCGCGCGAAACCTCGCCGCGGCAATGGCCGGGGCCGGCGAAGCAAGGAATGCCATCGGCGTACCGGCCAACCGGGCCGCAGGACGGGCAGACCAACCCCTCCTGCATCGCGGAAAGGGGCCTTCGGCACTCCGGGCAGGACAGCCGCACGCGCTGCGCGATCACTTCTCCAGCATACCGAAGCGCTTCTTGAATCAGTTGTCGCCCGTGTGGACCGATGGGTGGCGGGGCCTCAAAACGTCCAGGTAGATCTTCTTCAACCGCTCACCCGCGGTGGCCATGTCAAATCGTCCCGTCAGGCTCAAGCGGGCTTTCGCGCCCATGGATCTGCCACGGTTGGGCAGCGCCAGGATCTCCCGTATAGCGCCGGCGAATGCCTCCGGCGTAAGCGGATCGACCAGGCATCCGATATCCGGCGAAGAAATTATCTCCGGAATGCCGCCCACCTTGCTCGCGATCACTGGAAGACCGGCGGCCATGGCTTCAATGACGACGATGCCAAACGGCTCCGCGCGTGCGGGCAGAAGGAACAGGTCCAGACTGGCCAGAACATCCGGGATGTCGGAGCGCGACCCCAGAAACCGGACCCGGCCTCGCAAGGCGGGATCTTCCGCCGCCGCCCGCACACGGCGGTCAAACTCCTCTTCGCCGGGCGCTGGCGGCCCCACTACCAGAAACACCACCTCGTTCCGTTCCCGGAGCAGGATCCTGGCGGTCTCGATTAGAATGTCTATACCCTTCCGCGGCGCCACCTGGGCCACCACGCCAATCGCGATATCCGCGTCGTTCAGTCCCAACCCGGCGCGAATCGGCGAGCCCCGGCCCAGGGCATTGGTATCGATGGCGTTGTGCAAAACTTCCGCTTTGTCTGCGATCCGCTCCAAATGGCCGCAGTCCTCCATCAAATTGCGGGAACAGAACAGAACCTTCCGCGCCGCTAGCCGGTTCAGGTTTCGGAAGGCCGCGGCATCCGGATTGTGGACGTGCAGAATTACCGGGATTCGCAGCTTCCAAGCCGCCAGAATCAAGTCTGTGTTCCAGAAAAGAGCGTGCGCATGCAGTATGTCAATCCTCCACGATCTCAATAGAGTGGACTGCCGGCGGATGGCCGCGAGCGCGGCGAACGGCCGGCGGAACGTGACTCCATCCGCTTGCCCGCGCACGGTCTCCACCCCGCGCGCCGCCAGCGCTTCGACCAGGGGACCATTTCCGCCCGCGCAATAGACGGGCTGGAAAATCGTGCGGTCCAGACTTTCAATAAAGTTCGTCATGGCCTTTGGCGACCCAGTGTCGAATTGAAGGACGGGACAGTAATTGAGGACCCGGATCTTGTCGCGCATGAATCTATGTTAGTCGGATCGCGAAAGGAGGCGCGCCCTTTGAGCCTCAGGCTCGCGATCTCGTGGGACGCCGCCAGACCCGCCGCAAGCGCCGCCACGCAACGAACGTCCACCAGCAATATCCCTTGAATGCCAGCCAAAGTTTTTGGGGAATGAATTCGAACGGGCCGGAGAACTTCAGAGACTCGTGCAGGCACTTCCGGGTCACGTCCGGCCGACTGGCGGTAAAGCCCTCAAGACCCAGGCAGTAAATACTGTTAAATACGCCTTTGCGGATGGCCGGCCGGTATTTCGGGCCCAGGCGATCGTAAAACGCCTGGCACATCGACCGGATCTGGAGCGCCTGCTCAAGCCCGTTTCTGCTGGTCCAGGACCCGCCCGCATTGATGCGGTAAACACCCATGGTCCCGTCAAGCAGGCAAATGTTTCCGTGTTGCGCGAGCTCCACAAACAGGGGGATGTCGCCCATGGCCAAGTGCGCGTAACATTCCGGGCGGATGTCCTCGACCACACGGCGAAACATTGCCGAGCTGGTGTGCAGAAAGTTTCTGTACAGGATTCGTTCAAGATCGTAAAAACCGGCCGGCAGTTCCGGAACGGTACGGTCCGGTTTGGAGCCGTCCTCACGATGCCAAACCGTGCGATGCCCGCAGAGAGCCGTTTCCGGGTGCGCATCGAGCAGATCGGCCTGAAGTTGCAACTTATCCGGCGACGTCCAATAATCGTCGCCTTCCAGTAACGCGATGTACTTACCCCGGGAAGCCCAATATAATTGGCGGACATTCTCTTTTGCGCCGACGTTGCGCTCCCTCAGGTGGGCGCGGACGATCTCGGGATATTTCCGGCTGTACTCCCGCACGATTTCGCGCGTGCCGTCAGTCGAACAGTCTTCGCCGACGACCAACTCGTACGGAAAGCCGGTCTTCTGCATCAGCACGCTTTCGATGGCCTGGGCGATATAGTTCTCATGATTGTAGGTCATCATGAGGACGCTGACCTTCATCTCGTTGTTCGGCGGCGGCGAATCGGGCATGGCGGGCGGAAACGCGGAGTCTCGTAGAAAAAGCCAGGCACTCTTCGAATTTACAGTTTCCTTTTCTCACACAATCGACTGAATTGTCAAGGTGATTCGACTCGCCGCCCGACAGCCGGCCATGCGCGCGGTCAAAGGATCGCCGGGGGCTATAATGGATATCCCAGCTTGAGTAACCAGAGCTAAGTTGTGTGCGAATATCAAGCCTGCGAACTCGCCATCGTCGTACCCACGCTGAACGAAAGAGAGAACCTCGCCCCGTTGGTCGCCTTGTTGGACGCCGCTCTTCAATCGATCCGGTGGGGATTGATTTTCGTGGACGACGATTCCGCGCGGGCGCTCTCGTGACTCTATTGCCGGATCGGTCGACCTTGCTGTTGCCCTTCAGGGAAGGCGCATCGAACAGCGCGCAGCCGCTGCGGGTGGGCGTGGTCCTGGACCCCTGCCGCCCTTCGCCGTGGGTGGATGCGCTTCTCTCATTTCTGAGGCAACTCCCGGGAATCGACGTTTGCCTTCTCACTCTCGACAGCCCGTCGCGAACATCGGCTAAACGCCCTCCCTGGTTGACAGAGCGGCTTTACTCCGCGAGTCGGGCGAGATTCGATCCATTCGGCCATATTGCCGTTAACGGGGTAGAATCTGCCGTCCCTGAGTCTAATGTCATTGCGGCCGCTGGCTGCGGAGTGCTGATCTGGCTTGCGGGCAGCAAGCATCCCGGCGTGCCCCTGAGCGGGTTGGCGGAACATGGAATCCTCACTGTCCGCTTGGGGGAACGGGATCGGCGTATTCCTTTCTGGGACGAGGTGGCTAACAGCCGGACCACCTCGGCCGTGACTATCTACTGGCACGAGTCCTCGTTCGCACGGGGCAGGGCAGTTCGGAAAATGGAGACGTCCACTTTTCAGGGACTTTTCTTTACCTTGAACGCCCAGGAGCCTCTGGTCGCGGCCATTCGGGTATTGGCCGGCTTGTGCTTGGAGATCCACCAGGGAGGACGGCGGTTCGCGGAAAGGCTCCGCGCTCTTCCGGAGGAACCGATCGAAGCCCTTGCTCCCGCGGATTATCCGGCCAGCCTGGAAGCGGGGCGATTTGTTCTTAGGAAACTGGCGGATAGCGCGCGCCTGCGCTGGACGGCCCGCGGCAAAACAGGCAGGTGGTTCGTGGCGATGCGGCCCAACTCCGGCGCTTCTATCACCGATCCCGGGCGGCTGGACTTGAAGGGCTTCAGAGAAGTCCCTCTTCCCCGGGGGATTGAAGCTATGGCTGACCCCTTCGTCTGGGAGACTGGCGGGCGCACTTATCTGTTTTTTGAAGAGGTGCCTGCCGGATTGTCCAAAGGACGGCTTGGGTGTGTCGAGGTGCTCGAGAACGGATCCTGCTCAGAGGCGAAGATAATCCTGGAGCGTTCCTATCACCTATCCTATCCCTGTGTGTTGCCGGCCGTCGGCGGGGTGTTCCTGCTCCCCGAGTCCTATGAAGCCGGCAGCGTGGATCTCTACCGCTTCTCTCGCTTTCCGGAAGAAGTCGAGTTGGTTGCGCGGCTGGTGGAGGGGTTGGCGTTGGTCGATACCACCCCCGTCTTCGTGAACGATTACTGGTATTTCTTCACAACCACCGCGCCGCCATTCATGGAGTCTCTCCTTTTCTGGTCGAACCGATTGGATGGCGCTTGGCAGCTGCACCCTTGCAGCCCTATTTCCTGTTCCGTGAGAAACAGCCGTTCCGCCGGGCATCTCTTTTGGAGGAATGGGCGGCTCTACCGGCCCACGCAGGATTGCTCGGTGCGGTACGGGTATGCCATCCAGGTGAATGAGATCGTGCGGCTGACGCCGGCCGAGTTTGAAGAGCGCGCGGTGAATCGGATTCCTCCAGCGTGGAGCCCCGGGTTGATAGGCGCTCACACCTGGAATGAATCCAACCGCCTGCAAGTTGTCGATGGCCTCCGGTTGGTGAGTCGCGGCGCCGCGGCGCCGGCGCCCAGTCACCAAAACTTTCCCAAATTTTTGTCTCTGTAAGTCATTCAAACCACAGCGTATGTGAGTCCCATCCAGCCGCGGAGGTAAAGGGATGAGATGATACGCTGAGCCTGGGAAGAAGAATTATGCTCAGGATGCTTCTGCTGGTCTCTTGGGGGCTTACGCTGGCCGCGCAGACTCAAGTCGATTTGCGCACTCAGGCTAGAAACATAGATTTTTCAGCGGCCAACTCCACCCGGCCGATCAAGACAGGGACGGCGCTGCCCGCTACCTGTGTAGCCGGGAACATGTTCTTCAAGACGGACGCGCCCGGGGCGGGCGATATCATAGCGAACGCAAGTCCGGTTGACCCGACGCGCGGACTATTCAAGTGGGCATCGGCGATGCAGGGGCAAGCGGCCACGCAAACCGGAGCGCAGGCGGCGTTCCTGGGCTGCCAGAACCTGGCGTGGTGTATCTCTCAGCTTGAGTGGTGGGTACGCCAAGGATACCAGCCGGCCAACCTTGCGCTCAAAGGGAAGGCGCATGACGGCGGGCCACCTTGGATCACGTCATGCTGCATTCAGTGGCTCTTTTCGAGAGAGTAATCTTCGAGATCCGCGGCGCGGGGATACCGAGCGGCCGAGATCTGCTCCTCGAAAAAGTAACGCGGACGTCCTCGAACCTCATCAAAGGTTCGCCAGAGGTATTCCCCAACGA
>Ga0181520_10005616_pt1 | contig 19841 bp, 15 predicted proteins | sample PEATcosm2014_Bin_29_FD_132451 | JGI IMG/M metagenome (GOLD analysis project Ga0181520, IMG submission 132451) | Peatland microbial communities from MTU Mesocosm Facility, Houghton, MI, USA - PEATcosm2014_Bin02_30_metaG | ecosystem: Environmental > Terrestrial > Soil > Wetlands > Peat | place...
AATTCTGTCGCCATAGTCTCGTCCCTGAGACACAAAACCCACGATTCCTCCACCAAAAAGACGCCTTCTACCAAAATCGCTCATTCTACGGTAGATCATTTCCCGCGGGCTGCCTCAGTCGAGCCAAAAAGGGGAAAGGGGAAAAACGGGAAGGAAAGAGGGGAAGGGTCTCACACGGCGGGGCGGCAGTGCAACTGCCGTCCCAACGGACTGCAACTGCCGCCCCAACAAACTCTCTCTCCTCTCTTTCCCTTTTCCCTTCTTCCCCTTTCCCCCTCCCTTACACCCTCTCGATCTTTGTAGGCCTGGAAATCTCTTTTCCCCCAAGGACTTACGTGAAAAACCGGTTGTCTCCGAACCTTCCCCAGCTTGCCGCCGGAAAAGCGATCGTAAGTCCCTGCGAGGAAGCTGTTTACCTGCATTCTTGAAAAGCGTGCGAGCCCAGGGAGCGGGCGCAAAAACGCAAAATTAGCTCCGCGTCGCTTCCCCTTTTTACCGCGGAAAATCCCGCTCCACCACCGCCACGAACTCCGCGGGCGTCCGCGCCTGGGCGATCTCGCGGCGAAAAGCCCGAGCCCCACGCTCGCCTTGGCCGTAGCAACAAGCGTAGGCCCGCATTAAGATCGTTCCCTTCACGGCACCAAACCGCTCGACGACCATCCGGTAGTGGTCCAAGAGGAATTGCCGCTGCTCGGCCAACGTGGGATCGGGCGGGATCGACTCGCCGGCCAGCGCGGCCGCGGCTTGGGCAAACAGCCACGGCCGGCAGAGCCCCGCCCGGCCAATCATCACGCCGTCGACGCCGTAACGGGCGAAGGCCGCCACCACTGCCGCCGGCGTCTTCAGGTCGCCATTGCCCACCAGCGGAATGCGGCTCAGGTGCGGTTTGATCCGCGCGATCTCGTCCCAGTCGGCCGTGCCGCGAAAGAGGTCTTCGGCCGTCCGCCCGTGCACCGTAAGGGCCGCCCCGCCGGCCGCTTCGACCGCCTGAGCCACGTCGATGGCGTTGATCGTGTCGCGCGTGGCGCCCAAGCGGATCTTGGCCGTCACCGGCACGGGCCGGCACTCGCCCGCCACCTGGGCCACAATCTGCCCCACCCGCTCCGGATATCGCAGCAGATACGAGCCGCTTTGAGCTTTGGCGGCGATGTCGCGGACCGGGCAGCCGAAATTGATGTCCACCACACTCACGTGGAACTCTTCGACCAGCCGGCGGCCGACGGCGGCCAGCTTCACCGGGTCGTTGTCCCAGATTTGCACGGCCAGCGGCCGCGGCTCGTCGGCCACGCCCCACAGCCGCTCGGGGAACTCGCCGTCGCGGGCCTCGATGTGCAGGAAGCCGCGGGCACTGACCATTTCCGTAGCCGGCAAGCCCACGCCGCCCAGCCGCCGCACCATCTGCCGGTAGGCGTAGTTCGTGAACCCGGCCATGGGGGCCTGGAGCACGGGCGGGTCGATCCGCAAGGGCCCGATCCACAGCGGTTTCATGGCTTCAGCACGAGGGCCGTCACGAGCCGGTCGGCCGCGACCCCCGGCGGCAAAACCGTCAATGCGTACTCGGCAATGGCCCGGTTGTAATCGGTCAGGGTTTCCAAGAGGGCCAGCGTCAGGCGGGTCTGCGCGGTGATGCCCTGGACCGCTGGATCGATCGGGCCTCCGCCATGGTATTTCTCGGCCGCGGCAACGCGGGCCGCGTCCGACTCGACTACGGACGCCGCATGCTGCTCGATGCTGGCGGCCAGTCCGGGAATGGTCGCTGCCAGGCGGCGGACCGGCCAAGACTGCGCCACGGCTTGTGGCTGCGACTCGACCATCATCAAATACTTGCCCGCGTGCGGAACGGTCGAAGCCAGCGGCCAAGCCACATCGCCCGTCGCGCCAATCCGCATCGCCAGGCTGTATTGGGCCTCGATCAAGGCCACGTGCGCTTCCCGCAGCGCGGCATCGGCGGCCAGTTCCGCCCGCCGCAAGCGTAGCATGTCCACCGCGCCGCCAGGCGCCTTACGGTGCTCGAGGGCCAAGGGCTCAAACGTTTCGAGCAGCTCCACCTGCTGGGCGAGCACCTGGTATTCGGCGACTCGCTGGCGGACCCGCCAAAAGGCGTTGATCGTGGCCTGGCGATCCGTGCCCGAGTCGCGTAGCAGGCAGTCGAGCAGGCTGATCGGTTGGCCCATCCCCTTCGGCAGCGAGCGGTCCCAATGCAGCGCGGCGGTCAATTGCTTCGTCTGCACGCCGGGCGCGGCATCGCGGAGAGCGGAATACAAAGGCGAAACCGCGGCCGACGCCGTGGTGCCCTCTGCCGGAGAGACCGCCGAGGCGGGCACGACCGGCTTGTTGGCCGTTCGCGGCTGCGGCGATGTGGGCGTCTGGGACGTGCGATCGCCGGCTGCGGCCGGCTTGTCCTCAAGATTCGTCGGTTGCTGTGCGGCCGAATCCTTGCGCGGCGGCGCCAGGGTGGGTTCGTTCTTGCCCAGGGCCGGCAGCGAATCGCGCGGCGGGGCCAGCGTCGGTTCGTTCTTGCCCACGGCTTGCAGCGAATCGCGCGGCGGGGCCAGCGTCGGTTCGGTCGTTTTCCAACCGTTGCGGACCGCTTGCCGCATCGGTTCGGCAATGCGTTCGTTGGCTCCCACCGCCTGCACCGCGCCCGCCGCAGTGGCTTGCTGGACCGGGCCAATCAAGATGGCCACCAAGCCTTGCGGGCTGACGGTGGGGCCCGTCACCACAAAAGCGTATTCGGCAATGTTGCGATTGTACTGGCATACGGTCCGCACGAACTTTCGCTGCTGATTGAGCAAATCCTGGCTGCATGCCGAGAAGTCGGCTAGTTCGCCGCGGCCGCCCGGTGGCTGATCGGCGACGGCGGCCAACACGTCTTCGGCCGCCTGAACCGCCGCGGCCTGCTCGTCGATCGCCCGCCGCCGAATCGGCAGGATGCGATCCATGAGCATGGCGGGCTCGGGCGCGGGCCGGCCGGCGAACAGCACCTGGAAGTTCGTTCGGTAGGCTCCTACGTGGGGACGGTCGGCCGGCAGCGGCAACCCCGCCCCGCCGGGCAACCGCAACAGCCGGGCCAACTCATATTGGGCTTCGGTCGCTTCGAGCTCCGCCTGACGAAGCATGGCCGCGGCCTCGGTCTGTGCCAGCCGATTCGCCGCCTCGCCCGAGGAGGACTTCAGCCGTGCCAGCCGCGTGGCGTGATCCGCACAATAATGGTATTCGCTCACCGCCTGCACCAGCCGCCAATAGGAGCGCGTCAGCTCCAACTGCTGGCGCCGGTCGGCGGTTGCCGACAACACGTTGAACAACGTCCATGGTTGACCGGCCAACGTGCTGCCCGCCGGCAGGGTCATCGCGTTGGCGACCATGTCGGGGGCGCTAAGCCGACCCACCGCCGGCCTGCTCGAGGGCAGGGCAGTAACCGGGGTCGAAGCCTCGCTGGCGGCAGTTGCCGCCTTGATCGTCGGCTCCAAAACGGCCGGCGACCGCTGGTCCTGACCGGCGGGCGCAGAGAGAAGAACGTCGGGAGTTTGGCCCGCCAACAGACACCCCAGAACAATCGCAGCGACTTGCATGGCTATAGACTCCGCTGCCGGTTCATTGCAGTGGCCAGAGTGGCTATAACCTGACACGTTTGCCGAGCTTCGTCAATCCGGACTGGCGGACGGGTGGGGGAAATAGACAGAATGGGAAACCTGCCGCCAGCTATTCACCTTGCCGCGTCAACGGCGACGGCGACGCAACACGGTGGGCGGCGGCGCCTCCATGTCGTTTCGGTCACTGGCGTGCCACAGCGGAAGTCCCCGTCGAGCTCGTTCGGCCAACACGGTCAGCTTCTCGGTGGTGCCCGGCATCGCGTCAGCGGCCTCGAAATCGTCGTATTCGACTTCCCGTGGCTCAAAGTCCCAAATCCCCATCCGAATGGCTTCCAGCACGGACTTCGGCACGACACCCCTCCTTCTTCGAAGTGAGGTTTAGATGAGCAAATAGTTAACGTTAAGTATTCCGTTCCCTGCGAAAAAGTCAAGCAAATCGCCTGATTATCGTGACAGAGGGGGTGAGTGCGCCCGCTGCCGAAATTATCTAGTCAACTATATATTCACCATATTCGCGCCATACTCCCTCTGTAGTGATACTCTGCCCTTGATTTTTCCACCCTAAGTCCATTCTCTTAAGCAAGTGTCCTCTTGCGGCAACAAGGCCGAACGAATGACCAAAGCCTCAGCTCGCTCAGCAGCCGATCGCCGGATATTGATAGCCATTGGGGTTATATTGGCGTGCTACGGCGTAGCGGCTTTGTTTCACCTTCCCCAACGCGGGACCGAGTTGATCGTTGCTGCCGCCAGGCTCGAGCTGCCGGGGGAACGTCGAGCCAGCCAGCCCGCGGCCCCCCCTACGGCGCACGGTGCCCCGGAAAGCCAGGTACCGTACTGGATGATTGCACCCTTTGCGTTCCTTTTGGGAGCCATCGCTGTCCTGCCGCTTGTGCCGGCCACGAGCCACTGGTGGCATAGCAATCTGCACCGCTTTTACGTGGCCGGCGGATTGGCGGCCGTGACGCTGGCTTATTACCTGTTTTTGCACGCATCGGTCCTCGATGCCCATTGGCCGGCGCCGCACGCCGCCGCGCCCTCGGCCAGCGGACTAAGCTTTGTGCTGACGGGTGAAATCCTGGCCAGTGCGATCCTCGGCGAATACCTCCCCTTCATCGTGCTGCTCTGGAGCCTTTATACCATCAGCGGCGGCATTCGCATCGAAGGCGACCTGCCGGCCCGCCCGCTCGTAAACACGGCGTTCCTGGCGGCCGGCGCAGTGCTGGCCAGCCTCATCGGCACGACGGGCGCCGCGATGCTCCTGATCCGCCCGCTGTTGGAAACCAATCGCGAGCGAAAACACGTGCAACACACCGTCGTTTTCTTCATCTTCATCGTTTGCAATTGCGGCGGGCTGCTGCTGCCCTTGGGCGATCCGCCGCTCTTCCTCGGCTATTTGCTGGGCGTCCCCTTTTTGTGGACCATGGTGCTCTGGAAAGAGTGGCTGGCGGTCAACGCGGCCCTGCTCGTGATCTACTATGGCTGGGACCGGTTCTGGTGCTATCCGGGCGAGCGGCCCGCCGACGTGGCTCGGGATGAAACCCGCGTCCATCGTTTGCGGTTCGGCGGCCTGTGGCCCAATGCGTTGCTGCTGGTGGGCGTGGTCCTGGCGGTGTCGTGGCTCAGCCCGGGCAAGACGATTCCCGGCACCAGTTGGCATCCGTGGCTCTATCTGCGGGAGATTTCGCAGATGGCATTGGTCGGTTTATCGTTGGCCGTGGGCAGCAGCCATGCCAGGCGGCTGAACCGCTTCAATTATGCCGCCATTTTGGAAGTTGCCGCTTTGTTTTTCGGCATTTTCATCTGCATGCAGCCGCCGCTCGAAATCCTGGCCGTCGAGGGGCGCAACCTGGGCCTCACCGAGCCGTGGCATTACTTTTGGGCCGCCGGCGGTCTATCATCGGTGCTCGACAATGCCCCGACCTACGTGGTATTCTTCCAGACGGCCGCCTCGCTCACCGGGAAGTTGGGGGCCGTCCCCGCCGTGGCCGGCGTGGCCGAACGGTTGCTGGTGGCCATTAGCCTCGGCTCGGTGCTGATGGGTGCCAACACCTATATCGGCAACGGGCCAAACTTCATGGTCAAGGCGATCGCCGAGGAATCGGGCGTGGCCATGCCCAGCTTCTTCGGCTACCTGGCGTATAGTTGTATGATTTTGCTTCCCTTGTTTCTCTTGGTAACCCTTGTTTTCCTTTGATTGTGTCCCATCAAGACATCACCACCGACGAGCAGTTGCGGCAGTATTGCCGAAAGCTGGCGCACGCCAAGACCGTCGCCTTCGATACGGAATTCGTTTCGGAACACACCTACCGCCCGGTGCTGTGCCTGATCCAGATTGCCGCCGACGGCGAGCTGGCCGTGATCGACGGCATGACCATCGACGACTTGACGCCGTTTTGGGAAGCCGTTGCCGCGCCGGGCCACGAAACGATCGTCCACGCGGGCCGCAGCGAAATGGAGTTTTGCTGGCTGTCCATCGGCCGCTGGCCGGCCCGCTTGTTCGACGTGCAGATCGCCGCCGGACTGGTGGGGGCGGAATATCCCGCCGGACTCGCCGCGCTGCTCTCGAAATTCCTCGGCCAGCGCTCGACCAAGCACGAAACGCGAACCGACTGGCGGCGCCGCCCGCTCAGCAAGCGGCAGGTGGAATACGCGCTCGACGACGTTCGCTATCTGGTCCCCTTGCGCGATACGATCCGCAACAAGCTGGAAGAACTCGGCCGGCTGGCCTGGGTGGACGAGGAAATGGACGGTTGGCGGGAAGGAATCGAGCGGTCGTTGTCGCACGAGCGTTGGCGGCGCGTCTCGGGCAACGCCGCGCTGGACGCGGCAGGGCTGGCCGTCATCCGCGAGCTGTTCCTTTGGCGGGATGCCGAGGCCCAGCGGCGCAACCAGCCGGCCCGCCGCATTTTGCGCGATGATTTGATCGTCGAATTGGCCCGCCGCGGCTCGGCCGACGCGAATCGCATCCGGGCGGTGCGCGGCATGGAGCGGGGCGACTTGCAGCGGCGGATGGGCGAGATTGCCGCGGCCATACAGCGCGGGCTGGACCTGCCTGAGGCCGACCGGCCGGTGCGGGCCCCGCGGCAGCAGGTGCCGGAGCTATCGGTGCTGGGCCAGTTTCTGTTCGCCGCGTTGGGGAGCATTTGCCGCGAGGCGCAGCTCGCTCCCAATCTGGTCGGCACGCCCAACGACATTCGCGAGTGGATCGGCTATCGGACGGGCCGCGGCCGCGGCAAGCCCGGCCGCGTTCCCCAGCTCGCCCACGGCTGGCGGGCCGAGTTCATCGGCCGGCTGTTCGACGATCTCCTCTCCGGCAAGCTCTCGGTTCGCGTCGCCGAGCCCGAATCGGATCACCCGCTGGCGTTTGGAGAGACCGGGAAGGACGGCGGGGAAAGAGGTAACGATAAGAAAGGGGTCGGGAAAGAGCGTTGACGGAGCTGGGTCATGCGATTGCTAGATCAGAAGAGTGATTCCGCGTTGAAGTCCATCATAGTCTATCTCACACGAGCCGAGGCGGAGGAACTCCGCGATTCAGTCAACGACCTTTGGGAGCATCCTCATTATGCGGCTCATCATCACATCTACTGCAAAGACTTCAATCGAGAACTGACGATCTGCATTTACAACGAGGACGATCTCTCGGGGTTCGACGAACGAAGCAAGAGGTTGATTGCCAATGATGATTAAGCCGGCACGTTGCGCTTCGCCAGGGTCGTTTACGACCCTTGGTCGCCGAAGGCGGTATTAGGCCCGGCGCTCGCGCCTTGTCCTTACCCACATTTTGCGACCGTGGATACGGTGGAAGCTGCGAAGATTTCGACCCGGAGGGTCGTTTGACAATAGCCCAGCGATTCATCGCTGGGGATGAGGGGCTATCGATTGCAGCGCTCGTCCCGTAGGGACGATTGCACGTTTCGATCGTCCCTACGGGACTTTTCAGAAAAAACGATGGAACATGGCGTCCCAGCAGTGAACTGCTGGGCTAGCGTCGCCTGTCCCTACGGGACAGACAAGCCAGCAGTGGCACCCGCAGCCCCAAAAGGTGCGGCCCGTGTAAGCTAGACTTGAGTAGCCCTTTTTCGGCAGCGCTTGGTCTCGCTTTCACGGAGAATGCCATGTCTGCGCATATCGTTAGTTGCGGGGCAATTGTTGTCTGCATCGCGACGGCCCTCTGCCCGTGCCCGGCAGCGGCCGAGTTTACGCCCAAGGCCGGCTGGGACCGCCATCTGTTTCCCTCGTTCGTAATTGCCACGGCGACGGTGCGCGCAACCAAGGAGATGCAGGCCGAGGCCACGCATGCCGGCACGCTGGGCGACGCCAACGGACTGTTCGGCGTGAGCGTGAAAGCGCCGGCCGACAAGATTTCGGCGACCGTGACGATTACCGGCGACGCCGTGATGGAGCCGAGCACCTACACGGTCGTGCTGCCGAAAAAGGGGAAACGGTACACGATCTGCCCGCCGATCAAGTACAAGTATGCGGCCCTGGCCCGAAACAAACAGTCCGTCCCGGCGGCGGTGACGTTTCGTTTGGAGCTGGCCGGCCAGCCGCCCGAGGAACAGACCGTAACCATCACGGTGCGCTCGATCAACGACTGCCCGCGTTTGGTGGACGAGGGCGAGGATACGACCGATATCCATTTCACGTTTGCCGCCTACGTGAACGAAGAGCATCCGCTGGTCGACAAGATCACGAAGGAAGCCTTGCATTCGGGCATCGTCGAATCGTTCGGCGGGTACACCGAAGAAGGCCCCCAAGAGGTGTTGCGGCAGGTCTATGCCTTGTGGCACGTGCTGAGCAAACGCGGCGTGCGCTATAGCGACGCGTCGACCACGGTCGGGGAAGCGGAGTCCATCGCCAGCCAGCACGTGCGGTTGCTCGATGAATCGCTCAACAATGCGCAAGCCAATTGCGTCGACGGCAGCGTGCTGTTTGCCTCGCTCTTGCGCAAGATCGGCCTGGAACCGTTCCTCGTGCTCGAACCGACGCATTGCTACGTGGGCTTTTATCTGGAGGACGACGAAGAGCACCCCGTAGCCTTGGAAACGACGCTGCTCGGCACCAAGCCGGATGCGGACGACGGCCGCAAGATCGAGGGTATACCGGGCATTGAACGCGCGCCGTGGACGCACCAAGACACGTGGGCGACGTTCGTTGCCGCGCTCAACACGGCCACCGACGACCTGAAAGAAAACCACGACAAGTTCGAGGCCGACGACGACGTCGACTACCAGATCATTTCGATCACGGCAGCGCGGCAGGCCGGCATCTTGCCCATCCCCTATTCGCCCAGCCAAGAACCGTAAGGCCAATTGTCGCTTGGCATCGAGACGCAAAGGATCGGCAGCCGCCGGCTTCTGCCGTTCGGCCCGGGCGACTGCCCACATCCGTTGCCGTCCCCATCGGCCTCCATCGTTTGAGATCCGGCGGTCTCTTCGTTAGAATCAACCGGTTCGGCCCGCCCGGGCAAACGTGCGTAACGGACTCGTTTGCCCCCCTGCTCTGATCCCCAAGGAGACTGCTATGCTCGACCGTCGTGACCTGCTCCGCCTGATTCCCGCGTCGTCTTTGCCTTGGCTAGCGGGGTCCCGGTTCGCCGAGGCCGCGGCGGACAAGCCACCTCCCCAGCCGCTGCTGGCCGGCCCGCCGGTCGTGCAGCAGCTTGGCACCGAGGGATTCTCGCTGAGCTTCGCCTTGGGACAGTTGGCCACCGGCTGGGTCGAATGGGGCCTGGCCGCCGACTGCCTCGACCAGCGTGCTATCGCCGCGCGGGCCGGGCTGGTGAATGCCTCCGATCGGGCGATGATCGTACCCGTTTCGCTCGGCCGGTGCGGCACCCCCGGCCGGCGAATCTACTATCGCGTGGTAGCCCAATCGCTGAGTTACGAGACGGCTTATAAGCTGCACCGCGGGGAGCCGGTGGCCGGGCCCACTTACAGCCTAACAGTACCCGACCCGGCAGCGGCGAATGTGCGTATCGCGGTGATCAACGACACGCACGAACAAGGGAAAACGCTGAAGGCCCTCGCTGCGCAGATCGAGGTCGTCCAGCCGCAGATGCTGGTTTGGAACGGCGATACGTGCGGCGCGGCCTTCAACACCGCGGCCGATCCGCCGCGCGTATTGCTCAAACAGGGCTGGGCCACCACGCGACCATTGCTCTTCGTGCCGGGCAATCACGACGTGCGGGGGGCCCACGCCCGCGATCTCCGCGATTGCCTGGCCGCCGGCCCCGAAGCCGCGCTCCCCTACAACGTGGCCCGGCGCCTCGGCCCGCTGGCCCTGCTGACCCTGGACACGGGCGAGGACAAGCCGGACGCTCATCCGGTCTTCGCCGGGACGGCGGCCTACGAGCCCTACCGGGCCCGGCAAGCGACCTGGCTGCGAGAAGCGTTGGCCCGGCCGGAAATCGCCTCGGCCCCGTTCAAGGTAGCCTTTTGCCACATCCCCTTGCACGGCTTGCCGAATCAGAACGACGGATTGAAGATCAACGGCTTCGCCCAATGGTCCGGCGACGGCGCGCGCAAGTGGATGCCGGCGCTCTGCAAGGCGGGCGTGCAACTGGTCGTCAGCGGCCACATGCACGCCTGGCGCATCGACGAGCCGGCCGCCGGGCGGCCGATGCAGGTCGTCGGCGGCGGATCGACGCCGGACGACGCCACCGTGATTGTCCTGGATGCCGACTCGCAGTCGCTCCGCGTGACGATCCAAGACGTTTCCGGCGCGGAACTGGCCCAAAGGCGGCTGACGCGAAAATGATCGATGATCGGTCAGCTACTTCGCCACGTTCACGGTCTGACCGTCCGTTAATTCATTAAGATCGCCGAGGATGGCTTCTTCGTTGCCGGTAACGTCGTGCCATGTCTTGCCGACCTGCATTTTGGTGACTTCGGTCCAGGTGCCGTCGCTCACGCCTGTTTCGATCGACGTCTTGATGCTCTTATTGCCGCACAGCAGATAACAATAGGTTTGATTGCCCGAGACCGTGAGCGCCTGCTGCGGCAAGGCGAAGACGTGGGGCCGCGCGACGAGCACCTTGGTGTAGACGTACATGCCGGGGCGAAGCCCGTCGTAGTCCTTCCTCGACAAATCAATCTCCGCCCGCAAGGTCCGGTTATCCCTCCGGATGGCCCAAGAGGTGCGGGTCACCGCGGCGGGGATTTGCAGACCGCTGAGGGCCTCGGCCCGCACCACCGCCTTCGTCCCCTGCTCGACATACCGCGCGTAGGCCTCGGGCACGTCGACAAAAATGCGGAGGATGTCGGTGCGGGCCACAACAAAAATCGCCGCCGCATTGGGCATCGATTTGTCGCCGGTCGCCGCCACGACGTAATCGCCCGTGTTGGCGTTGCGGACCGTCACCACGCTGTCGTAGGGAGCGGTCACCTTGGTGTAGGCCAGCATGGCCGCCGCGGTGCGCTCGTCGGCCTCGGCCACCTTGACCTGGGCCTTGGCGGTTTCCACGTCGATCTTGGTCTTTCCCAGGTTGGCGCGGCTCGTGGCCACGTCGGCTTCCCGGGCGGCCACGGTGGCCTGCGCGGCGTCGCGCGAGGCTTTGGCGGAATCGAATTGTCGCTGCGTTTCGGTAAGAATTTGCCGGTCCACGACCTTTTCCGCCACCATTTGCGTGAGCCGTTTCAACTCGGACTCCCAGCGCACCACTTCGGCCTGGTGCTTTCCGACATTCGCCTTGGCCTCGGCCAACTGGGCAATCGCCATCTGAAGGTTGCTCGCGGCCACGACGACCAACTGCTGCGCCTGCTCGACCAGCCGCTTGTCCAACTCGACTTGCGCCGCCTTCCGCTGGTGCTCTTCGTCCAGTTCGGGCACAAAAATCTCGGCCAACAATTCGCCCTTCTTGACCTCCTGGCCAATGTCTACGTAAAAGCGGTGAATGAAGCCGGAGACCTTCGAGTAAATCGCGGTCTGCTCATAGGCATCGACAAAGCCGGGCTGATCGACCGCGTAGTCGATGTTGCGCGGCGTTGGCCTGACGGTCCGCACGACAGGATTCTCGGTGGCCGGATGCTTCGCTTGGGCCTGTTCTTTGTGGCAGCCGGCCGTCAGGGCCAGCAGCAGCACGGCGGAAATGGCTTTCAAGGTTTGGCGCAGCCGCCCTCGGCCGTGAAACTCGCTCGGCACAGCCGAGGGCGGCCGTGCTACACCAAAGGGCCGTGTCACAGCAAACGAATGCCACATTACGAGGCTCCTCCGGAGGAAGTGGAAGGTTTATCGGGCGGAGCCTGCGCGGGGGCGGCCTCCGCGGTTTGCCCCTCGCGCTCTGGCTCCGTGGACTCTTGTCCCTCAGGATCGTGATGCCGGCCCGCCGAATCGTCGGGATCGAGAGAGGGCGAGGCCTTTTTCGATTCGCCCATCACCAGCACGAACATGGCGGGCACGATCAAGAGCGTGGCGAAGGTGGAGACCAACAGGCCGCCGATCACCGCCCGGCCCAGCGGCGCCGTCATGCCGCTCCCTTCTTCCAAGGCCAGGGCCATGGGCACGGTGCCCAGCAACATGGCGGCGGCGGTCATCAAAATGGGCCGCAGGCGTTCCCGCGATCCTTCCACGGCCGCCACGGGGACTGCCGCCCCCGTGCTCCAATGGTGGTCCATGAAGGTCGTCAGCAGCACCGAGTTCGACACCGAGACGCCGATGCACATGATGGAGCCCATGAAGGATTCGATATTCAGCGTGGTTCCCGTGGCGAGCAAAATGAGGGCCACGCCGCACACGACGCCGGGCACGCCGCCGATGGAAATCAGCCCCAGCCGGAACGATTGAAAATAGCCGGTCAGCAGGACCAGGATCACCACGACCGAGAGGGCCAAGCCGATGGCCAGGGAGTGAAACATGGCGGTCATGGGAGCCACCTGGCCGCGAACCTCGACGCGGACGCCGCGGGGCGGCTGGCCGGCATCGGCGATGGCCTGGTTGATGCTCTCGGTCGCCCGGCCCAGGTCGGTGCCCTCGACGTTGGCCGTCACGCTCAGGTAGCGTTGCATGGCGCTGCGATCGATTTCGCCCGGCGTGGTGCTTTTCTCCACCGTGGCCACGTCGCGGATGAGGAGGTTGCTATCGGCGCCGGCCTTCTTGATGGGCAAGGTCTCCACCTGCTGCGGCCGGTTCATCCGCCGGATGGGAACCTGCACCTGCACCTGGTAGTCGACGCCCGACTTGGGGTCGCGCCAATAGTTTCTGACCACGTAGCGGCTGGAAGAAGTGCCGACCAGCAAGGCGTCGGTCACACTCTTGACGGCCACGCCGCTGAGGCCCGCCTTCTGCCGATCGATGTCGACGCGGACGGTCGGGTAGTCGAGTTGCTGGTAAAGCTGCACGTCGCGAAGGGCGGGGATCTTCTCCATTTCCGCCAGCAGCTTCAGGGCGTGCGCCCGCACCGCCTCACGCTCCGGTCCCAGGACCAGCACCTCGACCGGCGTGGGCGAACCGAAACTCATGACCGTGCTAACGATGTCGCCCGGCTCGAAGCCCACGGAAAACTGCCGGGCGCGGCTCGCCGCCTCGGCGGCCGGATAGCCTTGCTGTTCGAGCACGCCCTGGAGCCAAGGCACCACCTGTTCTGGCAGTTTCTTGCGCAGGCGTTCACGCAGCTCGGCCACCGGTACGCCGCTCTGCTCGGGTAATCGTACCCTGAGCACGCCGTCGTCGCTGGCCCGCATGAAGAGCAGGATGTTATTGGTCGCCGTGTTGGTGGCGCCCATGCCCACGTAGCCCAGCGACATGGCCAGCTTTCCGCCGCTTTCCTGGCTGATGACGTCCAGGATTTTGAGCGCGCATTTGCGCGTCAGATCGTACTCGGAGCCGGGCGGCGCGCGAAAACGGAGGACGAATTGACCGGTATCCACTTCGGGAAACAATTCGGTGCCCACCTCCCGGCCGACCAGCCAAAACAGCAGGCCGCAACCGGCCAGGTAGGAGAAAACCACGAGCCACCGATGGCGTATCGTGGTCTCCACGATGCGGACGAAGTGCGGTAGCACGCGCTCGAACAACCCTGGTTTGTGCGACTTCTCGCCCCCGTGCCGGATGAGCCAGACGGAGAGCACCGGCACCAGCGTACTCGACAGAATGTAGGAGGCGATCATGGCAAAGCCCACGGCCAACGTCAGGGGCATGAAGAGCGAACGTACCGGCTCGTTGAGAATGAACGTGGGAATAAATACCGAGAGAATGCAGAGCATGGCCAGCAGGCGGGCCGTGGCCGTGGCCGCCGCCGCGCGGCGGGCCGCCCGGGAAACCGACGAGGTCTCCCGCATCTGCGCGTGGGTGTTCTCGATGGTTACCGTGGCCTCGTCTACGAGGATGCCGATCGAGAGTGCCAACCCGCCCAGCGACATGATGTTGATCGTGTTCCCCGTGAGCCAAAGGGCCACCAGCGAGGTCGTCAACGACAAGGGGATGCTGATCAGGACCACCACCACGCTGCGCAGGTCGTGGAGGAAGAGCAGGATCATCAAACCCGTCAAAGCGGCCCCGATCAATCCTTCGGTGGCGACGCTTTTCATGGCCGCGCGGACCGTGGGCGATTCGTCGAACTCGTAGCGCACGTCCACGTCGGGGGGAACCACCGACCGCATCAGCGGCAGCGACTCGTTGATCTGTTTGACCACGGTCAGCGTGGAAACCGTGTCTTTCTTCACCACGGGAATGTAAATCGACCGGTGGCCGTTCACGAGCGCGCAGCCGTAGTCGATGTCCGTGCTGTCGTGGATGGTGGCCACGTCGTGGATGTAAACGTCCATGCCCAGCTTCACGGGAATGTTGCCCATTTGCTGCGGGTCGGCGACCATGGCGTTGGTGGGCACCAGCGGCATCTGCCCTTGGGCGTAGAGATTGCCCGACGGCACGACCACGTTGCCGGTCTCCAGGGCGCTGACCACGTCCTCGGGCGTAAAGTTGTGGGCCCGCAGCCGGTCGGGATCGACCGTGATGACGATCGCCCGCGTGTTGCTGCCGAAAGGCGAAAACGAGACGGTGCCCGGCACCTGCGCAATCAGCAGCGGGCGGATGCGAAACAGTCCCAGGTCGGCCAACTGGCCAATCGACCGGCTCTTGCTCTCCATGACCAGGTAGCCGATCGGGACGTTGGCGGCATCAAAGCGGATGACGAACGGCGGCAGCACGCTGGGCGGCATCTGGCCGCGGGCACGATTCGTGAGGCTGACGACCTGCGACATGGCCGCCGCCATGTCGGTGCCGGGATAGAACGTGAGCTTGAGCAGGACGAAGTTCTGGATGCTTTTCGACTCGACCTGTTTCAGCCCATCTACGTATTGGAAGTTCTGCTCGTAGACGTTGGTGACGATGCCCTCGATTTGCTCGGGGGACATGCCGGCGTAGTTGTTGACCACGTAGATTTGCGGGGCATTGATGGCGGGAAAGATGTCAATGCGCATCTGGCTGAGCGCCAGGATGCCGCCGCCCACCAGCGCCACGATGATCATCATCACCGCGATCGGCCGCCGCATCGCGAAGACGGTGATATTCATTGCAAAATATACCTATCCCCAGCTCCCCTCTGCCATTATGGTAAGTCGGCTGTTCGGTAGGGGAAACCACTCTTTCAGGTTGCTTACTACTTTCTCTTTGGCTGGCAGAAGACGTTCGGAAGTCCAAAATCCGAAGGAATACGGTCACATAGCCCCCAACGCAGCCGATTGGCGTTCCACGATGAGCGGCCGTCGCAACAGCCGTCATCGGCCGCCACGTCGGGTGTGCAGGGTGTGTACGGCTCCTCTTAGGCAGCACGCAGGAAACGAAATACCCACCCGATCCCAGTCCCACCGTATCATCAAGGGGTTGGCACTGTGGCGCGGGTAGACCAATTCCTGCGTGCTGCCTTAAAAGGAGAAAAAATCTGACGGGCGTCCGAACTCCGGTCTTCCACTTCTCCAGGATTCCGAAGCCAACCTGTAAGGGGCATTGGGGCTGCGTCTAAGGGGAAGAAACCGTGCCTTCATCCGACACGACAACCGCCGCCGTCCCGACTAAGGTCGCCGCTTGGACGGTCCGGCCGCCGACATGCCGCCCGCCACGTCGGCTGCGACTCGACACCTGCCCGCTCTCGTGGAGGCGAACACGGCGGTCAGAGGCTCAAAGCAACAAGGGAGATTCCCTTGTTGAACCAAGGTCGGAACCAACGGCATGCCAAAGCTGTATCGTGTCCGAGGGTGCGATATAGGTTCGGCACCCATAGACCGCCATCACCAAATTCCCGGCATCGGGAATTTGCCGCGAACGCCGTCCCTCCAGCCAGTGAGAGGCACCGCATTTCGCTGGACTTTGGACTTTGACTGTTCGCAGTCCGCGATAATAGGGTCTGCGGGTCAAATCGGGTGGCAACCGTGCGGACTCGCCCCACGAGGGCATATCGGCGGCTATATTACGAATGCTATGACCGACTGGCGGACAAAACGCTCACGCCATTGGATCGAGCATACTGTTTCCTAATGATTGGGAACCTTGGATTTCAAGGCGGTCATCCGATGACGAGCCGGTCTTATGGCTCCGGCCCAGCCAAGAAGAAGAAACTGAAGAGCTTGCTGCCAGCGGTGCTGGCCTGGAAAAAGCGAATGAAGGACGTTGAGATTGAGCATGTTGATGCGTTCGATCTGCTTGAGCGTTATGACAACCCGGAGGTGTTTACATTCCTCGACCCGCCTTATCACCCAGAGACGTGCGACCAGGACTTGTATACCCACAATGACTTTGACCATCGTCGTTTCGTGCAGCGGCTTCAGAAGTTCAAGGGGAGGGTATTGCTCTGTGGGTACGAGCATGGCCTCTACGACGTGCAGCTTTTTGGCTGGCGGCGACAGGAGTTCCATGTCTCGAAGAGCTATGGTGGTCGGGCACCCAGAACCGAGGTCATCTGGATGAATTACGACGAGGCTGGCAAACGGCTTCGCCAGGATTTCAGACTCATTCAAGCGTTCGAAAAACTTCCAGCCTGAAAGGAACGACCATGCGTAGCAAAATGATACCTGCCGACGCCGAAGTGCTTCGGACCTACGATGAACTGCGGGAGTTTCGGGACTCGTTTTTCAACGGCGAGTTTTATTTCCTGCTGCTGGTGGGGCGGCAGGGCTTGTCGAAGAGTTGGGAGTTCGTGCAGAGATGCCAACCCTACAAGGATCGGGACGGACACCTCGTGTCCGTCGCCCACTACATCAAAGGCAATAGCTCGCCGGTGGTGGCATATCAACTGGCCTATGAGCATCGAAACAAATTATTGACCTTTGATGATGCCGAACGGCTGTGGGGGGACAGTTCAGGTCGCTATCCCCTCCGTGACCTCACCGAGTGCAAGTCCCGAAAGCCGGTGAACTGGCAGACCGACAACAAAGTGTTGGCTCGGCTGGGCATTCCCAAGTTCTTTGAAACCAGTTCGCGGGTGACAAGTACGCGCGGGTCGATCGAGCAGAGATCATCAGTAAAATTCTGGAGTCGACACTCTCACAGCCCGCTAAGCAAACCTCCAAGGCACCCCGAAAGCGCACCAAGCGTACTTGACCCGCGAATCACTTGTTTTTCAGTTCCGCAACCAGCGCCTTGCAGTATCGCGGGTTCAGGTCGATGGCAACTGCGTTCATGCCCAGGTCCAACGCGGCGCGAAGCACGGTGCCGCTTCCGGCAAATGGATCCAGCACCCGTCCCGATCGCGGGTTGCCCATCTTCAGGCACCGGCTGACCAATTCCAACGGGAAGACCGCTGGGTGCTTGCGTCCGGGCATCGACCTTGACTCGATTGTCCAGACATCCTCGGCGTCACAGGACCTAAGTGGCTTGCGCGTGAAGTTGTACTTGCGAGCCTTGGTGAACATGAACATGAACTCGTAAGTTCGCCATGGGCGGTCAATCGCGTTGGGTTCTGGAATTGCATTTTCTCGCCGCCAGATGATGGACGAGCGGAGTATCCAATCGCGCGAAACCATCGCGAGAGCTACCCGCCACGGAATGCCGATCAGCGTCTTTTGGGGCACGCCGAGCCCGCTCGTATCTACGGCCCGCAGCAACTTGAGACGACGGCCGTTATGCTTGGGGTCGTGCCCGTGAGGCTTGCCTTTCGCCGAGTAGTACGTATCACCAAGGCTAAGGAAGAGAACACCCTGGGAGGTCATAACCCGCTTCACTTCGTTCATGGTGTCGCACAGGGACCGCACGTACCCATCGATGGACGGTTCCAGGCCGAGTTGCCCGGCGACGCCATAGTCGCGCTACCAAAAGTATGGTGGAGACGTCACGACACACGAGAAATGGTCGTCCGGCAGCGTATGCAGAACCTAGCGGGCGTCACCGCAGTAGACTTGCCATTGTGGCCCCGATTCGCCGTCTCTTCCGCTCCAGGATTGCTGTGACGCGGCGCCATTTCGAGTGCCGTACGGACGTTTCTTCCTCAACTTCGGCGATCCAAGTGACATGCGCTCTCCAGCAGAGGCCCCAGCGGTCTCGTTTGCTCCGCTATTCTTTCACCCGCTCCAGGTATTCGCCGGTACGGGTGTCGATCTTGACCAGGTCGCCCATGTTGACGAACGAGGGGCAGAGAAACTCGGCGCCGGTGTCGACTTTGCACGGCTTGGTGACGTTGGTGGCCGTATTGCCCTTCACGCCCGGCTCGCAGTATTCGACCTTCAGCACGACGTGGTTGGGGGGCGTTATGCTGATTGGCTGGTTATTGTGCAACACGATGCTGCACACCATGCCCTCCTTGAGATATCTCCAGGCGTCGTCGACCTGCTGGGCCGTCAACTCGTACTGCTCGTAAGTCTCGTTTTCCATGAAGACGAACTGGTCCTGCTGGTGGTAGAGGAACTGGGCCTGGATCTCTTCGATTTCGGCGGCCTCCAGCGAGTCGCCGCTCTTGTAGGTGCGATCCAGCACGGTGCCTCGCAGCAGGTTTCGCAATTTGCACTTATAGAGGGCCTGGCCCTTGCCCGGCTTGACGAAATTGCACTCGATCATGATGTACGGATCGCCGTCCAATTGGACCTTCAGGCCCTTGCGAAAATCGCTCGTGTTGTAACTGGCCACGTTGGTTCTTTCCGTCTTACTTTCTGTGGGGGTCTGGTTAGGGTAAAATTCGCCCCATGGCAAATTGTATGCGACTTGTTGGGGCGGCCAGTCCGTCGACCGAGCCCGAGTGGCAGGCCGTATTGGCCACTTCCGTCCGCAGTCCGGCCGAGCTTTGCCGCGTGCTGGGTCTGGACCCGGCCTTGGCGGCGGCAGCCGAGCCGGCGGCCAGCCGGTTTTCGCTCCTGGTGCCACGGCCCTATCTGTCACGCATCCGGCCCGGCGATCCGTCCGACCCGCTCCTGCTCCAGGTTTTACCCCAGGCGGCCGAGACCGTCGCTTCGCCCGGCTATAGCGCCGACCCGCTCGGCGAGGCCGGCGCCTGTTGTGGGCCTGGCCTGCTGCGGAAGTACGCGGGGCGAATACTGATGGTAACAACTGGGGCCTGCGCCGTCCATTGCCGTTTCTGCTTCCGGCGGTACTTTCCCTACGAAAACTCCGCGGCGGCCGACGGTTTTTGCGGGCCTGCGGTGCAGAAAATCGCTGCCGACCGCTCGCTCGAAGAGGTCATCCTGAGTGGGGGCGACCCGCTCATGCTTCCAGACCCTACGCTGTCGCGACTGATCGAGCAATTGGCCGAAATCCCCCACCTTCGCCGGCTGCGGATCCATACCCGCTTGCCGATCGTGGTCCCCCAGCGTGTAACTGACGAACTGGTGTCTCTGATTCGGAGGATTCGTCTCCCGCTCATTATGGTGGTTCATGTCAACCATCCGGCCGAGCTTGACGACGACGTGGCCGAGGCCCTGGGGCGGCTGGTCGATGCGGGCATCCCGGTATTGAACCAGTCGGTGCTGTTGCGGGGCGTCAACGACCGGGCGGACGTGTTGGCCGAGCTGTGCCGACGGCTGATCGAGATGCGGGTCATGCCCTACTATCTGCATCAACTCGATCCGGTCGCGGGGGCGGCCCAGTTTGAAGTCCCAATTCCGACCGGCATGGCCCTGCTGGCCGAGCTTCGCTCTCGGCTGCCCGGCTATGGCGTGCCGCGCTACGTTCGGGAGACGCGGGGGGGAACCTGCAAGGAAGCGTTGATGGGTGCATTCCGCACTTTGTTAGGTTACGGGGCCTGGGCGTAGGCGTTGACCCCGGTCTGGCGGGATTGGTGGCGGAGCCAGAAGGAGGCAATTGGGATGGAGTCGCTGAGGTAGTCGGCTC
>Ga0181520_10005618_pt1 | contig 19827 bp, 16 predicted proteins | sample PEATcosm2014_Bin_29_FD_132451 | JGI IMG/M metagenome (GOLD analysis project Ga0181520, IMG submission 132451) | Peatland microbial communities from MTU Mesocosm Facility, Houghton, MI, USA - PEATcosm2014_Bin02_30_metaG | ecosystem: Environmental > Terrestrial > Soil > Wetlands > Peat | place...
AGGGACGGGTTGCGGGTCCGGCGGATGCGGTTGCGGCGCTGCGTTCGTCGTCGTGCTGATCGTCGCGATCGTCATTGTCGTCATCATCTTACGGCGCCGCGGCCTGTTGAGGATGGGGGCCGCGACGGAGCCGCCCGTGCGGTCGGCGGATGATTGGAGCCGCGTCCGCGCTCTGTTGCGCGAATTGCAAACGGAAGACCCCAACTTCAGCGAAATTCTCTTTCTGGATTTCGTCCAGATGATCTACGCGCGATATCAGGAAGCGCGCGGCGCCGCCGGCGACCCCGACGCGCTCCAGCCGTACTTGCCCGAAGAATTGCTGGACGCGCTACGCGCCGGGCGGCAGGCTGAGCACGTGGTCGAGGGCGTGATCGTCGGGACATCCGAAATCGCGGACGTGCGCCAGAACGCGGACGATTGGGAAATCGACGCGGCGCTGGAGACGAATTACACCGAGCGGCCGGCGGGTGCAAAAGACGGCGAGCCGTGGTGGACGCGCACGACGATGACGTTCGCGCGGAAGAAAAGCGTTCATTCGCGCGGGCCCGAGTTCACGCGCTCGCTCAATTGTCCGTCGTGCGGCAGCCCGGTGAAAATCGACGCCAGCGGCGCGTGCGCCTACTGCGGCAAGGTCGTCAAACCCGGCGAATTCGCCTGGAAGCTGGCGAGCCTCGAGGAACTGGACAAGTCGCCGCGGGTAAACATCGAACTCGACGTGGGCGGCGCCGAGGCCGGCACGGATTTGCCGACCGTGTTCGACCCGGATCTCGCGACGGAGCGCGAGGCGTTCGTCGCGGCGTATCCCGATTTCTCGTGGGACAAGTTCCAGGCGCGGGTTTGGGAGTCGTTCTTCGCAATCCAGAAAGCCTGGACCGAGCGGAATTGGGAGGCCGCACGCGCCTTCGAGACCGACCGCCTGTTCCAGACGCACTTGTTCTGGATTCAGCGCTACCTCGACAACGGCGCCGTCAACAAACTCGAGAACATTCAACTTGAGAAAATGGAGGTCGCCCGGGTCGCGCGCGATCCGTATTTCGACATGATCACCGTTCGCTTGTACGCGTCGATGATCGACTACACCGTGGATGCGCAAGGCAAGATGCTCGGCGGCGACCGCCACACGCAGCGGCGTTTCACCGAATACTGGACCTTCCTTCGCAAGTCGGGGTTCAAACCGAAGGCGGCCGACGCCGCGGGCGAGCCGGCGACGCGCGGCTGCCCGAGTTGCGGCGCGCCGTTGAAAATCTCAATGAGCGGGGTCTGCGAATTTTGCGGCTCGCACGTCGCGGGCGGCGACTTCGATTGGACGCTCGCGAAGATCGAACAGGACGAAGCCTACAGCGGCGGGTAAATATGATAATGAACCGAATCGGCGAATGGTTGCGCACGCGATTGCGACAGATGCGACTGGGCGCGGGCGTGGGGAAATCGGCGTTCATCGTCCTGGCGGTCGGAATCGCGGCGCTCGTCGGGGCGGACGCGTGGGCGCGCGTCGGCGGCGGCCAGTCCTACAGCGGCGGACATGCGAGCGGCGGACATTCCGGCGACGGCGGCAGCGACGCGGGCTCGATCATGTTCGTCATCCGCCTCGTGCTCGATTTGCTCGATTTGTGTTTCCGGTACCCGGCGATCGGCCTGCCGCTTCTGGCGGTGGTCGTCGCCGGCGTCGTTTACTACTTCGTGGCGCGCGGCCGGTCGGACGCCGCCGCGTTGCCGCAATGGACGCCGCCTGTTCACCCGACCGCGGCCGACCGCGGCGGGGTCCGCGCAGCGCTCGCGCGCTTGCGCGCCGAAGATCCGAATTTCAGCGATATTCTCTTCCTCGATTTCGTGCAGATGATCTACGCGCGTTACGAGGAAGCGCGCGGCGCCGGCGGCGATCCGGAGACGCTGCAGCCGTATTTGCCCGCGGACTTGCTCGACGCGTTGCGCGCCGAGCGGCAGGCGGAGCGGGTCGTCGAGGGCGTGATCGTCGGTTCGTCCGAGATCGCCGACGCGCGCCAAGCGGGCGACAGTTGGGAGATCGAGGTCGGCGCGGAAACCAATTATATCGAACGTCCGGCGGGCGTCCGCGACGGACTCGCCTGGTGGACGCGCACGTCGCTGACCTTCCGCCGGAAGGCGGGCGTGAAATCGAAAGGTCCGGAGTTCACGCGGTCGCTCAACTGCCCGTCGTGCGGCAGCCCGGTCAAGATCGACGCCAGCGGCGCGTGCGCGTATTGCGGCGTCGTCGTCAAACCGGGCGAGTTCGCGTGGCGGCTGGCGAATCTGACCGAGCATGAGAAACTGCCGCGGCTCGAGGTCCGGCTCGAACTCGGCGGCGCCGAAACCGGCGTGCGGCGGCCGACGATTTTCGATCCGGAACTGGCGAACGAGCGCGAAAAATTTGCCGCGGCGTACCCCGATTTCAATTGGGATAAATTTCAGGCGCGCGTCGCCGAAGCGTTTCTCGCATTGCAAAAAGCGTGGTCCGACCGGTCGTGGGAGGAGGCGCGCGCCTTCGAGACCGACCGCTTGTTCCAGACCCATCTGTTCTGGATTCAGCGATATCTCGACAACGGCTGCGCCAACAAGCTGGAAAACGTGCAGATCGAAAAGATCGAAATCGTGCGCGTGGCCCGCGATCCGTATTTCGATCTGATCACGGCGCGGATCTGGGCGTCGATGCTCGACTACACGATCGACGACAAGGGCAAATTGCTCGAAGGCGATCGGAAGCGGCCGCGTCGCTTCACCGAATACTGGACCTTCATTCGCAAGTCCGGCTTCAAAGACAAGGCCGCCGGCGCCGCCGGGGAACCGGCTACCCGCAGTTGTCCGAGTTGCGGCGCGCCGCTGAAAGTTTCAATGAGCGGCGTCTGTGAATTCTGCGGCTCGCATGTGGCCGGCGGCGACTTCGATTGGACGCTGGCGAAGATCGAACAAGACGCGGCATACACCGGCGGATAAGTAAAAGGGCTGAGAGACGACGTGGCCTCTCAGCCCCTCAGTCTTCCGGGCCTTCCAGCCTTTCAGCCTCCCAGCCCCGCGGCTCCGCCGCGCAGTCCTGTCACGCGCTTCGCGTGACGCAGCCTACCGGTATATTTGCACGTTCTGAATCCAGTACGGCGAGCACAGCGGTCCGGCGACCCACTCGATGTGATTTTCGCCGGGCCACAGGTAAACGGGGAAATCCTCGGTCACCCAGGTGTGCACGCCGTCGAAATTCTCGGCGACATCATAATTGGTGACGACGGGCTCGCCGTTAACGGTGATCGACACGGGCGAGTAGCCGCCGCCGGGGCACCCGCCGACGTATGTCATGTGCGTCACCACGAGGTTGTACGGGCCGGGCTGCGGCGCGAACACGTTCATGCCGAACATGGCGCCGGGCGTCGCGAGTTCCCACACGTGGAACACCGGGTCCCAAACCAGGCCCGGGCCATACCACGCGCCCGGCTGCGGCTGCAGGAACGAAAAAGCCACGAGCAACGCGCCCGCCTCGGCGAGGCGCGCCCATTCCCACCGCTCGTGCGCCTCGTGAATGAAGCGATCGCGGTCGTAATCGCGTTCGTGCTGCCAGTCGCGCACATGGTCGCGCTCCAGATCCCACCGTTGGCGGTCCTGCTGGCGCTGTTGATCCTGCTGCTGCTGCCAGTGCCTTTGCGACTGGTCCTGCAGCTGCATGCGATGCTGGTTTTGCAAATCCACCTGTTCGTTGTGCTGCTGCTGCAGTTGCTGCGGCGTCGGATTTTGCGCCCGCTGTTTGAGCTGCCTTTGCGACAACTGTTGTCGCTCCTGCAATTGCTTTAATTGCAAGTCGTGCTGTTCTTGTTGGTGCTGGCGCTGAAGCTGTTGTTGCGCCTGCAAATGCTGAACCTGCATTTGCTGTTGTTGCTGCACGTGCTGCTGCTGAATCTCGGCCGCGTTCGGCGGCCGCTTTTTCGGCTGGTCCGCCGTCGCGACCGCGGCTAGCCAGGTAAGCAAAAATACGGCCGTCAAAACCGCGCACACAGCGCGCCACTTTCGGCCTCGCAAATAATTAATCATCGTCGTTCCTCCCGATTCGTTTGACTCGTGATTTGTTTGAACGAACTCGCGCCAAACTCACTGCAAAGACCCGGAAAACGGCCCGCCGGTTCATTGCCGCGCCGCCCGTTCCTTCGCGCCCTCAACAACCGTAGTTTTTTCGCACACTTGCCATGCCGCAAAACCAGCGCACAATACGCTCGTGGTGAAAATATCTAAACCATACCGGCCGCGGGAGTCAAGAGTTTCGGCAATGAAGTCTGCGCAGCCTACAACTGGGCTTGATAAACCCCGCGCAACGCCCTTTCCGCCGCCCGAATCGTCACCTCGATATCGTCATCCGAATGCGCGGCGCTGACGAACCACGCCTCATAATTCGACGGCGGCAGGTAAACGCCGGCGTCGAGCATCTCCCGGAAAAACGCCGCGAAGCGTTTCGTGTCGGTCGTTTGGGCCGATTCGAGATCGGTGACCGCGCGGTCGGTGAAGAACAGCGTCAACATCGAGCCGACGCGATTGACCTGCGCGGCGACGCCGGCCGCCGCGGCGGCGCGGGCCAGACCGTCGGCGAGGCGCGCGGATTTCGCTTCGAGCGCCGCGTAGAGATCAGGCGTCAACAGCTTGAGCGTCGCCAGGCCGGCAGCCATTGCGAGCGGGTTGCCCGAGAGCGTGCCGGCCTGGTAGACGGGCCCGAGCGGGCTGAGCAGGTCCATGATTTTCGCGAGCCCGCCGAACGCGCCGACGGGCAGGCCGCCGCCGATGATTTTGCCGAGCGTCGTCAGGTCGGGCCGCACGCCGTAAAGCGCCTGCGCGCCGCCGCGCGCGACGCGGAAGCCCGTCATCACTTCGTCGAAAATCAGCAGCGCGCCGTGCGCGTCGCACAATTGCCGCAGGCCCGCGAGAAAGTCCGGCGCCGGCGGCACAACGCCCATGTTGCCGACGACCGGCTCGACGATCACGGCGGCGATACGGCCGGCGTTGTTGTCGAACAATTCGGCGACATTCGGCAAATCGTTGAACCGCGCGGTGAGCGTTTCCTGCGCGACGCTGGCCGGCACGCCCGCGCTGTCCGGCGCCCCGAAGGTCAGCGCGCCGCTGCCGGCCTTCACCAGAAACGCGTCGCCGTGGCCGTGATAGCAGCCCGCGAATTTGACGATTTTGTCGCAACCGGTCGCGCCGCGCGCCAGGCGGATCGCGCCCATCGTCGCCTCGGTGCCCGAGTTGACGAAGCGGATTTTTTCGAGCGACGGGAAAAATTCTTTGACCTTTTCCGCCAGTTCGACCTCGGGCGCGCTGCACGTGCCGAAGCTGGTCCCGCGCGCGATCGCCTCGTGCAGCGCCGCGACCACGGCCGGGTGCGAATGGCCGACGATCAGCGGGCCCCACGAGCCGACGTAATCGAGATAGCGATTGCCGTCCGCGTCGGTCATCCACGCGCCCTCGCCGGCCGTCATGTACACCGGGTTGCCGCCGACCGACCGAAATGCGCGCACGGGCGAGTTGACGCCGCCGACCAGGGTCCGCTGGGCGCGGGCAAATAATTCGTGGCTGCGTTCATTATTCATAAACTTCCCCCGTAATTGCTTTTCCCCCGACTTCTGGCTTGCGGCTTCTGGCTTCGGACTACTGACTACTCGCCCTCGCGTTCACGCGGCTGATAAACGCAAAAAGGTTCTTCGGCCATAAAGTCTCCCGTCATCGCAAACGCCCGCGCGCGGCAGCCGCCGCAAACATTGTGATATTCGCAAACGCCGCAACGGCCTTTGTAGGCGCCCTGGTCGCGCATTTTCGCGAACAGCGGCGAATCGCGCCAGATCGCCGCGAAATCCATGCCGTTCGTCTGCAAATCGCCCGCCTCTTCGTCGAGAAAGCCGCAGATTTGCACCTTGCCGACGTGGCTGACGAACGCGAACCCCTGCCCGCCCAGGCAGCCTTTGGTCATCGCATCGAGGCCGTGCGTTTCGGGCCGCACGGCGCGGCCCGCCGCATGCTCGCGCTGCCGCAAAATGCGGTAGTAATGCGGCGCGCAGGTCGGCTTGAACACCAACGGCGCAACGCCGCGTTGCTCGTAAATCCAGTGCAGCGCGCGCTCGTATTCCTCGGGCGGCAATTCGAGATCGGCCATCTCTTTGCCGCGACCCGTCGGCACCAGCAAGAACGGGTGAAACGCCTCGGCGCCAAGCTCGGCCGCGAGGGCGAGAATTTGCGGCAGCATCGCGAAATTGAGCTTGCTTACCGTTGTATTGATCTGAAATTTCAGGCCCGCTTCCCGCGCGATGCGCGCCGCCGCCAGCGCCTGTTCGAACGAGCCGGGCACGTTGCGCAGGCCGTCGTGTGTCGGCGCGTCGGGCCCGTCGAGGCTCAGGCTGATCCGCTGAATGCCCGCGGCCAGCAGGCGCTTGGCGGCTTCGGCGGTAACCATCGCGCCGCAGGGCGCCATGACCATCCGCAGGCCGAGATCGGAGCCGTAGCGCGCCAGATCGTAGATGTCTTCGCGCAGCATCGGCTCGCCGCCGGTCAATATCACAATTGATTGGCCGAGCGTGCGGATGCTCTCCAGCAGCTTGCGGCCCTGCTCGGTCGTCAGTTCGTTGGGATATTTCGCGCTCGTCGCGGCGGCGCGGCAGTGCCGGCAGTTGAGCAGGCACGAGCGGGTCGTTTCCCAGGCGATCAGGCGCGGCAGATGTTCGCGCATGCGCGTCCTTTCACGGCGCCAGCAACGCCGCGGCGGCTTCGGCGAAGTACGTCAATATAATATCGGCCCCGGCGCGCTTGATGGCGAAGAGAATTTCCATCATCACGCGCGGCTCGTCGATCCAGCCCATCGACCCGGCCGCTTTGACCATCGCGTATTCGCCGCTGACGTTGTACGCGGCCAGCGGCGCGTCGAAGACCTCGCGCGCGGCGCGGATCACGTCGAGATACGCCAGCGCCGGCTTGACCATCACGATATCGGCGCCCTCTTCGAGGTCCAGTTCGATTTCGTGCAGGGCCTCGCGGACATTCGCCGGGTCCATCTGATACGAGCGGCGGTCGCCGAACGACGGCGCCGAGTCGGCGGCCTCGCGGAACGGCCCGTAGAAACCCGACGCGTATTTCGCCGAGTAGGCCATGATCGGCAAATCGTCGAAGCCGTCGTCGTCGAGCGCGTCGCGGATCGTCCCGACGCGGCCGTCCATCATGTCCGACGGCGCGACCATGTCGGCCCCGGCGCGCGCGTGCGACAGCGCCATTTCGGCGAGCAGCGGCAGCGTCGCGTCGTTGTCTACCCCGCCGTTTTTGATGACGCCGCAGTGGCCGTGATCGGTGTATTCGCAGAGGCATACGTCGGTGACGACGACCAGGTCCGGCGTCGCATCTTTGATTGCGCGGATCGCCGTCTGCACGATGCCGTCGGGCGCGTAGCCGCTCGTGCCCCTCGCGTCTTTCGTTTCGGGCAGGCCGAACAGGATGACGCCGCCGAGGCCCATGTGCGCCGCGTCGCGGCACTTGGCGACGAGGCGATCGACCGACAAGCGGCACACGCCGGGCATCGACGTGACCGGCTCCGCCGTGTCTTTTCCGGGCCGCACGAACAGCGGCAGAATGAAATCGTCGGGCGCCAGCGAAGTCTCGCGCACGAGGCGGCGCACGGCGTCGGTGCGGCGCAATCGCCTAGGCCGATGGATCGGAAACGGCATTTTCGTCCTCCGTAAAATAGCGCATGCTTGATTTTTTCAATTCGCGAACCGAGTACAAAATGTGATATTCGGCGACGCCCGTGGCCGCCGCGGCCTGCGCCGCGACCGCCTCGACCGCCGCGCGGTCCTTGCTGTGAATCATCGCGTACAAGTTGTACGGAAACCCCGGAAACGTCGGCCGCGCATAACAGTGGCTGACCTCGGCGCGCGCGGCAAGCGCCGCCCCGACCTCGTCGAGCCGCTCGGCCGGAACGCGCCAGACCGACATGCCGTTCGCCGCGTAGCCGAGCCGGTGATGGCTGACGGCCGCGCCGTAACGGCGAATCGTCTTTTCTTCTTTCAGCCGCCGCGCAATCGCCAGCAGCTCGTCTTCCGTCAAACCGTGCTCGGCCGCGAGCGCTGCAAACGGCCGCTCGACCAGCGGCAGATCGCATTGCAACGCCCGCACGGCGCGGATGACGCGTTGGTCCACATTCATGCCGAAAACTCCACGCGCAACTTATAGGTTTTTTCGGCGGGCAATGTCTGCAAATCGCGCACGCCCGGCAACGCCGCGATCCGCGCCAGTTGCGCGCGCAACGTCGGCTCGTCGCGGGCGATCAGCGTGAACCACAAATTGTACTCGTGGTCGCGTTCGTAATTGTGGGTGACGCCCGGCAGAATATTGATATTCGCCGCCACTTCGTCGAACCGCTCGCGGTCAACCGTCGCCGCCGCCAGCGCGCTCACGTAACCGAGCTGCCGTGCCTCGAACATTGCCCGAATGCCGCGAATGATTTTGCCTTCGCGCAGGGCCGCGAGACGCGCCATGATCTCGGGTTCGCTGGCGCCCAGCCGCTCGGCGAGCACGGCGAACGGCCGCGGCTCCAGCGGAAAATCGCGCTGAATCATCGCCAGCAAGCGGGCGTCGAGATCATCCATCTTTTTCTTCCAGGCCGATTTCCGCGTCGGTCAGATAGCACGCCGGGTCGGGCGCCCAGATGTCGCCGGTCGCCGCCTCGGCGCGCGCGCGAAAGTTGCCGCCGCAGATCGCGAGCCAGCGGCACTTGCCGCAGCGGCCCGTCACGAAGCGGCCTTTTTGCTTGAGTTTCATGAGAAATTCGTTGTCGGGATCGGTCCAGATGCGCGAGAACGGCTGCCGCCGCACATTGCCGAGCACCCGCTGCCGCCAGAACTGATCGGGGTGCACGTCGCCGTTCCACGAAACGCAGCCGATGCCCGCGCCGCTGCTGTTGCCCTCGTTGAATTGCAGCAGTTCCAGCACCTGCGCGGCCCGCACCGGATTCTCGCGTTGCAGGCGCTGATAAAGGAAAACGCCGTCGGCATGGTTGTCGACGGTCAGCACTTCCACCGGATTGCCCTGGTTGTGCAGGCGCTGCGTGCGGTCGATGATCAGGTTGACCACCTCGCGCGCGCCCGCGTGATCCAAATCTTCCTCGATCAGCGCGCTGCCGCGGCCGCTGTACACTAAATGATAGAAGCAGATGCGCGGCACTTTTTCCTGCTCGACCAGATCGAAGATCGCCGGAATCTCGCCGACGTTGCGGCGGTTGATCGTGAAGCGCAGCCCGACTTTCAACCCGGCGTTGCGCGAGGCGTTGAGGCCCCGCAGTGCGCGATCGTACGCGCCCGGCATGCCGCGGAATTTGTCGTGCACTTCGCGCAGGCCGTCGAGGCTGATGCCGACATAGGACAACCCGATTTCCGCAAACGCCGCGGCCTTTGCATCGTCGATCAGCGTGCCGTTCGTCGAGATGACCGCGCGCAGTCCTTTGCCCACCGCGTAGCGCACGAGTTCGAGCAAATCCTTGCGCACCGTTGGCTCGCCGCCGGAAAAAAGCAGCACCGGCGCGCCGAACGCGGCGAGGTCGTCGATCATCGTACGCGCCTCGGCCGTGGTCAGTTCGTCCTCGTAGTCGCGGTCTTCGCTTTGGCTATAGCAGTGCACGCAGCGCAGGTTGCAGCGGCGCGTGCAATTCCAGACGACGACGGGTTTTTTGTCCGCCGAAAATTGCAGCAGGTGCGACGGCAAATCCTTCGCGCGCCGGCCGTAGCGCAGCGCGTCCGAGGGCTCCACCGTTCCGCAATAAAGTTTGCTGATGCCGATCATCGTTGCATTTCCTTGGCTGTGTTGACGACCGCGTCGACCAACGCGGGGATCGTGCTCCGCGCCGCTTCGGCGGCGACCGGCAGGCCGAGTTCGTTCATCGTTTGCGAGGTGACGGGGCCGATCGAGACGAGGCGCGCGCGTTCGCGCAGCCGCGCCAGGCGCTCGGGCCCCAGGGCCGCGGCGAAATTGCGAACGGCGCCGGAACTGGCGAATGTCACAATTTCGGCGCCGGCCGCGTCGTCGCGCCGCGCCGGGTCGGGCGCTTCGGCGAGGGTGCGGTACGCCTCGACTTCCTCAACCGTTGCGCCGGCCTTTTGCAGTTCGTCGCGCAGCATCGGCCGGGCGATATCGGCGCGGGCCAGCAGGAACTTTTTGCCCGCCGCTTCGTTGCGGCGCAGCAATTCCGCGAGCAGTTCTTCGGCGACGAATTTTTCGGGCACGAGGTCCGCGCAAATGCCATGCAGCGCCAGCCGCTCGGCGGTCGCTGGCCCAATCGCGCACACGCGCGCCGCGCCGAACGACCGCGCGTCTTTGCCCGCGCGCCCCATCGCCGCGAACAGCGCATCGACGCCGTTGACGCTGGTCAGCACGACCCAGTCGTAGCTCGCCAGCCGCGCCGCGGCGGCGTCGAGCGGCGCCGCGTCCGCCGGCGGCGCAATGCGGATGGCCGGCATTTCGATCACGTCCGCGCCCAGCGCGGCGAGCCGCGCCGACATCTCGCTCGCCTGCTGGCGCGCGCGAGTCACGACCACCTTGCGGCCGAAGAGCGGCCGCGTTTCGAACCAGTTGATGCGGTCGCGCAGGGCCACAACCTTGCCCACGACGAGCAGCGCGGGCGGCGCGAAACCGGCCGCCGCGGCCTTCGCCGCCAGATCGCTCGCCGCGCCGACGATGGTGCGCTGGCTCGGCAGCGTGCCGTTGCGGATGAGCGCCGCCGGGGTGTCCGGCGCGAGGCCGTGCGCGATCAATTGCCCCAGATTTTCCGCGAGATTTTTCACGCCCATGAAAAACACGAGCGTGCCCTGCCACGCGGCGAGCGAGGGCCAATCGAGGTCGGACGTTTCCTTGGTCGGGTCCTCGTGGCCGGTGACCGCGCCGAAGCAGGCCGCGAAGCCGCGATGCGTGACCGGCACGCCCGCGTAGGCCGGCACGGCGCTCGCGGCGCTGATGCCCGGCACGATTTCGAACGGCACGCCGTGCTCGGCGAGCGCCAGCGCTTCCTCGCCGCCGCGCCCGAAGATGAACGGATCGCCGCCCTTCAGGCGGCAAACGTTTTTGCCCTCGCCCGCGAGGCGCACCAGCAGTTCGTTGATTTCGTCTTGCTTGAGCGAATGCCGCCCGGCCTGCTTGCCGACGTAAATCAGTTCGGCGCCCGGCGCGGCGAAATCCAGCAGCGACGGGTTCGCCAGGTGATCGAACACGACCGCCGCGGCCCGCCCGAGCAACTCGCGGCCGCGCAACGTGAACAGGCCCGGATCGCCCGGCCCCGCGCCCACCAGCCACACGCTTCCCGTCGGCGTCATTTCGCGACCTCCAGCCCGCGGCGGAGCAAATCGAGAATCGGCGCCGGGTCGCGGCCCGACCGGCCCGCCTTGATCAGCGCCGCCGCGCGATGATCGAGCAGGCCGAGAATCATCGTCGCCGTGTCGTCCGGATCGACGCGGCGAAAGGCCCGCGCCTTGACGCCCTGTTCGAGAATCTCGCGCAAGATCGCCCGCAGCCGTTCGTGCATTTCCACGATTTCGGGGCGGTGATTGCGGCACAGCGCCTCGCGCCACAGGCAGAAAAATTGCGCCTCGCGCACCATGAACGCCTGCCAGTGCAGCAGGAAGCTGCGCAGGTTGCGCCACGGCTCGCGGCGGCCCGGATACGCCTGCTGCAACAGGCCGATCAGCCGGTCGAGGCGCGAGCGGATCGCCTCGAAGTACAGCGCGTCCTTCGAGTGAAAATGGTTGTAGAGCGTGCCCTTGGCGACCGCGGCGCTCACCGCGATTTCGTCCATTTGGACATTGTGATATTCGCGCTCGGCGAAGAGGCGGATCGCCGCCGTGAGGATTTGTTCGCGCCGGGCGTCTTTGCCGGTCATGCGAAACCCTCGCGCGCGCGGGCGAAAATTTCCGCCAGCAGGCCGTCCGCGTCGGCGCGCCGCACGGCCGCGGCGAGTTCCGCGCCGACGCGCTCCGGATCGGCCTTCGGTCCGGCGCCGCTTTGCCGCAGCAACCGCCGGCCGTCGAGCGCCGCGACGACGCCCGCAAGGCGCAGCGTGCCGCCGTCGATTTCGCCGAAAGCGCCGATCGGCACGCGGCAGCCGCCTTCGAGAACGCGCAAGAATTCCCGTTCGGCGCGCACGGCAATTTCCGTGTCGGCGTCGTTGAGCGGCGCGACGAGCGCGAGCGTGGCGTCGTCGCCGTCGCGGCACTCGGCCGCCATCGCGCCCTGCCCCGGCGCGGGCAGCATCTGCGCGCTGGGGAAAAATTCGGCGACGCGGCCGCTCAAACCAAGGCGTGCGAGCCCCGCGGCGGCCATGACGATCGCGTCGTAATCGCGGCTTTCGTCGAGCTTGCGCAGCCGCGTGTCGACGTTGCCGCGGATGCCGACGCATTGCAGATCGGGCCGCAGCGCCAACAGTTGCGCCGCGCGCCGCGGGCTGCCTGTGCCGACACGCGCCCCATCAGGCAATTCCTTCAGCGAGCCGGCCGCGCGCGCCACGAGAGCATCACGCGGATCGTTGCGCGGAAGCACCGCGCCGAGGCGCAGGCCCGCGGGGATAATCGTCGGCAAATCCTTTAAGCTGTGCACTGCGGCGTCGATCTCGCCCGCCAGCAGCGCCTTTTCGATTTCCTTGGTGAACAGGCCCTGGTCGTCGATCTTCGTCAGCGCGCGATCGGCGAGCTTGTCGCCGGCGGTCGTAATGATGCGCAATTCGACTTGCAAATCCGGATGGCGTTTGCGCAGTTCTGCGGCGACGAAATTCGTTTGCCACAGGGCGAGTTTGCTGCCGCGCGTGCCGAGGCGAATCGCGCCGCTCATCGTTCGTCCCCGTGCAGGCCGAGGATGTCGCGAATGAACGCGATGACCTTGCCCGCGTCCTCGCTTTTCGCCGCGTCTTTCACGTGCAGAATCGGGTGCGCCAGAATTTTCGTCATCAAGCGGCGCGTCGCGTCCTCGACCAGCACGTATTGCGCGGGCTCAAGGTTGTCGCGCAGCCGCTCGATCTCCGCGGCCCGCAGGCCCTCCAGTTGCTGCTGCAATTCCTTGATCGTCGGCGAAACCTTGAAGTGCGCCGACCACTCACGAAACGCCGCGGTCCCCGCCTCGATCATTGCACGGCACCGGGCGCGCTCGGCCTCGCGCCGCGCCTGGTTGGCCTCGACCTGCCGGCCCAATTCGTCGATGTCGTAAACGAACACGCCTTCGAGATCGTTCGCGCTGGGCTCGATGTTGCGCGGCACGGCGAGGTCGATCATGAACAGCGGGCTGCGCCGCCGCGCGACCAGCGGCCGCAGGTCGGCCGTGCGCAAAATCGGTTCCGGCGCGCCGACGCTCGCGATGACGATGTCCGCCTGCGCCACGGCGTCGAGCAGCTTTTCGAACGGCGCGATCGAGGCGCCGCCGAGTTGCGCCGCCAGCGCCTCGGCCCGTTCGCGCGTGCGGTTGGCGATCGTCAGCCGCGCCACGCCGCGCTCGCGCAAAATCTGGGCGGCGAGTTCCGCGACCTCGCCGGCGCCGATCAGCAGCACCGCGCGCGCGCGCAAATCGGAAAAAATCTTCGCCGCCAAATCGCAGGCCGCCTGGCTCACCGACAGCGTGCCCTTGCCGATGTCGGTCTCCGTGCGAATGCGCTTGGCGACGCGAAACGCAATGTGCATCAGCCGATTCAGCCGCGGCCCGGTCGCGCCGGCCGCCACCGCCGCGGAGTACGCGGTTTTCACCTGGCCGAGAATCTGCGTTTCGCCAAGCACCATCGAATCGAGGCCGCTCGCGACCTCGAACAAATGTGCGACCGCGGCCTCGTTGACGTGCCCGTAGAGGGCCGGGCGCAGCGTCGCTTCGTCGAGGCCGCTTTCCTGAGCCAAATACGCAATGATGCGGTCCGGCTCAAGCTCGCCTGTCGCGAAAAAAACGACCGCCTCGGTGCGATTGCAGGTCGAAAGCAGCAGGCACTCTTCGACGCCGTCGATCCGGCGCAGCCGCTCCAGGGCGCCGGCCAATTTCTCGGGCGCGATCGCCATGCACTCGCGGATGTTCAGCGACGAGCTGCGATAATTCGCGCCGATCAAGGCTAGATGCATGCCAGCGCCTCCGCCCGCGCCTCGGCCCCGCGGCCGGCCCGGATCAGCGCGAGCAAATCGAGCGCCAGGACGCGCTGCATGGCCGCGTGGCGGCGCGCCGGATTCTTGGGGAACTTGACAAACAGCGCGTCGCGGCATGCAGCGACGATCTCGACCAGCGCCGCGTAATCGTCGCTCAGGCGCGACTCCAAATCGCGGCGGATCATCTTCGCGGCGCCGGGGCCGGTCCCGCCGGTCGATATCGCAATTTGGAGTTCGCCGCGCGCAATCGACGCCGGCACGAAGAAGTCGCACATCTCGGGCCGATCGACGACGTTGACGAGCACGCCGGCCGCGCGGGCCGCGGCAAAGGCGGCGCGGTTGACGGCCGGATCGTCAGTGGCGGCGACGGCGACGAACGCCCCGGCTAGGTCGGCCGCGGCGAAGGGTCGGCGTTCGATCGCCAGCCTCCCGTCGCGCTCCATGGCGGCGAGGTCGTCGTCGATCTCCGGCGCGACGACGAGTACGCGGCCGCCGGCGTCGCACAGCGACCGGGCCTTGCGCGCCGCGACTGCGCCGCCGCCGACGACCACGCACTTGCGGCCGTCAAGCAGAAGATTCACTGGATACGTGCGGGGCATCGCGTTCCTCAGAAGTTGTGCTGCGAAACGACCACGGAGTGCAGCAGCACGAACGAAAAGACGAGGGTAAAGAAGCCGAGAACCGACACATAGGCGCTGCGTTTGCGCGACCAGCCCGGCAGGCGCGCCGCCAAAACGCCCGCGCCGTAGATCAGCCACACGGCGGCCGTAGCGATCAATTTCGGGTCGAGGCCGAAATAAAGGTCCCAAACTTGTTTGGCCCACAGGCTGCCGGCGACAATGCCGACGGTCAAAAAACCGAAGCCGAGAATGTTGGCGTGGTTGCTCATCGTCGCGAGCAATTCGAGAGGCGGCAGGCGCTGGTAAATTCGCCCGAGGCGATGTTCCTTGATTTCGTAGTAGAGCAGCAGATAAAGGCCGGCGAATAAAAAGCCAAGGAACAGCGCCGAGTACGCCAGGATCACCGTCGAGATGTGAAAGGCGAACATCGGACCCTGGAAGCGGGCGTCGAGTTCGACCGGCTGCCCGAACGAGAACAGCGAAACGCCGAAGAAGATTGTCGCCAGCGCGAGAATAAACCCGCCGACTTCGGCCTGGCCGGTGCGCGTTTCGACGACGAGATAGATTAAGGAATAGGCGAACACCACGACCGCAAGGATGGCGAAACGGTTGTAGAGCGGCATGTGGCCGGCTGCCGCCCAGCCGACCGCGAGGTATGCCGCGTGGAGCGCCAGCGTCGCGCGGAACAGCGTGCGCTTGTACGCGCCGACGGCCGCGTCCGGCTGAAAGAAATGACGCAAATACGCGGCGCTCGAAGCGCCGTACATCGCGAAGACCACGAACCCGAGAATTTCTGAAAGCGTGCGCACGCGCCCTCCGAAACTAGACTGACCGGTCAGTATACTTTCACATCGCGAGACCGGGCGCAAGGCCGGAGCAGTGAACAGTGAGCAGTGAACAGTGAACAGTTGACGGCCGACTCGCCCTCCGCCGGTCGGTCGGGCGTACGCTGTGGCGGGCGCGGCCGAATTCGTGCTACGTTTTCGCCACGGAGAAAGTCGCTTTGGTTTTACCGCAACAAAAATACAGCGCGGCGCGCACCTTCGCCGCGCGGATTTTACTCGCGTGCGGCGATTTGTCGCTGCTCTTCGCGGCAGCGATTTTCGTCTGCGGCTGGTTGACGATTTTCGGCCGCCGCTTCGGAATATTAGCAGACGTCTTTCCGGTTTCCCTCGCGCTGTTCGTCGCGGCGCGGCTGCTGGGCGGCAAAGACCTCGTGCTATCGAGCCTCGGGAATCGCCTGTTCCTCGCGTGCTTCGACAAATTGACCGCGATCGCGGCGCGCCGGCCGGCGTTGCTCGTCGGCTGTTTCGCGCTCGTTTACGCAGCGCTCTGGACGGCCATCGGCGCGCAGCGTTACCTCAACTGGTACGCCGACATTTCGGACATCGGGATTCCGTACCAAAGCCTGTGGAACACACTGCACGGAAAGTTTTACTTCAGTTCGATCAAGGCCAACATCAACCTCTTTCACGATCACGTCGAGCCGTTTTATTTCGTGTTTCTGCCGCTGGTCGCGCTCTTTCGCAGCCCGCTGGCGCTGGTCGTCGCGCAGAATGTCGTCTTGCCGTTCGCGGCGCTGATCCTCCTGAAACTCGCGATGGCCAAGACCGATTACGCCGGTTACCGCTGGGTCGTGCCGTTGTCGTATCTCGCGTACGTGCCGTTGCACGGCATCATGAATTTCGACTACCACGCGCTGGCCTTCGTCATTCCGCTGCTTTTCGCCGCACTGCTCTATCTCGAACGCGGCCGCTTTTGGCCGTTCTTCGGCTTTGCGTTGCTCGCCATGACGTGCAAGGAAACCGTCCCCCTCACTCTCGCCGCGTTCGGCGTCGCGCTCGCCGTCTGCGATTCGCGCAACAGAAAATGGGGTTGGACCTTGGCCGCGTTCGCCGCCGCCGTCGCGGTGTTGGAGTTCAAAGCGCTGCCGCACCTGCTGCACTACAAATACACCTACGCCAGCCTGTACAGCCATTTGGGGCCGACGACGTGGCAAATCCTGCTCTCGCCGCTATTGCGGCCGCGGGCTTTTTGGGGCGGCATCTTCAACGTGCACGTCGCCGATTTCAGTTGGCGCGTGCTGGCGCCGGCGCTGTTTCTGCCGCTCGTCTATCCGCCGGCCGCCGCGCCGATCCTGTTTCTTTTCGCCGAACTCGTTCTGCCCGCCGGCAATCAGAAAATGTCCTATGTCCATCACTACGTTTCCGAAATTATCCCTTTTCTCTATTACGGCGCGATCTGCGCCCTGCCGCGCGCCGAGGAGTTTCTGGCGAAACGGCTCCGTGTTGACCGCGCCGCCGCGCAACGCCGTCTGGCCCTCGCCATCCTGGCGGCGACCGTCTTTTTCTACGGCAAGCCCGAAGCCAATTACCTGCGGGCGCACGCCGCGCCGGCCGATCCGGACGTCGCGTTGCTGCAAACGCTGCTGCCGCGCCTGATCCCGCCCGACGCCGGCGTGGCCGCCAACGACTGCATCATGAACCATCTGCTGAATCGACGGTATGTTTACAGCATTCGGCACCTGCCCGAGTTCGCGAATTACATCGACTACGTGATCTACGACCGAAAACTGTGCCCGATCAATTTGGAACAACAAGGTTGGGAAAGCGAAGAAGACATCGTCTGCGGCCTGCCGTACCATCCGATTTATCAAACCGACCGCCTGATCATTTATCGGCGCGACGCGCCGGGCGAACCGGCCAGCGAACAGGGAACAGGGAACAGCGAACCGTGAACAGTGGACAACGAACAGCGATCATCTGACGCGACAACTGATCCCGTTGATCACCCGCCTTCGCGGGGGCGGGCTCTGGTGATCCTGTCAAAAAAAGCCATTTCGATCAGCGCTGCAACGGCCGCGGCCGGCGGACATCGGGTCAGTCTTGCTTGATCTTCCGCACGACCAGCCACATCATCGCGCCGATCAGCCCGAGCAGCGCGACGATCGAAAGCGCCGTCTGCACGGCGTCGGAAAGCGGTGCGGCGGGCAACTCGATGTGCGAGAAGATCAGCACGGCGATGACGATGCCCATCAGCGATTCGCCGGCGATCAGGCCCGAGCCGAACAGGACGCCGCGTTGCTCGGCTTCCTTTTCGCGCTCCTTGCCGACCATTTTGGCCACGACCGCCGCCGCGACGCCGCCGAGCAGGATCGGCACGGACAGCGACCACGGCAGGTAGATGCCGACCGCGACGGGCATGACGTACATGCGGAACGTGCTGCCTTTGCGCCGCAGGATTTCGTCGACGACGATCAGCGCCACGCCCACGCCGATGCCGATGATCACCATGTTCCACGGCAGCGTCTGGCCCTGCCCGAACATCGCTTTGGCGATGCTCGCGAAGAGGTTGGCCTGCGGGGCCTTGAGGAAATTCACGCCCGGCTTGACCGCGACGCCGATGCCGTAGCTCGCGTGCAGCACCGTGAGAATCGGGGCGATGATGAACGCCGGCACGGCCGCGCCGATCATCATGCCGATTTGCTGATATTTCGGCGTGGCGCCCACGAGGTAGCCGGTCTTGAGATCCTGGCTGACGTCGCCGGCGGTGCACGCCGCGCAGCAGACGACGCCCGCGACGCCGAGCGCCGCGAGAATGCCCTTGGCGCCGGTCATGCCGAACAGCAGCAGCATCGCCGCCGCGAAGAGCAGCGTGCTGATGGTCATGCCCGACACGGGGTTGTTCGAGCTGCCGATCAGCCCGCAAATATAGCTGGACACCGCGACGAAGAAGAACGCCGCGATGATCATCGCCACGCCGGCGACGACGCCCACGCCCACGCTGCCGGTCAGGTACATGTACAACGCGAAGATGGCCGCCGCGACGCCGAGCAGCAGCGGCAGAATCGCGCCCATGCCGAGGTCGCGCTCGGTCCGCGGCTGCGCGCCCGCGCCGCCGCTGGAAATGCCGCGGTAGCCGGCGATCGCGCCCTCGATGCCCTTCAGGATGCCGCGGCGCGCGCCGACGATCGACCAGATGCCGGCGACGATCATCGAGCCGACGCCGACGTAGCGCGCCTGCGTCTTCCACGTTTCCATCATCACGTCGAGCACGGAATCGCCGCCGGCCGGGAAGCCGCTTTGCAGATAGCTGAGCGGAATCAAGATCACCCACGCCAACGCGCCGCCGATGAAAATCAGCAGCGAGACGTTGAAGCCGATAATGTAGCCCACCGCCGCCAGCGCCGGCGAGATGTCGGCGCCGAAATACGCCGCCGACGAGCCGAGGCGCGTCGCGCCCTCGACCGTCCCCTTGAAGACCTTCACGCCCTCCGCGAGGAACTTGAACACCGCGCTGATCGCGATGCCGAGCATCACGTAGAACACGCCGCTGCCGCCCTTTTCGCCGACTTCGAGCACCTCGGCGCAGGCCACGCCCTCGGGGTACTTGAGTTCTTTTTCTTCCACGATCAGCGCCCGCCGCAGCGGAATCATAAACAGCACGCCGAGCACGCCGCCGAGCAACGCGATCAGCGTCGTTTCCCAATAATGGAAATCCTGCCAGACGCCGGTGATCACCATCGCCGGGATGGTGAAAATGACGCCGGCGGCCACGCTCTGGCCGGCCGAGGCGATGGTCTGCACGATGTTGTTTTCGAGAATCGTCCCGCGCCGCAAGATGCCGCGCAGAATGCCCATCGAAATCACCGCGGCGGGGATCGACGCCGACACCGTCATGCCCGCGTACAGGCCGAGGTACGTGTTCGCCGCGGCCATCACCAGGGTCAAAATCACGCCCAGGCCGACGGCTTTGACCGTGAATTCAGCGACCGATTGTTCGGCGGGAACGTAGGGGACGAACGGCTTGCCGACCATCTTTCCTCCAGCCGCGATAGGTGTGACAAAGGGCATCTTAGCCAAAAGCGGCAGGGATGCAAATCACGGCTGGCGCATTGTTCACTCGGCCTCGCTCAAGTTTTTTCAGCTTTTCCCGGGGCCGCATCGCCCGCGAGATCAATGCTGGTTGACGAATTCCAAAATTGCGGCCCCGGCCTGATCGCCGGGCCGGGGGGCGAGGTCGAACACCGAGGCGTGCTCCCGGCCGTCGACGGTCAAGGTTTCGACGGCGCCGCCGGTCGCGCGAATCGCTTCGGC
>Ga0181520_10005620_pt1 | contig 19826 bp, 23 predicted proteins | sample PEATcosm2014_Bin_29_FD_132451 | JGI IMG/M metagenome (GOLD analysis project Ga0181520, IMG submission 132451) | Peatland microbial communities from MTU Mesocosm Facility, Houghton, MI, USA - PEATcosm2014_Bin02_30_metaG | ecosystem: Environmental > Terrestrial > Soil > Wetlands > Peat | place...
CAAACAATGATCCGACAGGATCGCCATGGCGGATGCAAATCCCTGTTTTGTGACATCAAGAATTTGTTCTTCATGCATCAAAACGGCGCCGAGCGGCACAGTCACAAGTGTTTCTGATCCCTCCGGCCTGCGTGCGACCTGTTTCATGAGACAGTTAATCTGGCTCCAGACGCAAAACCCCAGTTTACCTCCCATCAGAACAACATGAAAAGGATCATGGGCGACAGGATCAAGTACCGTACGCTGCGTGAAAACTGCGCCCAAACGTGGGATAGAAACCTGCCCACTCCTGCGGATGGATTCCTCCCTGACAAAAGCGTTCAGTGAATCCGCCAAAGGCTTCTGCGCCGTTTCAATATCATTAATAAAAAGCGAATGCGTCAACGGAGGAAAATGTCCCGGCAGGAATTCTTCCGGTTTTCCGATCTGGAGCAGGGCGGCCCGGGCCCACGTACAGGCGGGATGATGTTCCAGCGCCTGAACTACCTGGAGCGCAAGCGGTTGTCCCCGGCATGCCAGCGCATGCAGCGTAAGATAAGCGAACTGTCGCGCGCCCAACTCGGCGGCAGGACGCTCGATCGCGGCGCGAACGGCCAGAATCTCTTCGTCGCGGAACCAGCCGGGGTTGCTGTACACGAAACCATAAACGACGTGAAGCATTGCGATCAGGGCTCTTGAGTCCGGTTCCCTTTGTTCCAAGAACCGCTGGAGGGATTTCAGCGGATTTTCAATAAATCCCGCCGGCAGGATATCCGCCAGTTCGAGTCTATTTTTCCGCTCCTGCTCGGGCAGCATTAACCCTCCCAGAACCGCAGTCAGAACGCCCAGATATGCGCCCGTCTGAGGATGCCCGCAGGCAAATGCCGCGCCAGTCAGTCCAAACCCGATCAGGCAAAGAGAAAAATCGTGCCGGAGTTGCAGAGTTCCAAAAGGACGTCTCTCAAACTGCGCCGCGGGGGCGAGCGCCTGCGTGTTGAACGGCAACGAACGTGAAGCGTAAACTTCGCCATTCGCTTCACGCTTCACGAACGACGCTTCACGTGCCGAAGTTGCCGTTGACTGCACGGCAAGCGCCGCCGCTAGCATCAGGCCGACAAATCTCTTTATGTTCTTGGTTGAATTCATAGGACGCGCGCGGGCGCCCGCAGATGCGGGCAGGCGCGCGCGTTCCTAAAGTTTAAGGGATGATCGACGGTAATACCATGGAGCGATAGGGCAAAAATCCTGGCCAAAATACCCAGGTTTTTCCTGGGCCTCGACAGCAATAGATTTTTATTTGATTGTCTTCAAAGACTCGATCAGAGGATGAATCAGGGCGGGAAATTTCGCCGCATGGTTGTAGACGTCTTCGGCGATTTCTTCTTCATAGGTATGGGACGTTAAATTGCGGGCGTCGAGCATCTCAAACCAGCCTTCGGTTTCTTTGATCCATCCCTGTTTGAATGCGGTCCGGATGGCCTCCCGGGGACTTTTGCAGTCAAACCCCAGATAATCGCAGGCGGCCTTGACGGTTTTCCAGGAAATTTCGAACGTGTATTCGAACCGCTTCACCACCGCATCCCGGATGAAAGAATTCTTCGGCTGCTTCAGGGCTTCAACAAGAGTCTCCTGGGCCCGGGCCAGCCGTTTTAAATCAGCTTCAAACCGGTCTTTGGAATTGACCATAAAGCGATCTCCTTCAGGGCGATTTTTTTGAATTCGGCGTCGGCTCTTGAGAAATCGACGACATCGACTGTTACGGGAATCCGGGAATCTTCCAATTCTTTCTTGATTTTCGAAAGCGTTGAGAGCGGGATCTTTTCACCCTGATATAATCCGATATCATAATCAGAAGCCGATCGCGCTTCTCCGGATGCTCGGGACCCGAAAACGAATACATACGTCTTATCCCAGTCGATATGCCGGCGGAGTGTCTGCCGAATCACAGTTTCAATATCCTGAGTCCGCATCGAAAAGAGTATACCAAGTGATGACGTCCAATAGACTCAGCCGACAAGAGTGTTTTTGTCAATTCGAAATCGGGGTTGATATGATAAAGATATGCCATACGTAAAATCCGGACTGGATCTGCTGCTGGAAAAACACCTGCGGCGTTTTGCGAAAATGCGCCTGGGCATTCTCTGCCATCAGGCTTCCGTCGACAGCCGCCTGCGCCATGCCATAGACCTTTTGAAGGCGCGGGACGTACAGCTGACCGCGCTTTTCGCGCCCGAGCACGGCTTCTGGGGCATGGCGCAGGACCAGATCGCAATTTCCGGAGCCAAGCATCCGGTATACGGCGTGCCGGTGTTCAGCCTGTACGGAGAGAGGCGCGGCCCGCAGCGGCAAAGCCTTCTGAATATCGACGCGATGATCTGCGACCTGCAGGACGCAGGGTCCCGGTATTACACTTTTGTGTGGACCATGGCTCTCGCCATGCAGGCCTGCGCCAGGTACGGGAAAAAATTCGTCGTCCTGGACAGGCCGAACCCCCTCGGCGGCGTTGAAATGGAAGGCCCCCTGCTTGACCCGCGTTTCGCCTCCTTCGTCGGACTTTATCCGGTTCCCGTGCGGCACGGCCTGACGATCGGAGAACTCGCGCTCTGGCTGAACGGCTCCTTACGCATCGGCGCCGATCTGGAAGTAATCCGCATGTCCGGCTGGAAACGCCGGATGGCGTTCGAAGAAACGGGGCTGCCCTGGGTGATGCCTTCCCCGAACATGCCCACCGTGGACACGGCCTTTGTTTATCCCGGCATGTGCCTGATCGAAGGCACCAACCTCTCCGAGGGACGCGGCACCACGCGCCCCTTCGAGATCATCGGCGCGCCTTTCGTCAATCCCGATTCGCTCGCGCGCCTTTTGAATTCCGAAAAGATTCCCGGAGTGACGTTCCGCTCCTGCCGGTTTCAGCCCACCTTCCACAAATACAGGGACGAACCCTGCGGCGGCGTGCAGCTACACGTGCGCGACCGGAGGATCTTCAAGCCTTTCCTCACCGGGCTGAAAGTCATTGCGCGGATTTATGATCTCTACCCACGGCTGTTCGCCTGGCGCAATCCGCCGTATGAATTCGAGCAAAGAAAACTTCCATTTGATATTCTTTGCGGGACCGACAGGATCCGCAGAACGATCAAACTTGGCGGGCGCCTCGGCGATCTGGAACGCGGCTGGCAAAAAGGCCTGGCGGCATTCGCGAAAGAACGGAAGCAGTATCTGCTGTATGATTGAACAACTCATCGGTTCCCGTCTGGTTTTCGGCATCCCCGGAACGAAAATTACTCCGGAGATCGTCCGGCATTTTCAGGAAACGCACTGCGGCGGGCTGATTCTCTACCGCATCAACTTCGAATCTCCCGATCAAATCCGCAAACTTATCAATGACCTGGAAAACGCGCTCGAGCGCAGGCTGCTCGTCTGCTGCGACCACGAAGGCGGCCGCGTGATCATGTTCGGAGGCGGAGTCACGGTTTTTCCTTCCAGTCAGGCGTTCGGCATTACCGGGAACACGGCTTATGCCCGCAGCCAGGGGGAGTTTGAGGCCCGCGAGCTGCGGCGTCTTGGCATCGACGTGAACTTCGCTCCGGTGCTGGACGTGCTTACCGAAACTTTCAGCCCGAATATCGGCATCCGCGCCTACGGCAGGGATGCCGATCTCGTGGCGCGGATGGGCGCCGCGCGCATTTCCGGCATGCAGGGCGGAGGCCTTTCCGCCTGCGCCAAACATTTTCCCGGGTTGGGGCAGGCGCCGGTAGACGCGCATTTGACCCTGCCGACTCTTCCCACAACCTGGGAGGAAATGCTGAAGATTCACCTCGTGCCCTTCATGCTCGCCATGAAAGCCGGAGTAGACGGCATCATGACCTCGCATCCGCTTTACCCCAACCTCGATTCGGCGCCGGAAACTCCGATAACATTCTCCCGGAAACTCGTGCGCGATTTCCTCCGCAATGAAACCGGCTACAAAGGCGTGATCTTTTCCGACGATCTGGAGATGGGCGCTGTACGGGAGCTGTGCCCGATCGGCGAGGCCGCGGTACGTTCCGCGGACGCGGGTCACGATATGATCCTGTCCTGTCACGACATGAAAGCGCAGAAAGAGGTTTACCGTGCATTGGTTGATGCGTACGGGAGCAAACGGCTTGAGCACGGCGATCTTGAAGAAAGCGCCGCCCGTATTAAAAAACTTCAATCCAGAAGAAAGGATCGGTTTGCTCCGCTGCCGGAACCGGCTTTGGTCCAAAAGGAAAACGAAGAAGCCCGCGCGCTGGTGCGGGAAATCTGCGAGCATTCCGTGACAGCGCTTAGTTCTGAGCCGTCGCCCCGGCAATTTGTCAGCCGGGGCCCATCCAAAAAGGAAATTCTGATTCATGGATCCCCGACAACGACCTCGGGGATGACGCAGGCAAAAACCACCTGCGTCATTTTTCCGCATCTTTACGATTTATCCGACAAAATCATGATCGAAAAAGAGTTTTCCGGCGAAGCCGCCCTGCTGGCCGGGCGCTGCAGGGCGCTGGGGCTGGAACCGTCGGTGAAGATCGTAAGCATCGAAACTTCTGATCCGGAAATTTCGGAAGCGCAGGAACTTTCTTCAAAAAGCGGGCAGACTTTGCTTTTCATTTATGACGCTCACCTTTTCCCGGCGCAGAAACGCCTGCTTGACGCCGTGCAAAGCGCGGCAAATAACCTGGCCGTAGTCCTGCTTCGCGACGTTTATGACGCCGAATACGTTAAAGAAGGCGCTACCGTCGTCACCAACTACGGCTTCCGCCTCTGCGATATCGACGCCGTGCTGTGGAAGCTTTTCGTCGTAAAATGAACTCGCAAATTGTCGTGGCGGTAGATCTCGGCGGCACATGGTTGCGCGTGCTGGCCGCAGGCAGGACCGGCCGCAGGATTTTTTCTCTCCGAAAACCCGCCACCAATCTCGAGCAGTTGCCGCGCGCGCTTAGCCGCATCTTTAAAAGCCGCGGCATTACTCCCAAAGAATTGCGCGTAGCGTCGCGCGGCGTCTGGAAGAAGGAAAAACGCCTTGCGCTCGAGCGCGCGCTTTCTCCTCTGGCATCCCGTGTCATTGTGATGTCGGATGTGGAAGCGGCCCGGCTGGCCGCGTTCGGAACCCTCACCCCACCCCTCTCCCCAGAAGTGAGAGGGAGAAAAACCAAGTCGCCTCTCCCGTCTGGGGAGAGGCCGGACGCGAAGCGTCCGGGTGAGGGGATTCTCGTTATATCAGGCACGGGATCCATTGCTCTCGGAAAATACCGGAACTCCTTTAAGCGCGCCGGTGGGCTCGGTCCGGAAAAAGGCGATGAAGGCTCAGGCTACTGGATCGGTAAGGAATGGCTGAAAAAGGGCCCCATCCCTTTGCCAAAGGGGAGCACGGTCCGTCAGATCGCGGCTCTGGCGCCCACAGTTATTCGCAAAGCGCGCAGAGACCCGCGGGCGCTGGTTATAGTTACAAAGGCGCGCGCCGAACTGGCCAGTCTCGTCACCAAAACCGCCCGGCGACTGCGCTGGAAGGGAACCCTGACCGTAAGCTGGGCGGGCGGCGTACTTGAGAATGAATTTTTCCGCGCCGGGTTCCAGCGTATGGTCGAAGCCCGCTGGAGCCCCGGCGTCGAGTGGATCACACCCCGGCAGACAGCTGTGGAGGCTTTGTGTCGTCATCCCGGCGGATAGTAAACCGGGATTCATCCATAGACACCTTTTTTGATGGGCCCCGGATTACGGATTTCCGGGGCGACGTCTCACAGAATATTCGATAATACCCCCATGCTTCCTGAGAAAATCACGCCTCCGGTGGAACCTTCTCTCCCTGATTACCTGAAACCGGGCCTGCGGCTTGTATTCGTAGGGATCAATCCCGGAAGTTATTCCGCGCAGGTGGGGCATTACTACGCGCGTCCGGGAAACCTTTTCTGGTGGGCGCTTTCAAACTGCGGTCTTGTAAAACGCCAGGCCGGGCCCGAAGACGACGCGCGCATGCTTGAGGAAGGGATCGGGTTCACCGACGTGGTAAAGCGCCCGACGAACAGTTCCGGCGAGCTGCGCCACGACGAATTCGATGCGGGCGCGAAACTACTCTGCAAAAAGATCGAGGACTATGCTCCGAAACACGTCTGTTTTGTCGGGCTTCTGGGCGCAACCGCGTTGCTCGGCAGGCAGGCCAAGCCGGGGCCATTGACGGAAAAAATCGGTTCCAGTTCGCTGTTCGCCATTCCATCGCCCAGCCGCCGCAACGCCCACTACGGCCGCGCCGGCATCCTCGGATATTTCAAGGAACTGGCATTTTATGTCACATCAAATGCAGGGTAAAGGGAAAAGGGCAAACTGCAAAACGTGGCAGCCTTTTTAAAAAGTTCTTCCTTGTTTTGCCCTTTTAATTTTTCCCTTTGCCCTGTAGTTTCCTGACTAAAAAGTAGAGCTTTCCCTTGTTCCAGAAATGCGTGGCCAGGCGCTCGGCTTCCGGGCCGCTCCCGACGAAATAATCCACCCGGCCTGGACCCTGAATGGCTCCCCCCTCGTCCTGAGCGAGAACAAACCTGTGCAGAGGCGCCGTTTTTTTGAGCTTGCCATTACCGTTGAATACCGGCCGCTCGGTTTCGATCCAGGCAAGAGCCCCTTTTGGAAACATTTTGGGATCGATGGCTACAGACCGTCCGGGCGTTAGAGGCCCGTCTATATTCCCCACGGCATAGGCGCTCATGGTGCTTTTGTCTATGCGGAAAAAGACGTACCTAGGATTCGCGTCAAGAACCGCCTGGCGCTGTTCCGGATGCCCGTTCAGATAGCTGTGAAAAAACTCGTGCGACATGGCCTTCGGCGAAACCCGCCCGGATGCGATAAGATCCTGTCCGGCGGAAACATACGGACGGTTGTTGTCTCCGTCATAGCGCAGGCGCAGCATTTGATTTTCCCCCACATCCAGCCAGCCCGAGCCCTCGATCTGCATGAAGAAAATCTCCGCGGGATCGTCGGCCCAGGCCACTATGGGCATGCCGGATGCAATTCCCTCAGAATGAATTTCTTTCCGGGTGTAATAGGGAATCAGGTCTTTCCCCTCCCGCCGTCCTGCAATGCGCATGCCCTGTAACCTGGCGTCGAATCTCCCGAGGTCGACATCAATCAGATTTTCCGGCCTCCCGTAAATCGGATAGCGGAAGCGCGGGGTGCGCGCCAGCCTGGCCTTCATCGTCGGCTCGTAATAGCAGGAAAACGTCACCGCACGTTTCGAATCCGCGCCCACAGACTGATAGATGTTGAAATCTCTGCGGAGCGTACTCCGCCAGTCCTGCCCCGTTCCCTGAGAAGTTATAGCCGGGGCTGGCCCCTTCGACAATAACGAGGATGGGGCCTGCCCCGTCGTAGCGCTCTCGAGTGTGTTCATCAGTTCCTTCATCGAATCCGCCATATCCCGCGCGGAATAAATATCGGGACCCAGAACGAAAGTCTGGCTTGAAGGCAGGGTTTGAAAATATGCCAGGCTCTGCGCGGCGGCAAAATGGAGGCTCGCGGTGTCCGCATCGTCGTCAAACAGAGGAACTTCGGAAGGCTTTACCGGAATCAGGGCGACAGGGCCAAGCACCGGCGAGGGCGATACCGCAGGCGAGAGTATCGACGCCTGTTTCCCCGGCGCCCGCATACAACCGCCCAGAACGAGGAGGACAAAAGACCATCCAATATATATCCGGCGCACGAGATGATCTTAGCTATTAAGGGGCTTCAGTTCTACGAGCTGATGTTCAATGGAGTAGCGAATCAGCTCGGCGTTGTTCTTTTTCCCGAGTTTTTCGAGGATGCGGGTGCGGTAGGTGCTGACCGTTTTAATGCTGAGCGAAAGTTCTTTGGCGATCTCCGTGGGAGATTTTCCCTGGGCGATTTTGCAGAGCACCTGGAATTCACGGTCGGACAGGATCGCATGCGCGGGTTTCTCAAACTGCGCGTCGAGCTGCGAGGCGAGCTGCTCGGCAAGGGATTCGCTGACATATTTGCCGCCCCGGGCGATCTTGCGGATCGCCAGGATAAGCTCTTCCGAGGCGGTTTCTTTCATGAGATATCCCGCCGCCCCGGCCTTGAACACGCGCAGAGCATACTGCTCTTCAGGGAACTGGCTCAGCACAAGAATCGGCAGCTTCGACCACTGGCCGTGGATTTGAACCAGAGTCTCCAGGCCGTTTCGGCCAGGCATGGACAAATCGAGGATGACCACGTCCACTTTTGTCTTGTTGAGTTTATCCATGACTTCCTGGCCGTCTGAAGCCTCGGCCGCAATGGACATGTCGGTCATCCGCGAAATAATCTGCTTCAGACCTTCGCGAACAACAGGATGATCATCTGCGACAAGTATTCTCAGCATGGATTTCCCTCACTATGATAGCGAATTTCACTAAATTAACCGCTGGTAATCCGCCACGTCCTTTTTCCAGACCGCAACGCCGCAGAAACGTTCGCCCTCCGGACAAAAGGGCTTCACTTCCGCCTGCTCACGCAGACGGCAGGGCGCGGCGAGGTAGCGTCCGAGCAGAGGAAAGGTCCGGCGAATCTGGAGCACTTCTTCCTGCGAAGTCTTCCAGATTTCCTCCTGCGCCGTATAACAGAGACGGTGCGTCCATTTATGATGGAAATTCAGAAGGTCTCCGGATTCTTCAAAGCGTATCGGGAAAGCGTTCGGCAGCAGGTAGAGCACGTTTTCTTCCTTCTCCCCGCCGTTTACCAGCCGGGACATTACCTCCCAGGTGCGGCGCATGGCCTTTTGATACAAGTCGAGAGCCTGCGGAATAGTCTTAACGAGCGAAGGAGTTATGTAATCCGGTTCGTCCCAGAGCACCTGGCGCACGAGAACCGGGCGCGAGGCGGGAGTCATCCTGTGGCGCTGGTTCTGGGAATCCGCGGAATGCGAGATTTTCTTGCGGAAGGTAAAGTGCGGATGCCCCATGGTCCGCGTCAATTTGCCGAGCGACGCCAGATTCAGGGATTCGGAAAAATAGGGATTGCGCGCGGGATTAAGCACCCAGTCAATGGCTTCGGAATCTGGAAGCGCGCTCTCCGTAACGCCCATGACGTTGCGTACGCTCTGCGCCATGACCTTTTCGGCGTTGATTTTATAATCCACAAGCCGGGACGAAAGATTCCCCATCCCTGCGTCAAATTCCCTGATGAAGGCTTTCGGGCTTGAGCGGCGCGCATCTTCGCCGAATGTTTGCATGAGCCGGTATTCCAGCGTCTGCTCCAGCGGCAGGGGATCTTCGATAAATTTGAAAAAGTCCGGGTCGTGCCTGTTGACCTCGGCCACCATTTTGTCCACCACCAGCTTCTGTTCTCCCGGAACGTCAAACTGCTGAGAAAGCCGGTGATACCTGTGCAGAGTCAGGCCGTTGATGGTGTGATAAAGATGAGCGTGCGTGGCTACGGGCAAAACATAGCGGGCGACTTCCTGGCAGCGCTTCTGGATCGCCCATTGCCAGCGTTTCTCCTCCACATCGCGCGCAGGGAAAAGACGTTTATACTCGGCCTGGACTACCGGCGCCAGCAGTTCCGTCAGCTGACGGTAGGCTTCCATCATTTCACTGATAGCCTGCCGGTACATGGTAAGGTGATCTTCGCGGAGCGCCGGTACGGTAAAATTTTCCGGCTTGATTTCCACATAGCGCTGGCTGACCTGCTCGGAATTGTAATAGGGGTGGCTGTGGAGGAAAGACCAGATGAACTGGCGCGAGACATTGTCTAGCACAAACTGGAAAGCCGCGTGCTGAATCGTCGTGTGATGGCCGGCTTTGTATATTGACTGGGCTATAGCATCGCGCCTCGTGCGTGCGGTTTCGTCGCGGGAAACGTCGTCGGCGTGAATTACTTTCGCGGAATAACAGGTCCGGGCGGTGGCCACGGCGTTGTCATAGGGGCGCTCAAAAGTATTTTCGAGATGTACGACCGGTTCAGGGCTGAGATAGACCATTGAAACTCAATTATATAACGTAGGGTCCGGCAGCTTTGCCGCCTTGAAGGCTTTGCGGCGCTCCGCGCACTTGTTGCACTTCCCGCAGTGCCTCATCCTTACGGGCTTGAGGCAGGAAAAAGTCAGATGCAGCGGCAAACTCCGGCCGTGCAGAACAACCTCGGCCTTATCCCATTTTCTGAAGGGAGCGGACACTACCAGCGGAAAATGGAACGCTTCCGTGAACAGACGCCCTGCTCTTTCGAAGAATGAGGCCGTCGCATCCGGAAAGGGATTGTTTTCCAGCGAGCCCAGGCACAGCTCGTGTATCCCATTAAAAACACAGAACACGGCAGCCTTGACAGTCAGAATGAGGTTGCGGCCCGGAAGAAAGACGGCGTTGTCGGAAGAACGCGGGCCGGGAGTGCAGGCGCCTCCCTTGACGCTCCAATGTTTCCCGTAGATATCCGAAACCGGCAGTTCGAAAATCTGCAGCGGCTGGATGGTCGAGCCGGAAATCTTTTTCAAATAACGGCGCAGCCAATAAAGCTCCGCATTTTCCCAGAAAAGCCCCTGGCGCACATAAACCGGGTAAACCTGCGCCCTGCGTGCAAGGCCGGCTACCAGGACTCCGCTGTCGAGGCCTCCGCTGACTAAAACCGCGACCTTATTCATAGTCATGATTCGTCCCACCACCCGCCTCGAGGCAAAGCCGAGTCGCTTCGCTCCAGGCGGGTGGTGGGATCGTGTATAATTTCAGTGTGTTCCGGATAACAAAGTACATCTACTTCTGCTACGGCCATCGCCTGCTGAATTATTCGGGAAAATGCCGGAATTTCCACGGGCATAACGGCAAAGTCGAAGTTGAAATAGCTTCGTCTTCGCTGAATCCCGAAGGGATGGTCCGCGATTTCGGCGAAATCAAGTATGCGCTGCAGACCTGGATCGACGAAACGCTGGATCACCGGATGCTGCTGAATGAGAAAGACCCGCTGTGCCCGATGCTGGAAAAAGCCGGAGAACCATTTTATCTTTTCCAGGGGAATCCCACCGCAGAAAATATCGCCCGTCTGATTTACGAAACAGCCCGCAAAAAAGGCCTTCCCGTAGCGTCCGTCACGCTCTGGGAAACTCCCAACTCCTTCGCCAAATATTCTGAAAAATAAGATTTAGGACTAGTCTGCGGAAGCTTGAGAAACATCTACGAGCGAATCGCCGCTGTTCACTCCGTGCAGGGCGGTAAGCATGGCTACATAGGTATAGCCGAACCAGAACAGGGCTATAAACGGAAGGCTCGCCCATGCGCCCGCATTATATGCGGCGGCAAAGGCTATGAAGAAATACCAGGAGAAACACATTTCGATTATTGACGAGATGGAATTGCCGGACCGGTAAATTTTCTGCTTCCAGCGGGAGTCACGGTTGATAACGGAAAATTTTGGCGTGCGCAGGAACTCAAGGCGTTTGCCGGTCAAGCCCATGAAAACGGCTTTAGTGTTGCTCAGGCACATACCGACTCCCAGTGAAATCATCAGAGGAAGCGTTTTGGCGCGCGATTTCCAGTCGGGATATAACTCTTTCAAACAAATGGTGTAGAAAATCCCGACAGACACGGTCGTAGCCATCAAGGCAATGCCCTCAAGGAATCCGGTTAAAGGCCAGTTGCTCTGAGTCCGGAAATACAGGCTTAGCGGCAACAGGAGCGACAGAATCGCCATAAGAGCGTAACCTACGCACCCCGTAAGGTGAAAGGTGGATTCTATTTTAACCTTAAGCGAAACCGGACTGCGCCATATTAACGGCAGCATTTTCTTTGCCGTCTGAATGGCGCCAATTGTCCAGCGGTTCTGCTGCGTCTTGAATGCATGAATGTCTACCGGAAGTTCCGCAGGGCAAACCACGTCCGGCAAAAACAGGAACCGCCAGCCGTTCATTTGCGCCCGGTAGGAAAGGTCAAGGTCTTCCGTCAGCGTGTCATGCTGCCAGCCGCCCGAGGATGTAATTGCCTTGCACCGCCAGATGCCCGCTGTCCCGTTAAAATTGAAAAACGCTCCCGACCGGTTGCGCGCCGTATGTTCAAGCAGGAAATGGCCGTCCAGGAAGATCGCCTGAAGACAGGTCAACAGGGAATAATCCTCATTCAAATGCCCCCACCTGGTCTGAACCATGCCCAGAGACGGATCAACAAAATGCGGCAGCGTCTTTCGCAGAAAATCGGCAGGAGGAATAAAATCAGCGTCAAAAATTGCGACGAATTCACCCTTCGCAACCTGGAGACCTTCAGCCAGGGCTCCGGCCTTATACCCTTCGCGATTAGTTCGATGAATGTAAGAAACGTGAAATCCCTTGGAACACATCTCCTCTGCTTTTGTTAAAGCGATTGATCGCGTATCGTCAGTGGAATCGTCAAGAAGCTGAATCTCAAGCAGTTCCCGCGGATAATCCAGATCGCAGATTGCATCGATCAGCCGTTCGACGACATAACGTTCATTAAATACCGGAAGCTGGATTGTTACCAGAGGCATGGGAGAAAGCATCACCGGCATTTTTACCGGCTTACCCCATTTATAATGGCGGAAATAAAGATAAAGGATCCAATAGCGATGAAGGCCGTATAATGATAAAAGGGCGATTAAAAATAAATAACCGCCCATAAACACATCACAAAATAGCCGCATTTCTGACTACTCCCTCCAGAGGATTTGATTATATTTTACAAAACGATCACATAAATCGATAGCTTCGCGACTTCTTAGCAGAGCAACCAATCCAGCCAGACCGATATTACCCACGCATGCCACCTTTTCTTGCTTAGATTGGCTTGCCCACGAATTTCATATGCACGCGTAACGAATCCTCCGGGAATCCGCCCGGCAGAGGCGGCAAAGGATTGGAGTACAGCACCGCATGAAGCGCCAGTTGGTCGAACACCGAATCTCCCGAAGACTTCTCAAGACGGCTTTCCGTAAGGTTGCCGTCCCGGTGAATAACGAATGCAACCTGACAGATTGTGTCCGACTGGAATTCATGGGGCGGATGCCAGTGACGATCCAGCTTGTCCGCCACAGACTTCAAATACCAGGGATATGGAAATGTCTGCCCCCCTTCGGCGACAATTCCCGATCCTCCCATACCTCCGGCGCCGACTCCGAGGCCGGAAGACGCATTATTTTTCCCGGTCTTGTCCCACCAGTGCTGCGCACCCGGAATATTACCGGGAACCGCAGGCTTTGAAGCCTCAGGCGTCTCTTTGGACCTGGCTTTGGCGCCTGGAACGCGGATAAAGTCCTTTAACGGGATCTTTTGTTCCGGAGCCTTCTGAGTCTTTGTGCCGGAAACGGCGGCGGAAGCAGCCGGTGCGGCGGATAAACTGCCGCCGGGATTCACTGATGAGAAAGAACTGAAAAGGTCAACGGAATAATAGCTCATTCGTGGCCGCGAGAGCAATGAACCGGCGGTTATAATCCCTGCAAGAAACATGCTGTGGAGGGCGGTTGAAAAGAAAAGAAAACGGTTCAACCCAAGATACCTTCAGGGCAAAATGCAAAGGGAAAAGGGCAAAACAAGGAATACATTTTTGGAGCGCAGTTAACCACGTTTTATCCTTTTACTTTTGCCCTTTGCCCTGTGGGGTTTCCACGGAAATACCCAGCCGCGCCACATTCAGCTGTTTGGCGATGTCCATGACAGCCACCACTTTCTCGAGAGGCGTGCTCTTATCCGCCTGAACAAGGATTGGGCGATCTGTCTTCCCCCGCAGGAGGGGCTTTAAATCGCTTTGCAGCGATGCAGCAGCCTCAGCCTTTCCATTCAAAGTCAATTCCCCCTGCGGCTGGATAACTATAACAATCGGACGATCCGGGGCTTCGCTGGAAGTCACGGAATGGGGCAGGTTAACTCTTATCTGCTGCTGCACAAGAAACGGCGTCATGACCATAAAAATAATCAGCAAAACCAGGGAAACGTCGATTAAAGGGATCATATTTATATCGACGATCGGACTGTTACGCTGCCTGTGTATACCGGTCATTGGCGGACGGAGGCCGGCGGCCTGGGAGGGGCGGGGGCGCGGTCGGCTGTGACGGCGTCAACCACTTCTTCCACGCAGAGTTCCATATCTTCAACTATGCGCTCGATTTTTCTCATAAAAAGGTTGTAGCAGATGACCGCCGGAATAGCGACAAACAGGCCGAGAGCGGTCGTGATCAGGGCTTCGGCAATGCCGTTTGCCACCACTCCCGGGCCACCGCCCGCGTTTTCGGATATGGCGCGGAAAGCGTGAATAATACCGACCACGGTGCCGAACAATCCGACAAACGGAGCGGTGCTGCCGATTGTTCCAAGACCGGTGATGTAGCGGGTCATCCCGGCATTTTCCGTGCGTATCAGACGGTCGCTGAGCCTTTCCAGCGCCCCGTAGGAAATCTGCCCGTGCGAAATGGTCGATTCAAGAAGAACGGCAAGAACGCGGCCCACCGGTTTATCGAGCGATTCCGCGTAAGCCAGAGCCTGTTCGCGGCGGTTTTCCAGCAATAGACGACGCAATTTACCCAGCACCTGGTCTCTGTCGAATGCCGCCCTCCTCAAATGCAGCCAGCGCTCCAGGATTATGGCGACAGAAATGATGGACGAAAAAAGCAGCAGGGAAATAATCGGCCAGGCATTGGCCCACATCTGTTTCAGGGACGATAACTCAAACATTCGGCGCCTTTCTTGCGATAGCTTTCTGCTGAATCGGGACGAAACCGTGCGAAACCAGGATTTTGGCGGTTTCTTCTATGGACATATGAAGCCTTATGGTCTCGGACTCGCGGATATAAAGAAGGAATCCCGAAGTCGGGTTTGGAACTGTGGGGACAAAAACGCAAAGCATCGGCTCAGGCGATTGAAACACTTCTGCGGGAATCCGATTTGTCACGAAAGCGAAAGCATAAACGCCCTTGCGCGGGAATTCCACGAGAACCGCGGACTGGTAAATGGGCTTGGATCCGAAAAAAGCTTCGGTGATCTTTTGAAGGGCCTCATAAAGACCCCGGAAAAACGGAATGTGATGAATTCCCCCTTCGAACCACGTGATCAGCCGCTTGCCGATGAAATTTGAAGCCACGACCCCCAGCAGCCAGATAATCAGGATCGTTACGACAAAACTGATCGGGCGGGTGTAATGCTGCGGCAGGTTTGCCCAGCCCTCAAATGCAGGCAGCAGAGCCTGGCTCATTACCAAAAACAGGAGGTGAAAAAAGTAGATGGTAAGGCTGAGAGGGACAAAAATAACCAACCCTGCAAAAAACTGCTTTTTGATTTTCTTCAGCATGGAATTCTATTCTCTTATATTACGACGAGGAAATCAACGCGCAAGCCTGCACGCCGCGTCCGCGACTTCCCCGGGCAGCAAAAGGGCCGTGTCTCTCTGCGGCGCCTGCAGAGTCAAAACCCACGGGACTTTGGGACACCAGCGGGAGGCCAGGGACTGGGAAAAAATAAGGAAGGCGAGCAGATTACGGCACCGGTTTTCGAAAGACATTTGAAGAATTCTACAACATGAGTCCTGTACAAAACTTCCAATCCGGCGCAGGTCAAAGTGTCAGACCACTGGCCTTAGAGTGAATATTTTTCGTCTCACCCTCTCTAACAGATGACGCCATATTCCACCTGGAGGAGACAAATGCAAAAGCTGCCGATTGAAGAAAAGATCCATTTTATCCGTGGTCAAAGAATTTTGCTGGATAAAGATATTGCAAAGTTATACGGAGTACCGACGAAGTCGATCAACCTTGCCGTAAAAAGAAATCTGATCCGATTCCCTCCGGACTTTATGTTCAGGCTTCACCCTAATGAAGCTGAGACCTTGAGGTTTCATTATGAAACCTCAAGATGGGGCGGGCCAAGATATCTACCCTATGCATTTACAGAACAAGGAGTCGCAATGTTGTCCAGCGTCCTGCGGAGTGAACGGGCGGCGCTGGTTAACATCGCCATTATGAGGGCATTCATCAAACTCCGCCATGCGCTGGGGATGCGCAAAGATATTCATCAAAAAGTGGAACGGCTTGAAGGGCGGGTGGACCTGGTTGAAACGGAAGTTGGGTTCATAAGTAAGGACATTCACAAACTCAAAAACCCGCAGGAGATAACCGGGCCGAGGGTAAAGGGATTCGGGAAAGATTAATCAGCGGATTGCGTGCGGGGGATGGCCCGACGAAGGGAGGGTGAGACAGAGTGTCCGCCACTTTCTCATCTGATGCACAGGTTAAGGTGGCAGAACCCGTAGATCGTAGATTCTGGCTGTCTTCTGATTAAGCGGCAGTTTTTCCGCTGCGTCTATGAGCGGTGGAAGCCTCCCTGAAGTAGGCGACCACTTCTGCCGGTTTCATTTTTCTCGTTTTTGCGGAGACCCTGGCCTTCCATCGCCTGACTTCCGCCAGGGTTTTATCAATCTTCTTCATACCAGCACCTCCTGCGGCGTCACAATTTCGATTTGCGGCAGATTTAAATGGTCATTCAACTGATTAATCGCAAGACTTCGCCGCACATTGACCAGATGCCCAAAATTCCAGCTTACAAGCGCATCGGCGCCGTTGAGTGTAGCCAGCGCAACATGCCGCGCATCATCCAATGAGCCTGGGGGCAATATCTTATGACGGATATAGCTGTTCGCCAGATGTTCGGCTTCCAGAGTCATATGCAATCGCGGCAGTCCAGCAACCTGTTCAAGCAGCAACACCCTCTTGGGTTCCGGAGCCCTCTCAAGCTCTTCGATAACTACATCAGATATTATCATTTCATAATCAGGAGATTTTCGGAACGCCATAAATCGCCTGGTGATAATCATCCGTTCAATCGAATCCAATGAGAAGACGTAACTCGGTATCGTCGTATCTAAATACAGCTTGAGCCTCTTTTTGGTGAGATTCATAAGCAGCCTCCTGAGGTGTGATGACAACTGTTAGAGGCCGCATCAACAAAAATATTCGGTCGTTTTTTTGATTCGGGAAAGATTAATCAGCGGATTGCGTGCGGGGGATGGCCCGACGAAGGGAGGGTGAGACAGAGTGTCCGCCACTTTCTCATCTGATGCACAGGTTAAGGTGGCAGAACCTGTAGATCGTAGATTCTGACTGTCTTCTGATTAAGCGGCAGTTTTTCCGCTTAGGATCCGGTCCCTTGGGCTTAAAAGGAGTTTTGTTGTGCCCAGCGCAAATCTCGACCGATTAAAAGCTCTGTCATCTCAGCGTGGTGGGTGTTTTTCATCGGGATAATGGCTGTGCTAAACCCATATTTCTTGGCAAGAGCAAGAACACCATCCGCATTGTCATAAGTCATTAAGAAATCGCCTTGCAGAGTTTCCGCAACTCTGAAAAGTTCTTCATGGTCCAGTTCGTTGATCGCGTACAATCGACGCCCGGCCTTCTTTCCGGCGGCGGTATAGGGCGGGTCGATAAAAAATACTGCATCGGTTCTATGCGCATTATGTCTCAGGTATTTCAGGCCATCGCCATGGATAAATTGAAATCGAGTCTTGAGCATGTTAATGTTCTCAATGCGTCGTTTTAAAGTTTGCGGATACCATCTCGATGCGATTCCTTTACCATTTTCACCGTTCTTGATAAATCCGCTTCCGGGGGCGAGAATTCCTCCGTGATAAATACGATTCTTCAAAATGGTTTTGAATGCTTTCTGCTTAATGTCTGCGCTTTCGCGAGCCAACTCACGCTTAGCTGATTCAACGGTTAAATCAAATGTGGCAATTTTATTTGCCAACCATGTAGCATCGTCGCTTAAAATAGTTTCCCATACAGCAGCGATATCTTCATCCAACTCAATCATTGCCACCTTATCAGCCAGATTCTCAAAACCTACTGTTAGGCTGACGATTCCACCTCCAGCGAATGGTTCAATAAATTCTCTGGGTTTTTCATTTAAACTTCCCAGCCATTCACGTATTTGTGGGACCAACCATGTTTTTCCACCTGGATACCTGAATGGACTGCGCTGAGGTACGGAAGCAACATTAACAATCTGCTGACAGGGGACCTCTCCGAGCAGGGCTAATTGAGCAGGAGTCATAGAAGCGTATCCAGGGTTGGGGCATCAGGAGGGTTGCCGCTCTCTAATTTTTCATCAAGTTTGGTTTGCAAATGTTCCAGGAAATCTTTCTCGTCACCAGCATCTGATACGGTAAGTTGTGTAAGTGCTTTGCTTAATTTCGTATAAACCGTTTTATACTTTTCTAAAACATATCGATTTGATCCCTTATCCAAGTTCAAGTCATATACCATCCAGGCAATTTCAGCTTCATCCGCAGGTACTTCCGTAAATCGAGGCAAAGTTTCATAGAAACCTCTGTTCAATGCCACTGCGGTTTTGCGGCGCCAATTATTCAAAATACCGCCCTTGTAAATCAGTTGAGGGGCCAGGCGTTTGCGCGATGATGACAGGTAATCGGGTCCTGGATAATTCGGTTTATGCTGCCAATCCATCTGTGCGCGTTTCGCAGGGTCTTGTATGTAATACTCGAAAGGATTTCGGATATTTCCCGAGATGTAAACAGCCTGGACTTCCAAAGCGCCAAAGCCGGTAATAGTGCCGTGGTCATCATAGGAAACAAGGACAACATCAATGTTGCCCGCAGATTCGCCATGTTTATCTTTAAGGCGAACTTCGGTCAATGATGTCCAAGTAGCTCCTTTCGGGAAGAAAAATGCTGCCGCATCTTCAGCGATGATCCATTCCTGCCGAAATCGAATAGGGCATGTTATGACGACCTCATTGCCATCGAAAATGCTACATACTCCCAAGGGACTGTTCGCTTTATCCTTTGTGCAGTTAGGCACCTTATTATTAAAAGGACACAGCTTGTTCTTTCGATATCTATTGGCATAAGCCGACATATTGTCGGTAGGAAACCCGAAGACTTCGGCAAGGGGATGCGCCCGATTAGTAGATGCGGTTTTTTCAGCCATTTTCAGTAACGTAGACCCCTTAAGTTTCCATCTGGCGGACAGTCTAAATAACCAAGAGAGCGCTTGCCACGCCAGCCCACTTTTGGATGAAGATAGAAACCTGTTTGGAATTATACTTCGTATTGACATTCTTTTCAGACCGAGCCTTTCTTGATCCCCACATGATAGGAGTAGACGACATACCCTGCACCTGTTAGAGGCCGCATCAATAAAAATATTCGGTTGTTTTTTGGATTCGGGAAAGATTAATCAGCGGGTTGCCGGATTCTTGATTTTAGGCCACCGCTGGGGACTGTCGTCACATAAAATTCTGATGCTTCCAATTCTGTAGCTTCTACTTCGCAAACCCTTTGATTGTTGTTACAGGGCGCAATTCTCCAGCCGATGACACCGGTTTGGTCATCAGCGCCCGGATCGCGTCAAAGACTACCCTGAATTGTGAATCGTATTTTTTCTCCAGTTCTTCAAGCTTTCTTGCCAGTTCCTTATGCGTAGCCAACAACTCTCTGACACGGACAAAAACCCGCATAATCTGCACATTAACCAGCACGGCGCGTTCACTTCGGAGCACGCTGGAAAGCATTGAGACTCCCTGCTCTGTAAACGCGTAGGGCAGTTTTGACGAATGTTTCAGGCGGCCGAACCGGTCACAGTTTGTGACCAGTTCGCTCCTCTCTTGATATGTTAAAGGAAAAACGAAGTCTGCCGGAAATCTTCCTGGATTTCGCTTGACCGCCTGATTAATTGCTTTCGTGCTGACCTGATAAAGTTCAGCAAGATCATGATCAATCATTACTCTACGCTCCCGAATAAAAAATATCCGTTTCTCAATCTTCTCTGCCAACGTAATGTCTTTCATCATGCACCTCCCATAATTGTTAGAGGCCGCATCAACAAAAATATTCGGTTGTTTTTTGGATTAGCCGTGAAAGGTACGACGCTTGAACGCC
>Ga0181520_10005621_pt1 | contig 19818 bp, 19 predicted proteins | sample PEATcosm2014_Bin_29_FD_132451 | JGI IMG/M metagenome (GOLD analysis project Ga0181520, IMG submission 132451) | Peatland microbial communities from MTU Mesocosm Facility, Houghton, MI, USA - PEATcosm2014_Bin02_30_metaG | ecosystem: Environmental > Terrestrial > Soil > Wetlands > Peat | place...
AAAGCCGGAATGAAAATCGCAGCCTATAATCAACATCGTTGGCTCCTCTTCTCCGGTCTTCTGATTCCTTCGACAAGAACAGACTACCCCCGAACGGAGCCAACGTTGTTATGAGATCAAGCGAAGCGAAGGACCCCTATCGCTCTCATACCAACTCCGGCTCAGGTCCTCCCACTTTGGATTTGCCTTTTCAACGAGCGCGATCTTCTTCGCCCGCGTCCAGCCCTTCAACTGCTTCTCGCGGTTAATCGCATTGCGAACATCGTCGAAACTCTCGAAATACAGCAGGCGATCGACGCCGTACTTCGAGGTGAAGCCGGGGAACTTATGGTGCTTGTGTTGCCATACCCGCTTCGCAAGATTGTTCGTCATCCCGATGTAGAGCGTACCGGAAATGCTGCCGAGGATGTAGGTGTAAAAGCGGTATTCCCGCCGTGGCATAGTGGTCCTTCGCTGCGCTCAGGATGACACTTCAAGACAAATCGCAATTCGAAAACACGTACAAAAGCCACCCATGCTTGACGGTGCTCGTGCCATGGGTGGCTTTCTGATACTTGGCCGAAAGTGCTTTACGCCTGTGCCGGCACGGCGGCCTTGGCCTGCACGACCAAAGCGGCAAAGCCCGCAGGATCGTGAACTGCGATGTCGGCCAGGATCTTGCGATCCAGTTCGATTCCCGCGATCTTCAGACCGTGAACAAACTGCGAGTAGCTGATCCCGTTCAGCTTGGCGGCGGCGTTGATGCGCACAATCCAAAGCGAACGGTACTGGCGCTTTTTCTGCTTACGGCCTGAAAAAGCAAACTTGAGGCCGCGCTGTACGGCTTCCTGGGCTGCCTGGTAGAGCTTCGACTTAGTGAGGAAGTACCCACTGGCGCGCTCTAAAATCTTCTTGCGCTTGTCACGGCGCTTAGTACCACGTTTTACGCGAGGCATTGCTGCTACCCTACCTTTTTGTAGCTTCCGCTGGAGCTTGCTCCGCGGGATTATGGCGGCTGGAGGCAGGAGGCTTTCACCCTTGAACCTCTTCACACACCCGGGTGTTCACCCTTGGTTGCACCGGACGAATGGATGGCGTCCGGTGGGAGATCGCCCCAACTAGTAGGGGATCATCCTCAGAATCTTGGGCAGATCGGCCTTGTCGATCATTCCGCCCATATCCATCTGGCGCTTACGCTTCGTGCCCTTCGAAGTCATGATATGGCGTTGGAAAGAGAAACCGCGCTTTACCTTGCCCGTACCTGTCTTCTTGAAGCGCTTGGAGGCGCCGCTGTGAGTCTTCATCTTCGGCATGGTGTACTTATCCTGATGCTGGCCGTAGGGCCAACCTTTCTATTAAACACGAGAACGGCCTCTCCGGGCAAACCGAACTGTCCGCAGGTCGCCTGCGAATCCAAAGCAACGCTGGCCCTCCGGCTGCTAATGCCGGCGAGAAAGCCCTCGAACACATCGCTGGGGAGCGGTTTGCGGGGGAGAGAAGCCAAAGACTTGGAGCAGCCCTCACAACTTGGCTGCGCCCTTTACGGCTACTTCTGAACCTTCGGCGGAGCCAGAATCAGGTGCAGGGTATTACCTTCCTGTCGCGGCATATTCTCCACCACAGCCTTGTCCGCAATGTCCTTGATCAGCCGCTGCAGGATCTCACGACCGAGCATCTGGCGGGTCATTTCACGTCCGCGGAAAAAGATGGTTGCCTTCACCTTGTCACCGTCACTCAGGAAGCGCAGAGCATGATTTTTCTTGGTCTGGTAATCGTGCTCGTCCACATTGATGCGGAACTTCACTTCCTTGATGGTGATGACCTTCTGGTTCTTCTTGGCCGCGCGCTCCTTTTTTTCCTGCTCATACATGTACTTACCAAAGTCCATGATGCGGCAGACAGGCGGCTGCGCGGTGGGTGAAACCTCCACCAGGTCGAGTCCTTTTTCCCTGGCAATTTTGAGCGCATCGAGCGGTGCCATAATGCCAAGCTGCTCGCTCTGATCGTCAATCACGCGAATTTCGCGGACGCGAATGCGCTCATTCGTGCGGATAAAACGCTTATCGATACGGTCCTCCGATGGTACTGAAACCGGTTAAAGTATAGCACGGAAAGGAAGTTGTGCCGCCAGCGCAATCTGGCACGCGCTCCGGAAAAAGAACTACCGCGACCTACGCCTTCAGCGCCTTGGCAATGTCGCCGCCCAGCCTCTCCGGCCTTGTGATCGAGGCGTAGCGGTCAAGAACCTCGCCCTCGCGGCTGACCAAAAACTTAGTGAAATTCCACTTGATGTCATCGCCCAACATGCCGCCCGCCGCGCCCTTCAGGTGTTTGTAGAGTGGATGCGCGTTCTTGCCGTTCACCTCAATCTTGGAAAACAGCGGAAAGGTAACGCCGTAATTCAGCTCGCAGAAACCGCGAATTTCTTTGTCTGTGCCCGGTTCCTGGTGTCCGAATTGATCACAAGGGAAGCCAAGAATCTCCAGCCCCTGTTTGCGATACTTCTTGTAGAGCTCTTCCAGTCCCTTGTACTGCGGCGTGAATCCGCACTTGCTGGCGGTGTTGACGATGAGCAGAACCTTGCCTCGATAATCGGCAAGCGGCTTTTCCTCTCCACTATTCAGCTTGGCTGAGAAATCGAATACGTTGGGCATTGGATTCCTTTCCTAAGACAAGGCTTCGAGCTTCAGTTCAGAGCCTTCAAGGCATCAAGGTTTCAGGAGCAAAAGGCACAAGAACTGTGGAACGTTGGAATCTTACTCCACCTCACCCACCAGAGCTTCGCCCTCTATCGAGTGGATGCTCACATCGAGCATTCGATTTGCAGGGAGTTCGCCCTTGATCCATAGCTTTTGGTAGTTGTCCGTCAGCGCCTCGGTGCGGCCACGCGCCACCTGGGTCAAGGTCAGCGCCCGCAACGTCCCGCCGATGAATTGCTCCTGGAAGCGGTGCTTCTTACGCGCAGCCAACTCGCGCAGCACGCGGTTGCGCTCGCGAGCCAGATGCACCGGGACCTGGTCCGCCATCTGTGCCGAAGCCGTGCCGGGGCGGGAAGAGTAAGTGAAGACGTGCAGGTAGGTGAAGGGCAGCCGCTCAATGAATGCACGGGTCTGCTCGAAATCCTCCGCGCTCTCGCCCGGGAAGCCAACCATAACGTCCGCGCCGATGGCCGCCTGTGGCATGGCCGCATGGATGCGCCGAATGCGGTCTTCGTAATGCCACGGCCGGTATCGCCGATGCATCTGCCGCAGAATGCGGTCGCTGCCACTCTGCAATGGAATGTGGGCATGCTTGGCAATGCGTGGTGATGCGGCGGCCAGAGCAATCAGCTCATCGCTCCAGTCCATCGGCTCCACCGAACTGATACGCAGCAGCGGCGCTCCTGTACGCTCCAGAATCGCCTGGAGAAGATCGACGAAACGGAGGCGGGACGCAGAAAGCTGCGTGTCCGCGGAAACTTGGCCTAGGCTTAAGTCGCGTCCCCAGCGCCCCAGGTTGATCCCGCTCAACACCAGCTCTTGATACCCGTTCGAAACCAGTTGATCCACATTGCGCAGCACTTCGCCCAACGGCAGTGAGCGGCTGCGTCCGCGCACAAATGGAATCACGCAGAATGCGCAGCGGTTGTTGCATCCGTCCTGAACCTTCAGGTTTGGGCGGGTCTTATCGTTGTCGGAATCGAAGACCGGTGCGGCCATCAGTTCGGTGTGGGCGAAGATATCTTCCACCACAACCAGTGCACAATGCTCTGCGGAATTCGCCGGCGCCGCGAAGGAAATCTCCGTTGCGGCGTCATTCACCAGCGATCCCACCGGCACAAAGCCACTGCCTGCGGCAATCTCGGCGAGCCTATGCTTGTGCGAATTGCCAATCACCAACGAGACACCGTCGAGGACGGAAATCTCTTCGGGTGCGCGCTGTGCGTAGCAGCCCGTCACCACGATGCGCGCCGAAGGATTAATCCGATGGATGCGGCGAATTGCTGCCCGTGCATCCTGGTCGGCCGATGAGGTCACGGTGCAAGTGTTTAATACGACGACTTCGGCATCGGCCGCCGTACCCGCCCGCGACAATCCGCGATCGGCCAACTGGCGTTCGATCGCAGCGCCGTCCGCCTGGGTCGCGCGACAACCAAAATTTTCCACATAGTAACTGCCCACAAGAGTATTATATGGGCACTTGGGACGATTCCACTGGCTTTGGCCGGTGATGAGTTTCTTACTCGCAAATAGAGTAGGCTCTTTTTTCCGGCCAGCTTCTCGGCGGAGATGTGCATCCAACCGGAGGCGGTCGTATCTTTGCGAGACCGTCTTCCATGAAAACCTGGAGCTTGCCATGAAACGACGCATTTTGTTGGTGGACGACGAATTGCCTGTTTTGCTGACACTGAAGGCAATTCTCGAGATGGACGGATTCGAGGTGGAAACCGCTGCCTCCGCGCGCGAAGCGGAGCAGAAATTGGCCCACGGTGCCTTTGCAATGGTCATCACCGACATGCGCATGGAGAACGAGACCTCAGGGTTCGAGGTGATTCGCGCCGCCCGCGCGCAGGCCTACAATCCGGCTACCGCCATCCTCACAGCATATCCAAACCTCGAACGCGACTGGAAGTCCGAGGGTGCCGAGTCCCTGCTGGTGAAGCCGATGAACACCCGCGACCTGCTTCGCCAGATCGAAGCGCTGCTAGTGACCCACCAGGACACCAAGTTGGAGCGTGTCCAGCCTGAGCCAATCAAGGCTGCACCTCGGCGTGGACAGGCACGCATTTAGACAGCCTCAAAATTCTCTCCAATTTGGCTAAGGCAACTCCCCCGCCCGCCGTGCTTAGCGGCAGGCCTGCGTGCGGTCCTCCACTGGCGACGCTCTCAGCTCTTACACAGGCCACCGGCGTCCCTAAGATTTGCCACAAGCGGACGTCCCTTTTTTCTGCTGACCGAAACACTCGCGGCAGAAGACAGGTCGGCCCTGTGTGGGACGGAATGGCAATGTCGTTTCCTTCCCGCATCCCGAGCAGATTGCAACCGTCTCCTGCTTGGCAAATTGGTGAGGCGCTGCCTTCGCGGGAGTGCGTTTCTCCTTGCACGCCTTGCATCGCTTGGGAAGGTTCTTAAACTGTTTGTCGTGAAAGAAAAGTTGCTCCCCGGCGGTGAACACGAAATCTGCGCCACAATCCACACACTTTAGTATTCTGTCCTGGAATTCCATGGGTTCCCCTTTCGGCCCCAACTCCACAACATGATTACTGCAACCACTCAGCTCATGTGCTTCGCGCGCTCCACCACCGCTCGCCGCTCCCTTGCAGGCTAGCTCCGGAGCCCGGCCAGCGGCCAGGAGTGCATGAAAACCTCTGAGTAAGAGTGCGGAACGAACTTACTTATCATTCGTCCGGAGGTGCCTGCCACGTAAAAACCTGTATAAGAAAACCTATTTAACTGCACGTGCAACCAGCAGCGCCGCAAATATACTACCGATTTCCGTTCCTGGGTAAGGTTTTTGCACGAAGGATATTCTCTGCCGGACCCAAGGCTGGACCGTATGGTCGACATAAGGGCAGGGAACCGGCTGAACTACGCGGTTCTGCGGGTTTCGCAGCCCCTTCCATTCTGGTATGTTCAATACTTAGGGCAAAATTGATGTACAAAGGATGTCGCAGACTGCAGCGCTACCGTCGTTGCGTCCGGCCGGTCCCGATCCCATGATTCGATCTTACAAGGGCGTGATGCCCCAAATCCCCCGCAGTTGTTATGTAGACATGTCCGCCCAGCTCATCGGAGACGTGGTGCTCGGTGAAGATTGCAGCGTCTGGATGAATGCCGTGTTGCGCGGCGACGTACACTCCATCCGCATCGGGCGCAACACCAACATTCAGGACCATTCCCTCCTGCACGGAATGCCGGGCAAGTGGCCCGTAATGGTGGGCGATGACGTCACCGTGGGTCACAACTGTACCTTGCACGGTTGCGTGATCGAAGACCGCTGCCTCATCGGCATGGGCGCCATTGTTTTGAACGGCGCACGTGTTGGGCACGATTCGATCATTGCCGCCGGAACCCTGGTCCCCGAAGGCACCGTCATCGAACCGGGTTCGCTTTGGATGGGCGTGCCGGGCAAATTCCGCCGTTATCTTAGTGATGAAGAGAAGGAATCAATTTTGAGTTATCGCACGAACTATCTGCGTACCAAAGAGCAGTACCTGCGGGAGTTGGGCCAGTGAGCGCCAATGGAGCCCTGCCGCTGACCACAGCAGAGAAAACGGTAGGAATACTGATCTATTCCGATGCGGAGGTGCTTGATTTTTGCGGCCCCTTCGAAGTCTTCGCCACCACACGCCTCGACGAAGAGATGCGGCGCGAAAGCGAATCGCCGATCCGCCAGTTGCTGGTTGCCGAAACCAAGGACCAGGTGCGTGCCAGCGGTGGATTGCGTATGCTCCCCGATGCGGATTTCGCCTCCTGCCCCAAGCTCGACATGTTGCTGGTTCCGGGCGGGCACGGTGTTCGTGCCCTCTTGCATCAGCCAGAGTATTTAGAATGGTTGAAGCGGATGGCTCCGCAGGTGGAGCGCCTGGCATCGGTCGGCGCCGGCTCTCTGCTGCTGGCTGAAGCTGGATTACTCGTTGGAAAGACTGCCACCACCCACTTTCGTTCGGTGGATTTCTTCCGCGAGCGCTATCCCCGCACCTCTCTGCTGCCCGAGTTGCCAATGGTGGTGGACGGAAACATCACCACCGCCAGCAGCATTCGCGCCGGCATGGACATGGCGCTCTACCTGGTGGCGCAGACTTACGGACAGACCATCGCACGCGAAGCCGCGCGGCAGATGGAATTTCCATACCCGGATGAGCAGAACTTCCGGTCGAGGAATCGAAAATGATTAAAGCTGTGCGCGGCACCCGCGATCTGTTGCCTCCAGACACCGAACTGTGGAACTTTGTAGACCGCAAAGTGCGTCAGGTCTTTGCCCGCTACAACTACCACGAGATTCGCACCCCCGTCTTTGAGTCCACCGAGCTGTTCGCCCGCGGCGTCGGCGAAGAAACCGACATCGTCTCCAAGGAAATGTTCACCTGGGAAGACAAGGCTCGCGCCGCCAGCGAGAAGACGCAGACCCTCACCCTCCGCCCGGAGAACACCGCCGGCGTGGTGCGCTCCTACATCGAGCACGAGTTGGGCCGCAGCGGTCTGCTGCAGAAGCTCTACTACATCGGCCCGCAGTTCCGCCGCGAGCGTCCGCAGAAGGGCCGCTACCGCCAGTTCTTTCAAATCGGTGCCGAGGTCCTCGGGCCAGCTTCGGCGGGCAGTGAACTACCCATCCGCGACGCCGAGCTCCTGGACATGCTGACCGCCCTGCTGGAAGCCGTGGGCCTGAAGGGATGGACGCTCTTTCTCAATTCCGTAGGCTGCGTGAACTGCCGTCCCGGTTACAACCAGGCCCTGCGCGAGGCTCTGGCCGGCGTCAAGGATCAACTCTGTGACGACTGTCAGCGGCGGGCGGAGACCAATCCGCTGCGTGTCCTCGATTGCAAGGTTCCAGCCGATCAGCCGATCATCGAAAAGCTGCCCAAGATCGCCGACTACCTCGACGCCGATTGCCGCGAACATTTCGCCCAGGTGCGCTCCATGCTCGATACCCTCGGCATTCCGTACCAGGTAAATGAGCGCATGGTACGCGGTCTCGATTACTACACCCGCACCACCTTTGAGTTCACTCACGGCGAGCTGGGCGCGCAGAGCGCGGTCCTCGGCGGAGGCCGCTACGACGGACTCAGCGAACAGCTCGGCGGACCCAAGGCTCCGGGCATCGGCTTTGCCATTGGCGAAGACCGCCTGGTGCTGGCCCTGCAGGCACAGCACGCGCAGGCCGTCGCATCCCTCAAGGCGTTCGTTGTCCCGCTCGGCAAAGGCATGAATAGCCACGCCCTGTTGCTGGCCCAGGAACTGCGTGCCGAAGGCATTGCCGTCGATGTAAGCGATGAGAGCTTCCGCCTGAAGAAGAGCTTTGAGACCGCGGAAAAGCTAGGCGCAACCTACGCCATCCTGGTAGGTGAAAACGAGGTACAGGCCGACGCATTTGCCGTAAAGAACCTGAAGACCGGCGAGCAGACCACGGTCATACGCGCGGAATTGCTGGCATATCTAATAAATTAACGGGCTCCCGCAGGGCGGCTTCTTTTGCCGCCCTGCTGCCGGGCTCACACAATCCGAACTCCACCGCACACAACTGGAATGCGCTGAAGCCGTTTCAGTTGTGTACGATGGAGTATGCGGAGTTTTTCTCCGCAACAATTTTCGCAACACAATCCGCAACACGGAAAGCGATTTATGCAACTTGATTTCTTAGGCGATTTAAAGCGGACACACCGCTGCGGCGAGCTGCGCGCCACCGATGCGGAGACCACGGTCACTCTGATGGGCTGGGTCAACCGGCGGCGCGATCACGGCAATCTCATCTTCATCGACCTGCGCGACCGCTCCGGCATAACCCAGATCGTATTCGATAAAGAGCGCAATCCGCAGATGCACGAGCGCGTCGAGTCCGTGCGCAATGAGTATGTGCTGGCTGTAACCGGCAAAGTTGATCTGCGTTCCGGGAACACCATCAATCCCAAGATGGAGACCGGCGAGATCGAGGTAATTGCCGTCGAGTTGAAGCTGCTCAATGAGAGCAAGGTGCCGCCGTTTTTCCCCGGCGATGCCAACGTGAACGTGAACGAAGAGGTGCGCCTCAAGTATCGCTACCTCGACCTCCGCCGTCCGGAGATGCACGCCAACATCGAGATGCGTCATCGCGTCACTCTCGCCATTCGCAACTACCTGTCGGGCGAAGGCTTCTATGAGGTTGAGACCCCTTACATGACGCGCTCCACGCCCGAGGGCGCGCGCGATTACCTGGTACCCAGCCGCGTCCATCCCGGCGAGTTCTACGCTCTGCCGCAGTCGCCGCAGATCTTCAAACAGTTGCTGATGATCGGCGGCCTAGACCGCTATTTCCAGATCGCCCGCTGCTTCCGCGACGAGGATCTTCGCGCCGACCGCCAGCCTGAATTCACCCAGATCGATCTTGAGCTGACCTTCCCCACCGAAGAGACCATCCATGCCGTGGTCGAGGGTTTTCTCAACGCAGCCTTCACCGCCGCCGGATACGCCATCGAGCGTCCCTTTCCGCAGATGCCTTACGACGATGCCATCCGTCTCTACGGAATCGACAAGCCCGACCTGCGCCTCCCGGCCATGACCGGTGTTAAAGAACTACTTCCGCCCGATGCCTTAGAGACGCTGCTTATCGATCCGTCGCTGCCTGTCGTGCTGATTCGCACCCCCAAGGTGGGCGACCTTTCGCGCAAGGAGCGTGACGAACATAAGGCTCTGCTCAATGGAAAGCAGTCACGCACCATCAAGTTCTTCGACGATTTCAAGCGTCTCGAAAAAAGCTGGCCCGATGCGATTGCCAAAATTCGCGAGCTGAGCGGAGCCGAACCGGGCGATCTGCTGGTGCTGGTCGCCGCGCCGAAAAAAGACGAGCCCGTTGCCGCCAATGCAGACGATGCAGCCGCCCAACGCCGCCATCACCGCGAAACCTTTGACGTCTACACCGCCGCCGGACAGCTCCGTCTGGCGCTTGCCCAGCGTTACGCGGAGCGACATCAGGCCTTCGAGGGAAAGACCTTCAAATTTCTCTGGGTCACCGACTTTCCTTCCTTCGAGTGGGACGAGCAGGCCGAGACCTGGACCTTCGCCCATCACCCCTTTACCTCGCTGCACGAAGACCACATGGAGTTGCTCAGCGAAGGCGTCAAGGCGCTGCACGATCCCAACTCCGCCCTCGGAGCCATCCGCGCCCGCGCCTACGACGTGGTGCTCAATGGCACCGAACTCGGCTCCGGCTCCATCCGTATCCACCAGCAGGAAGTTCAGGCAAAGATCTTCGAGGCGCTTGGCATGGATGAAGCGGAGCAGAAACTTCGCTTCGGATTCTTCCTGGAGGCTTTGCAATACGGAACCCCACCGCACGGCGGCATCGCCCTCGGCTTGGATCGTATCGTAATGATCCTGGCCGGAGCACCAAGCCTGCGCGAGATCATCGCCTTCCCCAAAACTGCCGCCGCCACCGATCTGATGATGGAAGCACCCACACCGGTCACCGACGCGCAGTTGAAGGAGCTCAGCATCGCCATCAAGAAGTAGTTTTCGGTTTGCTCCACGACAAAGGCGGCCTGCGCAGGCCGCCTTTGCTAACTTCGCTCAGCTCTACTTCCGCTTCCACCGCACGCCGTCCTTCGTGTTCTCCAGCACAATCCCCTGTGCCAGCAGCTCATCGCGAACCGCATCGCTGGTCTTGAAGTCCTTAGCCTTGCGCGCCGCCGAGTGTTTTTCCACCAGCGCTTCCACCTGCGCATCGCTAAGCGCCGCGCTCTTTGCCATCTCCAAAGTCGCTAGGCTGATCTTCTCTTCCAACCCTTCAGCCTTGGCCCACTCCACAATCGCCTTTACGTGCGCCGAGTCGTGATCCTCCAGTACCGCAAAGATCTCATCGAACTTTGCCAGCGCATCCAGAACCGCCGCAATGTCGTCCTTCTTCACCTTGCCGTGGTCGGCGGCCGCGTTCACCTCGCGTACCAAATCGAAGATGGCTGCCAGCGCCTGTGCCGTGTTCAGGTCGTCATCCAGGCTTGATTGCAGTTCGCCCACCGCTTTTTGCGCCAGCTCTGCAATCTCCGGATTCGCGCCTGCCTCCCAATGCTCGGTCTCCAGACGCAGTTTGAAGTTCCTTAACCGCTCCACCGAATTGGCCGCCTGCGTCAGTCCGTCGAAGGTAAAGTTCAGTTGCTTGCGATAGGGAACCGAGATCAGCAGTAACCGGATCGACGAAGGCTTGTGTCCCATCAGCACCAGGTCACGCAGGGTATAAAAGTTCCCCAGCGACTTCGACATTTTCTGCCCTTCCACCAGCAGAAACCGCACATGCATCCAGTGCCGCGCAAAGGTCTTGCCCGTTAACGATTCGCTCTGCGCGATCTCGTTCTCATGGTGCGGGAACATCAAATCCTCGCCGCCCGCATGCAGATCGAATGTCTCTCCCAGGTACTCCATCGCCATCGTGGAGCACTCAATGTGCCAGCCCGGACGCCCCGGCCCAATCTCTGTCTCCCAGCTCGCCTCGCCCTCTTTCGGAGCCTTCCACAACGCAAAGTCACGTGCGTCGTCCTTTTCGTATTCGTCGGCATCCATGCGGCCGCCGCTATCGGTGATCAGCCCTGCAAAGTCCTTCTTGCTCAGCTTGCCGTACTCCGGAAACTTGTCGATGCGGAAGTACCACGAGCCATCCTCTGCCTGGTAAGCAATCTTCTTTTTCGCCAGCTTGCGGATGAATGTCGCCATCTCCGCAATGTGTTCGGTTGCCCGTGCTATGCGCTCCGGCTGCTCAATCGCCAGAGTTTCCATATCTTCCAGGAACGCCTGCTCGAACTTCTTGGTGTATTCGCCAATTGGCACGCCGCGCTGGTTGGCGTTGCGAATGATTTTGTCGTCCACGTCCGTAATGTTCATGACATGCAGCAGTTTGAATCCGCTCTGGCGCAGATAGCGGCGCAGCACGTCCACTGCAACAAAGGTGCGGAAATTGCCGATATGACCGTAGTCGTAAACCGTGGGGCCGCAGGCGTAGAAGCGAACCGTCTTACCATCCGCCGGTGCAAATTCTTCAATCCTGCCGCTAAGAGAGTTGAACAGATCGAGCGCCATTATCTTCCTTACATGCGGAATGCAAACCAGAACAGTGTACCTGCAGCTTCGCTCTCTGATTCTAAGGGTAGCCACCCGCCGCCGCAATAAGCGGTCCCAAGGCACTGTGCCGCGCAGTTCAGCCCAGCGCCAAAGCCGCTACCCCGGCGACGATCAGGGCCGATGCGATGAAGCGGCGCACAACCTGGCCTTCACTCAGGAACCTTGCCCCCAAATACATGCCGACCATCATCGACATCTCGCGCACTGGAGCAATATGGCTGATAGGAGCCAGTCTCATCGCGTAGAGCACCAGAATGTATGCCACTGGGGTGAGGATTGCGATCCCGGTCGCTTCCTTCCAGCATTGGATATATTCCCCCGAGAGCAATGCACGCCGGCGGTATGCTCCGCCCAGAAGCAGAATCGTGCGAAAGAAGTTGCCGGCATATTCCACCAGCAGAGGCGAGATCAAAAGAACTTTGACCGAGTACCCGTCCACCAGCGTGTAGCACGCGATCGTGCACCCGGTAGCGACGCCCCAGAACAGTTCCGCGTGTTTTCCCCCGCGCCGGATAGCCGCCAGCCCTCCCGAGGAAAGCAGAATGCCAAGGGTCACCAACACCGCTCCCAATGCTCCTACCATCGACGGACGCTCATGCAGCAACACAACTGCTCCAACAAATGACAGCAATGGTCCTGTTCCACGAGCCAGCGGATACACCACGGTAAGATCGCCGCTCTGGTAGCCACGCAGCAGGCTCTCTGAATACAACAAGTGCATGACACCGGTCGCGAACAGAAACGCCACAGCCTTCAGACCGAGCCTCGACCATGTGTTCGTCAAAACCCAGATTGCGACTGGCGCAAACAGCAAGGCTTCCGTCACGGAAGAAAACCAGATTAGATTTTTGTTGTGGGATGCTCGCTTAGCCAGAAAATTCCACGCGGCGTGAGCGAAAGCAGCAACCGCCACAAGAAGAAACGCTGTAATTGGCAATGATCTACTTCCATGGGCACGGGGGCGCCGTCGAGTTTTTCTCCAATATCTTTGCCCTTGCTGCGAACCTTCCGGTCCGCGTTCCCCAAACTATAGCAGCCACACCAGCTTTCGTCCGCTCAGAAATTAGTCTGAAGATAATTCCCAATTCTGCCGATAAACCTATACGAAATCCTGCCGGTTTGGCCAACGTCTATACCTCAGGAAGCCTCGCCGGCCTATGCTCCAGGAAAATTGAGCGGGAAGATGCAAACTCGATGACTGTTGGAAAGAAATTAGTGCTTTCATTCGGCACGCTGCTGGTCTTAATCGGAATCTTGGGCTGCGTCATGTTGAGCGGCTTTAGCACGTCGAAGAAAGATTTCGACGAAATGCTCAGCCGGCGAGTCAGTCTGACTCACCTCGCCGATCTGTACACGATCGACGTGACTACCTTGCGGGTCGCGCAGCGAGGCACTCTGGAGTATGCCCTTGCCAAGCAGCCGGAGAATGTGACGGTATCGAAGAACCTGTGGGCTAAATCCTTGGAGCAGGCATCCGCACATCTCGCAGAGTACAAATCCAAGACAACCACAGATGAAGCCAATGAACAGGTCAGGCAGGGCATGGAATCGCTCGCCGAACTCGATTCCTTGTACAAAGAATCCTGCAAAAAAATTGATGCCGGAGACGTGGACGGAGCGCTCGCGCTCGTTTCCGATGTTACCAAGTTCCCGGCTGCCTTCAAGAAATCTGCTGACCTGTCGCACGCGATGATCTCCCGGCAGCAGGAATGGCTTGAACTGGACAAGAAGAACGCGGCCCAGCACCAGCTTGCCAATACATGGATCGGAATCGTCGTAATCGTTATCTCGCTCGGACTGGGCGTGTTGATGCTTCTGTATGTGCGGACCCTCACGATGAAACTTCGGCGGATGACCGAAGCACTGGCATCTGGATCCCAGCAGGTCGCGAGCGCGGCAACGCAAATCTCTTCATCTTCCCAATCGCTGGCGCAAGGAGCATCCGAACAGGCCGCCTCGCTCGAAGAGACCTCGTCCTCCACCGTAGAGATCAACTCCATGACCGGTCGCAATACCGAGAACGCCAAAACGGTTGCCGGTCTCATGACTTCCACCGCAAATCACATTGCCGTCGGCAACCAGAAGCTCGAACAGATGCTTGCTTCCATGGAGCAGATCAACTCATCCGGCGCAAGGATTTCGAAGATCAACAAAACCATCGACGAGATTGCCTTTCAGACCAACATCCTCGCCCTCAACGCCGCCGTCGAAGCGGCGCGCGCCGGAGAGGCTGGCATGGGCTTTGCCGTCGTCGCCGACGAAGTCCGGAACCTCGCGCAGCGTTGCGCCCAGGCGTCCAGGGACACGGCCACTCTGATCGACGAGTCGATTTCCAACTCGCGCGATGGCAGTGCAAAGCTCACTGAAGTGGCGGATGCTTTCGGCACCATCACCGGCGAAGTCGGCAAAGTCAGCGTGCTGGTGGAGGAAGTCAGTCTTGGCAGCCAGGAACAGTCCCGTGGCTTGGATCAGATCGCCAAGTCCATCTCCCAAATGGAGAGCGTTACGCAGAAGACGGCAGCCGTGGCGGAAGAAAGCGCCTCGGCCGGCTCAGAACTCGGCGCACAGTCACAGTCCTTGCATGAAATTGTCCAGGAGCTAAAGGCATTTGTGGGTTCCGATGACCAGAGCCGTCTCTCCGAACCCGGCGGGAGCCTTGGCCTTTCACGGGCTATCCGCAAACCGCAATCGTCCGCTCACAATCTTGGCCGCAACGGTGTTCCTCGGAATGCCGGAACAATCCCGTCCCGCGTGCCCGAACCAGCGGACGCGCTGTTTCAGGAGCTCTGATTCACAAACACCGCTAGGCGGAGTGCAGCTGTACAAAACGTACCGCGAACTCCGCCTGGCTATCTAACTTCCCCCTCTGCCATTCCAGAGCAGACTCAACCCAATTTTTCTCTTCCGCTCCCTCCAGAAACTCCACTCACCCCCTTTGGAATGGCGTTATAATCGCTCAACCTCGGGAGGAGGCAATCGTATGCTGCTACAGGGCTCGATTCGCCAGCCGCGCCCGCACCGCAGCAACATCGTGGTGCTGACCATCGCTGCGCGCGCCATCTGGTCGCGCTACGCCTCTCCGCGAGCCGAGCTCGTCGGTTCGCCTTCGCTCTCGCGCCCCAACCTTTTCGCTGGCGACTAATCCTCTACACTGCTGAGCATTCCCAGTCAGGCCTGCATTCTGCGTCGCGCTTATTTCGCCCGCCAGAAAGCAGGCCCGTAGGCCGTTTGCCATTTGCATCGAACCATCAGCTTCAGGAGGAAACCATGCCACCCTCGATCTCGGCTCCCGCTCCCGCCACCACCCCCCATATCCGCACCAAACTTCCCGGGCCCATTGCCCGGCAAATCATCGCCGCCGATGAACGGTTGATGTCGCCCTCCTACACCCGCTCCTACCCGCTCGTTGCCAAGCGCGGACGCGGCATCGTCATAGAGGATGTGGATGGCAACGAGTTCTTCGACTTCTCCGCCGGAATCGCCGTCACCTCCACCGGCCACTGTCATCCCGAGGTCGTCGCGGCCGTGCAGCAGCAGGCTGGTGAACTCCTGCACATGTCCGGCACGGATTTCTACTACCCGCAGCTCACCCAGCTCGCCGCGCGCCTCTCGCAGATTGCGCCCATGCCCGGCCCGCACCGTATTCACTACGGCAACTCCGGCGCCGAAGCCGTCGAAGCCGCCCTCAAACTGGCGCGCTATCACACCAAGCGCCAGTACATCATCGCCTTCCACGGAGCCTTCCACGGACGCACCATGGGCGCGCTCTCGCTCACCTCTTCCAAGGCGCAGCAGCGTCGCCGCTTCGGGCCGCTCGTTCCCGGAGTCGTCCACGTTCCTTATCCCAATCTCTATCGCCGTCCCGCCGGAACCGAGCCCGGCCAGTACGCGCGCGACACCGCCCGCTATATCGAAGATTGGGTCTTCCGCACCGAAGTCCCGCCCGAGGAGTGCGCCGCCATCATCGTCGAAGCCTTCCAGGGCGAAGGCGGATATCTCCCCGCGCCGCCCGCCTTTCTTCAGGAGCTGCGCCGCATCTGCGACAAATACGGCATTCTGCTCATCATCGACGAAGTGCAGTCCGGCATGGGACGCACAGGCAAGTGGTGGGCCATCGAACATTCCGGCGTAGCCCCTGACATGATCACCGTCGCCAAAGGCATCGCTAGCGGCCTGCCGCTCTCCGCCCTCATCACCCGCGCCGAAATCATGGACTGGGCTCCCGGCTCCCACGCCTCCACCTTTGGCGGAAACCCCGTAGCCATCGCCGCCGCCCTTGCCACCATCGACATCATCGAGCGCGAAGCCATGCCGAACGCCATGGAAGTCGGCGAGCACATCCTCGCCCGCATCTATGACTGGCCGCAGCGCTTGCCTCTCGTCGGTGATGTCCGTGGCCGTGGCCTCATGATCGGCATCGAACTGGTCGCCGACAAACACACCAAGGCTCCCGCCGGAGAGCAGCGCGACCACGTCGTCGAACTGGCCTTCGAGAGGGGAGTTCTTTTCCTTGGCTGCGGCTCCAATACCCTGCGCCTCAGCCCGCCGCTTATCGTCACCAAACAGCAGGCCGATATCGCCCTCGACGTCCTCGAAGAGTGCATCCTGAATGTCGGCTCCGGCAAATCTCAGCGCCCCAGCTGGGGAGACGAAGTCGGCGCGGATTAGGAAACAGTAACCGGCAATAGCCGTGAAAAATGCTTGGGTGAAAGATGAATCGGTGCCTCATCCTAACGTCGCGTTTTGTGCGGCGTTAGGGTGGGGTATTTGACTCTGTCGTTGGTTTTGTTCTTTGTCTTGCTTCTACGTTGTCATTCCGAGTAACACGAGGAATCCCAGCAATGTATGCGCCTACCGCGCGGCCCGGAGGAACTCGCGGAAAAGTTGAATCCGTATTACTCCAGCTCCAGAATGAGGCATCATGTCCGAACAAGATGACACGAAGAAGGATTCGCGCAGCCCGGCGAAAATGCTCAGCAGCAAGAGCCTCACGCCCGTTGACCCCGACTTCGGCGGCCAGATGAGCCTTGCCGAAGACATCATGCACGAAGACCGCGACCTTCTCCGGGCGCTCGCAACTCGTAGGATAGACTGAACTGCACCGTGCCGCCGTTCACGTACCTGCGGTACAATCCTTCCCATGTTCGAGTCCATCTCTCCCGCCATGCTCTCCCGGATGCACGAACTGGAATCCATCGACCTGCGCGACCGCATCGACGGAACTCCGCACAGCAAGCGTCTCCGCCAGGTCTCTCCCGAAGTTGGCAAACTCATCGCTCTGCTCGCCGCCTCAGCTCCCGCCGGGCCTTGGATTGAAATCGGTACCAGCGCCGGATACTCGACCCTGTGGCTTTCGCTCGCCGCCCGCGCCACCGGACGCCGCATCACCACCTTCGAGATCGACGAAGGCAAGCTTGCCCTGGCTCGCGCCACCTTCACCGCCGCCGCCGTCACCGATGTTGTCGAGCAGGTTCACGGCGACGCTCTCGCCCACCTGTCCGGATACCGCAACATCGCCTTCTGCTTCCTCGACGCCGAAAAAGATGTCTACGAGCATTGCTACGAGCTGGTGATACCGCTCATGGTCTCCGGAGGCATTCTCATCGCCGACAACGCCATCAGCCACCAGGAAGACCTGCGCCCCATGCTTGACCGTGCTCTGCGCGACCCGCGCGTCGATGCCGTCCTCGTTCCCATCGGCACCGGCGATCTCGTCTGTAGAAAGAAATAAGGACGTCCTAGGGTGGCCCACATCCGCCATTTTTTGGCGAATCTGGGTCTGTTGACCTTTCTTTTGCCGTCGTTCCTGCCTTTATCCTAGTGCTCCATATCCACCCGCCGTTGCCAGGTGGCCCATATTTGCCCGCTGTTGGCAAATGTGGGTTTGTTGATCTTGCCTTTGATGTTGTCTTTGCTTTTTGATGTTCCCAATCGCCCACGCTGTATCATCAAAGAGATGCCTCCGATTCTCAACGCCCAATCTCTGTCGAAATCCTTCGGCGCTGAGCCGCTTTTTCGCAACGTCAGCTTCACCGTCAACGACCGCGACCGCATTGCCCTCATCGGTCCCAACGGCTCCGGCAAATCCACCCTGCTGCGCATTCTTGCCGGACTGCTAGAGCCCGACTCCGGCGAAGTTGCTCTGCGCAAGCGAGCCACCCTCGCCTACGTTCCGCAGGAATCCGTCTTTGCTCCCGGCCTCACCATCACTCAGGTCATCGAAGCGGCACTCTCCGGCTCCCTCGTCCCGGCCCTGGAGCGCGACTCCCGGCTGCATGAGACTCTAGGCCGCGCCGGTTTTGAGGACTTCCACGCCGAGGCGCATTCGCTCTCCGGAGGCTGGCGCAAGCGTCTCGCCATCGCCGAAGCCTTGGTCACCGCGCCCGAAATCCTTCTCCTCGATGAGCCCACCAACCATCTCGACCTCGCCGGAATCGAGTGGCTCGAACAGCTCTTGCAGCAGGCCAACTTCGCCTGCGTCGTCGTCTCCCACGACCGTTATTTTCTTGAGAACGTCTCCAGTGTCACCGCCGAACTTGCCCGCGTCTTTCCCGACGGCATCTTTCGCGCCGCTGGCTCCTACTCCCATTTTCTCGAAGTCAAAGAGGAGTGGATGCACGCCCAGGCGCGTCACCAGGAGGCCCTGGAAAACCGCGTCCACACCGAAATCGAATGGCTGCGCCGTGGTCCCCGAGCCCGCCGTGGCAAGTCCAAGTCGCGCATTGACCGCGCCCACGAGCTCATCGGCGAACTCGGCGATCTCCGCTCGCGCACCCGCACCGCCAGCACCGATCTCGATTTCTCCTCCACCGGACGCCAAAGCAAGCGTCTCGTCGAAATCGAGGGGCTCGCATATCAATTCAGTCCCGAACGCCCGCTGCTCAGCGACTTGAACTTCGTCATCACCAACGGCATGCGCGTCGGGCTCGTCGGCCCCAACGGCAGTGGCAAAACCACCCTCTTGCGTCTATTGCAGGGAGAGCTCTCGCCCGACTCCGGCACCATCCGCACCGCCGAACATCTCAAAATCGTCTACTTCGAGCAGCAGCGCCAGCTCGATCCCGCGCTCACCCTTCGCCGCGCTCTCGCCCCAGACTCCGATGCCGTCGTCTTCCAGGATCGCGTCATCCACGTCGCCGCCTGGGCTGACCGATTTCTATTCACCAGTGAGCAGCTCAACCAGCCCGTCAGCCGTCTCAGCGGAGGCGAGCGCGCCCGCGTCCTCATCGCCCGACTCATGCTTCAGCCCGCCGACATTCTGCTCCTCGACGAGCCCACCAACGACCTCGACATTCCCACCCTCGAAGTCCTCGAAGAAACCCTCCTTGAGTTCCAAGGCGCGCTCGTCCTCGTCACCCACGACCGTTACCTGCTCGACCGTGTCTCCACCATCGTCCTCGGACTCGATGGCCGAGGCAACGCCTCCACTTTCGCCGACTATATGCAGTGGGAGGAATGGCGAAAGCAACAGGGACGCACCCAGAAGCGTGCCGGGTGGCCCACATCCGCCCCGTCTTTGGGCGAATGTGGGGTCGAGTCCACAAGCCCCTCCAGCGCAACGCCCTCGGCTGCCTCCCCCGCCAAGAAAAAGCTCTCCTACAAAGAGGCTCGCGAGTACGCTGCCATCGAGCAGCAAATCGCCGCCGCCGAATCCCGTCTCTCCGTCGCTCAGTCCGTGCTCAACGACCCCGCCATCCAAACCGACGCTCCCGCTCTCATCGCCGCCCAATCCGAACTCGACCAAGCCTCCTCCGCTCTCGATCAACTCCTCACCCGCTGGACCGAGTTGGAGGAAAAGCAACAATAGGATGGGACTAAATGAGCAGGTGATGAGTGGGTGTCATTCTGAGCAACGCGAAGAATCCCTGCACAGCTCGAGTCTCTAGTGACGATCAAGAGGCACTTCGGTCACGATCTGTCTTTGCCTACACGTTTCGCCGAGGGTGTAAAAGATTTTGTGTAAACGGTCTTGACTGTTAGAACAAGGAGACCGTATGGCGATAGACCCGAAAGTGATCGACAAGCTTCTGGCGGAGTACGAGAAGCCGGAAGACAT
>Ga0181520_10005622_pt1 | contig 19817 bp, 12 predicted proteins | sample PEATcosm2014_Bin_29_FD_132451 | JGI IMG/M metagenome (GOLD analysis project Ga0181520, IMG submission 132451) | Peatland microbial communities from MTU Mesocosm Facility, Houghton, MI, USA - PEATcosm2014_Bin02_30_metaG | ecosystem: Environmental > Terrestrial > Soil > Wetlands > Peat | place...
GCGGACTTGATCGGATTCCATATCCCGCTTTTCTGCAATAACTTTCTCTCCACCGTGGACCGCGTTCTGGAATCGCGGACCGACCGCGAACATATGACCGCCCGTCGCGATGGACACACCAGCACGGTGCGCCCGTATCCAGTAAGCGTGGCTCTGGATGGCAGCAAACAGGAGCGGAAGGTGCCGAAGTCGACGCGCGATGACTTGCTCAAGGAGTTCGGACTCCGGTGTGAAACCATGATCGTGGGTGTAGACCGGATGGACTACACCAAGGGAATCGTGGAGCGGCTGGTTGCGGTCGAAAGGCTGATCGAGGAGCATCCTTTTTACCTGGAACGCCTGACGATGGTACAGATCGCCGCGCCGAGCCGCTCGCGGATTCCCAGCTATGTAAATCTGCGCAACCTGGTCGAAGAGACCGCGGAGCGTATCAACGGGCGTTTCCAGACCGCGAATTGGAAGCCGATTCTTCTGATCGAACGTCAGTGCGACCATGAGGAAGTCGACCGGTGGTATCGGGTGGCCGATGTCTGTCTGGTAACCTCGCTGCACGATGGAATGAACCTGGTCGCCAAGGAGTACGTGGCCGCGCGCGACGATGAAGATGGGGTGTTGGTGCTGAGCAAGTTTGCCGGTGCTGCCACCGAACTCTTAGACGCCTTGATGGTAAACCCCTATGACATTGAAGGCGTTGCCGAAGCCATCCATGAGGGCCTGGAGATGGAGCACGATGAGCGGCGCACCCGCATGCAGCGCATGCGCCATCATGTGATGGACCACAATATCTATCGCTGGGCAGCCAGCATTCTGGGCGACTTACGCGATTTGCGTATGGAAACTCCAGGGACATTCGATCTTGGCCATGGCCCGTTGACGCATTCGGCGCCAGCAGAAACGGATGCGCGATGTGAGCAGGAAGAGAGCGTGCGGTGACAGCAGAGGCAGCAGCGAAGCAAATCAGACCCTTTCCCACCCGAACCAGCGGGGTTTTGCTGCATTGCACCTCATTGCCGGGTCGTTTTGGCATTGGCGATTTCGGGCCATACGCTTATGAATTTGCAGATTTTCTTTTCGCCGCCGGACAGAGGTTGTGGCAGGTTCTGCCGTTGAATCCTACTGGTTATGGCGAATCCCCTTACCAATGTTTCTCTGCCTTTGCAGGCAATCCCCTGCTGCTGAGTCTGGAGCGCCTGAGGGACCGGGGGTTGTTGCAACAATCGGATCTGGACCAAGCACCCCATTTTCCAGAAGACTCTGTCGACTTCGAGAAGGTGGTTCAGTTCAAGCAGCCTCTCTTGACACGCGCCGCCAGAGCGTTCTTTGCCGATTCATCGCGCGCAGATCGCTCGTCCTTCGACCGTTTCTGTGAGTGCGCGAGCCCATGGCTCGAGGACTTCGCACTCTTCATGGCCTTGAAGGACGCTCATAACGGAACAGCATGGACGACATGGGATCGAGACATTCGGCAACGCAATCCGATCGCGATCGCGGACTGGACTCATCGGCTCACCCATCGGCTCGACGAGATCAAGTTCGCACAGTTCGAGTTCTTCCGCCAATGGGCAGATCTCAAAGCCTATTGCGCCAAGCGCGACATCCGCCTGATGGGCGATATCCCCATTTACGTTGCGCACGATAGTGCGGACGTCTGGGCACATCCGGAACTGTTCTACCTCGATAACCAAGGCAATCCAACCGTGGTTTCCGGAGTGCCGCCAGACTACTTCAGCGCCACCGGTCAGCGCTGGGGCAACCCAATCTACCGATGGGAGGTTTTGGAAGCCAGTGGGTACTGCTGGTGGATCGATCGCTTTCGCGCCGCACTTGCCCTTTTCGATCTTGTCCGTCTCGATCATTTTCGTGGCTTTGAATCGTACTGGGAGGTTCCTGCGAGCGAGCCTACTGCCTTGCGAGGCCGGTGGGTCAAGGGTCCGGGAGAAAAGCTTCTGTCGGCGCTCGAAAATGAGTTTGGCAAATTGCCGATTGTAGCTGAAAACCTGGGCGTGATCACACCGTCGGTGGAGGGTTTGCGAAGGAGCTTTGACCTACCCGGGATGAGCATTTTGCAGTTTGCCTTCGGGACCGACCCGCAGGGACCTTCGTTTCGTCCTCACAACTACAGCCGCGACCTGGTGGCCTACACCGGTAGCCACGACAACGACACAACAGTAGGTTGGTGGACCAGTTCGGGCGCGGGCGACAGCACGCGCACCGAATCGGACATTCGAAATGAGCACGCATTCGCCCAAGCCTATCTTGACTTCGATGACAAGGCGGAGATCAATTGGATCCTGATCCGCGCAGTGGAGGCCTCGGTCGCCGATACGGTGATCATTCCGGTTCAAGATGTTCTGGGGTTGTCCTCTTCTGCGCGCATGAATCTTCCGGGTACAGTGAGCGGAAACTGGAAGTGGCGCTACCGCCCAGGCGCACTTGGCCAGGAATTGGCTGCGAGACTTCGATCTGTGACCGCCCTTTATGGCCGCGCCACCGCTTCGGCTTTGGTGGTCGAGTAAAAGGAGTCGACAGAAAGGCTCTTGCTGGAATAGATAGCACGGCTCAATGCAATAGACTTCCTCCGCTCCCAGATTCCGGTCATGAACGAGATCGAGAAGCGACCGAGCGGCCAGAGTGTGCCTGAAACGAATTTGCCAGGATAATCTTTCGACCAAGCCCAAGAGAGTTTTCAATCTTCAAGCCAGGGTGCTAGTCTGCTTGCAAGGAACACCTTTTTCATGGGGTTGCTCGAGCAGCGGTCGTGCCTATTTGGCTTGATCGGCGTTCGAGGTTCATTTAGTAGAGCATCAAAGGCTTCGAACCAAAGAATCCGAGATTCAGGTGAAAGATGGACATTGAGATTGTGGTTATCGGCGGATCGAACAGGTGGGTCTTGAGTCAGTCTCGAATTCGAATTGGCCAAGATCCCAGGTGTGAAGTAAGCTTGCCAGCGGGACAATTCCCCGGCGTGTCCAGCGAACATGTGGCACTTCAGGTGGTCAACGAGACAGTCAGGCTGAGCAACAAAGTCAACGGTCCAGGTGGGGACACGTACCTGAATGGAAACCTGGCAGGCGACGGGTTCAGCATTCGCTCAGGAGATGTTCTTGGCCTCGGGGTAGACGGGCCGGAGTTGCGGGTTCGATTGCTGGAACGGGAGTCGGCCGCACCGCCCGCTTATGAAGCCACGCGCGTTCTCCGAGAGCCAACCCAGGTGGTTCACGAGGCGACCCGCGTGATTCAGGAACCCACTCGGGCGAGTTCGGCCTCGGCGGCATCCGGGTTTTCCCCCTCCCAAGGTGCGGGTGGGCGACAAGGATATGGAACCGAACCTGCTTATGGTGCGCCTTCCTACAACACACCCATCCCTCGTACCGCCGTCCCAGGCCGAACTCCTGCCCCACCGCCCTCGAGTGGTCCGAGCCAAGGGTTGCCGCCAAGGTCACGTGGTCAAGAACCCAAGACGCAAACGAATCTGACTTCGCCGTCTGCGGCGGTTGCATCGGGAGATTCCAACGGCGCCGAGGTGCGCAAGCTGGAGGGCAAATTGAAGGCAATGCGAATCATGCTGATTGCAAACCTGGCCATTCTCGCGGTGCTATTGGTACTGGTCTTCAGGCTAAGCCAGCAATTGGCCGAAAACCGGGATGAGTTGAAGGAATTGCGGATGCAGGCTCAAACTGCCATGGGTCAACTGACCCCCTCGCTGGATGCCAGGCTTAATGTCTTTGAAAAGCGCATGGACAGCGTGGATGGAAAGATGAAGACGGCAGAAGACCGGATGGTCACAAGCATGGATGCGAAGATGAAGACGGCAGAAGACCGGATGGTCGAGCGCATGAATGCCGAGATCCCCGCCATGCTCGATAAGTACATCAACCGCAAACTCACGGAGGTGAAGCACTAACTGCGAGGCCGGATTCCGGCCTTCTTTTGCGCGCGCTGCCAGTCACTCTTCAGTTCGGGGCTGCTGAAATCGACCAGCCCCGAAACGGTTTGAAGCAACTGGGCGGCGGATTCCTTTTCGCGTTGACGAATCAGGTCCTTGCAGCGAGACAGCGCATCGGAGACCATCCGGTCGGCAAATGCCTGTTCCCTTGAGCGCAGGGAAGATGCCATCGATTTGAAGAATGGAGAACTGGGCGTAACTGCCTCGACACAGCGGATGACTGCCTCGCCCGCGGGAAGATCGCTTTCCAAGGCCCCATACGCTCTGCCAATGAAACGAAACAGGGCCTGCTGTCGATATTCTTCCAGAGCAACCAGCGCGCCTTGTACGCGTGCAGAGCGCTGAATCGCGCGCGGTTGCGCCTCAAGGAATTGAATGGCATCGGGCACCCTGCCGGCCTGTGCGAGTTTGCCCGCCGAGGTTAGTCCTGCCTCAATCTGTCTTTGAAAAGACTGTTTGCCCGCGCCCGCCTGTTCCAGAAGCATCCGCAGCGCCTGGTCGTCGGTCTGCTTCAAGGCGGCCTGCAGGAAGCCAACGGCCTGGTCGTATTCGGCTTCGGCAATCAGCGACTGTGCATGGGAGAGATTGTTGCGAAGCATCTCCTGACGCCGGTACTCGGTTTCTTCGCTGTGGGCGAACTCGAGCAACGACAGGATCTCTGCAGTCGCAATCCCTTCGGCATGACACAGTTCGAGAATACTCACAGCCTCAGAGTACTTTGCATCCTTCAGCGCCTCGCGAGCCCGGGACATGTAATCGTTCTGGCGCTCCTCCACTGTCTGCTGTCTGAAACGATCGGCAAGGAGCGCCTCCATGGCAAGCAGCCGCTCATCCTCGGGCAGTTGTTGACGAGCATTGCGAACCAGCTCAAGCGCCTCCCGGGGTTGCAGGTCGCGGCAAGCCTGGACGGTGTTGTCTACCAGTTGGCGATTCTCGTAATCCTTGATCTGGCGATCCACCTGGGCGCTTAGACGAAAGAGCGTGGCCTCGGAAGGCATGCCGGACATTGCGGTCTTGATTGATTGCGAAGCCTGCTGTAGCTGCTCAAGGCTGCTCGAAGTAGCAACTTCCTCTTCCAGCATGGCGATCGTTTCCCGGCGCTTGATTTGGTCCAGGCCGGAATTGGCGTCTCTGAAAAGAAGCGTGATCTCCGGATTGGTGGGGTCGATCTGTTCAATCTGCTTGAGCAATTCGATGGCTTCGTTATAGCGTCGAGAGCCGATCTCGCCGCGTGCTGTTCCCAGCAGGCTCTTGGCTTGCGCCTGCTTTTGCGCCTTTTCTGCTTCTTTTGAAAGCTGGTTGCAGAGCGAGACGATCTTCAAATCGGTTTTATCGACTTTCAACGCTTTCTCGGCGGCCTGAATTGCCGACTTGAAGTCACCCTTGCGCCGCGCGGTTTCCGCCTGGCGCATGAATTCGTTGATCCGATCCCGCTTCTCTTTCTCTCGCTTTGCCTTAGCCTGCAACTGCACCAATTCGGTATTGGCGGAATCCAGCTCCAAGCCGCCTTCGAGAAAAGAAAGCCCTTGGTCGAATTGATTGTTGGCGATTGCGTCTTCAGCTTGCTGGCGAAATTGCTGGATTCTTTCTTCGCGCTGACGCTGGGTAAAGTGGCGCTGAATTTCGCCCAGGAGCCGCCGAGCGTCGGCATGCTTGTTGTCAATCTTCAGAACCTGGTGAAGTACACTGCGGGCACGGGTGAAGTCTTCGGCTTCGACAAGATGTTGTGCTTCCGGCAGCAGTTCTGCGATCTGCTCATGTTGCAGGTCGGCGATGGCCGCGGTCAAATCAGCCGCCATCTCTTCTCCGGTCGGGTACCGATCGTCTGGAGACTTTGCCAAAGCGCGGTCAACAATCAATTCCAGAGAAGGAGGCAGATCTCGACGAATGCTGCCGATGGGCGGATGGGGATCGGTGAGAATCTTCTGCATCAACACGGCATCGGAGCCCGTGAAGGGCAGTTGTCCCGTGATCAGTTGATAGAGGACAACACCTGCGGCAAACAGGTCGGAACGACCGTCAACTTCTTCGTTCCTTAGCCGCTCCGGCGCCATGTAGGGAACGGTGCCGATGATGTTGCCGGTCCGGGTGAGGGCAGAGTCATGATCGCGCTTTTCAAGCCGCGCAATGCCAAAGTCCAGTAGCTTTGTCGTTCCGTCCGGTTGTACAAAGATATTAGCCGGCTTCACATCGCGATGAATCACATTGTTGCGGTGAGCATAGCCCAGGGCAGAGCAGACTTCCTCCACAATTCCCAATCGCTCAGGCATCGAAAGCGTGATTCCATGCTTGATGATCTTGTCCAGAGGATCGCCTTCAACGCATTCCATTACGATGTACGGAATGCCCTCATCGTCTCCAAGGTCGTAGACCGTGACAATATTCGGATGATTCAGACGGCCTGTCCTGCGGCCTTCTTCGTAAAAGCGCGCAAGCATCCCGGGATCGCCCTGGAAGCCATCGGTGAGGGTCTTGATCGCCACTTCGCGGCCGATCTGCTTGTCGATGGCGCGGTAGACAACCCCCATTCCTCCGCGTCCAAGCACATCGATGATGTCGTACTTGCCGATCCGTGTTATCTCACCGCTCTGCGCATTGTCACGGGCATTCACGATTGTTCTCCGCTCTGGCCTTCGCCAATCCCCACTCTTGCCGCGACTTTGTCGTCCAGCCTCTGGTCCATAGCCGAGCCAATATCTGAATTGCGTGGCCGAGCAAGGGGTCAGAGTTGCTTATTGATTTGTGGCGTGGGCTCCATATTGAACTGCTTCTTCAAGAAGTCCGATGCGTGTCTGAACTCGGCAGAACCATCCTGCGAGGTCATGTTCAGAAACCGCAAATACGCTTCGCCCGCACCGTCTAAATCTCCACCCGCCTCACGACTGCTTGCCCCATCGTAGATTTTGCGAGGAAGCTTTTCCACTTGCTTCCGGACTTCCGAGATCAGTTCCTTCAGAACCTGATCTTCCAGTTCGGTCATGAATTCCGATGTGTCGGGAGGCGTGCCGGAGTTCTTGATCCCTTCCGTGTCCTCGGCATTTACGCCTTCCAGCATGACGAAGGGCTTGTGGACTTCTTTGGTGATCGGCACTAGGTCAGCCATCTGGCCGCTGAAGGAATCGCCGATCCGGAATTGCAACTGAATCACGCCGTCCAGATCCACGGTTCTCTTGGTGTAGGTGTAGGTGTGAATAATGTCGGTTGAAACGTACTTCTTCGTCGAATCCAAAACGATGTGCGCTTCTTTGACGGCCTTCTCGGCATTCATCAAGGAGTTGTTCAAGTCCTTGATCTCTTCCTTGTTGCCGCGTGCTTCCCCACCTTGAAGAGAGGTCTTGGCCGCCTCGTATTGCATATTCGCCTCTTCGTAAGCGCGATTGGCCTTGTTCCACTCTTCGCGAATCTCGTCTTTTTCCCCGGCCCTGTACTTCGACTCCTGCGGCTCAATGGTGGGGAGGTTCGTCAAATGGTGCTGCAGGACATAACCGGACAACTGAAAGTCGGGCTCTACGACTGCGGTCTCGCCAGAGCGAACCACCTTGACCGGCACTCCAGACCCTTCGAGTCCGGTGATGATGGCATTTTCCAACTGCCCGGCGAATCCCGTGCTGTCTCGTTGCGATGTCTGGTCACGGAACTGGACACTGATTGAGATCTTCGAGCGCATGGTATGCGCGGCCAATGCCGTGAACTCTGCGTCACGCACCGCGTCCAGGTTTGAGGCCTTGTATTGCTCGGCTTCCTTCAGGTAATTCCAGCCCAGTTCCGTTGCCGACCCTCCCGGCTTGGCAAAATAATGCTTTGCCTGCTCCAGAAGGTATGCGCTGAGGGAGTTGCCAAGCAAATCCATCCTGTCTTTGTAGGACTCGTTCTGGCTAAGCCGATAGGCTATCTCCAGGTATTTGTACGCTCTTTGAATTCCTTCTTCGTCGGCAATACCCCGGATGGGGTCGTGCGCCTGCCGCAGCCCCTTGGCCTCTTGCGAAGCTGCCAGTACATATCCAGGCGTCAATCGATCCATGTCCATGGTGACCATGGCCAATTGCGCGGGTGGCAGGCTGGCTAACGTCTCATAGGCGTCGAGCATATCGTGCTTATCCTCATACGCCTTGCTGGTTTCCAGAGCCTCTGCGGCGGCTGCCTTGTCCCTTGCGATCACCAATTGTTCTCGAGCGGACTTAAGAGAACTCCGGACTTCTACGGTGTCCTTTGTGGCCGAAGCTTTCTCGAATTCTTTGATGGCGCCTTCGAAATCGGAGGCCTGGTTGAGCTGGTTCCCCCGTCCCAGGTGATAACCGTAAGTTGCGTCGATTACCGCAGCCACGCGGGGCTCTTCGTCCGCAAAATCGCGATAAGGAACAACGTAGGTGAACGCCTGATCGAATTGGTTGGCGCTTTGGGCTGACCCTGCCGACTGGAGTGCCGACTCCAACGCGTTGGTGTCTTGAATCACGTCGGCGGCAAGAGCCTGTCCAGCCGGGAAGAAGGAATCGATCCCCCCCGCGATGTCGCTGAATTTCCGGGCGTTTTGCAAGTGGCCGAAACCGGAGGTGTGTCCATTCAAGGCCGCGTGGTAGGCATCCAGTTCGCTGCGTCCCTTGGCGGCAATGGCATTGATCCTTTTGCGTACCGCCTCATCCAGTTTGGTGGCAGCAGGCAGACTTGTCCCCAAAGCGTGGGCCAGTTCTCCCTGAGCCTTTGCCGACTTCAGATCTGGGTAGGAGGGCTCAGCCGAACCCGCAGATTTGTCGTAAGCGCGCAGGTAGACCTCGCCAGCGGCTACATATAAGGATGCGAGGGCCAGCTTTGCATCCCCGCTATGGGGAGAAGACTGATAGCGGGAAAGATAGCTTTTCCAGCCGGCAACGTCCATGGCCCTTTGGGCGCGCAGAAATTCGGCCAATTCCATATCCGGAGCGGCGACAAATACCAGCGTGACGCCTCTTTTGATTGGAGGCGCTGCACCGGGCGCTTCAGCGGCAGTCCCGATGGAGGTAGCGCGCAAAACCGCCTGTTCGGCAAGATCCGACAGAGAAAGAGCCGCATTATGGTCGAATTTTGCACCGGCGGGGGCCACGCAGATCACGGTTCCACGACCGGTGTTGTAGTGCATTACTCCGTCTGCGCCACGGTCCAGGATACCGCCAGGCCCCAAAAAGACTTTCTCCAGCTTGTTGTAGGTCGGCTTGTCCATAGCGGCAGCCTGGGATGGGGTGCAATCCCGCATTTCCGCCTTGCCATTGATCAGCACATCCGTGAGTTGCACATACGTGGGACCGGTTGGCCCATCGTACAACTCGATTGCCGTCAGGGATGGCTCCTTTGCCAGGGCGACTGACCCAAGCCACCCTAGACCAAGCACTCCAAGTGCGAGAAAACCAGCCACACGACTCGGCCTGGCTGTTACTACTTGCACAACAAAGCGCGATTCCATGTTTTCCCCAAATTTATTAGTCGTCCAAACATCTTGCTGTTGCCTGGATGGTGAGAGCACAATGAAAAACGGACGAACGCGGAGCACAATCCGGTCAATCCCACGGTCTTGGGGATCTGACGTTGGCTAGCTGCAAACAAGATTTACGTCCGCCTACGTTTTCTGCTACGCTATCACTTCCCCCGGTTGGTTGCAATTCAATTTGCGCGGCACGAAGCCGGAGGCTTTCTAGTGGCCTTACAAGAGGAAAGAATGGCCGGGGTTTCGCAATATAGAGAGCCCGAACGGGCTCCGACCGAGGTCTGTTCGTTTGCGTCCGGGAATACTCACCCCGGGGGCGCGCTGCTGTGCGTTCGACTTTGGACTTCTCCCGAGACCGCTGAACCCTCTGCCGCCGATTGGCACGGTACAGCTCCTGCAGTCTGTTTGACCACGGACTTGCTGGCTGCATCGGGCTGCGTTGCCTCCGGTGTGCAGGGCAATCTATTTGTCGCCGATTTTCCCTCCGTGCCACTGGCCTTTTCCGCAGCGCGCCGCCTCCAATGGGCGGTTCAGGGACTTGCGGAGAGCGAAGAATTGCGGGGCAGTTCTATCGCCGTGTCGGTCCAATCTGGCGACGAGACGGTTGGCATGGCTGTCCACGACACCCTTGCCGCCTCGCTGCAGTACGCTTCACCGGGGCAGATCCTGGTCACAGAAAAAACCGGTCAACTCCTTTCAGATATTCCGGGACTCTCAATGCAGCCAACCGGCACTGCTCAGGTGCTTGAGTTGCTATGGCAGGCACCGGAAGGACAGTCGTCGCGGGCCGCCGACGAGCAGACTCTCGCCCAGTTGATGGAAAAGCACGGATTGGGAGACCGGGTTTATGGCGAAAGACCAAGCGAGTCAAGTTTTGCATTCGCCGGCGCGTCCGAATCAGCGAACTCTGAATGGGCCGCACAGCCGGAGGCAGGGAACTGGACCCAGCAGTTTCTTCACGGAAACGGCCGTTGGGTGCTGGTGGGCGCTGCGGTCCTGCTGATTGCAGCGATAGGGATCTTCTTTTCTTCTCACGGAAGCACCGCGAGCTCAGGTCAGGCGTCAGGTAGTATCGGCGCAGGAACTCCGTCCCAGACCACCGATGCGGGGAGCGATCAACGGTCACAACCGCAGAAGGCTCAGGCTTCCGAAAACTCGAAGACCGACCGGCAAGCACAGATCCTGGCTCAGAAGAATGCGCAAAAGGCCTCTCCCAAGGCTCCTCAGCCTCAAACTGTGGCTTCTACAGCTCCTGTCGCTCAAAAGGTGGCAGAACCACCCGCTCAGCGGGAGCCGGTTCAGCGAGCGGGGAAGTGCGACGATCTGGATGAAAGCATGATTCCGGCGGCGATCGATCAGGCTGAGAAGAGCCTGGCTCGTGGCAAATACGATGCCGCACAGCGGCAATTCGGGGCCGTGCTGGGTTGCCAGCCAGGCAACGGGCGCGCCCGCGATGGATTGGACCGTGTTCGCCGTGCCAAGGAAGCGGAAGGGCTGTCCTCAAACTAGTTCCAAGAGCCTTAGTTCTCGATTCTCAAACCCGATCGGGCAAAGCCGCATTCAAAGAACCGGGAGTGAGGATTCGCGGTCAAGAACGTCTGCTCAAAATGGTCAAGTCCTTTGTTTTCAACAGCGCTTGACGACGGTAACAGGCCTAACTTATTTATTTTCTGCTGGATACCGCAAAACTGGCATGGGGGTGGGGGTACAGGCTGCTGGGTCGGCCAGGATTCGACCCCACATTCGCACTCAAAAAGAGCCTTCAATCCCTCTATCATGCGCCAATCGGCGCAATTTTCTGCAATGGATGAAGCTCGGGCCTGTCTTTTTCTTGCGGGGTACTAGAAGCTCCTCAAAATGAGTGTCTATGTCTCCAGCGATTTGTCCTTTGCCTGTGAGTCAGGGAGTATTTTTGGCGAAAAATGAACGCCGAAGTGGAAATGGAGCGGTGTTCCGTGGTAGTGTGCAACACTTGCGGGCAAATTTTTCCCGGAGTTCAAAAATCGTCCCCTCGCGGGGTGGATTTGAGGCTGCCCGTGAGCACAACAAAAGCCCCACTTTCGAGTCCAGGCGGCCGAACAGGGTAGAGTGGTGTTGACCTATAAGGATGGCAATGAGCAAATCACTGGTAATCGTCGAGTCCCCAGCGAAGGCGAAAACGATTGAGAAGTACCTGGGCAAGGGCTTCGATGTGCGGGCCTCGGTTGGCCACATCATGGACCTTCCGAAGAACGATATTGGCGTGGAATTGAAGAAGCGGACCTTTGTGCCGGAGTTGATTGTTTCGCCCGGCAAAGAGAAGGTTGTGGACCAGTTGAAAAAGATGGCGCTTAAAGCCGATTCCATCTTTCTGGCGCCCGATCCCGACCGCGAGGGCGAAGCGATTGCCTACCACTTGGCTCTTCAATTGGGCACCTCGGCCAAGGAACGGAAGAAGATCCGCCGGGTAACCTTCAATGAAATCACCAAGAAGGCCGTCCAGGAGGCCTTCAAGCACGCCCGCGACGTCGATCAGAACCTGGTCGACGCGCAGCAGACCCGGCGTGTTCTCGACCGGCTGGTGGGCTACCAGATTTCGCCCCTTTTGTGGGATAAAGTCCGGCGCGGCCTCTCCGCCGGACGCGTACAGACCGTCGCTGTGCGCCTGATTGTCGAGCGCGAGCGCGAAATCAGTGGGTTCAAACCCGTGGAGTACTGGACTCTCGACGCCGAGCTGCACCCGGAACGGCAGGCGGGCAAGACTTTCACCGCGCGTTTCACTGGCATCGAAGGGGAACCTGCGCGGGTTGCCAATGGACAGGACAAGGAAGGCAAGCCCCAATTCCTGAGCAACGCGCTGGCCGACAAGCAGTCCATGGACGAGGTGGTTGCGGCACTGAGCAAGGCCAAATGGTCGCTGGTGTCGGTGCAATCCCGGGAACAGCAGCGCAGACCTCTGCCTCCGTTCATCACCAGCCAGTTGCAGCGGGACGCCTCTGGCAAGCTGGGGTTCAACGTGCGCCGCACCATGGGCGTAGCCCAGCGGCTTTATGAAGGCATTGACCTTGGCACCGAAGGTTCTACGGGCCTGATCACCTACATGCGTACCGATTCGCCGCGCGTGGCTCCTGAAGCTATCGAGGCGGCGCGGGCTTACATTGGCAAGCAGCTTGGCACGAGGTATCTGCCAGCTACTCGCAACCAATACAAAGGCAAGAAGGCGGCACAAGACGCGCACGAAGCGATCAGGCCGACGGATGCGGCACGCACGCCGGACTCGATTGCACGCTACCTGAGCGACGAGCAACTGAAGCTTTATACGCTCATTTGGCGGCGGTTTGTAGCTTCGCAGATGACTCCTGCGGTGTTCGATGTGACGACGGCCAAGATTGCGGCCGTGTCGGCGAAGACGGGCAAGACCTACGATTTCAGGGTGAGCGGCTCGGTACTACGCTTTGACGGATTCCTGAAAGTCTATGAGGCAACCGAAGAGAAGGACGACGACGAGGCTTCCAACAAGCTGCCCAACCTGGACAACGTCAAGACTCTCGAGTTGCAGAAGCTGGATAACGAGCAACACTTTACGTCCCCGCCGCCTCGCTACAACGAGGCTTCGCTGGTGAAGGAGCTGGAAGAGCGGGGAATCGGGCGGCCGTCAACGTATGCCTCGATCATCAACACTATCCAGGACCGCGAATATGTAAAGAAGATTCAGGGGAAATTCGTTCCGACCGAAATCGGGACCGTGGTGACCAAGCTCCTGGTGAAGAACTTCCCCTACATCTTCGACACCCAGTACACGGCCAAGCTGGAGACCGAACTGGATGCGGTGGAAGATGGTGAGGAGCGCTGGACGGACCTGTTGAATGGCTTCTATGACCACTTTGAAGGGGAGCTTGAAGTTGCGGCCGAGCACATGGAAGACATCAAGCGCATGGAAGAGCCGACCAACGAGGTCTGCGACAAGTGCGGAAGTCCGCTGGTTCTGAAGTGGGGCAAGTTCGGGAGCTTCTACTCCTGTTCGAACTTCAGCAAGAACAAGCCGGTCACAGTTGCGATGGGCCCTTGGAAGAAGGATCCCAAGGCGGCGACCAAGAAGATTACGACCAAGCTGGTTTTCCCCATGACCGTGCGCGCCACAGTCGAAGATACAAACCTGTATTCAAAGGTGGTGGAAAATACCAGGGCCTTGGTTGTTGCCATCAATGAGGCGGCCGACGAGTCTGCGACGAAGGGCAAGAAGATCTTCGTCGAGCAAGTGAGTTGCGATTTCACCAAGGAGAACTTCGCGGCCAAGCCGGATCTGAGCGCGCCGGGCGCGGACGACGTACCGGAGACCGAATTCTGCGACAACTGCGGCAAAGAGATGGTGCTGAAGAACGGCCAGTGGGGGCCGTTCATGAGCTGTCCGGATTACTCCGCCGATCCGCCCTGCAAGACCATTCGCAAGTTGAGCCAGAAGCAGCAGCAGAAACAGAACGCGGCGGTGCCCACAGGCGAAGACTGTCCGCTCTGTTCCAAGCCGCTGGTTCTGCGCCAGGGCTCATATGGCGAGTTTGTTTCCTGCTCCGGCTATCCCAAGTGCAAGTACGTGAAGCAGAACCTGATTGAGGGCATGAAGTGTCCCAAGTGCGGCGTCGGCGATCTGGCCGAGCGCAAGGCACGCAGGGGCAACATCTTCTGGGGCTGCACCAATTACCCCAAGTGCGATTTCACCTCGAACAACAAGCCGGTGGCCAAGAAGTGCCCGGAGTGCAAGAGCCCGTACCTTGTGGAGAAGGTGCTCAAGTCGGGGATTTACCTCGAGTGCCCCAACAAGAAGAAGGCGGCCGAAGAAGAAACTGCGCCCAAGAAGGCCGCCGCCAAGAAGAGCGCAGCGGTCAAGGGTGTTGCGGCGAAGGCAGTTGCTGGTACGGAGACGGCGGTGGCCTGCACCTATTCCAAGAGAATCGGGGATGCGCCGCCTCCGCCCACAGTTGAAACGCATGGTCCCGTTGTTGAAAAGGCTTCAACCGCAGGCGCCGCGAAGAAGACCGCGGGGAAGGTGTTGCAGCCGGCTTAAGTGGTCGCATGAAAGAGATTGTTATCCTCGGTGGTCCGAACGGAGCGGGGAAGACCACCGCCGCACGGGTGATGCTGTCGAAGTTTATCCACGTGCACGCGTTCTTGAATGCGTACGAGATTGCAAGGACTTTCCCCAAGGAACCCCCTGAGACCGTACTCTTCAAGGTGCGAGCTTCGGGTTGGAATCTACCTGCTCCGGTAAGTCATATGCGGGTACTCGGCTGCGGCGCAAAGAAGCGGGGGGAGAATTCGAAAGGCGGGACAACGATGTCGATGACGTCGAACGATCTTCATCGGGCCATTCATCTGGCTCTTGCAGAGGTGTCCCGCAAGCTTGCTTCCGGCGAGTTGGACGGCACCGGCCGCTACTACACCGATGCCGAACTGGCCGCTGGTGCCGCAACGGGAACGAAGCCTCTCGGGGAACTGCAAGTAGCAGATGCGAGGTCGTCCAAGGTGCACAGCACAACGCAGACTGGCTAAATCCGTTAGTATGGTGCAGCGGAGAAACCCAGATGGAACGTATGCTTGCAACACCTGCCGATGCTGAAATCATTCTGAAACTCTATGAATTGCGCACCGAAGCCGAAATGCGCAAAGCCCGCGCGTGGATGACGGGCGACTTCTGGCCGACCACGGCCGAGGAATTCTTCCAGGTGGCCGCCAACCCGGCCGATCCCCACAATGCCTGGCTGCGGCAAGTGCTTACATATTGGGAGATGGCTGCGGCCATGGTGCTGCACGGAGCGGTTTCCGCGGAATTGTTTGTGGATTGCAACGCCGAGGGCTTCTTCCTGCTGGCGAAGTTTTCGCCCATTCTGGAAGGGATACGGGAGAAGAACCCTGGCTTCCTGATCAAGACGGCGGAGCTGATCAACCGGTTTTCGGCAGCCTCGCAGCGCTATGAGGCGGTGCTGAAGAACGTGGAAGCCCGGCGCAACAGCATGCCGGCCAAGCAGGAAGCCCACGGGCAATATTCCTATCCCGCAACGCCTGAACCTCTTGCCCAATGAGCTTGTCGGGAGCATCATGGTAGGGTGTATCCATTCCCCTGGAGGTTCCAAAGTGAAACGTATTCTGGCTGTTCTGCTGGCTGTATTTGCCATGACCGCTGTCGTGGCGCGCGCTGCCGATTCCACCAAGATCAACGGCTGGATTTCCGATTCGATGTGCGGCGCCAAGCATGCCGGTTCGGGGTCGGCCTGCGTGAAGAAGTGCATTGAAGGCGGCATGACCCCGGTATTTGTGGACGAGGCCAAGAAAGCTGTCTGGACCATCGACAATCCCGATGCGGTGAAGGGCTTCTATGGCGACCACGTGACCGTGACCGCGACTGCCGACAGCGGCAAGAAGACCGTTCACATCGACGCGATCACAGCAGCGAAGTAGGTTTCGGCCTTTCGGGGGAGGACTTTAGCCCTATCCGCTTGTCTGTGGTTCAAGTCACTCGCCACCTCGCTCAAACTCTGGTAATGTCATATCGCTCCCTTCGCCGGCCCTGCTTCGGGGCCGAGCGATAGGGAAGACCTTTGAATTGACCGGAAGCAGACATGGCACGAGCTATCTGGAACGGCAAAGTGATTGCCGAAAGCGATACGACCGAGACGGTGGAGGGGAACGTGTATTTTCCCGAATCCAGTCTCAAGCGCGAATATTTTCGCTCCAGTTCAACCACTTCGACTTGCCCCTGGAAGGGACAAGCCCGCTATATGAGTCTGTCGATGGACGGGCAGGACAACCCGGACGCAGCCTGGTACTATCCCGATCCCAAGCCTGCGGCGCGGAACATCAAGGGCCACGTGGCCTTCTGGCGAGGCGTGGAAGTGGAGAAGTAGCACTGGCAAAATTGCCGGTCTTTGGGGTGCTAATAGGCTTGCAGTTGATCCAATGGCAGCCGGACTCGGAAGCAGGTCTCGCCGGGCTCGGAGCGAACGCTGAGGTGTCCCCGGTGCTTGCGAACGATGCGCATGGCATTGTCAAGGCCTAGCCCGAGACCGTGCCCTGGCGGCTTGGTGGTGAAAAAGGGCTCGAAGATACGATCTTGAAACTCAGAGGGAATCCCGGGACCTGTGTCCCAGATCTCAACCAGGAGCATTTCTGCCTCAAGCCTGCAGGTCAGGCGAAGGGCCCCCTGATTTCTGATGGCATCCAGCGCGTTCTCGATCAGGGCGGTCCACACCTGGTTGAGCTCGCTTCCGTAGGCGTTGATGCAGGGGAGACCGGGCTCGTAGTCCCGGGTGATGTCGACATGGGTCATGCGGGATTGCAGCATCTGAATGGTGGCGTCCAGACCGGCGGGAACGTCGACCTCCAGGATGGGGGCGCGATCCATGTAGGAATAGGTCTTGACGGCGCTGATGAGGTCGAAGATGCGCGCCGTGGAGCTGACCAGCGCGTCGACCGAGCGCGAGGAGCGCAGGAAGCGCGCGAAGAACTGCAACGAGACGCAAGCCGCGTTCGCCCCGATCAACTGCTGCAATCGATCGAGATCGGCAACGGTCACAGCCTGTTCGGCCAACTGGGGCGCGACTTCCCACTCCTGCCCGCAGCCGAGAGCCGCTAGCCAGGTGCGGATGGCTTCTTCGCGGGCGATGAGGGCCGAGGAGTTCTGCGCGACGGATTCGGCCGGGCGGCTGAGTACAGTCTCTTCCCAGGCCTCGACGCCTTCGACCTGTTCCTTGGTCAGGCACAAATTCACCAGCTTGAAACGGTTCTGGCGGTTGATGCGCAACTCGCTCACCAGGCTGGATGCGGCGCGCTGGGCGGCTGAGGCGGGGTTGTTGAGCTCGTGAGCAAGGTTGCCGGCTAACTTGCCCAGCGCACTTAGCTTTTCGGCTTGCTGCTCGATCCGAGTGACCTCGCGAACCCGGTCGAGCAGCGTGGAGACGACCCGTTGCGCCATCGAAGGAATTGCTTGCAGCATCTCCGCAAAGAGCGCCTTGGGGATGGTGAGGGCCCACACATCGGAGATCGCAAAGCCTTGGCCACCGAAGGTCTTCATGCGCGAGAAGGGAAGCAGACCGGTCATCTGCCCCGACCGGCCAATGAACAGAGACATGGGCCCGCCCTTCTGACGGCGGACGTGGATTTCGCCTTTGAGAATCAGGAGCATGCGCTCGGCGGGAGCGCCTTCTTCAAAGAGGATGTCTCCCGCGCCGGCTACGTATTCCTGACCGTGGGTGGCCAGCCAAAGGCGGTCTTCAAAGGGCAGACCGTGTAGAGGGCCGACGCGATCAAGAGCCACTGCTATGGTTTCGACCGGGGTGGGACATGCGGGTGGGCTGACGGTGGGGGAAAGCATCCTGGCAACCTCCGGGGCGCAGATTCAGGATAGCCGATCCGACACATTGGCTGAAGAGAGCCGGGTGCGGGAATCCGCCTGGGGGCGCTCAGGCCTCTTGCGGGGCCTCCAAGGCGGGTGCGAGGGCTGCTATCTCTACTGCCGGCTTGCGGACCAGCGACACGGCGTAGCAACCAAGCAGCACCAACAGCGGATCGAGGGTACGCATGTGGTAAGGCTCGGGGTGGCTAAAGTAGTACACGATGGGAAAGAGAAACAGCACACCGCCGAAGCGGATGGCCTCGAAAGGCTTCAACCGCCAAAGCTGGTAGAGCCCGACGAAGCCAAGGAGTGTGAGGCAGGAGGCGAAGGGGATGTTTTCCGGGTCGGTGGGCTCAAGGGCAAGATAGTTGGGGTTGAAGCTCCAATAGCCGGTCCACAGATAGACCGCGCGGCGCGCGCACATGCCGGCATACCATCCGGGATGTGCATGAATGTAGGCCTTGGCCTGCTCGGCCTTGTGGTCCATGTAGGCGAGTTCGCCCATGCTGTTGTAGTCGGCCAACTCGCTTGCATCGTGAAGCGGGTGCAGGTCGTCACTGGTCCAGCGCAGGTCGTACCCGTTATTGCCCATCCACAGCTCCAGGCCCATGCTGTCGCGCATGGGAATGAAGCGATGAAACAGGAGGGCTTCGCGAATGAGCCAGGGGCTGATGGTGGCTGCGAGGGTGAGTGAGGCGACTAGGCCGGGCAGCAGCCAGCGCTTGCCTGCTCGGGCCAGCCGGAAGGCCGCCAAGGCCAGCAGGAAGGGAATCACGACCAGGACGGAGGGTTCTGTGAGGCCGGCAAACCCCGCCAGGAGACCGAAACCTGCCCAAAGCCATAGCCGAGGAGACCGCTCCAGATCCTGCGCCAGATACAGCAACCAAAGCAGGCTCAGAAGCAGCAGGTGGGTCGACCAGGCCCAGGCCGCCGAGAAGTAGATTCCATAGGGCGCAAAGGCCCATGCCCAGCCGGCCCACACTGCTACGCGGGGGCCTATGCTGCGCCGGGCCAGCAGCACAATGGGGACGATCGCCAGGGAGTTGATGACGCAGTCGAAGGCGTGGATGGCAATGATGGAGTGCAGCGTGTGAATGCCAAAGAGGTAAAAGAACGCAGCCACAATCAGCGGGTAGACCGGCGGCATGATGGCCGAGGACTGGGTTGAAACGAAGGGGCTTCCGAAACCATGGCCGGCCACCAGCGACCGGGCCACGTTGCCTTGTTCCCATGCATGGACGTGGTTGGCGTCCATCAGATCTTCAAAGCTGTCGAAAGGGATTACCGCGAGACGAAGGGCAAGAGCCACAAGAATCATGGCGGGGATCAACCAACGAGAGGAGGTTTTCACTTTCGTTGGTACTTGAGGGACAGTAAGAGTCGCCATAATTCCGTTTCAGAGCATGGATTCTTGGGTCTATTGCAATTGGAACACACAGCGGGATATTCCTGGCAAATGGGCTTTGAGCAGGGAACTAGCGCCAGGTCTCCCAACTGTGGAATTCATTGAAAGCATCTGGGAGTTTGACGCAGGTTTTGGGGGAAGCGATTACGAGACGCGGGACTCGGGGACTGGAATTTTGCAGCAGAGCGAGGTTTGAGGTTTCCCATCCATTCGCCGAAAAAGGGCGAATGGATGGGGCACGGAGGGTTTGAGCAGGACCAGACAAGAGACTGCGATCAGGAGTTGCGACCATGCCCTCAGAACCCGTATCCCTTAACCGGCTGGTTTTGGGGGATTTCTATTCATCCTCGTCATAGTCGTGGCGGTGGGAATGTGGAAATCGGCTTCATCGATTTCCAAGGTTTGTGGGAAGGGCGGAAAACAGCGCCATCGTTTTCCCGGCTTTCCATGAACCGGCATTTCCACGGCTCCATCCTGTCGCCGCCAACATTCATGCCGCGATCTTCGCCAACGCATGGGCCCAATCCTGCTGGAACTTCATCGGGCTACGGATGATGCGATGACCGAGGAACACGAAGCCGTCATTCACATGCGTGATATGGGTCTTCTCCATATTCAGTGTGAGTTTCAACTCGCCTTCAAGAAA